>MAAC01009535.1_pt1 | contig 159015 bp, 137 predicted proteins | sample 1115981 | NCBI WGS metagenome assembly MAAC01 (sample SAMN04961126, study PRJNA320927) | seawater metagenome | isolation source: sample BD02T64 sea water enriched with oil for 64 days | place: USA:Gulf of Mexico | collected 2013-07-27 | reverse complement strand
ATCAATGCGCCAGCGAGGGTGTCGGTGGGGAAATGAACACCCAGTAAAATCCGTGAAGCGCCCACCAGACAGGCCCAAATATAGGCGGGCCAGAACAGCGCAGGCACCAGTGTGGCGACGACGGTGGCACTGAGAAATGCACCCGAGGTATGCCCCGATGGAAAGCTGAACTGATCGGAAGGCGTTATAAAACTGTGAAAATCTTTAAGAATATCCGCAGGCCGGTTGCGCTTTAATCCCTTCTTCAACAGGGCATAAAGGGGGCGTTCGATGCAAAAGGCGGCTCCTAGTGCGATGAAAGCCAGTTGTGCGCTTGTCGTATCGACGAGCAGCAACGCTAGCGGGATAAGCACATAGTAAAAACCATCGGCCGAGTGGGAAATCACTTTGCTTAGATCGGTTAATTGTTGCTGGCGTTTGCGGCACATACACCAATGAAAAGTGATGAGGTCACCGGTGTGGATGAAATTAAGCAGACGAGATTTACTGAGCGGTTGCTTGTCCATGGAGCGGAATTTTAATGGCCAAGTATGTCAGTGCGATAACAAAGCCATGACGAGGGCATGACAATAAGGCGGTATCTCCTTGTTTATGCATGGAATATCACGATGTCGTCTTCGGAAGGTTTTGTTCATAAGTCGAGAAAGGATTGGCACTGATCAATGAGCTGTAGAGGGAGTGGTGTAGACCTCAAAATAAGGCGTTAATTAAACGTTCGTTTACCTCTAAGCTATTGACATAGATACACAAAGCATAGATTATGCTGGGCTGATTACCCGTCGGTAGGTTTCTTGTTCGGTGGGTATGCGTTTTTTTACGATAATTTTTTTAATCAAAGATGATGAGTCGGGAGTAACAAATGGGCGTTGCTGAGAGTGGAAATATTGGAGCTGCAGTTGCCGGCGGGAAAAGGAATCCTAAGGTAATTATTGTTGGTACTGGCTTGTCGGGTGTTTGCATGGGCATCCGTTTAATGGAAGCCGGCTTTACCGACGTAACTTTGTACGAGAAGGCCGGTGGCCTGGGTGGTACCTGGTACTACAACTTTTACCCAGGGCTGCGTTGTGATGTGCCGTCTTATTACTATCAGTACAGCTTTTCTCCCAGCGCTAGCTGGAGCCACCGTTTCTGTGGCGGCCCAGAAATTCAGCAGTATTACGAAACCACTGCGAAAAAATACAATGTTTTCGAGCGCATTAAATTTAATAGTGAGGTAAAGCACTCCGAGTTCCGTGGCGGCAAATGGCACGTTGATCTGGAGAATGGCGATACCGATGAAGCGGATATCCTTATTGCCTGCTGTGGCATTTTGGTACGACCGAAATACCCCGAAATTGAAGGGATGGATGACTTCGAAGGTAAAATCCTGCACACGGCTCGCTGGGAAAGAGACATTGATCTGACGGGTAAAAATGTTGCCGTTATTGGCAATGGTTCCACCGGCATTCAAATGATCAAGCCGCTGACTGAGATCTGCAAAAAGGTGTACTCCTTTCAGCGTACCCCTCAGTGGATCGTGCCGGTACCGAACCGTAAGTACTCCAAGCTTAACGAGAAGATGCTCACCACCTTCCCGGTTATTTCCAAAGTGTTCCATCATTCCATTAGTTACTTTATGGAAACCATCATGGGCACCGGCGTGATTAAAGACGGCTGGGCAAGAAGGATTGTCGGTAAGGCTTGTCAGTGGAACTTGAACAACGTGAAAGACCCGAAGTTACGTAAAGCACTGACCCCTGACTATGTTGCCATGTGTAAGCGTTTGGTGATGTCGTCTGAGTTTTACCCGGCCATTCAAAAGCCCAATGCGGAGCTAATTTCTGAGCACATTGAGCGCTTTGAGGCGAAGGGCATTCGCACCAAAGATGGTGAGTTGCACGAAGTCGACGTCGTTGCTTTGGCCACCGGTTATTACGCTGGCGAGCACATGATGCCGATGACCATGAGTGTTGAAGATGGCCCCACCCTCGAAGAGCAGTGGAAAGATGGCATCTATGGCTACCGTACCGTTGCTATGCCCGACTTCCCCAACTTCTTTATGGTGATGGGCCCTAACAGCCCTGTCGGTAACTTCTCGTTGGCTGCGATTGCCGAAGTACAGTCCGGTTACATCATGAACTTCGTCGAGAAGTGGGCCAACCGTGAATTTGAAAAGGTCAGCCCCAAGCGTGCGGCTACCGATCGTTTTGTTCAGGATATGAAGGACAATATGGAAGGTACCGTTTGGTTAACCGGTTGTGACAGCTGGTATCTGGATAAAAACGGTGTTCCCGTTTCATGGCCCTGGACCGCGGGCAAGTTCCGTAACGACTTGAAAGTGCCCGATTACAGTGAGTATGAAATGGAGCGTTAAACGCGACTGATCTGCACTCAAATCTGCACTAGGACCCGGCGGTTTGCTCGATTGAGAGCAGCCCCCGGGTTTTTTTTTGCCTGAAAAATGACCGGGCAGTCGAACTTGGTCGGGCGGATGGTTTATGAGGCTTGGTGTTTCTCGCAGTGAGTGGGCTATGATGGATCGACAACAATTATTAACAAGATTTGTAAGGGGGTAAGGTGTCTGGAATTATAAGTTACGGTGCTTACGTGCCGTATTATCGACTCACACGAAAGGCGATTGGCGGCGGTAAAGGCGAGAGAGCCATTGCCAGTCATGACGAAGATTCTGTCTCAATGTCGGTTGAAGCGGGGCGTGGTGCATTAGCGGCTAAACCAGCGATTGATACGCTGGTATTCGCAACGAATAGCGCGCCCTATGCCGAAAAACTCAATGCGGCGGCGATTTGTTCAGCCCTCGACTTGCCGGCACAGGTGAATACGATTGAGCTGGCCAATAATACCCGTATGGGTTTGGCGGCTTTGTTGCTCGGCACCGATCTTGGCAAAGCCGGGCGCACCTCACTGGTGTGTGCAGGGGATATCGTCATTGGAGCACCGGGTGGTGCTCGCGAGCGCGATAGCGGTGACGCAGCCGTGGCCTTTGTCACTGGGCCGGAAGAAAATGCTATTGCCCGTGTACTGGGTCGTGCTTCAACGACGTCAGAAATACTCGATGTTTGGCGTCTACCGACCGATCGTTTTGCCCGTCAGTGGGAAGAGCGCTTTGGTATTGAAGTACTCGGCCCCATCAGCATCGACACGGCTCAGCGTGCGCTGGCCGATGCCAATGTGGCCCCGGAAGCCCTGGCAACAGTGATACTCGATGCCACCAATAGTCGTGATGTTGCCGGCGTTCCACGAGCCCTGGGCTTAAAGCCCGAGCAAGTCGCCGATATGCTGGCGGGCTCTGTGGGTCGCAGCGGTGTTGCCCATGCCGGCCTGGTGTTGGCGCGGACTTTAGACCAGGCGCAGCCGGGGGATAAAATCCTTGTACTGTCGACCGCTGATGGTTGTGATGCCATTGTGTTGGAAGTGAGTGATAAAATTGCCGAGGGTCGACCCGAGCGCAGTGTCGATCACTGGCTGGCGTCGAGCAACAATGAGATTGCCTACAATACTTATTTAAAATGGCGTGAAATTCTGCCCTTCGAACCACCGCGCAGGCCCGACCCCGATCGCCCGGCCGCGCCCATTATGAAGCGCAACGAACGCTGGAAGTACGCCTTTTACGGTAGTCGTTGCGGTAAGTGTGGCCAGGGTCATTTGCCGCCACAACGGGTCTGTCTCAAGTGTCAGTCAATCGATGAAATGGTTGATGAGCGCTTTGCCGATGCGGCCTGCAAGATCACCACCTACACACTCGATCATCTGGCTTACAGTTTGCAGCCGCCGGTTGTTTCTACCGTGGTGGACTTTGAGTGCGGCGGGCGTCTGGCCTGTGAATTGACGGATGTTGATCCGAGCGATGTCGCGATTGGCGATAAGCTGGAAATGACCTTTCGTCGTTTCTACACGGGTCAGGGTGTCCATAACTATTTCTGGAAAGCACGGCCACAACGCTAGGGGGTGATGTATGGCAAGTAACGGAATTAAAGATCAAGTTGCGATCGTCGGCATGGGCTGTACGCCCTTTGGCGAACACTGGGGCAGAAGTGCTGCCGATATGCTCATTGACGCGGCGAGCGATGCCTATAAATCAGCGGGTGTTGAACCAGCGGATGTGGACGCTTACTGGCTAGGTACCTTCGCCAGCGGTATTTCAGGCATGGTGTTTTCAGAGGCATTGAAAACGCCCTATAAGCCGGTAACTCGACTGGAGAATATGTGTGCCACGGGTAGTGAGGCGATTCGCAATGCGGCTTATGCTGTGGCGAGTGGTGCCTATGATTTAGTGATGGCAGTGGGTGTTGAAAAGCTCAAAGATGGCGGCTATTCAGGGTTAGTAATACCCGGGCCGGATGGCGATGGCACGGAGTCGAGTATGACGGCACCGGCGATGTTTTCGCTACTGGCGCCTGCCTACTGTGAAAAATACGGCGTCGGTGAAGGTGAGTTGAAAGATGTGCTATCGCACATTGCCTGGAAAAATCATGTGGCCGGGGCAAAGAACCCCAAGGCGCAGTTCCGCAAAGAAGTCTCTCTGGAGAAGATCTGCAACTCGCCACGCATCGCGGGTATGTTTGGCGTGTTCGATTGCTCCGGGGTTTCCGATGGCTCGGCCGCAGCGATTTTATGCCGCGCCGAAGATGCTTATAAATACACCGATAAGCCGGTTTTCCTCAAGGCACTGTCTGTTGCAGCTGGCCCGAATGAAGGCTTTATCAGTGAGGAATACGATTTCACCACTTTTCAGGAAGTAGTGGTTTCGGCGCAGGATGCCTATAAGCAAGCGGGCATTACCAACCCCCGCGAAGAAATTTCCATGGCAGAAGTCCACGATTGCTTTACCGCAACCGAGCTGGTGCTGATGGAAGACATGGGTTTTTCCGAGCGCGGCGAAGGCTGGAAGGACGTGATGGAGGGGCGTTTTGATGGCGATGGTGCCCAGCCGATTAATCCCGATGGTGGCTTAAAAAGCTTTGGTCACCCCATCGGTGCCAGTGGTTTGCGGATGATGTACGAAATGTGGCTGCAACTGCGTGGCGAAGCGGGCGAGCGTCAAATTAAGGATCCGAAGTTGGGTTTGACTCACAATCTTGGTGGGCAGCCTGGACGCTGTGTTAGTTTTATATCGATTGTTGGTAGCGAGTTAGGTTAAGGAGACTCTGATCAAGTCAGGGTTGATGTATTGACGTAGCTTGTCGGCCTTGAGTTGGCCATAAAAAAACCCAGCCTATCGCAAGATGGGCTGGGTTTTTTTATGGGGCTGTTATTGTGCTAAAGAAGTGCGTGCCGACGAAGGCTACTTTATTTACGCTTCATCGCCGCAAAAAAGGCATCGTTACTGTCAAAGCTTTTCAGCCGGTCAATGATAAATTCGGTGGCCGCCGTATCTTCCATATCGTTGAGCAGCTTGCGCAGTATCCACACTCGCTGCAGATCGGCTTCGTTCATTAACAGGTCTTCACGGCGCGTGCCGGAGCGGCGAATGTTAATGGCGGGGTAGACACGTCTTTCCGCGATCTTGCGATCGAGGTGCAATTCCATATTACCCGTGCCTTTGAACTCCTCAAAAATGACTTCGTCCATCTTCGAGCCGGTATCGACCAGAGCGGTGGCAATGATGGTCAAGCTGCCGCCCTGTTCAATGTTACGTGCGGCGCCGAAGAAGCGCTTGGGCTTTTCTAGAGCGTGGGCATCGACACCACCGGTTAAGACTTTACCGGAGGAAGGCACCACGGTGTTGTAGGCGCGAGCCAGGCGGGTGATGGAGTCGAGCAGGATGACGACATCCTTTTTGTGCTCGACCAGGCGCTTGGCTTTTTCAATGACCATTTCAGCGACTTGCACATGGCGGGCGGGTGGTTCATCAAAGGTTGATGCGACGACTTCACCGCGTACGGTACGCTGCATTTCGGTGACTTCCTCGGGGCGCTCATCGATCAATAGGACGATGATAATGGCCTCGGGGTTATTGCGCACAATGGACTGTGCCATGTGCTGCATCATGATGGTTTTACCGGCTTTCGGTGGTGCTACGATCAAGCCGCGTTGGCCTTTGCCGATGGGCGCGACCAGGTCGATGATGCGACCGGTTAAATCTTCAGAACTACCGTTGCCCGATTCGAGCACCATGCGCTCGTCGGGGAACAGGGGCGTCAGATTTTCAAAGAGAATTTTGTTGCGGGCATTTTCAGGGCGGTCGTAGTTGATTTGATCAACTTTAAGCAGGGCAAAATAACGTTCTCCCTCTTTGGGTGGCCTGATCTTGCCAGAAATACTGTCGCCGGTGCGTAGGTTAAAACGGCGAATCTGGCTGGGTGAAACATAAATGTCATCGGGCCCTGCGAGATAAGAGCCGTCTGATGAGCGCAGAAAACCAAAACCATCGGGGAGGATTTCCAGTACACCATCGCTGTAAATATCTTCGCCGCTTTTTGCGTGGCGTTTGAGGATGGTGAATATAATATCTTGCTTGCGTAAACGGCCGAGATTCTCGAGGCCAGTTTCTTCGCCGATTTTGATCAGTTCATCGATGGGTTTGGTTTTAAGGTCAGTCAGATTCATAGATATATTGTTCTAGGTTTAATGAGATAGCAGAATTTAGTCTCGTTGGACTATTGGGATGAAATAAAGAATGAAATGCGCCGACTGGCGAAATATGTAATTTGGAATTGTTATGTGTCTAGCACCCGGGAAGGCTTCTTAGGAAATGATTTAGCTAAAGGGGGTGTTAGTAAGAGTCGACGCTAATTTGGCGATTATAGTACTTGTCTGATAAAAGACAAGTGCTTTCTTGGTGTTGCAGATCGAGCGCCAGCGTGATGGAAAGCTGGCGCTCATTTTGTTTTTACAGGCTAGCGTCAATAAATTCTTTCAGCTGGGCTTTGGATAGCGCGCCAATTTTGGTCTCGTGCATGGCCCCGTCTTTGAACATCATCAGCGTGGGAATACTACGCACATTGTATTTGGCGGCGATATCGCGATTGGCATCGACATCAACTTTGCAGATTTTCACCTGCGCGCCGTATTCGTCGGCCAGTTCGTCCAGCAGAGGGGCGATCATTTTACAGGGGCCGCACCAGCTAGCCCAAAAATCGACGAGTACCGGTGTGCCAGCGGCGATAACGTCAGCTTCAAAGGCGTCATCAGTAGTGTGAACGATTTTGTCGCCCATAAATATTTCCCCAGTTGGTTTATTTGATAGCAGGCTAAACTGCAATTTCGGAATCATAACACCCCAGCCTTACTGCAAACAAATCACTTGTCTACAAGCTGGGAGGGCTTAGAATTCGGCCAGGATACTATCTAGAAAACGATGCCCGAGGGCGGTACAGCTCAGTCTTTCCGTGGCAAGTGGCTCGACTAGCTTTTTGGCTTCGAGAGCTTGCCAGTGGGCTTCGATAGTTATTAGGGGGATGCCGGTTCGTTCGGCAAACAGGTGGGTGGGCACCCCGTGTTTTAGGCGTAAGGCGTTCATCAAAAACTCGAGGGGAAGCTCTGCTTCATCCAGCGAGAATTGCTCGGCGAGATAATTTTTACCCTGGGCAAGTCGCGACAGATAGTCCGCAGGCTGGCGGGTTTTGCGGGTGCGGATGATTTTTTGGCTACTAATATCGGTGATTTTACCGTGGGCTCCAGCGCCGATACCCAGGTAATCACCAAACTGCCAGTAGTTGCAGTTGTGTTGTGACTGGCGCTGCGGGCGCGCGTAAGCACTGATTTCGTAGGCGCTAAAACCGGCACTGTTTAATAGTGCATGGCCACTGCGCTGAATATTTTCGAGGGTGTTTTCTACCGGCAACAAGGGTGGCTGGCTGTGAAAAGCGGTATTTGGCTCAATCGTTAATTGATACCAGGACAGGTGTTCGGGTTGTAGATCGATAGCCTGCTGCAAGTCGGCGATGGCCTGTTCGGGTGTTTGTTCGGGCAGACCGTGCATTAAATCAAGGTTGATATTATCGAAGCCCGCTTGCCGGGCGATGCTTATGGCGCTTAACGCTTCCGCGCCATTGTGTATGCGGCCCAGGCGCGTGAGGTGAGCGTCGTTAAAACTTTGTATGCCGATGGAGAGTCGGTTGACCCCCGCTTCTCGAAAGCCCTTAAATTTTTGCTGCTCGACAGTGCCGGGGTTGGCTTCAAGGGTGATTTCGATGGTTGGCGCAAAGCCGATGAGTTGTTCGGCACCGTGGAGTATGCGAGCAATGGCTGCTGCGGAAAAAAGACTCGGCGTACCACCGCCAAAAAAAATGGAGACGAGCTGCCGGCCTTGAACGTGTTCAGCACTGGCCTCTGCGGCGAGGTCTTCCAGTAGCGCGTCCACATAGTCATTTTCGGGCAGGGCTTCGCCGTTATTAGTGTGGGAGTTAAAATCACAATAGGGGCACTTTCTGACGCACCAGGGAATGTGTACATAGAGTGACAGAGGCGGTAGGCGCAGAGAGCTCATCAGTTTACAGCGAAAGTTTGACGCGCTATTGGCTAAGTTGGGCGAGTAAACCCTGGAGGGCTTTGGCGCGGTGGCTGCGGGTGTTTTTCTCCGCCTTGCTCAATTCAGCGGACGAGAGACCGGTGGTGGGGTCGAGGAAAAGGGGATCATAGCCGAAGCCGTTAGCGCCCTGCGGCGCTGTCAGAATGCGACCCTCCCAGGTGCCCTGACAAATCAGGGGGGTGGGGTCGAGCGGGTGGCGCATATAAACCAGCACACACTGAAAGCGGGCGCTGCGTTGTTCGTCGGGTACATCGTGTAGGCGTTCGAGGAGTTTCTGGTTATTCTGGGCATCGTTGGCGTCAGCGCCGGAAAAACGTGCCGAGTAAATACCGGGAGCACCGTCGAGAAAATCGACCTCTAACCCCGAGTCATCGGCAATAGCGGGCAAGCCGGCGATTTTCGACGCGTGACGGGCTTTTATAATGGCGTTTTCGACGAAGCTTAGGCCGGTCTCTTCTACCTCGGGCACATTAAATTGTGCCTGGGGCAGAACCTCCAGTTTTTGCTCCGCTAGCAATTGCTGGAATTCTTTGAGTTTGCCAGTGTTGTTGCTAGCCAGTACGACCTTTGTGCTCATCTTCACCCGATCTTTAAAGTAGATTGCCTATTTTGGATGCTATTTTAGCAGCACAAAGCAGGAAGATCGGTAAAAAAGAACGCTTTATTCGTCGTGATAAAAACGTCGTTGAAAGCGGATGTTGTGGGCAGGCTTGTCGGGGTCTGGTTTGATGCTGACTTTAAATGTCATGGCATCTTCGTCTTCAAAGCGAAAGGGGGCGAGGTAATAAACAACTTTGCCCTCACGTACTTCAAAGAAATCAAGCGTTTGCTGTTGGGCGATGATATTAGAGACATAGCCTTTTACCAAAGCCGTAGAACCGCCCTGAGCGCCATCTTTGACCACGGCAATATTGACCAGCCCCCAATCCTTGCCACGGATGATGTTGTAACTCGCGGCTACTTCCGGCGTTATAAAACTGCTGTTAAAGGCGCTGTAAAAAACGTTGATATCGCCAAAGGTCTTGTAGGGTAGGTCGGCAGCGCGAGTGTGTAGGCTAGTGCTGAGGATCAGTAGTAAGAATGCCGGGATTAGTAAGCGTTTTTTCATTATTTTCTCCAGGTTCTTTTCCGTCTGTGTAGCTCGACTATAGTCGTGGTGGGCTATTTGGCCAAATGGTAAATAGCTGTTTCACCAAACAAGTTGGGCCATAATCCTTTGAGTTGTTTGTCGGGAAAGCGTTCCGTGACCACTTCACGATGGAGAATACGAATGTTTTTTGTCTCACACAGCGCGTCAAAATCATGCACCGTGCAGAAGTGGATATTTGGCGTGTCGTACCACTGGTGGCTCAGCTGTTTGGTGACGGGCATGCGGCCGCGAAGCATCAAATAACTGCGGGTGCGGATATTGCCGAAGTTGGGAAAGGTGACGATGCACTCTTTACCAACGCGTAGCATTTCGTCAATCAGCTGGTCGGGGCGGCGCATCACCTGCAGTGAATAGGTCATGATGACGGTATCAAAACTGTCGTTTAGAAAGTTACCTAACCCCTCATTCAGGTCGGTCTCGATAACGTTAACCCCACGGCCAATACAGGCGGTGATTTGGTCAGCGTCGATTTCGAGGCCGTAGCCACTGGCTTGTCGGTTGTCAGCCAGGCTTTTCATCAGCGTGCCGTCACCGCAACCGAGGTCGAGAACGCGGCCATCCATGGGTATCCACTGCTGGAGTATGTCGAGATCGATACGCAGCATCAGGACAGTTCCTCTTCTGTATTGATAGCGCCAATTTCTTTGGCGATGCGGGTCATATAGGCGCGGAAAACGCCTTCGTAGCGATCGTTGGGAAGGAGGAAGGCGTCGTGGCCCATGTCGGATTCTATTTCGGCATAGGCGACATCTTTATTGGCGGCGATGAGTGATTTGACGATTTCCCGTGAGCGGGCAGGGGCAAAGCGCCAGTCGCTGGAAAAAGACACCACTAAAAATTTACACATTGCATTGCTGAAAGCTTTGACGCGGTCTTCTCCGTACTCGCGCGCGAGGTCGAAATAGTCGAGTATTTTGGTCATCAGCAAGTAGGTATTGGCATCGAAATCAGTGGCGAAGCGATCGCCCTGGTGGCGTAGATAGCTTTCCACCTGAAACTCGACGGGTGCATCGAGGCCTTGTTGAAAGGTGCCAGAGCGCAGTTCGCGGCCGAAACGTTCTTCCATCAGCGCATCGGACAAATAAGTCACGTGGCCGATCATACGTGCCAGTGCTAATCCGCTGCGGGGGATGGTGTTGTGCTCAATGTAATCGCCATCGTGAAAGTCGGCATCACTGCGAATGGCGCGACGGGCCAGTTCGTTGAAGGCGATATTCTGTGCTGTTAGGTCGGCAGCGGAGGCAATCACCACGCAGTGGCGCAGGCGTTCGGGATATTCCAGCGCCCAGCGCATGGCCGTCATGCCGCCGAGACTACCACCAACGATGGCCGCCCATTGCTCAATACCGAGCCGGTCGGCGAGCTTGGCCTGGCTGGTCACCCAGTCGCGGACGCGGAGTGGCGGGAAGTCTTTGCCCCAGGGCTGTCCCGTTTTCGGATTGATGGAGCGTGGGCCAGTGCTGCCGTGGCAGCCGCCAATATTGTTCAGTGAAACGACAAAAAAGTGCCGGGTATCGATGGGCTTGCCGGGGCCGATGTAAGCGTCCCACCAGCCGGGTCGGGTATCTGCGGCGGAGTGATAACCGGCAGCGTGGTGATGACCGCTAAGGGCGTGGCAAATAAGTACGCCATTGCTTTTGTCAGCATTGAGTTTGCCGTAGGTTTCAACCACCAGCTCGTAACTTTGCAGGCTGCGACCGCAACTGAGCTCCAGTGGCGCGTCAAAGGTGAAGTGCTGCGGACTGACAAGACCGACAGAGTCAGCGGGAAAAGCCTCAGGCATGGATTAAATTTCAGCAGTAAAAGCGGGAGTCTAAAGAGGCTGGCGAGGCACTGCAAGGCATGGCGGCCACCGGGCAGGTATTTCTTATTTTTCAGGGCGGCGAGATTTGCGCTGCGGGAGGCAGTTTTTGTGGATCGGTGATTTCCAGGGTTTTCTGGCGACTCGATTCTCCCCGGATAAGTGATACCCGGGTTTTGGCAACACCGAAGGCTTTGGCGATATATTTGAGCAGGTGTTTATTGGCCTTGCCGTCAATCGGTGGGGCGCTGATTTGTATTTTTAATCGCTCGCCATAGAGGCCTGCGAGTGCATCGCGGCTGGCTCCAGGCTGCACATGGCAGTGTAGGATCAAAGTATCGCCATTTTTCCAGAGGAAGTGCGGCACCAGGTTTTTGTTCGATTAGATGCCTAGTACCAGGCCGGGCGGAAGCTGAGTCGATGCAGCGAAATTGCTAATCACTATTCTCAGGACATTAATTAATAAAAACATAAAGATGGGTGACAGGTCGATGCCGCCCATATTGGGCAGCATTTTGCGGAAGGGCGTCATCACTGGCTCCATTAGCTGCCAGATCAAAGCGATGGCGGGATGGTGGCTTTGCGGGAGTATCCAGCTGACAATAATGGCGGCAAAGAGCCCGTAAAAAAAGATATTTAGCAGCATCGACGCAATGCCAATTAAGGCCCAGACCAGCGCCGTGGTTAGTGGGATAAGACCGCCGCCAGCGACCAGCAGGGTGAGTTCCATGGCAGCCAGCTGTATAGCTAATGCGGCGAGCAGGCTGGCAAAATCAATATTGTTGACCGGGGGGATGATTTTGCGAATTGGCCCCAGAGGTGGTTGGGTGGCTTTAACAATAAATTGAGACACAGGGTTGTAAAAGTTGGCTTTACACAATTGCAGTAAAAAACGCAGTAAAACGATTAATAGATAGAGGCTGGAAAGCGCCTGAATTAAGTAAATACCAACTTCTGTCATTGAATCCATGAGTGTTCCATTAAGTGTTCTTTGCGTTAATTGGGTGAAGCAATTAGTCCGTGAGCTCTTTAGCCATTTCCTGGGCGCGATCATAAGCTGCAGTAATGGCTTGTTCAAAGTGCTCGGGCAGTTGGTTTTCGAGCAGGCTGTTAATGGCCTTTTCGGTAGTGCCGGCGGGCGAGGTGACGCGCTTGCGTAATTCCCCGGCATCGACATCACTCGCTATCGCCATGCGTGCCGCCCCAAGAGCGGTTTGCAGGGTGAGTTGGCGAGCCGTTTCTGGATCGAGCCCCATCTTAATGCCTGCTTCTGTCATGGCTTCTATCACCAGAAAAAAATAGGCAGGGCCACTGCCGGATAAGGCTGTGACTTTGTCGATATCATCTTCGCTATTTAGCCAGCTAACCGTGCCGACTGCGGCGAGAATATCACTGGCTTGCTGGCGCTGTGTTGGATTGACGAGGGCCGTGGCAAATAGCCCGCTGGCACCGCTTTGTACTAATGCGGGGGTGTTGGGCATACAGCGAATAATGGGCACTTCGGCACCGAGCCAGCTTTGCAGGGCGGCGGCGGTAATACCGGCGGCGATGGAAATAACCAACGGCTTGTGTGCAAGGGCGTGTGCCAAATTGCTGGCCACGGTTTTCATCACCTGGGGTTTGACAGCGAGAATAATGATATCTGCTTTAGCTGCGGCAGAGGTGTTCTCTGTGTGGGTAGTGATACCGAAGATGGACTCCAGCCGTTTGCCGCTCTCTGCCAGCGGATCGCAGACAACAATGCGATCAGTGGGGTAGCCTTTTTCAATTAGGCCGCCGATCAAACTGGTGGCCATATTGCCACCGCCAATAAATACCAGTTTGGCTTCGCTCACGAATAATGTCCTGTTTGGCTTAACGTGTTGGGTTAGGGTGTAGAGTTTTCGTTTTCGTTCTGGGGCCGAAAATTGCGGTGCCGACACGAACAATGGTCGCCCCTTCGGCAATGGCCGCTGTCATGTCTCCCGACATGCCCATGGAAAGTGTATCTAAACTAGTGAGGGCGGCGGAACTCTTTTTCAGATTATTGAGTAATTCAGCGGCCTGACGATAGGGCTGGCGTTGCGTGTCGAGCTGACTTCGGGGCTGGGGTATGACCATTAGGCCGCGCAATTTCAGCTGAGGTAATTCAGTTATTGCCAGGGCTAGCTCAAGACAGTCTTCGGGATCGACGCCCGACTTACTGGCTTCGCGGTCAATATTAACCTGTATACAGACGTTGAGAGGGGGCAAATGTGCTGGCCGTTGAGCGCTGAGTCGCCGAGCAATTTTAATCCGCTCGATGGAATGCACCCAGCTGAAATGTTGGGCAATGTCCTGTGTTTTGTTTGATTGTATTGGTCCGATAAAATGCCAGCAGAGGTCGAGATCATTCAGCGCTGTCATTTTCTCTAGCGCCTCCTGTAAATAGTTTTCGCCAAAACTGTTCAGGCCGGCTTGCCAGGCGAGGCGCAGAGCCTGACTATTTTGTCCTTTGCTAACGGCTAAAAGCATGATCGCGTCGACACTTCTATGGAATTGCTTCGCGCTTTGTTGCAGTCGGGTCGAGACCTGATTTATGTTGTCGGTAATATTGTGCATAGTTTGGCAGCGGGCGACTGAATCGCGGTCACTCATCTTATCGGTAACAGTGGAATTGAGTAATGGATATTACGGAACTCTTGGCATTTAGCGCCAAACAAGGGGCATCGGATTTACACCTGTCGGCGGGCCTGCCACCGATGATTCGAGTTGACGGTGATATGCGCCGAATCAACTTGCCAGCGATGGAGCATAAAGATGTACATAGTCTCATTTACGAGATTATGAACGATAAGCAGCGCCGGGACTACGAAGAGTTCCTTGAGACGGATTTCTCTTTTGAGGTGCCAGGGGTTGCACGCTTTCGGGTCAACGCCTTCAATCAGAACCGTGGTGCGGCAGCGGTATTTCGAACCATTCCCTCGACAGTATTGACGCTGGAAGACCTGGGTTTTGGTCAGATTTTTCGGGATATTTCACTTTTACCTCGGGGCCTGGTTCTGGTCACCGGGCCTACGGGTTCTGGTAAAAGTACCACCCTTGCAGCGATGATAGATTACGTCAACGACCATCGCTATGACCATATTCTAACCATTGAAGACCCGATTGAATTTGTTCATCAGAGCAAAAAGTGCCTCGTAAACCAGCGCGAAGTCCACAAAGATACTCATGGTTTTAGTGAAGCTCTACGATCGGCACTGCGGGAAGATCCGGATATTATTCTGGTGGGTGAGATGCGAGATCTGGAGACGATTCGTTTAGCATTGACCGCAGCTGAGACCGGTCATTTGGTATTTGGTACGTTGCACACCACCTCAGCGGCAAAAACCATTGACCGGGTTGTCGATGTATTTCCGGCCGCTGAAAAAGCGATGGTTCGGTCAATGTTGTCCGAATCCTTGCGTGCGGTGATATCCCAGGCCCTGTTGAAAAAAGTGGGTGGTGGTCGGGTTGCGGCTAACGAAATTATGATTGGTACGCCCGCCATTCGAAACCTGATTCGTGAAGATAAAGTGGCGCAAATGTATTCGTCCATTCAGACGGGCGCAGCTCATGGCATGATCACTCTGGATCAGTGCCTGAAAACAATGGTTCAGCAGCGGGTGATTACGCCTGAAGCGGCACGTGAAAAAGCCAAGACGCCGGAAGATTTTTAAGCCAATCGTCTAGATGCCCTGTATTTGAGCGCCCGATTTAATTGGGTGTCGCTTCGTAATTGTGTGAATGTAGTGTGAGGAGAAAGTCATGGATTTTTATGCATTGCTAAAATTGATGGTGGATAAGAAAGCGTCTGACTTGTTCATCACCGAGGGCATGCCACCTTCGATTAAGGTTAACGGTAAGGTGATTCCCGTTGGCAAAGCCAAACTGAATGCGGACGCATCGCTTGAGCTGGTCGAAAGCATTATGAATGACAAGCAGCGCGTCGAGTTTGGGGCTGAAAAGGAACTCAATTTTGCGATCGAATCGGATGCGGTGAAAGGCGCTCGTTTCCGCGTGAGTGCTTTTTACCAACGCAATCATGCAGGTATGGTGCTACGTCGTATTGAAACAGAAATTCCGACGACCGAAGAATTATTACTACCGTCAATTTTAAATGAGCTGGTGTTGAGTAAGCGGGGCATTATTATTTTTGTCGGTGCGACGGGCACGGGTAAATCAACCTCAATGGCGGCGATGATTGGTTATCGCAATCGCACGACCAAAGGGCACATTATTTCGATCGAAGACCCGATTGAATTCGTCCATCAACATGCCGGTTGTATTATTACCCAGCGCGAAGTGGGCATTGATACCGACTCGTTTGAGGTGGCGTTGAAGAACACTTTGCGTCAGGCGCCTGACGTGATCGTGATCGGTGAAATTCGTACCCGCGAAACGATGGAACACGCCATTAGTTTTGCTGAAACGGGGCATTTAGTACTGGCAACTTTGCACGCCAACAATGCGAACCAGGCGCTGGATCGTATACAGCATTTTTTCCCCGCTGAGCGTCATGATCAAATGTGGATGGATTTATCCCTCAACCTTCGCGCTATTCTCGCCCAGCAATTAGTGCCGACTATTGATGGTACGGGTCGTAGGGCGGCTATTGAAATTCTGATTAATACACCATTGGTTGCCGACCTTATTCGCAAAGGAGAGGTGCATAAGCTCAAAGAGCTGATGGCGCGTTCTAATGAACTGGGTATGCACACTTTTGATCAGGCCCTGTATGAGCTATTTGAACAGGGTATTATTAGTTACGAAGAGGCGATTGCTGCAGCTGACTCGAAGAATGATTTGCGCTTGATGATCAAGCTGCAATCAGAAACAGATGTTGATTACCTTGATCGGGCTACCGATGAATTAATGGTTGAAGATGATGAGAGTGGCGGGGATTCTTTCCAGTTATTTAAATAACAAAAGGCCACCGCACAGGAGCCATTTTGCGCCTGTGCGGTGCCATCAAAAATGCACTGTTTTTAATGGCGGCTTCGAATCCGGCAGACTGGAATAGCGTTAAGAAGGTGTCAGTAGCCTGTTAAGGTAAGAGGCCGAATTCAGGGCTTTGTAGCCAGGTTTCAAGAATTAAACAGGCCGCCTCACTGTCTACGGGGTTTTCGCGATAACTGCCGGGGCGTTCGCCTCTCGATTTTGCTTCTGCTGTTGATAATCGCTCGTCAACCATTCTAACGGGAAGCACCATGCGCCCTTGCAGGCGGCGGGCAAACTTCCTCGCCCTTTGGCAAAAGGGACTTTCACTGCCATCCATATTCAAAGGCAGGCCCACGATCAGTGTATCGGGTTGCCACTGCTTAATGTGATCGGAAATTTGTGGCCAGCTTGGCTGACCGTCTCTGGCTTTAAGGACGGCCAGTGGTCGACCAGTGGCCGTGAGTGTCTGGCCAACGGCGAGACCTATCTGGCGGGTGCCAAAGTCAAAGGCCATTGCACAGCTGGGTTTGTTGCTGTCCAGTTTAGGCGTGCCCCGCGCTATTACTGAGCTGGCTGAGGTTAATGCCGATGCTTGCAGCGGCGACGTCAGCGCGTTCCTCCAGAGGGGTGTCGAAGAGTAGTTGTGGCAGTAGTTTTGTGTCGGGTGGAACCGTTAGCCAGGCGTTGTCGAGCAACTCCTGTTCCAGCTGCCCACCCACCCAGCCCGCATAACCGAGGGCGACTAAGGTCGCGTCCGGCCCCTGGTCGCAGGCCATATCATTAATGATATCTCTTGAAGTGGTGAGGTAAATATTGTCGCTAATGGGGGCTGTTGCTTGCCATTTTCGTTCTGCGAGAGGGTGTAAAACGAAGCCTTGTTGCTCTTCAACAGGGCCGCCACAAAGTAGCGTTTGTGTGCCGTTTGGTGGCGAATAATCGAGATCGAGCTGTTCGAACACCTGGCTTAGAGGCATCCCGAGCGGGCGGTTAATAGTAATCCCCATCGCACCCTCTTCAGAGTGTTGGCAAATATAAATCACGGAGTGTACAAAGTTGGGATCGAGTAAGCCCGGCATCGCAATTAACAGCTGGCCACGCAAATTCGTCCCATCATTCTCTTTAGAGAAGGGTGGTGGCTTGTTAGACGCAAGGGTTTCCATAGATTTAAGTATTGGGTGAAAGCGATGAAATTTCAAGCTTCGTCGGGGCAGATATTGCGTGTTTTAGTTTGCCGATGTGACGACCCGATTGCCGGGCATGTAGCGCCAGGTGCGAGTGATTTCCATTTTGTTCCACTCTGACATGCGCTGGGGGAAAGGTGCGAAGGGCGCGGCCAATCGCACTGTGGTAATGGCCGCCTGGTCGAGAGTGGGGTGACCAGAACTCGAGACGATTTCAACGTTTTCCACGGAGCCATCGGGGAGCAGGGTCACAACCAATAGTATGTCACCATAAATCTTGCTCGTGCGTGCTCGCTCTGGATAATAAAGGTTGCCGGTTTTTTCGACTTTTTCTATCCAGTAATTTAAGTAGGCGGCATGGTCGGCGGCCTTCGTGCTGGCTGATGTCAGTCTCAAAGTTCTCGGAATTTTATTATAGGCCTGCTTTTGCTGGTCAAGGCGAGCATGGAGGCTGCTGACAGCATCCATAGGCATGACCTGAGGGCTGTCGCGATCACTATTGTGCTCTTGACCTTGTTCAGAGGGCGTGTCGTCGATGGCTCGGCTATCACTGCGTGTGGTGATGAGATTCTGCTGGTTGTGCTCACCCTGTTGCTGTAGAGGTTCCGGCTGGGGGGCTGGCTGGGTGTCACGTAACACGCTGTCGTCATAGGGTGACTGCTTGTCGGTGGTGACCTCACGGCGTTCAAGCAATTCGCCGCTGCCGAGCTGGTTAGCCTGGGCCAGCATTGAGGCCTCATTATTCTCCTGATCGGTCGGCCGCTGTGCCAGTGTGACTTCAAGGCTAGGTGGGGCCGCGGATCGTTGCATAAAAGCGAAGCCGATGCCAAAAATCACAATGGCGTGAATCGCTATAGCGAGAAACAGGGCAAACCCCAGACGGTCATTACCGTCGCTGGGGTCAGTCAGTTGAAAATGAGTATCCGTTAATGACGAAATTACGACTTCCTATTGCTTGATCCGTTGGCTAATAGCGGCCATCAGTCGGGCGCCTATTTGTGTGTTCTGTTCACGGTCAATCTCACGGGCACATGTGGGGCTGGTGACATTGATTTCGGTTAGATAATTGCCAATTACGTCGAGACCAGCAAACAAAAAGCCCTTCTCGCGCAAGGCGGGAGCAACCTGGGCAACGATCTCCAAATCACGCTCGCTTAAAGGCTGAACAATACCACGACCACCAGCGGCAAGATTGCCACGTGTTTCACCTTTTGCGGGTACGCGTGCCAAACAGAAGGGCACGGGTTCACCATCAATCACCAGTATGCGTTTATCGCCCTCGGTGATTTGCGGAATATAGCGTTGCACCATAATTGTTCTACTACCCAATTCGCTGAGGGTTTCGATAATGACGCTGACATTGGGGTCGTCTTGCCGCGCGCGAAAAATGCCAGTGCCGCCCATGCCGTCGAGGGGTTTGTAAATCACATCGCCATGTTCGCGATGGAAAGCTCGCAATCGGGCGGGATCGCGACTGACCAGTAGGGGGGGCGTGCAGTCGGGGAACTGAGTGGCAAATATCTTCTCGTTACAGTCGCGTAGGCTTTGGGGTTTGTTGACGACGAGAGTACCCTCGCGCTCCGCCGCTTCGAGAATATAGGTGGCGTAAATAAACTCACTGTCGAAGGGGGGGTCTTTACGCATCAAAATACAGTCGAGCTCAGCCATGGGCCGGTCGATGGGCTCGCCAAGTTCGAACCAGTGCTCGGCATTGTCGTAAACCTTGAGAGGGCGTTGTCTGGCAATGGCTCTGCCATTGATGAGGGCAAGGTCATTCATTTCCATATAAAAAAGTGACCAGCCTTGCGCCTGGGCGGCTAGTAATAATGCCAGGGTGGTGTCCTTTTTGACATTAATGCCGTCAATGGGGTCCATGACCACGCCAAGAGAGTTATTCATAGGGCTCACTGTTGATTTACTGTGTAGGAGGCATAGCTTATAAAGGATGCCCGATGGTGATGACAAGTCCTTTTATTTGCGAAGCCTGTCTAGCAAATAGATTTAGCCCTGAGTCGTTGATGGCTAATGGCGTTTTATTGTGTTAAAAATTCGGCTTAAATTTACCTGCAAAAATATGCTGCTATACAGCAGGATTAAGAACGGGATTAAGGAGGGTGCATGACTGTCAATTTTGAAGCCTTAAAAGTAATGATAGTCGACGACAGCAACACGATAAGACGCACGGCAGAGACGATATTATCTAAGGCAGGTTGTGACGTGGTTACGGCCATTGATGGCTTTGACTCACTGGCTAAAATTGTTGATGTGGTTCCGGATGTTATTTTCGTCGATATTATGATGCCGCGTTTGGATGGTTATCAGACCTGTGCCTTGATAAAAAACAATGATGAATTTAAGCAGACCCCCGTCATTATGCTATCGAGTAAAGACGGATTATTTGATAAAGCCAAGGGCCGGATTGTCGGCGCCGATGAATACCTGACAAAGCCTTTCAGTAAAAATGAACTCTTCGAAGTGCTGGAAAGAATTGTTACAACTAAAGCAACGGAAGATGCTCCCGCTTAGGGGATGGTGGAAAATAATTATGGCCAGAGTGCTAGTAGTAGACGATTCGCAGACTGAGATCTTTAAGCTCAAAGAAATGCTTGAAAAAAACGGACACTCCGTACTGACTGCTGAATCGGGTGAGGACGGCGTAAAGGTGGCGACAGATGAGCAGCCTGACGTTGTTTTAATGGACATTGTTATGCCGGGCTTGAACGGTTTTCAGGCAACACGGCAGCTGACCAAGGCCAGTGTTACTGCGCATATTCCGGTGATTATGGTCACCATGAAAAACCAGGAAACTGACAGAGTCTGGGGCTCCCGCCAGGGGGCTCGGGCCTACCTTACCAAGCCTGTGGTGGAAAAAGACCTCGTTAATGCGATAGCAGAATTTGTTCCCTGCTGAACCGGATCTACTGATGTCAATCGAGAATGTTTTACAGGTCATGAATAATCTGAACCAGCGCTTTGGTGCTGGTGCGCGGTCGCTACCCGCTCAAGTGGATTATGTGCCGCTTATACCTGTTATCAGCTTTACTGTACTCGGCCATGATTGGGCCGCACCCTTGGACGAAGTGGCAGAGCTGATTGAAATTCAGGATTGCACGCCATTACCTGGGGTTAAGCCCTGGGTTATCGGTGTATCGAACCTCAGGGGAAAATTGTTACCCGTTATTGATTTTGCACAGTTTCTGGGTGGTCAATTGTCGGCTGTGGGTCGAATGCGACGTATAGTGGTTCTGGATAGACAGGATGTTTTCGTGGGCCTGGTGGTCGATGAAATTAAAGGGATGCGGCATTTTAGCAGTGATGCTTACGAGGCTGATAACCGGGATTTCGACGAAGCGTTAAAGCCGTTTGTACCGGGTTTTTATTACCGGGATGAAAATGTGCGCACGCTGCTATTCAGCCCAGATGCCCTTGTTGAAAATCAATTGTTTCAGGATGTTGCACTCACGTAAATGAGCTGTTGATTAATTGCCAATAACTAAAGATATCCAGGAGTTAGAAAATGATTCAAGGAAAGACAAAAGCTAGCCTATCAGTTGTTGGGCTTATTGTCGTTATGATAGTACTTGTCGCCTATTTGGGCTTCTTTGCTGTCAACTTGGCCTCCCGCGTTGAAAAAGAACGCTCCAGTTTACAGGCGGCTTCCGAGGTTAGGGTTCTAGCCTATCACATCGCTGACTTGTCGGGTGCAGCAGCCGGTGGTGATGCCGCGGCCTATACCCAGTTGCGGGCTGCAATTGATAGTGTGATTGGTTTACGAACATCGCTCAATCTTGGTGAGAGCAGCAATAATGCGGGTGTCAGCAGTTTCAATGATGTTTGGGCGACGATTGAAAGTAGTGCAAATGTGGTACTGCAGCGTCAGGAAAGAAGTCTTTACCTGAATGAGGTTGCCGCAGCCCTGGATGATAATCTACCCAAATTACAGGATGATTTGACCAAAATAGTTGATATTTTACTGAGGGAAGAGGCGCCTGCTGATCAGGTTGCCGTTGCCCAGGCGCAGAAATGGCGAGTCGAGCGGATCGCCCGAAATATCGACAAAATGCGTGCTGGCGACGCCAAAGAGGTGGCCGCTGCTGCGGATCAATTTAATGCTGATGCCAGAACTCTTGGTGCTGTCCTCACTGGGATGAAAAAGGGTGATGGTCGTATTGGTGTTAGTGAAATAACCACTGTGCGTGCTGTGCCTATCGTTGCGGCGGCGGTTCAGCGATTTGGCTTTGTCAGCAACTCCATTGAAGGTATTTATGCGGCAGCCCCGGCCCTTGCCGAGGCGCGCCAGGCGCTGATTGCTATTCGAGAAAAAACGCCATTGTTAGTTGAGCAAAGTGCTCTATTGGCTGAAGGGCTTGGCGGTGCCGAAGCCGGTGACAGCCCTTATGCGAATAACAAAGTGGCTGCCGTCGCGGGAATACTGCTGATGCTTTGTCTCGCCCTTTTGGGCCTGATGGCCTTCCTTAGTACGAAGAGCCAGCTCAAAGTAACAGCAGGTGATAACCAGGACAATCAGGAGGCCATTTTACGTCTCTTAAATGAACTGGAGGGTTTGGGTGAAGGTGATCTTCGTGCAGAGGTGACCGTCACGGAAGATTTTACAGGTGCCATCGCTGATGCCATTAACTTCGCCATTATCCAGCTCCGAGAGCTCGTCGCACGTATTGTTGATACAGCGGAAAACGTTTCTTCTTCAGCCAACGATTCACGTACGACCGTTGTGCAATTAACAGAGCTTTCTGAACATCAGGCGCAGGAGATTGCAGCGGCATCGGCAGCTATTAATGAAATGGCGATTACTATTGACCAAGTCTCAGCCAATGCCATTGAGTCAGCGGGTGTTGCGGACCGGTCTGTATCAATCGCGAGCAACGGCGCTAAGGTAGTTCGTAGCACGATTAGCGGTATGGATCGTATTCGTGAGCAAATTCAGGATACAGCGAAAAGAATTAAACGCCTGGGTGAAAGCTCACAGGAAATTGGCGATATCGTTTCACTGATTAACGATATTGCGGATCAGACCAATATTCTTTCTCTAAACGCCGCTATTCAGGCGTCAATGGCGGGTGATGCGGGGCGCGGTTTCGCGGTGGTTGCCGACGAAGTCCAACGCCTTGCCGAACGCTCTGCCGGTGCCAGTAAGCAAATTGCGGCGTTGGTGAAGACCATTCAAACGGATACTAACGAAGCAGTTTCCTCGATGGAGCAAACCACTGCTGAAGTTGTTTCTGGTGCTGCTTTGACCCAAAATGCGGGGGTGGCATTGAATGAGATTGAGACGGTGTCAAGCAGCCTTGCAGAGCTGATTCAAGATATTTCAACAGCGGCACGTCACCAGTCAACCACGGCGGGTCATGTCTCCAAAACCATGAACGTGATTCAGGATATTACGACGCAAACGCTGAGTGGTACCAGCCGTACAGCGTCGTCAGTTGGTAACTTGACTGATATGGCCGTTGAGCTCAGAGAGTCTGTCTCCGGCTTTAAGTTACCTGCCAATTATTTGGATAGTAGTGTTAAAGCGGCTCCACTGGATGTTCAGGGTGAGGCCCAAAGCTATGAGGGTGGGAGCTCGGTACAATCTCTGCCGAGCAAGGCCTCCGTCGTTGTCCCTGCTAGTAGTGTTGCGCAGGTATCGGTAGCGGCCCACTCTGATCCAAAACCGGTACAGCATAAAGCCCCGGCCCATGTTGAAGATGTGCTTGCCAGTAGTAGTGCGGCGATGGATGAAATAGATGCTTTTTCAGAAAGTGCCATCGACGATATTACTGACTTCTCTGCCACCGATGATTTTGCCGAGCTTGAAGGTGAGTCTGATGTCTTGAAAAAGACCACTGTTTCCGATTTGGAGGCAGAGCTGGCGGGGATTGATCTGGGCGAGTTCGACATTGACTTTGAGGATGATGGCCGAATCTGAAACTGAGTAAGGATCATGTTAAAAACGCCCAAGGATCTTTCTTCTCGCGATGTTGGTGCCGGGCCTGGCCAGCCCGATGAATTATTATTGAGTGACAGGCAGTATCGTCTGTGGGCGGAGATGCTCGAAAACAAGACGGGGGTGCGTATTGCAACCCACCGAGATGATTTTGTTAGACGACAAATTGTTCGCAGGGTTGGTGAGCTGGGCTTTGATGATGTCGATGACTACTTTCGGGAAGTCTCGCAGTCCGGTGCTGGTTCTCGAGAGTGGGGTGTTTTACTCGACCGTTTATTGGTTAAAGAAAGCCAGTTTTTCCGCCATCAGGCTTCCCATAATTTTTTTAAAACCCGCTTGATGGCACACCTACAATCACCGCAGCAGGAGCAGCGTTACAGTGTCTGCAGTGTGGGTTGTTCAACTGGGGAAGAGGTGTATTCATTGGCAATGAATGCATTTGATAATTACGTGAGTGTTGGTCAAGCACCGGGTTTTAGCATCGTTGGCATTGATGTGAGTAGCGAGGCTATTGAATCGGCACGTCGCGGTGTTTACCCGAACCGCCACCTTGATAGTGTGCCCCGTGAACGACTTGATCGGTACTTTAGTGAGGCGAGTAGCGGGTCAATGGAAGTGAATGCGGTGCTTAAAAAGAGAGTCGGCTTTTTCGTGAGCAATATGTTTGATGAAAACTGCCCGGGTTTTGCCAGCCCTTTGGATGTCATCTTCTGTCAGAACGTGTTGATCTATTTAAAAAATTGGCGGCGCAGAGACTTGTTAAATAGTTTCGTCGCAAAACTCAAGCCGGGCGGCTACCTGATCGTCGGGCCAGGAGAGCTTAATGACTGGCAGCCAGAGGGCTTAAGTCGGGTGGCTTATTCGGGTATTCACGCGTTTGAAAAGCCGCTGTAGAAAGGGATGCTAGCTGTAAAACAATGACCACTAAAATGATATATAGCCTGAGAGGCCTTGAGTGGCTGGTCGATGAACTCGATACCAGTCTTGGTCTTGCCAGGGAAGCGTTGCTTGCCTATCGGTCGGATCCAGAAGATTCGTCGCAGCTGAGCTTTGCTCTTGGTTATCTGCATCAGGTTAGCGGTTCACTGACGATGGCCCAATGCTATGGTGCGGTATTGCTTGCTAACGAGATGGAAGCCTCGCTAAAGCTGTTGTTGGATGGATCTTCCCGCAATGTCGCAGATACCTGTGAAGCGCTTGAGTTGACCATGCTCGCGTTGCCCAATTATGTCCGTGATCTACTTGATGGTTGTGACGATACGCTTGCCCAACTGATGGAGCAGGTTAACGAATTACGAACCGTCAGAGCTGAGCCATTGATTTCGTCGACGGCCTTATTTATGCCGAACATGGCGATGTTCGACCAGCAAGTATCGAGCCAGGGAGAGCAGCACAATAGTGCGGCGGCAGTCGATAAGGCATTGCTCGAAAAGCTACAAAAGGTGTATCAATATGCTTTGTTGGGTTATTTAAAGCAGCGGGAAGTCGACAATAACCAACAAAAAATAACGGCGGTATTAAAACGACTACAGAGCACATATAAAGGCGATTCGCTCGAAGCCCTTTGGCGTGTTGCCAGCGCATTTTTTGCAGGGTTGGTTGCTAATAATATTAGCCAAAGTAGTGCGACCCGGCATTTGCTTTGGGAGTTAGATAAAACCCTGCGTTCTTTGGTCAATACCGATGAGCCTAGCGTAGCGGATATACAAGCCAAAGAACTATTACGTAATCTCCTCTTTTACATAGCGCTGGTGCCAAATGACAGTGTTGCTCTGAATGCAATAAAAGAAGAGTTTACTCTGGATCAGGCCTTTCCTTCTTTGGTGCTGAGTGAACGTGACGGTACTTTGCAAACACGGCTAGATGGCGTGGTTGTTGCGGCTCTTAGTGAGGCCTTATCGGCAGAAATTACTTTATTACGTAGTGGCAGTGGTTCTTCTCTGGAAGGTGAACCCAGCGATCGCAGTAAGCTCGAAGCAATAAAAATCACAACGCAGAGATTGGCAGCGACCTTAATGATGGTTGGCCAAATTAAACTTTCGCAAAGTTTATTAGAAGTCGCGGGAATGGCTGATCAGGCTATGTCGTCAGGTGCAGATATTTCTCCTGATCTAGCAATGGCAATGACTCGCTTGCAGAGCATTCAGAAAAGCTTGCAGGACTGGGCCCTGAATTACGCTGAAGCGCCGCTGGCCAGTGATCTACTTGCTGAAACAGCTTATGTTGTGGACGATGCCCAGCGCTCTTTGATTCGCGAAGTGCGCAATAACTTTGAAAGTATTAAAGACGCCATTGTTGGCTACATTGCCTCCCAGTGGGATGGCAAATTTCTTTTAGAAATACCCGGACAGTTTGAGCATATTTTTGGTGCTGTTGAAGTCATCGGCTTAAAACGAGTGGCCGTTATTGTTGAGCAGCTCGGTAATTACATTACTCGCGAGTTGTTACAGAGAGAAGAGGCTCCCGAGTGGTCAGCCTTAGATGCGCTTGCTGATGCAATAACCGGGTTTGAATATTACCTTGAGGCTATTGATAAAGGCCGTGAAGGCGAGCAGCGCGACATGCTGCGACTCACCGCGCAAGCGATGGAAAAGCTGGGTTTTGCTGTCGAGCTTGATGCGGAACAAGACGCAGAGCCGCCGGTTGTTGATGAGCTGATGGATGAAGTAGAACTACTTCCTGATGCGATGGTGCTTGATAGCGAAGAAGATGAAATTGATCCCGAGATCAAAGAAATCTTTATTGAAGAAGCACAGGAGGTGCTAGCTGAGCTTGAAACACACTACCCGACCTGGCTACACGATCAGTCTGATCACAATACTCTAAATGACCTGCGCAGAGGCTTTCATACTCTCAAGGGCAGCGGTCGAATGGTGAAGGCCGATGTGATTGGTGATCTGGCCTGGGCCATTGAGAAAATGCTTAACAAGGTTCTCGATACTTCCGGGCTTGTTGCCCCTGAAACTGGAGAGCTACTTGACCTGACATTGGCTTTAATGCCTTCTCTGGTTGATGACTTTGACGGTGACAAACAACAACTATCACCCTATTGCTCCGGTCTTATTGCTGCAGCAGAAGCGTTGACAAAGGGTGAGCCGGTGAATTTGCCCCAAGCCGAAGGTCATAGCCCTGATCTGGATGTGGAAGAGCAGCTCGCGGTTGATTTGTCAGGTCTTACGGCAGAAGAATGCGACAGTGTGGTGCAGGCAGAGCCTGAAGAAAGAGTTGAGATCCAGCCCGTTGTACATATCTTTGTTGGTGAGGCGGGTGATTATATTGATACGTTGGCCAATTTTCTCGATAACTTCCAGCAGCCAAGCGAGGATTTGCGCTTGGCACCTACCGATGTACAGCGTGCGTTGCACACCTTGCAAGCGAGTGCGGGCATGGCGGGTTTTACAGCTGTTTCTGAGCTTGCCGGCACCCTTGAAGATTTCCTCATCGTATTATTTGCGCGAGGCCAGAATATAAGTAGCAGTATTATTGCCCTGTTAATGAATGGCGTGGAGCGCTTTTACGAAACATTAGTGCGGCTCGAAGCTGGCGAAGATGAAGATAGCGCCACCTTGAATGAGTATCGTTCTCGAGTTGACCAGGTCCGGGCAAATTGGCACGAGCAGAGAGTCGCGAGTGCGGAGCCCAAGGGGCTTGCCCGGGTGAAGCAACTAATGGTCGCCGGCCTGGAGCACGTACTGGTTGCGGATACTTTACTTGAGCAATGGGGTGATCAGGCGGGGTTGAGTCGGCAAGATATTGATGCGTTGCTAGAAGAGCTAGCAGAGCTGGGCGCAGCTGCAGAGGACTCGGGCGTTTCTTCGCTATCGACTCTGTGTGCTGAGTTTGCACGAGCACTGGACAACCTTGCAGCTTCCAGTCAAGGCTTCAGCGATGATGTTAAGAGCATCTTCAAATCTGCCCATGAGCAAATCCTGAATATGATGGATATTGTTGCCATTGGCCAGGTTGTTGACCCGGCGCCGGAAGCACTTTTGGTACAGCTCATAGAGTTAGCGCAACAGCAGGTTGATGAAGCGTTAGTATCTTCGTTATCAACGAATGGCGATGAGCTCGGCCGCCGTATGGCGGGTGAAGAGCGTGATCCTGATGTGCTGACGTTTTTCCTCGAAGAAGCGGATGACTTGCTTGAAGATATCGATAACGCGATACAGGCCTGGCGGGATGAGCCGAGCGATACCAGCCAGGGTGCGGTGTTAAATCGAGTCCTGCACACGCTGAAAGGCGGTGCCAGACTGGCGGGTTTGAGCCTGCTGGGTGATCTCAGTCACGATCTCGAAGCACTGATTATTGAGCAAGAAGGTCAGTTAGCGAAAGGTGATATGGCTGTGTTTGACCTGCTGTATACACGCTATGACGAGCTGGTCAGTGTGCTGGACAGAGTTAAATTGGGTGATGAGGAGCTGCCTGCAGAAGAGCTGACAGCACCAATACCAGAAGTCGCTCCAGAACTCGAACTTACAGGGCTTTCCCTGTCAGAGCCAGAGGTAGCGGTAACAATAGAGGCCTCGGAACCTGTCGTTCAGGCACCGGAGGGTGGCGATGATCTCGCGAGCCGTATGGCGGGTGAAGAGCATGATCCCGATGTGCTGCCGTTTTTCCTCGAAGAAGCGGATGACCTGCTTGAAGATATCGATAACGCGATACAGGCCTGGCGGGATGAGCCGAGCGATACCAGCCAGGGTGCGGTGTTAAATCGAGTCCTGCACACGTTGAAAGGCGGTGCCAGACTGGCGGGTTTGAGCCTGCTGGGTGATCTCAGTCACGATCTCGAAGCACTGATTATTGAGCAAGAAGGTCAGTTAGCGAATGGTGATATGGCGGTGTTTGATCTGCTGTATACACGCTATGACGAGTTGGTCAGCGTACTAGACAGGGTTAAGCCAGGCGGTGATGCGCCATCTGCTGAAGAGTTGTTAGAGTCAGAAGAAGAAACAGAAACAGAGATTGTGCTTGAGCCTGTGGCAGCACCGGAGCTTCCGGTTACTCTTGAGGTCGTTGAAGACAAACCTGCTGAGGCAAGTGTGCCTGACATGGCCAGCCTTGATGTGAAGGCCCCTGTTGATGAGCCGCAAGTAGCGGTCGACTTGTCACTTGCGGCGATGCCAGCACCTGAGCTGCCAGCTAAAGCTCAGGTGCGGCCCAAGCCTGCCACTGCAGTGCAGGAATCGGTAAAAATTCCTGCACAAGTACTGGATAATTTGGTCAACCTGGCAGGAGAAGCCAGCATTGCGCGGGGCCGTGTTGAGCAGGGGGTTGGTGAGTCAGCCTCGGCGCTGGATGAAATGGAAGAGACGATTGCGCGTTTGCGTAATCAGGTACGCCAGCTGGGTCGCCAAACTGAAGCGCAAATACAGTTTCGCCGTGAGCAGATTGAATCCTCAGAAAGCGCGGACTTTGATCCCCTGGAGCTCGATCGTTATTCACAATTACAGGAGCTATCCCGAGGGCTGGAAGAATCGGGTTCCGATTTACAGGATTTAAAAGATACCTTATTAGAAAAATCTCAGGCCGTGGAAGGCTTGTTGTTAATGCAGTCCCGTATTACTCAGGACCTGCAAGAAAACCTGATGAAAACACGCCTGGTACCCTTTTCACGCCTGGTTCCGCGTTTGCGACGCATTGTGCGGCAGGTGGGGCAGGAGCTGGGTAAGCAGGTTAATCTGGGCCTGAATAACATCGAAGGCGAAATGGATCGCTCGGTGTTGGAAAAAATTATTACCCCGATAGAGCATATGCTGCGTAATGCGATGGATCACGGCATAGAAAACGCAGAGCAGCGATTGGCTGCGGGCAAGCCTGAGGAAGGCAATATCTCCCTCTCCTTTCAGCGCGAAGGGGGAGAAGTGGTGATTACCGTCGCTGATGATGGCAAAGGTCTTGATGTTGCTGCGATTCGCGAGAAGGCGGTGAGCAAAAAGATTATTGCCGCAGATACGCAAGCGACCGATAGTGAGCTGTTGCGACTGATTTTTCAACCGGGCTTCTCTACGGCGACCACGGTTAGCCAGGTTTCTGGCCGCGGCGTGGGCATGGACGTGGTGAAAACAGAAGTGCATCAACTGGGTGGTTCTATTTCCATCGAGTCGGTGCTTGGGCTGGGTGTGGAATTCACTATTCGCCTGCCGTTCACCGTTTCCGTCAATAAAGCCTTGCTGGTGAAAGATGGCGAGAGTGTCTATGCCCTACCGCTGAACAGTATTGTCGGCGTTACTCAGTTGGGCGAAGGCGAGATTGATACTTATTATAAACAGCCTGATAGGCGACTTGAATATGCGGGCCTTGATTATGAGGTTTGTCCCCTCGGTAGCTTACTGCATGGCGGCCAAGAAGTGCTTGAAGCAGGGTTTGGTAAAGCAGTACTGGTTTTGATCGAGGCGGATAATTATCGTTATGCCGTCCATGTTGAGGCTATTGAGGGCCACCAGGAAATTATTATTAAGGGTTTGGGAGCCCAGTTTAACAATGTGCCTGGGGTGGCAGGGGCAACGATCCTGGCCAATGGTGATGTTGTGATTATTCTTGATTTACCCTCGCTTCTTAGGACAGTGGGGGAGCGGTCTATTCTCGAAGGGCCTGCGCTGGCATTAGGTGAAGAGGGCTCGCCTGATAAGGCATTAAGCATGGATGCGGGAGTAAAAACGATAATGGTAGTTGATGATTCCGTTACGGTTCGCAAAGTGACCTCCCGTGTTCTTGAGAGAGAAGGCTTCCTCGTCGTGACGGCGAAAGATGGTGTTGAGGCAACCGAAATGCTCGACCAGGCGAAGCCCGATCTGATGTTGCTCGATATAGAAATGCCGCGTATGGATGGCTTCGAAGTGGCGCGTGTGGTTCGATCATCGAAGGACTTTTCTCGCCTGCCCATCATCATGATTAGTTCACGTACGGGTGAAAAACACCAGCAGCGTGCAAGAGATCTTGGCGTTAATGAGTTTTTAGGTAAGCCTTACCAGGAAGATCGATTACTGGACCTGCTGGATGAGTTGCTCAATTTTGGTTTTGCATAAATCCAATAACGTTAAAGATATGGTATTGCCTCGTATTGGTATTGTACTGGACGAAGTGCGGCGGCGTACGGCAGTGCAGGCAATTGCCGACGCTCAGGGGCTGAGTATCAATCACTGCAGTGATCTGGCCTGGGAAAGCGCTTTGCGCGTGGGGGGAAGTGATGTCGATATCTGGTTGACAGAAGAAAAAAACCTGGCAAAAAACTTATCCGATTCTACTGGCCGGCAAGTGCGGGTTGCTCGTATAAATACTGATGGGCAGGTTGAGTCTGTGTCCTGGCAACAGGCTGTGGGCCGAGAGCTGAAAGCACTGGCGCAAGATTATCAACAGATGTGTGAGGCAAATCGAGCACAAAACGTCTGGCTATTGGCCGCGTCTGCAGGGGGCTTGCATGCGGTTCGTACATTCCTGGAAGGCCTGGATTCTTTTTATGGCGTGGCCTTTGTTTATGCTCAGCATATTGAATCGGAACAGGCCAATCAGCTGGTCAAAATGATCACTCGAAATACGCCCTGGCGAGCCCAGATGGCAGTTGATGGCAATTTGCTGACAACGGGGAGTGTGACAGTTGTACCTCCCGCTAAACGTATATCACTGTCTGATGGTCGCGTGATGACGGGTACATCTTCATGGCCTGGCCCTTATGCGCCGAGTATCAATGGCGTTGCGGAGGAATTGGCCAATGAATACGGTGCAGCCTGCGGCATGATTGTATTCAGCGGCATGGGTGACGATGGTGTTGCAGGGTCGCGGTTGATCCGAGAAAAAGGGGGTAGTGTACTGGTACAGTCCCCCGCTGACTGCACAGTGCCGGCATTGTCTGAAGCCGTTATCAAGCACGGGGTTTTTGATCAGAGTGGTCATATTGACCAGTTGAGAGACGCATTTATTCAGTTGCTAAGTCCCTCGTCCGGTCGTTCCGGTGTGATGGGGCAAGGGGTTATTCGTGGTGGAAAATAAAACAGTGGTGAAGGCTGAGGTTACAGAGGCTTCACTATTACAAGTGAACAGCTTGCTGCTGCCAGTGATCGGTACGGTGTTATTGGTGCCCCAGCTTTCTGTTGCGGAAGTGTTGAGCTCGAATGACTTGAGTGCGGAAGATGTGCGTTTAGATAAAACACCCGGCAGCCCTCATGGTTATGGCTGGGTTCACTGGCGCGACCAAAATGTCCCCCTATTGTCCTTTGACAGTATTTACAGTGGGCAGCGTCCATCACTGGATCAGGATTTGAAGATTGTTATTTGCAATACGGTGTTTGCTGCGACGGCAACGGGGTTTTATGCGCTCGTCGTTACCGGTTTTCCCCGTGCTTTGCGTTTGAATATGGACACAAAGATGGCGGTTGAGGGTTCGATGAGTGACCTGCAGGGTGTACAAATGCGGGTGATGATTGACGGTGAAGAGGTGTTAGTGCCCGATTTCGAGTTCATTGAGCAAGTTGTTTGCGAAATCGCCGAGAATAAAGAATCGTAGGCTATAGGTCTTGTGATTTTACAAAAATAATAAGAATGGCTTTAGGGGTGATAATTAGCCTCTATGTGCCCGGACTGCATCCCTGTTAGCGAGTTGCGATAAATAGCCATACAAACAGGCTGGCGTTGCTGGGTGCTTGATGTTACGCGAGAGTAATTGATAGTAATGTCTGGGAAAGATTCCGCACGGCTGGGGCCATGCCTTTAGCGCGTCCTCGCTGTGTTTTGAGCGCAGTGGAGGAGGAGAGCTATGATAGACTTTGTGATTTTAAAATCCGATTAAAATAATACTAGGAGTACCGCTATGTTAGGTCAGATGATGGATGATGCCCTTACCATTACTTCGATTATGAAGTTCGCTGCTCGGGTTTTCCCCGACACCGAAATCGTTTCAGTAACGGGCGATAACCCTCGGCATCGGACTACCTTTGGTGAGGCTTTTACGCGTGTTCACCAGTTGGCGAACGCATTGGCAAAACTCGGTTGCGCGCCGGGCGACCGCATCGCCACACTGGCCTGGAACGACTATCGTCATTTTGAATTGTATTATGCGATCAGCTGCTCGGGCTACGTTTGCCATACGGTTAATCCACGACTCTTTCCCGAGCAGATTTCCTACATAGCTAACCACGCAGAAGACCAATGGGTTTTTGTCGACCCCGCATTTGTACCCATGTTGGAACAATTGCAGGCTGAATTAAAAACAGTGCGTGGTTTCGTGGTAATGACCAGTAAGGCAGCCATGCCTGAGACCACATTAAAAAATGTACGTTGTTATGAAGAGTTAATTGAAGCAGAACCGGAAAATTACGACTGGCCCGAACTCGATGAAAACAGCGCCAGTAGCCTTTGCTATACCTCCGGTACTACGGGCAACCCAAAAGGTGTGCTGTATTCCCACCGCAGTACGGTACTGCACTGTTTGGGGACAAGCTCAAAGGCAACGCTAGGCCTCGATCCCGATGAAACCATTATGCCAGTCGTGCCCATGTTTCATGTCAATGCATGGGGTAGCGTTTACGGTGCGGCTGCGGCAGGCACCAAGCTGGTTTTCCCGGGGCCGAAAATGGGCGATGGTGAAACTCTTGCCTCGTTAATCAATGAAGAAGGCGTGACCTTTGCGTTGGGTGTGCCGACAGTGTGGCTGGCGTTGGTTACTTATTTACAGGAAACAGGTAGTAAAGTTGAAACCTTACAGCGACTGGTAGTGGGTGGTGCAGCATGCCCACGGTCACTAATGGAGGCGATGGATGTCTACGGCGTGGCCATGCATGTTGGCTGGGGTATGACTGAAATGAGCCCGCTGGGTACATATAACACCCTCTTGCCGTGGATGCATGATTTGCCCGACGACGAAAAAATGGCCTATCGCCTGAAAGCCGGTCGCTTAATTTACGGTGTTGAAATGCGCATTGTCGATGAGGCCGCCAACGAATTAGCCTGGGATGGCGAAGCCTCGGGCCGTTTGCAAGTGCGCGGTCCCTGGATCTGCAAAAGCTATTACAAACTGGAAGATTCCGATGCTCACCTGCCCGATGGCTGGTTTGATACGGGCGATGTGGCAAGCATCGACAAGTATGGTTTTATGCAGATAACTGACCGTACTAAAGATGTGATTAAATCCGGCGGTGAATGGATCAGCTCCATTGATGTCGAAAACGCCGCGATGGGTCATGAGGATGTTGCTGAGGCTGCTGTTATCGGCGTACCACACCCGAAGTGGACAGAGCGTCCTCTGTTAATTGTAGTCAAGCGCCCCGATAGTGATCCTAAAAAAGAAGACTTGCTAGCTTACCTCGACGGAAAAATCGCAAAATGGTGGATTCCAGAAGACTGCGTTTTTGTTGATGAAATCCCCCACACTGCAACGGGGAAAGTGAGTAAAAAAGATTTGCGCAAAGTATTCAGTGATTACAGTTATAAATAAGTACGCTGTGAATACGAATTCGATTTTTTCAATCAATTTTTAATTCAGTAAATTAACAATTTCACCAACAGGTTAACTATGTCAGTTCCACTATTAAATGACCGTGATGTCGAGTTTTTGCTTTATGAATTTCTTGATACGGAAAAACTTTTAGAGCGCCCTCGCTATAGCGAACACTCCCGAGAAATTTTTGACGCCTCACTACGAACCGCAAAAACAATTGCCGAAAAATACTTCGCCAATCACCTGGTAGAAGGTGATGCAAACGAGCCGACACTAGTAGATGGCGTCGTTAAAATGATTCCCGAAACGAAAGTAGCATGGGATGAATTTGCTAATGCCGGTTTTTTAGCGGCTCATCAGGATTACGATGAAGGTGGCATGCAAATGCCCGAAGTTGTCTTTCGTATGGTGATGGCCTATGTCAATGCCGCTAATATCGGTACGGCGGCGTATCCATTTGTTGCAACAGGTTCTGCAAATTTAATACGAGCCTTCGGGTCGGATGAACAAAAAGCTAAGTTTCTAACCTTGATTATGGACGGCCGAAGTAATGGCACGATGTGCCTTACAGAGCCGGGTCAGGGCTCAGCACTCGGCGATATCACTACCATGGCCGAGCAGGCAGATGACGGCACCTACCGCATCTTTGGCCAGAAAATGTTTATTTCCTGTGCCGATCATGACATCGCCGGTAATGTGATTCACATGGTGCTGGCAAAAATCAAAGGTGCCCCTCCGGGGGTCAAAGGTATTTCCCTTTTTATTGTGCCGAAGTTTTTAGTCAATGATGATGGTACACCCGGTGAGCGCAATGATGTTGTCGTTGCCGGACTCAACCATAAAATGGGTTATCGGAACACGACTAATGCTGCATTGAACTTTGGTGAAAAAGATGGCGCTATTGGCTATCTCGTTGGTGAGGCGAATAAAGGCCTCGGCTATATGTTTCAAATGATGAATGAGGCGCGTATTGGTGTTGCCTTGGGTGCTGCTGCGATTGCCTACCAGGGTTTTAATCATTCATTAGATTATGCCCGGCAACGGCCTCAGGGACGCTTGGCGTCGTGTAAAGATCAATCGTCACCACAGGTCATGTTAGTAGAGCATGCCGACGTACGCCGTTTGTTACTCGCGCAAAAAGCCTATTCTGAAGGCTCTATGGCAATGTGCATGTTTGGTAGTAGTTTGTTTGAAAACCAGAACAGCGCACCAACGGAAGAGTTGCGAACACGCAATGCACAACTCCTGGATTTATTAACACCTATCATTAAGTCATGGCCATCAAAATACGGTTGTATATCGAATGATATGGCGATTCAGATATTGGGCGGGGCTGGGTACACGCGTGAATACCCAGTAGAGCAACTCTACCGAGATCAACGCCTTAACCCTATTCACGAAGGGGCGGAGGCCGTTCATGGTCTCGATTTATTGGGCCGCAAGCTGAATTTATACGATGGCGCTGGCTACCAGTTTTTTAAAGAAGATATCGCGCAAGACATTACTCGTGCTAAAACTTTAGAGTCAGTTAAAAGCTTGGCAGTACAGCTCGAAAATGCCGTGGTATTACTGGATAAAACGACGGAATCACTGCAGCAGCAAATGGCAGAAGATATCGATCGTGGCCTGGCAAACGCAACGGTTTATCTTGATATGTTCGGTCGAATTGTTGGTGCCTGGATTTGGTTGAAGCAGGGCTTGATTGCGGAAGAGGCATTGCAATCAAAACTGCATGAAAGTGACGAGCATTTTTACCAGGGAAAATTACAGGCTGCTAATTATTATATTGAATGGGAATTGCCGGCGGTAGAGCAGTATGCCGAGTTATTACAGGCCGGCAATAGCGTGACCTTTGAAATGCAAGATGAGTGGTTTTAAATAACTAAAAGGTTCTGCTTGATATATGCAGTGAGCCGCTAGCGAAGCTATCCCTTGCTAGCGGCGTGAATTATCTGAACTGCCTTCCTTAGGTTTGTCACGTTGTTTCTTACGGTGAGATTCCCCTCTGACTTTGAATTCACTCAGGTAGATTCGCTCGAACTCTTCCCTTGGCAAGGGGCGGCTAATTAGATAGCCCTGTACAGTATTACAGCCAAGTTCTTTTACGATGGCCATCTGTTGTTCGTTTTCCACCCCTTCTGCAATAGTGGTGAGACTTAAACTATCGGCTAGAGCAATAATACCTTTAACGATGGGCTTGTCATCGGAATTGATTTCAATCTCTTTAATAAAAGAACGGTCAATTTTTAATATATCGACGGGAAGGTTTTTCAAATAGTTAAGCGATGAATAACCAGTGCCAAAATCATCAATAGCTAAAACAAAGCCCATGTCTTTTAGAGCAAGTAATTCCTTCTTGCTTTTTTCGGGATCGTCCATGAGCATACTTTCAGTGAGCTCAAGTTCGACAAGGGCTGGGGAGACCCCTGTTTTCTCCAGTTGATGTTTTAGAAAGTCAGATAGTGCGCCAGGGGTCTCAAGGTCTTTTGCAGATAGATTAATAGAGAGTTTGACGTCAAATTTTTGTTTCTGCCATTCGCTTATTTGTGCAAATGTTTGGCTAATTACCCAAAAGGTTAAATCTTTGATTAACCCCGTTTCTTCAGCAAGGGGTATAAACTCAGCTGGGCTTAGGAAGCCGTGCGTAGGGTGTTCCCAGCGGATGAGTGTTTCGGCAGCGATAATTCTGTTTGATTTGAGTTCGAGTTGTGGCTGATAGTGAAGAACTAATTGATCGTGCTTAATTGCATAACGTAACTGATGTTCAAGCTCTAAGCGTCGTGCAACCTTATCCTCCATCCCCTGTTGGTAAAAGCTGTAATTATTCCTACTCTTTTTTGCACTAAACATCGCGAGGTCAGCATGTTTGAGTAAGGCGTTAACATCGTCGCCATCGTCTGGGTACACAGAAATCCCCAGACTAGCGGTAACGAACATTTTTTGCTGGATAAAGACGAAAGGGCTGCTGATTGAACTGCAAATATTTTGTGCGATGGTACTGATCGCTTCAGGGCCGTCAATATTTTCAAGAACAATAGTGAATTCGTCACCACCAAGGCGGGCTACAAAGTCGCTTTCACGAACGGCACTTTGTAATCGGTCGGCAACCGCCTTAAGTAGTAAGTCGCCAATATTATGCCCAAGAGAATCATTAATGTTTTTAAAGTGATCCAGATCCATGAATAGTACAGCAAAGCTTGAATTATCAAGCTTTGCGCGATTAAGAATTAAGCGCAGGTCCTGCATTAATTTACTACGATTGGGCAGGCCTGTAAGGGAGTCATGGTAAGCAAGTTCTTTAACGCGTTTTTCAACACGGTTAGCCTGTAACAGCCGAGAAACTCTTTCTTTGAGGACTGTGAAGTTTAGGGGCTTGGTAATGTAGTCAGTAGCGCCAGAAGTAAATGCTTTGTTAATGGCCTCGTCATCTTCAAGGGAGGTGATCATCAAGATGGGTGTTTCATTAAAATTGGGAAGAGTACGGATGGTTTTGCATGCTTCGAAGCCATCAATTTCAGGCATGATGGCATCCATCAGTATGAGATCGGGTGTGTCCTGTTTACAAAAGCTTATTGCCTGTTGGCCATTTCTTGCTTCAAAAATAAGAAATTTTTTATCGGTAAACATGTTTTTTAAGGCAAGGCGTATTGTGCGATCGTCATCGACAATAAGAAGTTTGTGCTTCTGTTGGTTAATATCCTCTGCATTTGATAGAGGATTGAGAATATTGTTTTCAATATCGCGTTTTAAAATTTGAAAGTCATCAACTAATGCTTCAATGTAAATATCGCACTGGTGTAGTTGTTGGTTTTTAGCAAGGTGTTCAATAATTTTTGCTGTTTCAAGAAAGTTGTTTGCTCCAAAGTTACTTGCGCTACCTTTTAATGTGTGGGCAAGTTCTCGTACATTTTTTGAGCTGCCTCGCTGCAGTGCCTGTTTAAGTGAGTCGATATATATAGGTGAGTCTTCAAGAAAGGCTTCAAGCATTTTTATGACGACATCGCCGATGCCTTCGAAGAGGTCTTCCATTATTTTTGGGTTGTAAGCTAATACTTCGGTTTCTTCTTGCTGCGTAGATTCGACGTTACTAACGTTATTTTCTAAAATTTCTACGTGCGGATTAGATATCCAGTGTATGAGTTCGTCGCGGAGTTTGTTAAGCCTTAGGGGTTTTCCGATTGATCCATCCATTCCTGAAACAAGGTATTTATTCTTATCTTCAGTGGAGGTGTTTGCACTCATGGCAATGATGGGTATATGTGTATTCGTTTCTAATTTGCGAATTTCCTGAGTTGCCTCAAAACCATCCATCACAGGCATATTGCAATCCATTAGAATTAGACTGTAACTATGCCTTTGTACTTTTGTAACTGCATCTTGGCCATTAATCGCTATGTCTGATCGATAACCAAGTTTGTTCAGCATTTCTCGGGCAACTTGTTGGTTCACCCTGTTGTCGTCCACAATGAGTACGTTTTCATCAGCATGGTTGGCAGTAGCTTGGGTTTTTGCTCGTATCACCTGTTGTCCGGGATTGCTGGTGAGTGCACTAGCTTTAATATTAAAAAGTTGGTCAAAAGAAGATCGCAACAAAGGTTTTTCAATGGTTAAAAAACGATGCGATTCGAGCTTGAGTGATCTAAATGGATTGACAAGAATAGCAACTGTTACATTGTGTTTAGAGATCAGTCGCGATAATAAGGGTAGGAACTCTTGTTCATTGAGATAATAAAGTTCTTCGTCAATTATAATAAACTCAAAATCAATCTCAGCCTTTTCAAGACGAGATATTTCCAATTGGGCGGCACGTAAACTCCCTGTGGTGATACAGAGAAAATCATTGGTTTGTATGGCGGAGGTGGTGAATAGCCTAACGATCACGCTAGAGGTGATCAATAATGCATGTCTTTGCTCATCAAGCGATAGCCCGATGTGGCTGCCGGGTTCCGTGGTTAGGCGTTCAATCGGTATGGTGAATGTGAATGTCGATCCTTTCGTTGGTACGCTGTTGAGTGCTATTTCGCCACCCATCAGCTCGATGATTTGTTTGCAAATTGTTAGTCCAAGGCCGGTGCCGGTATAAGCTTTGGTAGTTGAAGAGTCGGCCTGTGTGAATGCGTCAAAAATACTCAATTGACTTTCTTCTTTAATGCCGATCCCTGTATCACGTATTTCAAATTCAATTTGAGGAAGGGGGCCACGTTTATATCGGATACGTAAAAAGACTTCACCGGTATCAGTGAACTTTATAGCATTGCCTAACAAATTAATAAGGACTTGCCGTGTTTTGGCAGCATCAATGTGTACAAGGTATGATGTTGAATTATCTTCTATATCATAGCCGAAGTTTAATTTTTTACTCAGGGCCTGGGTGGAAAGAAGCTGGATAACCTCCTCGGCAAGATCACGAATATTCGTTTCTTGTAAATGAATATCCATATTCCCCGTTTCCATTTTTGAGAAATCAAGGATATCTTCAATTAAGTCGAGTAAATTCTCTCCTGAGTTTTTTGCAATATCGATATATTCGGCCTGCCGAGCATTGAGCCGAGTTTCATTCAATAAATCCATCATGCCGAGAACAGCATTAAGTGGTGTGCGTAATTCATGGGTAACATTCGCCACGAATTCGCCCTTAACTCTCGCAGTTTCGAGGGCTTTATCATGTGCTGTTTTAAGTTCTTCTTCTCTATTTTCGATGCCATCCATCATTGTATTGAAGGCATGTTGCATTTTAGCAACATCAGGCTGGCCTCCAATAGTGGCTCGGATGGCAGTGTTACCCTGTTCAGCCTGGCCCATTACCAGGGCAAGTTGTTCTACAGGTTTAGTGATTCGTCTTGATATTCGATAAAGAGTTAAAATGATTAAAATTGCAATTGCAAAGGCTACAATAAAGCTGGTCTGATAGGTTTTCCGTTGCATTAATAGAAGAGGGGCTTTGCTCATTGAAAGTGTAACGTGGCCTAGCAAGGTATTTTCTTCTTCAGTTTCCTGATAAATATCTGTTAATTCCTCATCAAAACCAGCTTCGGAAAAAACAGGAGCAGAAAAAATCCATTCACCTTCATCTTCAAAAACATGAATAGCTGAGTCTTTGCTGACGACGGTTTTGGTCGTCGTGATGTCAATGTTACGAGCATGGTATAAGACGGTCCCGTCTATAGCTTTTAGTTGTAAAACTTCAATATCGGGGAAGCCTGCGATCGACTTTACAGCGCTTTGTGCGGCGTATTCACTTTGGTAAAGTAGAGCGAGTTTACTTTGAGAGGCAAATGTTTGGGTTATTTGAATGCCCTGGGCATGCATTTGTTTTTTAAGGATGTCGTTAGTCTTACGGCCTACGGCAAAGGAGACGAGTGTTGACATCAGGATGACAGCAATGATGAAAATAATGATCAGCTGTTGACTGAATTGAAGGTTTAGTAGTTTCTTTCCTGTTTGCCTAAACATTAGTCAAAACCCCTATAACATCCGGTGGATATTTAGTCCACGGATACTGTTGGGTATGATGCCCAGGTGCTTGCTGGTGCGTTTATTGATAATAAGATGTACATTTCTAAGAGGCACTAAACCCATATTTTGTGCGTTAGTCGTCTTCTCGTGTTGCTGTGCAATTTCGGCTAGAGCTACGCCCATTTTCTCGTTGTCAGGATAAACAGAGAATAGCGCCCCGCGTTTGACATGACTAGGGTTGGATGAAAAAACGGCTATTTTTTTCTTCCAGGCGGCTTCTAGAATTAGCATCAATATACTAGGCTCATTGAGGTTGGCGCCGCGCATGAGCCAAATAGCATCGTTACTTGTGGCCTTGTTTATTATTTTAAGGTATTTTTCTGCAGCTTGTTGTAGAGATTCCGCCTCTTCACTGTGCAGTGTTTTTCCTTGTTTTTTTAAGTAGATTTCAGCGCGTTCTAGCTGATCGCGTCGGTTAATGTCAGCAACAACATAAATATTATCGACAAAGGGTGCCATTGTTAATAAGTTCGATAAAAGAACTTCGGGGTCAGGGGTCATTGAAATACCTGAAACAGGCTGCTCTGTTTTTGTTATGGCCCCCGCAACGATGGGAACAGGTAGCTTTAATTGGCTTACTGTATTAAGTGATTCCTTTCCGAGGGTTATCAATATATCGGGCTGATATTTTTCAACGCCTTTACTCAGTACCTCATTTTTATCATTGGCTGTAAGTTCAATTTTTTGAGTTGTGCCGGGGTAGCTTTCGCGTATCCCTTTAATAATAGCTTGGTATATTTTGTTGTAAGGCGCCTTTACCGAGGGGTAGACAACAAGTAGGCCTGACGATAAAGCATTGCAGGGCAGGAATATCTGCCCGAGTAAAATCAGGGCGAGCAATGATGAGCGCATCCATTGGGAAGTGAATGAGTTGTCTTTTTTTATAAAACGTAAAATCATTAGCGAAATATTTAGATTATTTTTTAAAATTTATAGCGAATATCGCCATAAATACGACGACGTTCTAGGGGGAGGTCATTGCTAATAGCAGGTAGGGGTTGTCCGTTGATGCTAGGCTCTCGGGCATCATCATTAAAAATATTTTTGCCAATCAGTCCTAGTTCTAACTTATCAGTAAATGACTTGCGAAGCGTGAAGTCGATAGTCGTATAATCCTTGATATCTTTTCTGTTGTCGTTAAATACTCGATTCCTATCCATTACGCGATTGGCCTGAAGACTAATGTCCCATTCATTCGCTAAGGCGATGTTGGTGCGTATATAGAACTGCTGTTCTGGTGCATTTGCAGTGTCGGCGTTATTAAGTTCATCTTCTGATTTTTGCCATGAGTAATTACTCAGCACGGATAGATGGTCATTCACCTGCCACGATGCTTCGAGCTCAATGCCATGGCCTTCCTGTTCTCCAGTATTCTGTGCAGTACGAGTTTGGTTGGCATTGGGGACAAACTGAATAATATCTTTCCAGTAATACTGGAAGAGGTTGAGGTCAACACTTAAGTCGTAGGTGGGTTTATAGTTAAAAGCCAATTCGTAACTTTTTAGTGTTTCCGGTTCCAGGTCAGGATTACCAAGAAATAGCGGGTTAGTTTGTTCGCCTGCTTCTCCAAACGACGGTGCCCTAAATGCTTCACCGTATAATGCTTTTACGGTTAGGTTGTGTCGTGCTGACCAGACGAGTGCGATGCGAGGGTTCGTGGTGTCACCGAAATCTGAATAGTGATCAAAGCGTATGCCAGTTGTTAGCTCCCAATCATCGGCTAAATGCCACACATCCTGTATAAATACATGGCTATTTTCACGTTCGTTTTCATCAAGGAAAACAAGGGGGGTATCAGAAACATCGACGAGAGGGCTGCCGGGTAAAATGGGAAGGCCTGTGGCAGGGTTAAGACCGAAGTTCTTTTCTTCCCTGGTTTTATAGATGTCACCAAAATAATAACCAATGCCACCCATGAACTCATGACGGGCAATACCGCGATAGGTTGCATTCAGGTTTGTGCGGTAATGGCGTTCGTAAACTTCAGGGTTGCCTATGAGTCCGCTGGGGTAGGGGAATGAATTTGATGGGGAGACTGTCGTGCCTGGCGGTAATAGGATTAAGTTTTCATCGACCTCCTGGCTGGTCTGAAGATAGCTAACAGTCGCCTTAATACCGATATTCTGAGTGAAGTTGATATTATCGTAGCTAAGGTCAGCATTATAACGTTCGCTGGCGGCTTGCCCTTTTGGGTCTAGAGCTTGAGCAACACCGGTACCAAGGCCAAGCTGTTTTCTTATTTGGCTACCGGCATGAAAAGTGAATTTCCCATAAGTGAGTTCTAGCCTGGTATCGATACTCTTGCCTTCCCGGTTGATGCTTCCGGGTGCCAGAGATGCGTTGGTACCGGTGAGAGCATCCAATATTGATTGGGCATCGTTGCCGATTCTTTCACTACTACCATCGGTTTTACGGCCTTCAATTATTGCCATATAACCGAGCCCGTTAGCCTCTCCGCCGGTTTGTAGCCAAAAATTCTTGCTGTTCGATGTGCCGTAGCGAATGCCGCCAGAGGTGCCAGAAACTTCTGCTGGCGTCCGGGTAATTATGTTAATAACACCCGCAAAGGCATCCGCACCATAAACTGCGGACCCTGGGCCTCGAATAATTTCAATACGAGATATCGCCTCAACAGGCATCCCGCCCCAGGCTAAATTTCGATCGCCGTAGAAAAGGTTGGTCAGAGGGATGCCATTAATCAGCATAAGTACTTGTGGATTGGTGGTGGTATGAATACCTCTAAAGCTGTAAATAGGGGTGTAGCCTGCATTTCTTGAAACATGTAAACCCGGGACGGTTTCTAAAATTTCATCGATATCTGTTGCCCCTATTTGAAGAATATTCTTTGCTGTAATAACGGATGCGACAGCAGGGGCTTTCGAGATGGGCTGGGATGTTCCCGTTGCAATACTAATAAATTCTTCGTCGCCAAAAAAACTGGCCAGCTCATCTTCATCTTGCGCTATTGCCGTGAGGGCCGGCAGCAGAAATATTGTGATGACAAGTGGTAAGTAGCGTTTAAAAAACATCATTAATTAACCCAACTGCGTTTGGTTACGGATGTTGAGTTAATACGATCAACACTCAGGGGGTAAAAAGTACCTTCGGGTTTACTGAGTGTACTTAAGTGGCTGGGGAGTATTCCTCCAATAAATGCAATCGTGCTCGTGTGGTAGTACTCATCGGCTGTCATGCCGGCATCTGCAGCGGTTGCGGCATTAAACGCCGCAATATTCATTTTGAATTTATAGCGCGTACCTTTTAGATAGTCTTCTATTTCAAAGGCGAGTTTTAAATATTCTCCCTTGTCAGCGTCCATTTTTGCCAGGAAGCGCAACCCAGGGGCTATGCGTTCATCTTCATCCGTTAAGGGGCGACCATAACCACTGATGCAGCGTTTGGCTTTGAGTTCTTCTTTAACAATTGCTTCAATAGAAATACCTTGTTTCTTCTTTTCCGCCGCTTGATAGAGGAAATTAAGCGCTCCTTTAATGGGCTTTAGTCCGTAAATCGTGGCTTCAGATGCGGCGACGCCTGCGGATACGGCGAGGGCTCCCGTCGACCGAGTCGTTCCCGCAAGGGCCGCTATTCGATTGTTCCACAGCCTCGGGTCAGGATAGCTAGTCGTTAGCAGGGATAAGCCTTCGATGATCTTTGCCAGCCTGGGGTTGTGTTTGCCAGTGACCGCAAAAAGGATATATTCCATCCAGCTATAATCATTCAGCTCTGTAAAGAGATCTTTCCCCCGCAGTACCACGCGTTCTGCAGGAAACCAGGCGCCCATCGCTGTCTGCCAATTATCTTCATAATGGCTTAGCAGTTCTGGGCCTGTTAATGATGTGTTGTTTTGTGTATTCATTGCTTATTACTTACTTCTTTGTCGACGGGCCGGGATCATCCGTTAGAGTAAGGCCAGCACCAAAGAATGGATAGCGATTCCATCCCATTCTTTCCTGCTCGAGAGCGTGAGCCGCTGCACCGGGTAGCCGCAGCAGTAGAAAGAGCATTTCAGCCTCTTCAGGCTTAAAGTCAAGGGTGAAAAAAGTCGCTGCAGCAATACCTGAAAAGGACAGTGGCGATTGCGCCTGCTGTTCTAGTAGCAGGCGATTGGATTGTAGCCAAATAAGCTCGTCGTTGTGTTCAATATTGGCGAGGTGGTTCAGTAGCTGTCGTACCGGTTTTGGGCAGCTAGCGCCATTAGGATCAAAGCCCGGCGTGTGTTCCATTTCTGGCCAGACATCGCCGGTGTCATAGAGGGGCGGGTTCTTAATAATATTGATCCAGCTATCGATATCTGTACCGCATTGTTGCCAATATTGCATAGCCGTAAAGACTTCGCGGGCCCCGCCAAGGTTGCCGGCACCGATAGAGATGGAGGCAATCAATGCGGCGGCATGAGTCGAGCCGCCAACGCCCGCATTCATTGCGCCACGCACGGACGTGTCGCGGGGGCCAGGGTTGGCGAGGGCGACGGCAAGCCCCTCGAGTGTACGCACCTGTGCTTTACTGGGCGGGTCCAGTTTGAAGAGAAGCCAGAGGTACTCAATAAAACTGACTTTGCCGAGCAGGTCTCCGTAAACATCATAGCCTGCACAATAGCTTGCCGTGGCGGCGAAGGGGTTGTCCGGTTCCGCTTCTTCTCGCCAAATTTTAGTGGTGATTTGCTCGCGGTCTTTTTTGTCCTGGCTACTCATAGATCATTTGTCAGTGTTTTGATTCTCATGCCGAAGGGCGCAGCCTCTTCCTTATCAATGCGCACATCAAGAAGTGTAGGGCCTTGCTTGTTGAAAAAAGCATAACAATCAAGGTTTAGTAAATCGTCGGCAGAATAAATAATGTGGCCTTCTACGTCCATGGATTCGGCGAATGCGGCGAAGTTGATTGGTGGCAGGTTAGCCGCGATGGCTTCACCCCCCGTCATTCGCTGGCCGTGCTTGACCATGCCATAAGCACTGTCGTTGAGTATCACAAAGACGACGGGTAGCTGCTCTTCAATGGCGACGGTAATCTCCTGCCCGCTCATTAGCAAACTGCCATCGCCAGTAATACAAACTACGGGTTTGTCAGGACGGGCGAGGGCTGTGCCAATTGCGCTGCCAATTGCCCAGCCCATGGAGGCAAAATTGAGTGAGGCGCGAAACAGTCCACCTTTTGCGTCTCTACGACCACGGATCCGGCGATCATGGGGGTGTAAATAGTGTGTTGCCCACGAAAAGCTGGCCCCGGCATCGGCTAAATAGTGCGTGTTGGGGGGGAAAACATTGGGGAGCTCGCGCATCAGGCGCTGGGGTTTGATGGGAATAGCATCAGAGCGATATTTATCTTCATCATCCAGAGTGAACTGCTTTAGCTTTTCAAGTTTTTCTGCCGTGGTGTCGACGGCTATTCCGTTAGTTGTGATGAGCTTTAAGGGCTGATTAAAGCCGTTTTTATCAAAGCGCTTGAGAAGAGACTCAAAAATAGTTTCAAGGCGTCCCCTGACATGTAGCGCGGCCATTGGCAATTTGGTCAAGTTTGACTCACTGGCTTCAATGTCGATGATGCGCTGTTTGTGATTTTGTGGCTCCCAGCCCTGGCTTGCCCACTCATTGAGTTGAGCGCCAATAATAAAGACGCTGTCGATAGAGGGATCGGTGAGTAATGACTGGGCACTTTGGTGCCCGGAAAACCCGATAACACCTCTGAAAAGTGGGTGATAGGGGCTTATAAGTCCTTTGCCATGAGGGGTTACAACAAGCTGGGCGTTGAGACCGACGGCGAGACTGAGGATTAAACCAATGGCCTCGCTGGCGTCATCGCCAATAACAAATAGCGGTTTTTTGGCTTGTTTCAGCTCACTGTAAAGGCGGCCGACTGCGTCACTGTCAAACAGACCCGGCTTGCGCAGTAGATTGGGGAGATCGACAGAAGGCGTGGCGCTGGCTGATGTAGTGCGCATTAGGTCAATGGGGATACTCAGGTGTACTGGCCCCATAGGTTCAGCGAAGGCGGTCATAATAGCTTTAATCAGTTTGCGCTCGAACTGCTCAGGGTGGGAGACCAGCGTGCTGTAACGGCAGCAGTGATTAAACAGTCCAACCGTATTGACACCTGTACACGATGATTCCTGAAGAGTGCCGCTGCCGAAGCTAGCAAGTGCTGTTTGGGCAGTAATAACCAGCATGGGGATGTTGTTTTCGTAGGCTGATGCGACCCCCGTGAGCAAGTTGGTTGCGCCGGGCCCCGTGGTTGAGCAGCATACGCCGAGTTTGCCAGAGTTGCGCCAGTAACCATCGGCCATAAAGGCAGAGCCGGTTTCGTGTCGGGCGGTGATTGCGCGGGGCCCACCGCGGCGTTCACTGCGGGCAAGTGCGTTATATAGGGGCTCTATCGCCCCCCCTGGAATACCAAAAACATACTCAATGCCAAGTTGCTCAAGATAGCCGAGAAGCAGGTCTCCGTACTCGGGAGTGGCAGCTCCTTCTGCTTGATTTTGTTGTGTCTCTTTACAAACAGTCATGGCTAATAATCTCAATTAATATCAGCATGTTAAAGGGCTTTATTCGTGTTATTTGCATGGTATCGGCAGTTGATGATAAATAGCAAGATCAATAATGTGACGTATTCGGTAGAATGACATTTTTCGGCCTGCTTGCAGCGTATAGGCATGAGATTTTGTTGCTGTGTGACTGTAAAGTAAGGAATTGGATGATGTACAGGAAGAAAATATGACAGATCTCGATATGAACCTGGAAAACTGGTGGCAGCCGTTTACCAACGTTAGGGGCTTTCGGGCCAACCCCCGTTTGATAGAGCGCGCCGAAGGCTGTTTTCTCTACACCGCCGATGGCCGCGATGTCCTCGATATCACCGCCGGCCTGTGGTGTGCCAACCTCGGCCACAGCCGTAAAGAAGTGGCGGATGCAGTGCATAAGCAATTGATGGATATGGACTTTTGCCCACCTTTCCAGTTCGGTTCACCGGTAACGTTTCGCTTTGCCGAGAAGTTAGTCGAGCATGCCCCTGATGCGTTGAACCGTGTGTTTTTTACCAACTCGGGTTCTGAGTCTGTCGAGACCGCGATGAAAATTGCCCACCGCTACCAACTGGCCCGGGGCAAGGCGAGCAAAACCCGCTTTATATCCCGCGAGCGGGGCTATCACGGGGTCAATGTCGGCAGTACATCACTGCAGGGCATTCCCAATAACCGCAAGGGCTTCCCGACGCTGGAAAATGTCGATTTTCTACCCGATCTGCTCGATATTCCCAACAATGCTTTCAGCCGTGGCCTGCCTGAAAAGGGCGTTGAGAAGCTCGATGCATTGGAAAAAATCATCGCCACGCGCGGTGCGGAAAACATCTGCGCTCTGATTATCGAACCCATCGTCGGTGCTGGCGGCATGGTGCCACCGCCCAAAGGCTATCTTGAGCGCGCCCGCCAGATTTGTGATGACAATGACATTCTGCTGATTTTCGACGAAGTGGTGACGGGTTATGGTCGCACCGGCTCGGCCTTTGCCGCCGTTGAATTTGATGTCACTCCCGATCTGATGACCACCGCTAAAGCCATTAATGGCGGCACCGTACCCATGGGTGGTGTATTTATTAAAGAAGAAATTCAGCAGACTATTTTTGATGCCGCGCCGGGCGGTATGCCGGAGATTTTTCATGGCAACACCTACGCCGGTGCGCCAGTGGGTGCGGCTGCAGGACTTGCGGCCTTTGAAATTTATGAGCGTGAGGGTTTGTTAACCCGTGCCTCCGGCCCCATCGGTCAGTACTGGGAAGACGCCTTGCACAGCCTGCGCGACATCCCCCACATTATTGATATTCGCAACTACGGTTTGTTGGGTGCTATTACCTTCGCCCCGAATGCCGAAAAATACCCCACCGGTGTTGGCGTGCCTGTCCACAATAAGTGCTTTGAAAATGGCCTGCTGTGTCGTGCCGTGGCCGACAATATGGTGATGTCGCCGCCGCTGACGATTAGCGAAGCGGAGATCGATTTGTTTATCGAGCGTCTGCGTCAATCGATTAGCGATGTGCTGGGCTAAGAGGAAAAACAGGCAATGAAGACCAAAGCAGCGGTTGCATTTAAAGCGGGTCAGGCTCTCGAAATTCACGATGTGGATTTGCAAGGCCCGCGTGCGGGTGAAGTGCTGGTCGAAATTAAGGCGACGGGGGTGTGCCACACCGATGCTTTTACCCTGTCGGGGGATGATCCCGAGGGTGCGTTCCCGGCCATTCTCGGTCACGAGGGTGCGGGCATTGTGCGTGAAGTCGGCGCTGGAGTGACGTCGGTCAAACCGGGGGATCACGTGATTCCGCTGTACACACCGGAATGTCGCGAGTGCAATTTCTGCCTGCACCCCAAGACCAACCTCTGTCAGGCGATTCGCGAAACCCAGGGCCAGGGGGTGATGCCCGATGGCAACAGCCGTTTCTCCCTCGACGGTGAGCCAATTCTGCATTACATGGGCTGCTCGTCCTTTTCCAATTACACCGTGCTGCCGGAAATCGCCCTGGCGAAAATCCGCGAAGATGCGCCTTTTGACAAGGTTTGCTACATCGGTTGTGGCGTGACTACCGGGGTTGGTGCCGTGGTGTTTAAGGCGCAGGTCAAACCGGGCTCGACGGTGGTGGTCTTTGGTCTTGGTGGCATTGGCCTGAATGTGGTGCAGGGCGCACGTATGGTCGGTGCTGGGAAAATTATCGGTGTCGACACCAATCCGGCGAAGGTTGCCCTGGCGAAAAAATTTGGCATGACTGACTTTATTAACGCCAATGAAACGCCACAGGTGGTGGAGGCCATTCTCGACCTCACGGGCGGGGGTGCCGACTACAGCTTTGAATGTATCGGCAATGTAGAGGTGATGCGCCAGGCACTGGAGTGTTGCCACAAGGGCTGGGGCGAGTCTTACATTATCGGCGTTGCGGGTGCTGGGCAGGAAATTGCCACCCGACCTTTTCAGCTGGTTACCGGTCGATCCTGGCACGGCGTTGCCTTTGGTGGTGCGCGGGGTCGAACTGACGTGCCCACCATCGTCGACTGGTATATGGAGGGTAAAATCAATATTGATGATTTAATCACCCACACCATGCCCTTGAGTGACATTAATCAGGCCTTTGATTTAATGCATCGGGGTGAAAGCATTCGTTCGGTGGTTTTGTATTAAATAGAATTTTACGGTTGTAAAAATTCATGAGAATAAAGCTGATAAAGGGGTGATTAAAATGAGCGATAAGGTAGCGATAAGTGGTAAAAAATACCAGAACATCCTCGAAACCATTGGCAACACGCCTCTAGTAAAAATCAATAAGCTAGGCCCCGCAGGCGTTAATATCTACGCTAAAATTGAAGCCTTCAACCCTATGGGTTCCGTAAAAGACCGGCTGGCGCTAGCAGTAATCGAAAACGCCGAGCAAACGGGCGCCTTAAAACCAGGGCAAACGGTGGTCGAAGCCACCAGTGGTAATACCGGCATTGGCCTGGCGATGGTGTGTGCGCAAAAAGGCTATCCCCTGGTGGTGACAATGGCCGAGAGTTTTAGTGTTGAGCGACGCAAAATGATGCGTTTTCTCGGCGCCAAAGTAGTGCTCACTCCCGCTGCGGAGAAGGGCAGCGGCATGCTGAAAAAAGCGGTGGAGCTGGCCGAGGCTCACGACTGGTTTCTGTGTCGTCAATTTGAAAATGAAGCCAACGCGGATATGCACTCGCGCACCACCGCGCCGGAAATTCTCGCCTGTTTTGAAGGTGAAAAACTCGATTACTGGGTTTCGGGTTACGGCACAGGCGGCACTTTGAAAGGCGTCGCCCGTGCCTTGCGGGAAAAAAGCCCACAGACAAAAATTATGGTTTGCGAGCCTGAGGGCGCGGCTTTACTGAGCAGCGATGTGCCCCAGGAAGCGGGCGAGAGTGAATCAACCTACAAAAGCCACGGCAGTTTTAGCCCCCATCCCATGCAGGGCTGGACACCGGATTTTATCTCCCAGTTAACGCAAGATGCTGTTGCTAGCGAGCTGGTTGACGAGGTGCTGACTATTCCCGGGCCAGAGGCTCTGCGACTCTCGCGGGAGCTGGCCACTAAAGAAGGTATCTTCGTCGGTATCTCCGCCGGGGCGACCTTGGCCGGCGCACTAAAAGTTGCCGAGTCGGCAGCACCCGGTAGCAATATCGTCTGCATGTTGCCCGATACCGGTGAGCGTTATTTGTCGACGCCATTGTTTGATGACATTGGCGCGGAGATGGATGATGAAGAAAAGAGTCTGTCGGCTTCGACACCCGCTGCGCAACTGGATGTCTAGTTTTTTGTGGAGAGCATAAGCTATTGAATAAGTGGGAAGATGAAACACCTTCAGGCGGTGATGACGAAGAGGTATCCCACCCCTTTGACACCCTGACCCCGAGCTTTTTAATCGACGCCGTTGAGAGCCTTGGTTTCTATTGTGATGGGCGCTTATTCCCTCTCAACAGCTATGAAAACCGGGTTTATCAGGTGGGCATTGAAGATGCCACGCCGATGATCGCCAAGTTCTATCGCCCCCAGCGCTGGAGTGAAGCGCAAATTCGTGAAGAGCATGAATTCTGCTTCGAGCTGGTCGAACAAGAGCTGCCGGTGGTACCGCCCTGGCGCAACGAGGCAGGTGAAAGCCTGTTCGTGTTTGGCGATTTTTTCTTTGCTTTGTTTGAACGGCGTGGCGGCCACGCCCCGGAGTTGGATGATCTCGACAACCTGTTTACGCTGGGTCGTTTGATGGGTCGCATTCACGCTGTGGGTGCGGTTAAAGCCTTTCAGCATCGACCGGCGATTACTATCGAGGATTACGGCCATGCCAGTGTTGCTCTGGTTGGCGAGCGGTTTATTCCCGCCTCTCTAAAGGATTCTTACCTTTCCTTGACGACTGATCTACTGCAGACCATAGAGGCGCAATTTGCCCAGGTCAGTGATCTGACCTTAATTCGTAGTCACGGTGACTGCCACGGCGGCAATATCCTCTGGCGCGACGACACGGCCAACTTTGTCGACTTCGACGATGCGCGCATGGCACCAGCAGTTCAGGATTTATGGATGTTGCTTTGCGGTGATCGGCCACGGCAGACCGCGCAGTTGTCGGAAGTGGTCGAAGGCTATAACGAATTCTTTACCTTTCATCCCAAAGAGCTGCGCCTGATTGAGCCTCTACGCACTTTGCGTATGCTTCACTACGCTGCCTGGCTGGCGCGCCGCTGGACAGATCCGGCATTCCCCCGCGCCTTTCCCTGGTTTAATACTGAGCGCTATTGGGGTGAGCATATTCTCGAATTACGGGAGCAATATGCTGCGCTGCAAGAGCCGCCGTTGGCGCTATTTTAACGGATTGATTCTAGTGGTTGCCCAGTAAAAAAGCCGATGCAGGCTGTGGATAAGTACTGAAGAAACTGTGTAAGCACTGTGCAAATGCAGTGGAAAACAGGGAGGCAAAAAAATACCCGGGAGGACGTGAATTACGCCGCAAACCGGGTATTTAGCGAATAACGACTTAGCCCATAGGCGGCAAAGTCATCACCATGCCATCAACATCATCACTGACTTTCATCTGGCAGCACAGGCGTGAGGTATTGGTCAGGCCGTGAGCGGTATCGAGCAGGTCTTCTTCGGCTTCACAAACTTCACCGGATTTTTCGTACCAGGCTTCGTCGACGATAACGTGGCAAGTGGCGCAGGCTAAAGAACCGCCGCAGGCAGCGAGCATGGGCATGTCATTTTCTTTCGCAACTTCCATGACGGTAGCGCCGTTAGTGGCTTCAACGGTGGTTTTTTCACCATCGGGCTTAATAAAAGTCAGTGTAGTCATTGGGTTCATCTCCTCAGGGTTATTGTGCAAATGAGTTGTGCTTAGATAAATCGACCGGCTATAAAGTGGGCACGCCGGATGTTGTTGAATGCTCAAAGTTCAGTGCTTGTCCCGGATTAACGATCAAATAAGCAGCGTGGGCTGCCTGGGCCGCTTCCGAAAAACCACTAAGAATAAGCTTCAGTTTGTGGGGGTAGTCGGCAATATCGCCGACTGCGAAAATTCCCTCGATATTCGTCGCGCAAGTGCTCGGCTCAACCTTAATGACGCCATTGAGAATATCCAGCCCCCAGTCATTGATCGGCCCCAACTTAGTGGCGAGACCAAAAAACGAAAGTAGATGGTCGGCTTCAATACGTCGCTCATCGCCATCCAGGGTTTTGACGACGACGGTTTTGAGTTTGTCGCCTTCGCCTTCCAGCGAGGCCAGTTGATAGGGAATCACCAGTTCGATTTTTCCCTCATCCGCTAAGGCTTTCATTTGCGCAACGGATTCGGGAATGGCGCGGAAGCGATCGCGGCGATGGATGACGTAAACCTCGGCGGCAACGTCGGCCAATGAAAGCGCCCAGTCGACGGCTGAATCACCACCCCCGGCGATAACAATACGCTGGCCGCGAAAGTCTTCGCGCTTTTGCACCATGTAGTGCACCGAGTTGCCTTCGAACTGTTCAATGCTATCCAGCGGTGGTTTGTTGGGGCCGAAGGCACCGGTACCGGCGGCAATGATGACGGCTTTGGCCTGAATTTTAAGACCGCTGGATGTGCTCAAATACCAGTGCTCGTCGATCTTCTCCAGCTCCGTGACTTGCTGGTTGAGGTGGATGACGGGCTTAAAGGGCTCGATCTGTTTCTCGAGTCGCTCAATCAGATCCACCGCATTAATACCGGGTGCGGCGGGAATATCGAACAGTGGTTTTTCTGGATATAGAGCCGTACATTGCCCGCCAGTGGCTGGCAGCGCGTCAATAACATGGCAGGACATTTTCAACATGCCGCATTGAAAAACACTAAACAGCCCGATGGGGCCAGCGCCAATAATGGCAACGTCGGTGGTGTGTACTTCGCTCAAAACGACTTCCTTTTTATAAGGCCTTTCTATTTATCGTGCTGCGGGCATCTTTTATTCAAAAACGATTGTTTTATTGCCGTGGACTAATACGCGATCTTCGAGGTGGTAGCGCAAACCTCTGGCCAGCACCATTTTCTCTACATCTTTGCCGATCCTGACCATGTCATCAATACTGTCGTGATGGCTAATGCGGGCCACATCCTGGTCGATAATTGGCCCGGCATCAAGTTCATCGGTGACATAGTGGCAGGTGGCACCAATCAGCTTAACGCCTCTTTCGGCGGCCTGATGGTAGGGCCTGGCACCGGCAAATGCGGGTAAAAAACTGTGGTGAATATTGATAATGCGCCCGGCATACAGGGAGCATATTTCGGGAGGCAGTATCTGCATGTAGCGGGCGAGGACAATGACATCGGGCTTCATGTCGTCGAGCAGGGCCATAATGCGGGCGAAGTGCTCGGTCTTAGTATCAGGCGTTACTGGCTCGTGGTGGTAGGGCAGGCTGTGCCATCCCACATAGCTGCGCAGGTCGTTGTGGTTGGAAATCACCCCGGTGATGTCGTAGGACAGTTCTTTACTGCGCCAGCGATAGAGCAAATCCGACAGGCAGTGGGCCTGTTTGCTGGCGAGTAGAGCGACCCGCTTGGGTTGGGCTGTTTCGGTAATGCGCCACTCCATAGCGAATTTTTCGGCCAGCGGCGCAAAACGTGCGCGCAATTCTTCAACGCCGTAGGGCAGGGACTGAGCGGCGATAACCTGGCGGGTAAAAAACCAGCTGGAGTCCGGGTCGAGGTAGTGATTGGCCTCGGTAATCAGCCCGCCCTCCTCGGCGAGAAATGAACTGACGGCAGCAACGATGCCGATTTTGTCGGGGCAGGCAATGATCAGGCGATAACTATCTTGGGGCATGGTTTGCTCTTAAAAGAAGTACTCGTAAATAATGTGGCTATTGTAGCGAAGTAGCCGCTCGATGCTATTGCTCGAAACCGGCGAACTGGCAAAACGTATCGACATCTTCACGGCCGCTGACCAGACTATTGGCTGCGTGGTCGGGGTCAATATGACCGAGGGCCATGCCGTTAAAAATAAAATAGTCTTCGGAAATATCGAGTACATCGTGCAGCACCGGCTGCACATCCTGCCAGAAACCCTGAGCGCAGGTGTGTAGGTCAAACTCCCGAGCGGCGAGCATGACATTGCCCATAAAAATGCCGAGGTCGCCGAGTTGGCCGGGCATCAAGCAGCGAGGGATGGAGAAAAACAGCCCCACCGGTGCGCCGAAAAAATAAAAGTTCTGCAGTAATTGTTCGTTGCGTCTGACCTTGTCTTTGCGGTCGATACCCAGGGCGTCATAGAGCCCCATGCCGACGGCATAGCGTCGGGATTTATAGGGCTGAATAAAGTTTTCGGTGGGTGTTTGAAACTCTTTTTCGCGACTGCCGATGGGGTGCTTCTCGGCAAAGGCGAGGGACTCTTTAATCACGCGCTCAAGCAGCTTGCCGCTAACGGCGTGTACCTGCCAGGGCTGCATGTTACTACCCGAGGGTGCATGGCGGGCGAGGTCGATAAGCTGTCGAACGGTGGCTTCGGGCACGGGCTTGTCGAGAAAGCCCCGGGCTGAAATACGGCTGTGTATGGCGTCGGTGAGCTGCATTATTTTAGTGTTCTCTCGTCACGAATTTGTTGGGGCTGTTAACAACCTGTCTAGTGCGATGGCTTGAGTGTTTTTACACCCTCGGGCGTGCTGAGTAACATGAGGTCTGCCGGGCGCAGGGCAAACAAACCATTGGTTACCACGCCGGTAATATTGTTGAGTTTTTCTTCCAGTGCCTTCGGTGCGGCGATGGGGTGCAGGCGCTGCACATCGAGTATTACATTGCCATTGTCGGTGACCACACCCTGGCGATAAACCGCTTCACCGCCCAACTTGAAAATCTCCCGCGCCACATAGCTGCGTGCCATGGGAATCACTTCTACCGGCACGGCAAATTCACCGAGGTGATCAACCCACTTACTTTGGTCGGCAATACAGACAAAGTCGTCGGCGGCTGCGGCAATAATTTTCTCGCGGGTTAGTGCGCCACCCCCGCCTTTAATCAGCTCCAGTGCCGGGTTCACTTCGTCGGCACCGTCGACATAAATTTGCACGCCGCCGGTATTATTAAGTTCGAGCACATTGATACCGTGATCACGCAAGCGCTGAGCACTGGCCTCGGAACTGGCGACAGTACCTTTGATATAGCCCTTGTGCTGGGCCAGTAAATCGATAAAGCAATTCGCCGTTGAACCAGTACCAATGCCGAGATAACTATCGTCCTCGAGGTGTTTTAGCACATAGTCGAGGGCGGCCTGGGCGGCGGCTTGTTTGAGCTGATCTTGTGATACTTGGTTTTTAGACATGATGGGCTCCGGCAATAGAGCGGCATTATATCTGAGCAGGGAAAGTTGTTGGCGATACAATGATGGAGATTTTCTCAACAAGGCTGGTGTTAGTGTTGTTGAGAAACTACGATTGCGCCTGAGCACAAGACTGTGCCCCCTTCTCAAAAAAATATCGGACCGTTTCAGCATGCCAAAAAGCTATGTAAAAAGAATCCTCGATGCACGCATCTATGATCTGGCGGTAGAAACGCCGATTGATGAAGCGCCAATAATATCGGCACGTCTCGATAACCGGGTGCTGTTAAAGCGTGAAGATTTACAGCCGGTGTTTTCTTTCAAGCTGCGCGGTGCTTACAACAAAATGCGTAAGCTTAGTGACAGTGAGCGTGCGGCGGGGGTAATTGCGGCCTCCGCTGGCAATCACGCCCAGGGCCTGGCGATGGCGGCAAAAAAAATGGGCGTTAAAGCAACCATCGTTATGCCCCGCACCACGCCACAAATTAAAGTCGACGCGGTGCGTGCCCGGGGTGCAAAGGTCGTTTTGCAGGGCGATACCTATGAAGGCGCGGCCGAGCATGCACAGAAGCTGGTTGCCGAAAAAGGCCTGGTCTACATTCATCCCTTTGACGATCCCGATGTGATTGCTGGGCAGGGTACGGTTGCGGTTGAAATTCTGCGCCAGCACACCGGCCCACTGAACGCTATTTTTGTGCCAGTGGGTGGCGGTGGGCTGTGTGCGGGCATCGTTGCCTATGTGAAATATGTGCGGCCCGATATTAAAGTGATTGCCGTGGAATCTGAGGACGCGGCCTGTTTGGCAGCGGCGATGGAAAAAGGTCGACGGGTGACCCTCAAAGAAGTCGGTCTTTTTGCCGATGGCACAGCGGTGGCACAAATTGGTAAGGAAACATTTCGGGTGTTGCGCGACACGATTGATGGCGTGATTACCGTCTCGACCGATGAAATCTGCGCGGCCATTAAAGATATTTTTGATGACACTCGTTCTATTTGCGAACCTGCGGGCGCGCTGGGTTTAGCCGGGTTGAAAAAGTATGTGCAGCAAAGCGGCTGTAGTGGCGAAACCTTATTGGCTATCGATAGTGGTGCCAATATGAACTTTGATCGCCTGCGCTATATTTCCGAACGCACTGAGATTGGTGAAAAACGCGAGGCCGTGCTGGCGGTGACCATTCCCGAAAAGCCGGGTAGTTTTAAGCGTTTTTGCCAGGCCCTGAGCCAGCGGATGGTCAGTGAATTTAACTACCGCTATGCCGATGCGGGAGATGCCCACATTTTTGTTGGCATTCAGGTGACCTCCGATGCGGACCGCCAGGCTTTGGTCGATGACCTGCTCGCCAAAGATTATGCCGTTGTCGATATGACCGATAATGAAATTGCCAAGCTGCATATTCGCTATATGGTCGGCGGGCGCGCCCCAGAAATTGCTGACGAAGTGGTGTATCGCTTTGAATTCCCCGAGCGGCCGGGAGCATTGTCAAACTTTCTCGGTAAGTTGGGGGGGCGCTGGAATATTTCCATGTTTCACTACCGTAACCATGGTTCAGCTTACGGCCGGGTATTAGTTGGCCTGCAGGTGCCCGCTGGTGAGCGCCGTGATGTTGGTGCTTTTCTCGGTGCCCTCGATTACCCCTATCAGGAAGAAACGAAGAACGATGCCTATCGATTTTTCCTTGGTCAGTAAGGGGCTTTACTTCAGTTCAACGTTTCTTGCTGATACGAATGAGTTCTTTATCGGTAGCGATAATATCAAGGGGAATGTCCCAGCTTTGTACTTGCAGCTGCTCCACTTCCTGGCAGTGGTGGGCGAGGCCAATTAACAGGGGTCGTTTAAGGCCTTTGTTGCCCTGGTTTACATTGAACTGGGCGAGAGTGCGATCATAAAAGCCGCCACCCATGCCCATGCGGTTACCACCGCGATCAAACCCCACCAGCGGCAGTAAAATGATATCCAGCGTCCAGACCGGCGCCACTGTATTGATACCCAGTTGAGGCTCAAGAATCCCAAAGCGATTCAGCCGCAGCTTTGGCTGGTTACGAGGGCTGGTGAAATAAAGGCGATTGTATTTCAGCGGGTGAAGCACGGGTAGGTAGGTTTGTTGACCGTGTTTTTCCGCCTGATTAATGGCGAGCTGAGGTGATATTTCCCCATCGTTGGCGAGGTAATAAGCGATACGCTGGGCGTGCTGAAATCTTTTGAGCTGGTTTAGACATTGACTAATGTCGGTGGCAGCTATCTGCTGTTGTCGAGCAGATAGTGCGCGTCGTCGTTGACGGAGGGTGCTGCGGTTTATGAGGTTTTTACTAGAGATGCTTCCTACCTCGTACAGGAACTGTATGAATAGTCATTAGGATAGCAATAAAAAAAGGCCCGGGAGTGCCGCTGTCAATGTGGCCCTGAACCCGACGGTTCAAGGTGGGGGACGCCGTACAACATTAGGCTCTCCGTCAAGCGGATATGCACACCAGTAGCACGGGTAATCCTCCTAGGTGTAAAAATCGGCTCAAGAACTTCTTGACTGGCAAACACCCCAGGTTGCTGCATTATAGCTCAGAGTTGCACGATGGGGATGCCTTAACTTCACTAGGCTTGTGTCACGGTTAGCAAAGTAGTCGTGATACTTGATCAGTTCTCAGGCGAGAGAGCTTGCAGTGCTTGAAAGACTTTATTATCGAGGCGTTCTAGATCTTCGTTATTGGCCTCACTTTCAGTGGCTCGATGCTGTGAGTCGAGTAAATCGTAAGACAAATTGAGAGCGGCCATAATGGCGATACGCTCCAGACCAATCACGTTGCCACTCTGGCGAATGGTGCGCATGCGTTGGTCGAGCTCAAGAGCAGCGCGTAGCAGAGCATCGCGTTGATCGGGGGGGCAGTGCACCTGATACTCTTTGTCGAGCACCAAAATTGTTACGTTATCACTTGTACTCACTGGCGCTAACCTTCGTGGTTGAGAGCTTTGAGGCGGGTAATCATGCTTTCTACCCGTGAGCGAGCCTGCTCGGTTTTTTCCATTAACTGACCTTTTTCCTTCAGTAAACCCGACTCGCGTTGTCGCAGTCCCGCATTTTCTTTTTGCAGGCGCTCGCTCAGCTCTACAAGCTGATCAATCTTGTTTTCAAGGTCAGATAGAACGTCACTACTCATAGATGTATCTTCGATTAAGCTCATGATCAGGAAAGATCAGCTAACTATAATTGCGATTACGCGCACGGGTCAATAATCTTAATGTAGATTCGGGAATTAATCGCTTACTTCATCAATACATCACACTTTCTCTCTGCCTGCCATTACCATAATGGCAGGAACGGCTGACAGTTTGGACGGTGGATAATGCTAGAATGACAGTTTTTAGGAAACCTTAACTGATGGACTTTGAGCACTATTGCCGTGTTTTTACCGTCGTTGGCTTGACCACGAATCCTGCTGAATTACAGGCCGTATTATGCGGCCGGTTGAGTGGCGGGCAACACCTGAGTGATAAAAAATTACTGGAGGTTACTGCAGATCTTCTCGATGCAAGCGCGAGCAGTTTGACGGCCATAGAAAGTGATGTTCGTCAGCTCTATAAAGACACCGTCGAACAACTTGAAGATGGCGAAGGGGTGTTTGAACTGCTCTTACCTGATGACGATGACTCTTTACACGAGCGGATTGAAACACTGAGTCGTTGGTGTCAAAACTATCTCTCCGGTCTGGGGCAATCAGGTCTTTCTGGTGATGCGACCCTGGCTGATGATGTCTCGGAAGCCATGCGGGACCTTGCCGCGATAGCGATGGCTGATAGCGGGAATAGCGATGATGAGCTCGATCCTTATGCCAGCTCTATTGATGAGCAGGACGAAGTCAGTTTTTTTGAGCTGGTTGAGTATGTTCGGGTCGCAGTTACTTTGATTTATGCGGAGCTTAAATTGCTGAATAATCCGAAGGACAAAACAATACATTGAGTTTTTCTTTCATGCCCGCCAAAAAAACAGGGGCTGGTTCACGTTATTGAACCTTGCTGCCAGGAAGGATAAGTCGTTATAGATTTAAATCATGTTTAATTAATAAAAAGAATCAATAATAAAGACCTACAAAAAAGCGCGGTACTAACCTACCTACAAACAGGCGCGAACAAACAAGGAACGTAGGACATGACAGAATCTTCTCCCGCTCTTGTTGATGAAGAGTTAACGTTTGAAGCCGATGAGGTTATCGTCTCTAAGACTGACCTGTCTGGCAGGATAACTTACGCTAATGATGTTTTTTGTCGTCTGGCTGAAAGACCAACGAGTGACGTTATTGGTAAGCCACACAATTTGATTCGCCATCCGGACATGCCTCGAATTATTTTTAAGTTGTTGTGGGATACCCTGCAACAGGAAGAAGAAATTTTTGCCTATGTGAAAAACCGTTCGAAGACGGGTAAGTATTATTGGGTGCTGGCTCACGTGACGCCGAGCTATGATCAAGACCACAAGCTCAACGGTTACCACTCTAATCGGCGATGCCCTGATAGCTATTGGGTGCGAGAGATAGAAAATTTGTACCAGGCCTTGCTCGACGAAGAGAGTAAACACGAAAACCCAGATCAGGGAATAAGTGCCAGTGCTAGCTTGCTCGCTAAAATTTTGGATGAAAAGGGCCAGTCCTACCCCGAATTTATTTGGACAACGATGGAGGGCTTGTGATGAAGCTATTTAAAAAATCAAAAGCAGTATCTTCTGAAACAAATGGCTCATCCGACGAAGTAGATCAACTTCGTAAAGAAGTGTTGCGCTATAAAATAGCCTTTGCTCAGATTGACGAAGTGACCGCGAGAGCGAGCCTGGGAGATTTGAGTGCGCGGGTTGTCGGCTGGGATGGTTTTGGTGACCTGTCACCAACTATGTCTCATGTCAATAAAATGCTCGACCTGGCTGATTCTTTTGTTCGAGAGTCTGATGCCACTCTGGCCCATGCCGCAAAAGGGCTGTTTTACCGAAGTTATATTCAGCGCGGTGTATTGGGCGACTATAGTAGAGCCGCAGCAAACCTGAAGTCCACTCAGCGGCATATGGCTGAGCTTGAAACTGAGCGTAAAGACGAGATGTCTCAGCTCGCCGATAACCTTGAATCCGAGGTTAAAACAGCGGTTGATCATGTTCAGAAAAGTAGTAAAACGATGTTGGCCAAAACAGAAGATATGTCGACAAACCTTCAAGATGCTGGAAACCAGACAGATACCGTTGTTGAGTTGTCGGATGAGACTAGCCGTAATGTTGAATCCTGCGCTGTAGCGGTAGAGGGTATGTCGACTTCTGCACAGGAAATTTCCCGGCAATCTGAGTCTTCATTGAAGGCAGCAGTTGACGCAGAAAGGGAAGTTGAAAAAACGACAGTGATCGTTAATGAGCTGGCTAATGGCGTGGAAGAAATTAGTGGTATTGCCAATGTTATTAAAGAAATTGCTGCACAAACGAATTTGCTAGCACTTAATGCCACCATTGAGGCGGCGAGAGCAGGGGAGGCCGGTAAAGGCTTTGCAGTTGTTGCTTCTGAAGTGAAAGACCTTGCCAGCCAGACGGCTCATGCAACAGGGCGTGTTGATACACAAATAACCAGTATTCAGCAGATGGCAATCGACACAGCTGCGGCAATTGAAAAAATTGGTTTGTCTATTCGCGAGTCGAGTGAAATTTCAAAAACGGTGGCCACTGCGGTTGAAAAACAGCTCACATCAACTCAGGAAATTCGTCACAATATTCAGGAGGCGGCTCAGGCAACGAAAAAATCATCAAGTAATATTATTGAAGTGGCGACGAAAACAAGCGATTGCCGCTTATTAGTCGAACAGGTGACGGGTGAGTCTAATGGTGTTGCTGAGGCTACCCAATCTCTGTCGGATAAAGTCGCTACTATCTTGGCTAACCTGAGGAGCTATGAAGCCTTTAACCGTCGAGAAGACACCCGCTATGAAACATCGCCGCCGAAGGGCTGTAAAATCGATAGCATGGGTGAAACATCTTTGGGTAGTGTGCAGGATATTAGTCGTACGGGTGCCGCAATAATCGTTAACTCGCCGGTATGTGTGGGCGATGCCTTAGGCTTAATGGTAGAAGGTTATCAGGTGATTCAGGCTCGTGTTGTTGCTAACGAAAATGGGATTGTGCGTTTAAAGTTTGATGATCAGCAAAATGCAACAATTAGCGAGTTGCTACGTGATAAGTTTCAGGGACCTTAAAGCGATGACTTTTCTTTTCAATGGGTGCCGATTGGTTTCAGTGTCCCGCCTTGTCACGGTGGAGGGCAGATAAATTCAAGTGTTTCCTCATGAATAATAAGCTCGCAACGATTTCTTTTGGCAATTTTCCGTGCAATATGTAAATAGATGATTTTGTCGTCGTCATCGCAACGTTGACGAAATTCTTCCCGAGATATGATTATTATTTCCCCGCGTACCATTTGTTCGAATTCTTCGCGAAGGTCAGCCGTCGACATCATTTAGTCCTCATCAATTTTTATACCGTCAGGGTAACAGATCGAAACTCAATAGGGATGGGCTTGCCTGCCACTTGGGCAGAGAGCTTTTCCATGAGAAGATCCAGTCCTTGTATTTTGACGTGACGTCAATTTCATACGTGCGTGTTTAGCCTGAAATCCAGTTTAAGAGGAAGTGATGATTAGCAGTAATGAATTTTCCCGGCGGCGAAAAGAGTTAATGGCAATGATTGGCAAAGATGCTATTGCCATCGTTCCTGCAGCGCCGGAACGTATTCGCAGTCGAGACACGCTATACCCCTACCGTCAGGACAGTGACTTCCACTACTTATGTGGTTTTCCCGAGCCGGAAGCCGTGCTGGCATTAATCCCCGGTCGGGCACAGGGGCAGTTTATTTTATTTTGTCGCGAGCGCGATAGAGAGCGGGAAACCTGGGATGGTTATAGGGCTGGGCCGGAGGGTGCCTGTGAGCAATACGGGGCTGATGATGCCTTCCCCATTACTGATATGGACGATATTTTGCCCGGTTTGTTGGAGGGTAAAACAAAAGTTTATTCTGCTATTGGTAAAGACAAAGAATTTGATCAGCATTTAATGGAGTGGGTGAATAGCATCCGCGCCAAGGCGCGCACTGGTGCCGTCCCCCCCGGTGAGTTTGTTGATCTAGACCATCTGTTGCATGAAAACCGCCTGTTTAAAAAACCTGCTGAGCTGAAGCTTATGCGCAAGGCGGCGAAAATATCCGCTGAGGCCCATTGTCGCGCCATGCGTGCTTCAAAGCCCGGCCTTAACGAATATCAGTTGCAGGCAGAAATTGAACATACCTTCGCGATGGAAGGTGCTAGTTTCCCTGCCTACACCTCAATAGTGGGGGGTGGCGACAACGCCTGTATTCTGCACTATGTGGAAAACAATCAGCCCCTCAATGATGGTGACCTGGTGTTGATTGATGCTGGTTGTGAATACCAGCACTATGCGGCGGATATTACTCGTACCTTCCCTGTTAACGGCCGCTTTAGTCCCGAGCAAAAGGCAATTTATGAGCTAGTGTTAAAGGCGCAGTTGGCGGGAATCGATGCGGCGCGGGCGGGCAATCATTGGGATGCTCCCCATCAGGCGACCGTGGCGGTAATTACCGCAGGTCTCGTTAAATTGGGTTTGCTTAAGGGCAGTGTTAAAAAGCTCATCGCCGCTGGCGCTTATAGCGAGTTTTATATGCACCGTGCCGGGCATTGGCTGGGAATCGATGTACACGATGTTGGCGACTATAAGGTCGATGGTGAATGGCGCTTGCTGGAGCCGGGTATGGTGATGACGATTGAGCCTGGTATTTATATTGCGCCCGACCATAAAAAGGTCGCCAAAAAATGGCGAGGCATCGGTGTTCGTATCGAAGACGATGTGGCGATTACCCGCAAGGGTACCGAAGTTTTGACGGCTGGCGTGCCTAAAACAGTGGATGAGATTGAAGCATTGATGGCGGGTTAAACTTTTAGAACTATTTCGTGTGCGTCAATTCACAATTGCTTGTTCTCGGTTAGAGGAACGAGCTGGGAAGGAGTAATGTCTTGGTTTAGCGGGTTGTTGAAATTCGCTGAGCCGAGCCAGATACAAGGTAAAACCAAGCGAAAAAGCGGAGTTTACTCGTGTAAATGAGCACTTTTAGCTTGGTTGTAACGCCGTAGATGACCGGGTCAGTAGAATTTCAACAGCCTGCTAGAGCGTTTCCCGCCTCAGGTCATGGGTAAAAAAGACCAGTGATATTGTCAGGTTGGAAAATAATTATAGTGACTACCTGCGGAGAATTAGACGACCATGGCACTGTTCAATAAAAAGGGTGAACCTGTTAACGAAGCCGATAGCAAGCCAGCACCGGATGCGAATCAATCTATTCCAAGTACACCCGTAACCGTTAGTAGTGAGCCAGACCCGGCTGCTATGGCCGTGCTACGTAAGTTAGCGGCGGGTGATTTAAGTGCGTCTGCTACGGGTTCTGACTCTGAGTTGGGGGAGCTGGTAGAAAAAGTTCGACTGAAGTTTAGTGAATCGGCCGGGCAAACGTCGGCTTTGGTTGAAACCTTGCAGGGTGACCTGGGCACGGCTATGACCCAGGGTAAGCAGTTAGTTGACGCCTTTAAGAATGAAGGTAAGACCGAATTAAAGAATGCTCAGGCTTTGAACAAAAAGCTGAGTGACATGGCGAATGCGATGGAAGAGCTTTCTTCTAAAGTGATTGATATTACCCAGCAGGCTGATAGTTCACAGGACAATGTACATGCGGTGTCGCAAACGGCCAGTGACCTTTCTGTTGCCGCGAGTGAAATTGCCTCTAAAACGCAGTTGGCTTGTGATATTACGACTCGTGCTGTTACTAACGTTGAAAAAGCCTCAGGGCTCTTTGCTGGCCTAGAGTCGGCAGCAGCGGAAATCATGAAGGTCACTAACACGATTACTGAGGTATCTGATCAAACTAAGCTGCTGGCACTCAATGCCACTATTGAGGCGGCGCGAGCGGGAGATGCGGGTCAGGGTTTTGCTGTCGTCGCCAGTGAAGTGAAAGAGCTAGCGGCCCAAACTAATGTGGCCAATACTGATATCAAAAAGAAGATCGACATTATCCATGAAGCCATACAAAGCAGTGTGGTCTCGATGGATGAGGTCAGTGCGGTCATTACCCAGGTGAATGAAATCGTCAGTGGTATTGCCGAGGCTGCCCAACAACAGTCGATGAGCACGGGTGATATCTCGCAAAGAATGAATGAGGCGAGCGAGGGAATCGTTGGCGTTGTTCGTAAGGTGGGTGACACAGCAGTGGCGATTGAAGAAATGAACGGCACAGCCTCTGAAGCCTCGGCCCAGTTGAATACAGCGGTTGATGGCTTGAATAGTTTAATCGAGACGGGTGGTAGTTTAGCTGCAGATAGTCTTTCCCGTCTGAAGCAGGTACAAGCTGGTGCAGAGAGTATCGCTTAGTAAATAAGTTAATTTATTCATGCGGTCAACTCAAATGGGCAGCCGCAGAGAGCACCAGCTACAACCTAAAAGAAGCCGTCGAATTGAGAAAGTCTGCACACCAACAGTGGGCGCTTTTAGTCGAGTTCTTGGGGTGCCTAGAGACGTTTAAAAATTCTCATCACCAATAAGGTGACCACGATTTTTTACAATTCCCTATGCACTCCAGTATCTTGCACATCTTTTTCGCGCCCAACTGCCGTTTCTAGGTTCAAGTTGAAAAATAGCGGATTTAGGCGACGGGAGGACGCTCGCCGGGTATAGTTTCGACTGTCATCTAATCCTATATTTATCAATCCTTCGAGCTACTTCCATGAGTGGAGCTTTCAACCAACATTGGCACTTTGCCATTGTCGGCGCTGGTTTAAGCGGTGCCTGTCTTGCCTTGCTATTGGCCCGCGAGCGGAGCCAGTGGAACATCCTCTTAATCGACACACAAAATCCAGATTCACCAACAGAGCCCGATCATCGTTCCTCGGCGTTGTCGGCAAGTACTGTCGATGTTCTGCAAACAATGGGTCTGTGGTCGACTCTGGAAGCGAAAACAGCAGCCATTACGGCTATCGATGTCTCTGATCGGGGGCATGCGGGTTCAGCCAGTCTTAATGCAGCTGAGCAAAACCTCGGTGCTTATGGCCACGTGGTTGAGAATGCGCAACTCGCTAGCGTGTTCGAGCAAGCTCTTACTGAATTTCCCAATATTACCTGCGTCAAATCACCCGCCCCGACGGCCATTAAGCCGAGGCAGGCAGGCATGGGCCTGACTTTGGAGCAGGGCGATTGTCTCGCTGATCTGGTGGTTTTGGCGGGTGGTGAGCACAGGCCGTTAGCAGAAAAGTTGGGTATTGGCTACCGCACTTACGACTATCAGCGCGTAGCTCTGGTTGCCAACTTAACTATGGCCGAGGCTCACGATGGCCTGGCTCACGAGCGATTTACTGGTAATGGCGCTATCGCACTGCTGCCACTACCGGGCGAGGGCGAAAAGCGGGTTTCACTGGTTTGGACTTTGTCGCCAGAGCAGGCCGAAGAAATGCAAGGTGCCTCCGCCGAAGACTTCATTGTCAGCCTCAATCAGCAACTGGGCAGCCGGGCAGGTACGGCACTTGAGGCGGATTTTTGCCAGTGTTTCCCCGTGAAAAAAATCATCGCTGAAGAACAGGTGCGCAGTCATTTACTTCTGCTGGGCAATGCTGCGCACAGTATGCATCCCGTTGCTGGGCAGGGCTTTAATTTGAGTGTTCGCGATATAGCGACACTCACAGAGTTGCTTTCCAAATCTTATAGCGAAGGTATTCAGCCGGGAGACCTGAGTGTGCTGCAAGGCTATGCGAAGCTGCGCAAAGATGACCAGGGTCGCACCGTCGCTTTGAGCGACAAGCTGCCTAAACTATTCGGTATGGATGAGCCCCTGGCGATGGCCGCACGCAATATCGGTTTGGTGACTCTCGATTTACTACCCCCCCTGCGGCAGGGCTTCGCCCGTTTTGGTGCCGGTTTAATGGCGCGGAGGGCGCAGTTACGTGAATAAAATCAATGAGGATGATATGAGCCCGCATCACTACGACATTATCGTCGTCGGTGCCGGTCTGGTGGGCGCTGCCTTTGCTCTGTGCATGGCGCGAATCTTTACCGATAAGCACAGTGCCGGAAATAGTGAAGCCAGCAAGCCCAGTAAAATTGCCCTGCTCGAAGCGCGTACTATTGCTGCGCCAACAAACCTGTCGCCTGATACCTTCGACTCTCAGGTGGTTGCTGTTACCGAGGCTTCTCGGCAATGGCTCGATACATTAAATGTGTGGCAATCCTGTGAGCCACGGGTTTGCCCCTATAAGCGAATGATTGTGCGCGATGCTGAAGGCACTGGTTGCATTGAGTTTGACGCCGCCGAAGTTCAACGGGCAAATCTCGGCCATATTGTTGAAAACAGTGTGCTGCGTGCCAGCTTGCTGAGCGCCGTTGCGGAGCAGGACAACATCGATTTGTACAACCCTATGGCGGTCGAATCACTGCGGCGGGACGGTGAAACCATCACCGTTAACTTGCCTGATGGACAGCAACTGAGTAGCTCATTAGTGGTGGCGGCCGATGGTGCTAATTCCCCGATAAGAGAGCAAATGGGCTTTGAGCTGCGCACCTGGGGTTACGAGCATACGGCGATCACCGCCACTATAAAAACGGAAAAAAGCCACGGCTTTACCGCTCAACAGTGGTTTACACCCAGTGGCCCGCTAGCCTTTTTACCACTGCGCTCCTCGGCACAGGAAAGCCCGGCTGACGCTCATTACGTGTCCATCGTTTGGTCGCAAACACCGGAGCGTGCAAAAGAGCTAATGGCTCTCGATGAAGTAGAGTTTTGCCGTGAGCTGACAATCACTAGCGAAGGCGCACTGGGTACTATTGAGTCGGCATCAGAGCGCGTGCAGTTCCCGCTTACCCAGCGCCACGGTGTGGACTATGTTCAGTCCGGCATTGCTTTGATCGGCGATGCGGCACACACGATTCACCCGCTGGCCGGACAGGGCGTTAACCTCGGTTTTGGTGATGCGCGAGTACTGGCTGAGGAATTGGCGCGAACACTTGAGCAGAGTGGAGAGCTCGGTGGCCTGCAAGTCCTCAAGCGTTACCAGCGCCGCCGCAAGCCAGACAACCTGGCAATGATGGCAACCATGGAAGGCTTTAAGCGTTTGTTTGAACGTGATGAGCTACCTGTACGACTGCTGCGTAATATCGGCATGAGTGGACTAAATCGTCTGGCACCTCTGAAAAACAGCCTTATTCGTCAGGCGATGGGTTTGGATTAGCTTGAGATTGAGCCATTTGGGATATGCTGCGGGTGTGCAATATAGTTAAAGAAGTTAAGAGTTGAACGGAGAAAACTCAGCATGAAATCTATTGTTGTAAGCTACATTATTGCACTATTGGCTTGTATACCTTTTTCTCAGGCGTTCTCACAATCTAGCGTAGTAGAAGAACGCGTCATCAATGAAAGCGGGATAATTCACACTTGCGGCAGGGGAGGTGGACTTTCGGCTTGTCGTGATTTTAATGGTGAAACCTATGACCAGGAGATCAATGGCCCCAGCATGGATAGTGAATCCATGGATGAGATTATGGCCGAAGCGGCACGAATTCGAAATGAATCACCCGAAGAATTGTCGCGAACTATCAGAGATTTGGAGCTAGGTATCAATCCTGATGAGTCTGCAACAGAAGGGTTGTTGGATTAGCCTTGAGCGGGACTGTTAACTGTAATGCCGGGAAAAATAACTCCTCAGTTACTCTCTTCCACTTCATGAAACCGCGCGTAGTCAATCATGCGACTGCCATCTTTATGCTGGTTAAGAATACTGGCAAAGCGTTTATTGAAAAGAAAATGCTGCGCTTCGTAAATGTAATTGGTGTGCACGGTTTGGGCAAAAATATCTTCAATGCCGTCCAGGGTGATAATTAAAATTGTGCCGTAGCTTTCGATCGCCGTTTTGTCGAGTCCGTAAAGCGGGCTTTGTTCATCAATGGTGTGCGCTAATGTCCAGGTTAGTGAAAAGATGGGGATGTTGTCTCTTTCCAGTTTTAGATCAATAAAACGACGCTCAAAAATACTGTCGGGGTTACGGTCTTCCATCATCAATACGGCACTTACTTTACAGTTAACGATGGTCGAACGTTTACGGCCATTAGCGAGTCGTACTAGCAAAGTAGTTTGTCCGCAGTGCTGGGTGATTAATACCTGCTTGCTAAACAGTACGCTGGCTCGGGGTTTAGCGAAGCGTGCAAAGACCAGCCCGGTTAGCACTGCAACAAATAATAAACCAGAGAATACGTCGACCATGACAATAGCGTGGGTGATGCCGTTTTTGGGCAATAAATAACCGTAGCCAATAGTGGTGCTGGTTTGAAAGCTAAAAATATAGGCGTCGATAAAGGAGTTTGGTCGGGCATTGAGAATCATGTCGCCGCCCAGAAAATAGACCAAAGCAAAGCCGGCATTAATGCAGAGGTAGACCAAAATCGCGCCGATAAAAAATTGCGGCCAGCTGGCTAGCATCACTCGATAATAAAAGTCATTGAGGAGGGAGCCGCTCAGACCTTTGGTGTGAACGTGAAAGGTCCGATTGTTTTTGACGGCGGGCGGCGGTATAGGGGTGCGTTGAGGGTTGATGGATGGAGTCACTTTGTCGGATGGTGTTGTCATTAGCGGGCCTTGTTACGTTATATTTATACGCCTGATTTAATGATAATCGAAACCTTCAGCGAGAGTGACGGAAACTTTCGATGCAAATTCCCCGGCCGTATTCAGGCCATAAACGTGAGCAACAACGGATGAGCGCTCGTACCTGTTTATACACGGCACACCAGGAGATGGGTGCCAAAATTGTCGAGTTTAGTGGCTGGGATATGCCCTTGCACTACGGCTCGCAGATAAAAGAACATCACTGCGTACGCCGCGACTGCGCTATGTTTGATGTTAGCCACATGACCGTGGTTGATATCGATGGCAGCGATGCACGGAGCTATTTACGCTATCTGCTCGCCAATGATGTAGCAAAAATAACTGAGCCGGGGCAAGGTTTGTACAGCGCCATGCTCAATGACCAGGGCGGAGCTGTTGATGATTTGATTGTTTATGCCTTGCCCCGCGGTTTTCGGCTGGTGCTTAACTGTGCCACCGGTGACAAAGATTTGGCCTGGATGAATGAATACGCTCAGGGTTTTCAAGTCGCTCTTCAGGAGCGGGATGACCTGGCCATTATCGCCGTGCAGGGGCCACAGGCGATAGCGCGGGTCAGCTCTATTGTCGGGCAAACCACCGGCGATAAAATTAATACGCTAAAACCCTTCACCAGTATTTTCACACCCTCATCACAAATTGATAGGGACTGGCAGCTGGCACGCACCGGTTACACTGGCGAGGATGGCCTGGAGATTATCTTGCCCAGTAGCGATGCCGAAACGTTTTGGTGGCAACTGTATGAAGCGGGCGTTTTACCCGCGGGACTGGCGGCTCGCGATACCCTGCGTCTGGAGGCAGGTTTAAATCTTTACGGCCATGAAATGGATGAAAGTGTTTCACCGCTGCGGGCGAATATGGCGTGGACGATTGCGTGGAAAGATTTTGAGCGTGATTTTGTCGGTCGCAGTGCTCTGCTCGCTGCCTGTGATGAAGGCCCACAAGATAAATTGGTCGGCTTGTTATTGACAGGACGTGGTGTGTTACGTGATGGGCAGACCGTGTATATCGCGGGTTGTGAGCAGCCGGGTGTCATTACCAGTGGTAGCTTTTCTCCGACACTGGGGTATTCTATCGCGCTGGCTCGAGTACCGGTAGAAGCTGGCGAGTGGGCCGAAGTGATGATGCGCAAAAAGCGCGAGACCGTGAGGCTGCTCAAGCCTGGTTTTATCCGCCATGGTGAGCAGGTATTTGCAGCTGTGGCTAATGAATGACGAATTAATAACAGCATAGCCCTGAGTGGAGATAGGAAATGAGTGACACACCCAAAGAACTAAAATACGCCCTTACCCATGAGTGGACGCTCGATGAGGGTGAGGGTGTTGTCAGTGTGGGTATTACCGATTTTGCCCAGGAGAGTCTTGGCGATGTGGTCTACATAGAGTTGCCAGCTGTGGGTGATAAAGTCTCAGCTGCTGATGAAGCCGGTGCTATTGAGTCGGTAAAAGCAGCCTCCGATATTTTCGCGCCGGTCTCCGGTGAGGTGATTGCTATTAACGAAGATTTGGAAGACTCGCCAGAAATTATTAATGATTCCCCCTACGGTGACGGCTGGTTTTTCAAACTGAAAATGTCCGATCCCTCTGAGCTAAAACATCTGCTCAGTGCTGATGAATATATTGAAAGCACTGAAGAAGAGTAAGTACACGCCGTCGATACAAATTGAGCGCCCTTTGAAGAGGGCGCTGTCTTAACAGATTTACACCCAACGAGTTAAAACTACCATGCCTGATGCTGTATTACGCCTGAAAAAAGGTACCGACCGCCGCCTGCGAGGCGGCCATTTGTGGATCTATAGCAACGAGGTCGATATTGCCGCGACCCCGCTAAAAGGCATGGTGCCCGGTAGCACGGTGGTGATTGAAGATGCCCGAGGCAAACCCCTTGGTGCAGCAACAGTGAACCCCGCCAGTTTGATTTGCGCCCGACTCTACAGTCGTCAGGCCAATAGGGAGCTGGATGCCAGCCTGCTTGTCGACCGGCTTAAAACTGCTTTAACTCTGCGTGAGCAACTTTATCCCGAGCACTGCTATCGCCTCGCTTATGGCGAAGCCGACTTATTGCCGGGACTTATTGTCGACCGTTACGGCGACTATCTGGCCCTGCAAACTACCACGGCAGGTATGGATAGCCGCATGCCAATGGTGCTTGAAGCTCTGCAGGAAGTGCTCAAGCCGAAGGGCATTATCAGTAAAAACAAAGGTGCTTTTCGCGTCGCTGAGCAATTGCCGGAAGAGCAAAGCATCCTCTTTGGTGAGGTGCCTGAGCAGGTCGAACTGGTCGAAAATGGCTGCCGCTTTTTAGCACCTTTAGCCGGTGGCCAAAAGACCGGCTGGTTTTATGACCACCGGGAAAACCGCGCCTTTATGCAGCGTTTCTGCGCCGATAAAAGTGTGCTCGATGTGTTCAGTTATGCCGGAGGCTGGGGTGTGCAGGCCGCAGCAGCGGGCGCTTCGTCTGTTATCTGCGTTGACTCTTCGCAAGCAGCCCTCGACCTGGTGCAGCACAATGCAGAGCTAAACGGCGCAGGTGATCGGGTCGGCAGTTTGCAGGGCAAGGCGGCAGAAGTCATGAAAACGCTGGTCAAAGAACAGCGACGTTTCGATATTATCGTGCTTGACCCCCCTGCCTTTATTAAGCGTAAGAAAGATCAGAAACAGGGCGAAAAGGCCTATCATCAAATTAATGAACTGGCGCTGAAATTACTCGAGCCGGGTGGTTTGCTGGTATCGGCATCCTGCTCAATGCATTTGCCCGTCGATAGACTGCAGAACATCGTCCGTAGTGCCGGTGGTACGCGCAGTCGTCGTCTGCAAATATTGGCGTCACTGGGTCAGGGGCCGGATCATCCCATTCATCCCTCCATTGCAGAAACATCTTATTTGAAAGCGATTTTTGCCCGGGATCTCGGCTGATCCGCCTTTGATTCAATAAATACAGCAACGAACACTCACACCCTATGTGCCTCGTCACCCTCGCTTTTCAAGCCCATTCTCGCTACCCACTGGTTGTGGTGGCGAATCGGGATGAGTTTTATGACCGTCCCACTCAGCCCGCAGAATTTTGGGCCGATAGCCCGAGTATTTTGGCCGGTCGTGATCTCGATGCCGGTGGCACCTGGTTTGGCGTCGACCGCAAGGGTAACTGGGCGACGGTGACAAATACCCGGGGTGGTGGTTACTACGCGGATAAATCCCGGGGTGGCTTGCCTACGGGTTTTTTACTGAACGAAGGGGCTAGCGAGGATTATTTTGAAGAAGTTGTGGCGGCGGGCGAGCTTTACAGTGGCTTCAATCTACTTGCCGGTTCGGCCCATGAATTACTGTACTGCACCAATGCTCGGGGTCGAACACAGCGTTTGAATCCGGGTATTTATACGCTGAGCAATGACGCACTTGATACGCCCTGGCCCAAGTCTGAGTTAGCGCGCGCCAGGCTCAATCTTGCGATTGAAGATGATGCGTTGAATAGCGAGGCCTTACTGACCGTGCTGGGTTCGCGGCAAACCTTTCCTGATCACCTTTTACCCGATACGGGGTTAGGGATTGAAATGGAGCGCAGCCTGTCATCCCCTTTTATTGTCGGCCCCAGCTATGGCACGCGCTGTACCACCGTTTTGCTGATTGATGATAAAGGCAATATTGAATTTGCCGAGCAAAGCTTTGTGCAGGGTAAGCCGCTGGGTGAATTGCGGCAATATCGCTTTAGTGTGAGCTGAATTAAATACAGCGCCTGATCTTCATTTTTAAATGTCTATAGTAGGCTGGGACTACTCGTGGGCCGTATTAAGCGGGCAATGCCGGGTTGATCGAGGGCTTTATTCAAGTAGTCTTCGATCGCAAAAGTATCTGTTAGCAGGCAGGCTTGCTCGGCAAGTTCGCGCATATCGCTCATGTTTAATTGTCGCAATATGGCTTTGACTCGCAGTAAGTTGGCAGAACTCATCGACAAAAATTCATAACCCATTCCCACCAATAAGATGGCACCGAGAGGTTCGCCTGCTAGCTCGCCACAGACGCTGACGGGACAGTTGTATTTTTTGGCATCATCGAGAATAAGGCGTAGGGCCTTGAGCAGGCTGGGGTGAAAACTATGGTAGAGCTCGGCAACCTGTGGGTTGTTACGGTCGACGGCCAATAAGTATTGAGTGAGGTCGTTGGTGCCCACAGAAATAAAGTTGACCCGTTTGGCGATTTCACCAATTTGGAATATCGCGGCGGGCACTTCAATCATGGCGCCAATGGCGGGCATGTCAAAACGGTAGCCCTCTTCAATGGTCAGCTCGTGGTACACGCGTTTGATTAAAACCAGGGCGCTGTCCAGCTCCTCGGTATTGGAAATCATTGGTAACAAAATGCGCAGGTTATTGAGGCCGATACTGGCTCGCATCATGGCGCGCAATTGCACCAGAAAAATTTCCGGGTGATCGAGAGTGACGCGTATGCCGCGCCAGCCGAGGAAGGGGTTTTCCTCTTCAATGGGGAAGTAGGGCAGGGATTTGTCGCCGCCAATATCAAGCGTGCGCATGGTTACTGGGTGGGGGCTGAACATCTCCAGCTGCTCACGGTAAAGCTGACGTTGCTCCTCTTCCGATGGGAAACGCTCGCGCATTAAGAAGGGTATTTCTGTGCGGTACAAACCAACACCTTCGGCACCTCGGTCGAGAGATAGCATGGAATCGATACGCAATCCGGTGTTGACCCATAACGAAATATGCTGGCCATCGAGGGTGACACTGGGTTCGTTTTTGGTGGCTTCCAGATCGGCGGCGAAGCTGAGCTCTTCTTCGTAGACCTTTTCGTAAGCTTCAAGGTGCTGAGCGGTGGGCGAGTTGATAACTAGCCCTTGGTGAGCGTCGACAATGAGCTCGCAGCCGTCCAGCTCGCTCCAGGGCAGGTCGACGGCACCCATAATGGTGGGGATGCCCATGGCTCTGCCGAGAATCGCCATATGGGAGTTGTACGAGCCCTTGGCGGAAACCATGGCGCGAATGTTTTCAAAGGGCACGTCGGCCAAATTGGGTGCCGCTAGCTCTTCGCCGATCAAAATGGTGTTTTCTGGGTAGTGCTTTTCTTCGTGTTGCTGCTGTTGCAGATAGCCCAGCACGCGGCGGCCGAGGTCACGAACATCGGTCGCACGCTCGCGAAGATAAGGGTTTTCCATGGCGCTGAAGGTGCGGATATGCTCGAGAATGACCCGGCTCCAGGCGTATTGCGCGGATACTCCGGTCTTTATTCGCTCGCTGACTTCGCCGCCCAGTGAGTTGTCATCGAGCATACTGACGTAAACATCAAACAGGGCGATTTCTTCAGGATTGAGCTTGTCGGCCAAGTCCTGATGAACCGTTTTTAAGTCTTTAATCGTACTGTCGAGAGCATCGCGAAGTTTCGCCAATTCGCCGTCAATATCACCGGTGCGACGCTTCGGCACAGCGTTGAGGTCGGCGGGGAGGGCAACGACGATGCCCGTGCCAATGCCAATGCCGGGGGCGCTAGCGAGACCTGAATAGTGGGCTTCGCCCGAGGCGCTGTCCTGCTCCAGCTCCGGTGAAATAGCGCGGGCAAGCTCACCGGTCGCTTCGGCGTGAGCAATAATGCCGGCCAGTTGGGCGGCAATGGTTATCAGGAAGGCTTCTTCGCTTTCGTCGAAACGGCGGCGCTGTTGTTGCTGTACTACCAGTACACCGAGCACCGTGCGGTGATGGATAATCGGCGAGCCGAGGAAGGCGCTAAATTTTTCTTCGCCGGTCTCGGGGAAATAGGCGAAGCGGGGGTGGGTTTCGGCATGCTCGAGATTGAGGGGCTCGGCTTTGCGGGCCACCAGCCCGACCAGACCTTGCTCGGCAGACATCGATACTTTACCAACAGCTTCTTGCCGGAGGCCGTCGGTGGCGGCGAGCATGTAGGTATCCGTTTTGGCATCGAGCAAGTAGACCGAGCAAATATCAGTGTTCATTACCGCTTTCACGCGGTCGACAATAATCTCAAGCAAGTCGCCAAAGTCGTTGGCTGAGTTGACCTCCTGAAGAATGCTGCGCAGTGAATTCAGCATTTCAGGCTCACCGTTGGGGCTTGAGCTTTTTTTCTAAATCACTGTGGATTTGCGCCAGTTCTTTTAATGCGCGGCGGTAAACATCACGTTTAAAATCGACCACCTGACTGATGGGGTACCAGTAGTTAACCCAACGCCAGCCGTCAAATTCGGGCTTTTTGCCGCAGTCAAAACGAATGTGGTCAGTGGTGCTATTAAGCTGTAGTAAAAACCACTTTTGTTTTTGGCCAATGCAGGTGTTTGTTTCGCCCTTACGAATATAGCGTTTTGGCAGGCGGTAACGTAGCCAGCCACGGGTGTTGGCGAGGATTTTGACATCGGGTTGTTCGAGGCCTATCTCTTCATGTAGCTCTCGATACATGGCGTCGCGGGGGCTTTCTCCGGTATCGATACCGCCCTGAGGAAATTGCCAGGCGTTCTGTCGAACACGCTTGGTCCACAGTAGTCGACCTTTGCCATCGGCGACAATAATGCCTACGTTGGGGCGAAATCCATCCTTATCGATTGTGTCCATTATTGCCGCCAGCGTCTTATAGTTGTGGGCTATTGTTCCACAGTTTCTCTAGGTGCGGCAAATGCCTCTGAAACCGGACATTGAGTGCATGCTAGATAGTGGGTATTCTGCCTGCTTTTATGACTTCGAGATAAAGAGTAAACATGCCATTGGCCCTGTTTGATCTGGACAATACCCTGCTTGCTGGCGATAGTGACTACGCTTGGGGCGAATTTCTGGTGCATGAAAATAAGGTCGACCCCGACCACTATGCGCAAATGAATACACGATTTTATGAGGATTACCAGCAGGGCAAGCTCGATATTCATCAGTACTTACGCTTTGCCCTCGCTCCTTTGGCGGCCCTTGAACCGCAGGAGCTGGTTGAGCTGCATCGCAAATTTATGGACGAAGTGATTAGCAAAATGTGGCTGCCAGCAGCCGAGGCGCTGGTCGAAAAACATCGTGCGGCGGGAGATCAGTTGATGATCATCACCGCGACCAACCGTTTTATTGTTGAGCCGATTTGTCACCGTTTTGGCATTAGCGAGGTGATTGCCACCGAGCCCGAGCAGATAGAGGGTCGTTATACGGGGCAAGTTGCGGGTGTGCCCAGTTACCAACAGGGTAAAGTGACGCGCTTACAAAACTGGCTTGAAGAAAAGGGTGAAACCCTGGTGGGTAGTTGCTTCTATAGTGACTCGATTAACGACCTGCCGTTGTTGAAGGCGGTTGAGAAGCCGGTTGCCGTTAACCCCGATAAACTCCTGTTGGCTGAGGCCCGTCAACGTGATTGGCCGGTGCTGGATTTACGCGGTGCCTAACCAAAGACGTTAAAATGATACTTAATTTGTTAAAGGCTTCTTTATGCTGACTTATCCAGAACTTGACCCCGTACTTGTCAGCCTTGGGCCGTTTCAAGTGCACTGGTACGGTGTTATGTATTTGCTAGGCTTTAGTTTCGCCTGGCTATTGGCAAGGTCGCGCAGTCAGCGCGCCTGGTCACCTTTGCGTCGCGATCAGATCGAAGACTTAATCGTCTATGCCGCTTTTGGGGTGATACTCGGTGGTCGTTGTGGCTATGTTCTGTTCTACAATTTCGATAAATGGCTGGCTGATCCACTGTGGTTGTTACGCATTTGGGAAGGAGGCATGGCTTTCCACGGTGGCTTACTGGGCGTGGCTGTGGCCTTGCTGCTTTATGCGCGTAAAATCAAACAACCCTGGTTAGCGGTAGCAGACTTTGTTGCACCTCTGGTGCCTATCGGTCTCGGTTTGGGGCGCATTGGAAATTTTATTGGCCAGGAACTTTGGGGTCGTGCCAGCGACTGGCCGGTTGCGATGATCTTCCCCCGCGACCCCGAGCAAATTGCCCGCCATCCCTCTCAGCTTTATCAGGCGGGACTCGAAGGTTTGCTGCTCTTCATCATCCTGTTTTGGTATTCTCGTCGCCCGAGGCCTGAAGGTGCGGTTAGCGGCCTGTTCTTATTATTCTACGGCCTGTTCCGTTCTATCGCTGAATTTGCTCGCGAGCCAGATGGCCACATCGGCTTCGACCTTTTTGACTGGGTCACCCGCGGGCAGTTACTTAGCCTACCAATGGTCGTCGGCGGTCTGCTGCTGTTGACTTACAGCTACTGGCGAAAGCGAGCGGTCACCACCGTAAGAACGTGAATGAATTGCCCAGTCGGATGAAGTTCTCGATACAGTTTATTAAATGAGGTAGTTATGCAGCAGTATCTGGATTTGATGCGCCATGTGCGCGACAAGGGTGTTGAGAAAGGCGACCGTACCGGTACCGGCACGCGTAGTGTTTTTGGCCATCAAATGCGCTTTGATCTTGCCGAGGGATTCCCTCTTGTCACCACAAAGAAGGTGCACCTCAAATCCATTATTTACGAACTACTCTGGTTTTTGAAGGGCGATACCAATACCCAATACCTGCGTGACAACGGTGTATCGATTTGGGATGAGTGGGCCACCGACAGCGGCGATCTCGGCCCGGTGTATGGCTACCAGTGGCGCACGTGGCCTCTACCCAGCGGAGGTGCTATTGATCAAATCGCTGAAGTGATTGAGCAGCTGCGCACCCGGCCTGACTCACGGCGCCTGATTGTTTCCGCCTGGAACCCGGCACAATTGCCCGATGAAAGTATTTCCCCTCAGCTTAATGTTGAGCAGGGCCGCATGGCGCTCGCGCCCTGCCACGCTTTTTTCCAGTTCTATGTTGCTGATGGCAAATTGAGTTGCCAGCTCTATCAGCGCAGCGCCGATATCTTTCTTGGTGTGCCTTTCAATATCGCCTCTTATGCACTGTTGACCTTAATGGTGGCTCAGGTGACAGGTTTACAGCCCGGTGAGTTTATCCACACCCTGGGTGACGCCCATCTTTATTTGAATCATTTAGAACAGGCTGATAAGCAGCTTGTGCGCGAACTAAAGCCTTTGCCGCAGATGACTCTGAATAAAAATGTAACGGATATGTTTGGTTTTTGTTACGAGGATTTTACGCTGGAGGCTTACGAGCCTCACCCGGGTATTGCTGCGCCGATTGCAATTTAAACACTGTATTCATGGCATTAAAACGAAACAGTTGGGTGTTTGAATAAAATGAGCTTTGGTTTTACGCTTGTAAGATCCAAGTTTTTTTGTGGTGTTTTTTAAGCTAAAGTGCGATAGACCTTTGTAACACTTTGTTCTGCAATAACCATTGCGATGATAACAATGATAAAAGCAATCAGGCCGTGAACGTGTCCTGTAAATAGCACGCTATCGCCAAAAGAAAAGTTAATAGCCTGAAGTATCACTAGTTTTGAAATGAAGAGTATTGCCCAAGTTGACAGGCCTCTGGCTATCCTATGTTTTAAGCCATCTTTCTTTTTAAAGTACTCGGCAACGTTGTGTTCGAGGGCGATGGTTAGCTGCAATAGAAACTGTAGTAGTGCGGCTGCGAGCAACGAGACGCTAAATGATTCAATATGGACATGATCCCAGTATTGATCAAAGAGGTTGAGTACGGTGAGGTCTACCAGGATCGCTAGCACATATTTTATAAAGAGGCGCTGGCGGTTCAGTATCACATGGGTGTTTTTATTTTCTAGAGAGGCGTCCATTTTATTCAGCAATCCTTGAACTTCAGTGTTTTTTTCTGGCTTTCTATAGCGATGGCAGTGGCCAATTGTGTGGCCTTTTAAAAGATAGGGCCGACAGAGTTTTACCAATTTGAGGGCCCTGCATAATGCTAGAGCCCTCAGGTCAGAATCGACTAACCACCAATATAAGCGGCGATATTATCGACATCTCCATCGCTGAGTTGAGCCGCCATGCCATTCATTATTGGGCTAGAGCGAGTGCCGCTCTTAAAGTCACTCAATGCTTGTTTGATAGTGGCGGCATCTTTACCGGCCAATTTCGGCGTGCCAGGCGTTGGTGCGGCACCGCCTGCACCGTGACAGCCTTTACAGCCTTTACTCGCAAATGCAGTTTTTCCCGCTTCTGCATCGCCAGCAAATGAAGGGTTGGCACTCAAGGCTAAAGCTCCTGCGAGCATAATGGCATTAACTGTTTTCATCGATTGGATTCTCCTGCTGTGAAAAATTGCGGTTAGTCAGGGCCAGTGCCCTAGTCAGCCATTGTACGCCATATATTTTTGCGATCCGACGGCCAGTTCACATGTTGATCGAGGCCATCGGCTCATACTCTGGTTAGAAAACCTTTATCGGGTATGGGCAGGTAGGCGTAGAAATAAATCAATTAGGTGGCAGAGTAAAATGCCTGTTAATACGTAGGTGTCTTTTGCAAACTAATAATTATTCCGCTTGGGATTTATACATGCCTGTATCCTGATAGCTTTTTCTATTTGAGATTCATTATTGAATAAGGTTGTTGAAGGTTAAAAAGTACTGCGACAATCTGCCGCAGCGCCTGATACTCTGGGGTTGTTGTTGACATTTATCATGTGGCATATTGACGCATGATAAATGTCATGAAATATATTTTGTGGGTTTTGTTAAGGTTCGCTATGTAAATACAAATCCGTTTAAGGCTGTATTTATAGGGGTATATTGTATATTTGTTTGGTTTGTAGTTGTTTTTTTATGGTTAATAAAAGGCGCCTGTCACTTTTGGCATCGTTAATGTCATTTTCGGAATGTTGAAGTTTTATCGCCAGGCCCTTAGATTTAATAGCAAGAGTTGATGCAGATCAGTTCTTCATAATTTTATTAACAGGGGATAGAAATGAACACAAATGAAAATAAAGTGACCGAATCCGCCGTCAGTGCTTCCGTAAAGAATAGTGTTGCTGCTATTCCGCTCGATGAAATCAATGTATCCGACCCGCGTCTGTTCCAAAGTAATAGTATCTGGGCCTACTTTGAACGTTTGCGCAATGAAGACCCTGTTCACTATTGTAAGGAGAGTGAATTTGGTCCTTTCTGGTCAATCACGAAATATAAAGATGTGATGGAAGTTGAGATGAACCCTGCGGTGTTTTCATCGGCGACCGAAAATGGTGGTATTACCATTATTGATGGCAACTTGGGTTTGGGTGTCGAGATGTTTATCGGTATGGATAACCCTGAGCATGACAAGCACCGAAAAGCGGTAAACCCCATGCTTTCAGCGGCGACACTTGCGCGCCTTGAAGGCACGATTCGTGAACGGACACGCAAAGTACTCAGAGGGCTTCCCATCGGTGAAACTTTCAACGGGGTGGAAAGAGTATCCATTGAGCTCACCACTTTAATGCTGGCGACCCTGTTTGATTTCCCTTTGGAAGATCGAAAGTTACTGACCCACTGGTCAGAAGTCGCCACGGCGATGCCAGGTTCGCAAGCCTTTATTTCTGATGAATACAAAAAGCAGGAGCTGGATAAGTGTCTCGAATACTTTACCCGCCTTTGGAAAGAACGGGCTAAGTTGCCACCAGCACCCGATTTTATTTCGATGATGGCTCATTCTGACGCCACCAATAAAATGACACCTGATCAGTTTCTTGGCAATCTCATATTGCTTATCGTGGGTGGTAATGACACTACGCGAAACAGTATGTCAGCCAGCATTTTAGCGCTGAGTCAAAATCCTGATCAGTATAAAAAGCTCTGTGCTAACCCCAAGTTGGTTGAGTCAATGGTGCCAGAAATTATTCGCTGGCAGACCCCGTTAGCCTCCATGCGCCGCACTGCTCTTGCCGATTATGAATTGGGCGGTAAGACGATTAAAAAAGGTGACAAAGTGATGATGTGGTACGTATCGGCCAACAGAGATGAAGAGGCTATTGAAACGCCTGAAGAATTTATCATTGATCGTCGCCGGCCCCGTCAACATTTGGCCTTTGGTTTTGGTATTCATCGCTGCCTGGGCAACCGTCTGGCTGAAATGCAGATACAGGTACTGTGGGAAGAAATTCTCAAACTCTGGCCCGAGCCCTGCATTAGTGTAGTCGGTGAGCCCAAGCGCGTTTATTCCTGTATTTTACGGGGTTATGAAGAAATGCTTGTGCAGATTAACCCGTAGATTAATCCGCAAATTAATCCTCAGACTAATCCGTAAAAGGAGTCTTTAGAGATGACAGAAACAGTCGTTATTGTGGGTGGTGGGCAAGCTGGAGCGCAGGTCGCCGTTAGCCTTCGCCAGGGAGGCTTTGACGGACGAATCGTACTGCTTGGCGATGAACCCGTGTTGCCTTACCAGCGCCCACCATTGTCGAAAACATACCTCGCGGGTGAGCTAGCAAGAGAGCGCCTGTTCGTTAAGCCTGCTGCTTTTTATGAAAAAGTGAATATCGAGCATCAGCTGGGTGAAGCGGTTTGCGCCATTAATGCCAGTGAACAGGTGGTTTGTCTCGATAGCGGACAAACCTTGCATTACGATCATCTCGTTCTTGCCACTGGCGGTCGCGTTCGGCCTTTGCCCTGTTCAGGCGCAGATCACCCACAGGTTAATTATTTGCGTACGCTGGCAGATGTTGAGGCCATGCAGGATAAGTTCACTGAGGGTACTCGCCTGGTTGTCATCGGCGGTGGCTATATTGGCCTGGAGACGGCAGCGGTAGCGGTTAAGCACGGCTTAAAAGTGACGTTGCTAGTCGCAAGGCCGACGCCACTGGGTCGAGTCACCAGTCCTGAAGTGGGTAAGTTTTTCGAGGCGGTGCACCGAGAGGCGGGCGTTACCCTACGCTGTGACACGGAAGTCGTTGCTATTGAAGACGATGGTGGTGACGGCCAGGTTGCGGCGGTAGTGACCAGCTGTGGATATCGCGTGTTAGCCGATCTGGTTGTGGTAGGTATTGGCTTATTGCCCAATGTTGAATTGGCGCAGTCGGCAGGTATAGCTTGCGATGATGGTATTACAGTTGATGAATATGGCCGTACAAATATCGACAATATTTATGCGGCAGGTGACTGCGCCAATCATCCCAATCCTATTTATCAACGGCGTTTACGCCTTGAATCTGTACAGAATGCCGTTGACCAGGGTAAAACGGTTGCTGCGACAATTTGTGGTAAAGACAAACCCTATGCTCAGGTGCCGTGGTTTTGGTCAGATCAATACGACCTGAAATTACAAACTGCCGGTATCAATGCCGGTTATGATCAGACGGTTATTCGGGGCGATGTCGATAGCCGTTCCTTCGCGGTGTTTTATTTACGTGAAGGTCGCCTGTTGGCTGTCGATGCCATTAATCGCCCGGCTGAATTTGTTGTTGCCCGCAATATTATTGGTAAAAACATAGTGGTGAGTGCTGAGCGTTTGCAGGATGAAAGTATTCCGGCAAAAGCGTTAGCCGACGTGCCAGTTAATTCAGGCTCGACTGAAGATACGACTAAAGATGATGCGCACAATCAAGAACGTGTCGCATAGTATTTGTTAACACGCGTACAAACGTAAGACCTAAATATATTAGTGAGGAAATAAAATGACAAAAGTAACTTATGTTGAAAATGATGGAACCCGCCGTGATATTGATGTTCAGGACGGTGAGAATTTAATGGACGGTGCTCTTGATAATTTAGTGCCGGGAATTGATGGAGACTGCGGCGGCGTTTGCGCCTGTGCGACCTGTCATGTGCATGTTGATTCAGAGTGGCTTGATAAACTCCCACCAATGGACGCAACGGAAGATGCGATGCTGGAATTAACCGATGACCGCAATGAAAGCTCTCGCCTTTGCTGTCAGATAAAAGCCTCGCCCGAGCTGGATGGAATAGTTGTCCACACGCCAGCCGGACAGCACTGATTGGCTCTGCTTAGACAGGGGTAGAATGTCGATATTGAGAACACAAGGATGTGTTTAAATATTGAGGAGACTATTTTGAATAATAAAAAAATTAATATTGTGTCGACAATAAATAGTGTTAATACGATAAAAGTTAATAAGCAGTCAGTGTTAAATCGTATTGTTCGTACACTATTATTTGCGGCAGGAAATATTTCATTAGCACTTGGCGTGGTGGGTATATTTTTGCCTTTATTACCGACAACACCTTTTTTGTTGCTGGCTGCTGCCTGTTACGTGAGAAGTTCAGATAAATTTTATAGCTGGCTAGTTGCCCATCCCGTACTGAGTAAATATATTTTGGCGTATTTAAATGGCGAAGGTATTCCGCGCAAGGCCAAATACTATACTTTTCTCACTATGTGGGTAACGATGACTATTTCTATCGTCATCGTACCCCTGTGGCAAGTGCAGCTTTTATTGCTTTGTATTGCCTTGATGGTTTCGACGTATATTTGGCGCTTGCCAGAGCCAAGCCTGTAAGCGGCCAGAGCCAGACCTGAAATATGGCGCTGGCTCTGGCGTTGTCTAAAATCAGGTCAGCATTTCTGGGGTAATAAAACCCTCTGTATCCGCAACAAAACCCTTCCAGACACCCATGTATTCAACAAAAGTATCGCTAAGTCCTTCGGCGCGTAAATGATCGGCCGAAACGGGGTTACTCATGGGGGTAAAGCCACTGTCGTTTGCCAGTAGTTTAGGGAAATCATGGTGAATGATGGCGGCACGGCCGAGTAAAACAAAGTCGACGCCACTTTCCATACACTTCTTTGCTTCCTCTGGCGTGCGGATTTTACCGGCGACACCCAGGCGCACATCGCCACGCTTAAGCGCAGTAAAACAATCCATTAAAGAACGGCCTTTGTAGGCTTCGTCTGTTGGCTCTTTAAAGACATCCCACAAAGACATATCCAGATAATCAATTTGTGCTTCATCGAACAGGCGTTGAGCGATTTGGATAGCTTCGTCGAGAACAATGCCGAAGCGCTCGGGGGTTAAGCGCACGCCCAAATTAAAGTCTTTGCCACAGCGTTCACGGATACCGGCGATAACATCAAACAGAGGGCGGGCACGATTTTCAAGAGAACCACCGTACTGGTCATCGCGGCGATTGGTTTCGCTACTGAGGAACTGGCAGAGGATGTAACCGTGGGCACCGTGAATTTCCACGCCGTCAAAACCCGCTTTCTCAGCGCGCTCAGCAGCGGCAATAAAATCTTCAATCACCTGCTCGACTTCAGATGTTGATAAGGCGCGGGCACCGGACTCTTCATGGGCAGAGGGGGCAACCGGGTCGGTGTCAATCAGTTCTGGCGGTGTACGGTGGCCCGCGTGGTGCAGCTGCACAATCGACAAACTATCGTTTTTGTTAATGCCCGCCGCCAGGCGTGTTAGCCCCTCGAGGTGGTCGTCGGAGTAGATGCCGAGCTGTCCGGGGAAGCCCTGGCCAACGGCCTGCACGTGGGCGGCACAGGTCATGGTTAAGCTAAAGCCACCTTCGGCGCGCATAGTCAGCCACTTGTACTCGTCGTCTGACAGGGTGCCGTCGACATTGCTCTGTAAGTTGGTGAGTGGTGCCAGGGCGAAACGGTTTTTAATGGCAGGGCCGTGTAGAAACGTTAAAGGCTCAAATAAGGACTGCATAGGAATAAGTCTCGATTAAGGAATTAGAATAGTGGGCTGGATGGTAAGGCTTTAGCTGGCGAGGGGTCAATGATGCTTTGGCTCATTGCAGGGGAGAGAAAATGACTAGCGCTTCAAATCGCCGTGTCGTGTCTATTTCTCTTTATTCGGCGCGCCGGAGTCACACCCTTGAAACTGCAGATGACACTACAGCTCACGCTATAGGAGCTATTGATTAATAAACGGGGTCAGGAAAATACTGAACAATGGCCTGGGCGTGACTGATTAGAGCCACGCCCAGGCCATTCTAGTTGCGTACGCTTACCAGTCATAACTCAGCGTGACATAATAATTACGACCATTGCCGGGGAGGTGTTCGCCTATTGCGGTGTCCTCGTTAAGAGGGTTTCGATTCAAACCATTCAGGTGTACGCGATACCCTTTGTCGAATATGTTTTCAATGCCGAAGCCAATTTCCAGTCCATCCATATTTTGTAATTGAGGACGATATTGGCCGCGAAAATTGAACGTTGTATAGCCTGATGTGGGAACTTCATTATTAAAGCTGGAGACTTTATTTTGTCGCGAATAGGCGACGACTTCGGCACTGGTCATCCAGATGTCGGTTTCGTAAGTGAGTTTCATTGTCGTGTTCAAGGGGGCAATGCGGTAGAGATCGTCGTCTGTATCATCGCGCTTGCCGCGTACGTAGCTAACAATGCCGCCCACTTTCCAGGTGTCATTAAGCTGGTATTCAGCTTCGGCATCAAAGCCGTATAAATAGGCGTCAACGTTGGTGAACTGTAAGGTATTAGGGTCGATGGCTAATGCGGCATTATTCGTTGTTGGTGTACCTTGAATATAGTCTTCTACGTAGCGATAAAAAACCCGCGGTGCAAAATAGAAAGCATCTTCTTGCCAATCGAAACCTAACTCTGCTTGGTAAGACACTTCAGGGTCAAGATTAGTCGTGCCGATATAATTACGCCCATCAGCAAGGCCGCCGGTTGCTGTTAGTGGAACCCAGATATAACGTTCCTGATACGTGGGTGAACGTGTTTTTCGTGCAAAGCCGATTTCAACATCAAGCGTTGGTGAAAGAAAATAACGTCCGATTGCCACAAGGTCGACATTGACATTGTCCTCGTCGCGATCTGAATTGTTGAAGGCCGTTTGCAGTTTGGCAGGTGCATTAATGGGTGTGCCACCAGATGTGAATTTTGATGTGCTCGCAAATACGTCGCCCGCCTGCATGCGCACCCAGTTAATTCGGCCGCCAAGTTCCAGGCCCCAGTTGTCTGCCACATCGCCTTCCCATTCGGTAAAGAAACCGTAGCGATCGCGGTTAACATCGTTAAAATTATTAATGCGGAATTGCCCATTAAAGGGATCGGTGATCAGCGCATCATGTTCAATATTATCGCCATCTAGCCCCATGAGTAATTCCCCATCCAGATAGGGGATTGCAAGCGTGAATTTGTAACCAAAGCCGCGGGCTGTGTTGTCTGACTGTCGCGTTTTTAGGCCAATTCCTCGGAGGGTGAAATTATCCATCCGGTGTTTTATATCCTGGTATTGAAGTTTTGCGGTTACTTCGTATTGGTCTGCAAAATTGCCGATATAATTAAACGTGGGTACGCCGCCACGAGAATAAATAATGTCCATCGGTAATGACGGTGTGCCAGATAGCAGGGTGTCGTTGTAATTGTAGCCAACATCAAATTCGTGATCGTCAGTTTGAAAGCCGTAGCCAAACGTTGACGCGTTACGTTCGTGCCGGGTATCTATATTGGTACCTTCCGCCCACTCAAAACTATTGCCTTTCTCATGGCTGCCGCCAACACGCAATTTGTGATTTTGATTCGCAGCATTAATAAAAACACTGGCATAGCGACCATCATTAACGCTGTTGTAGCCACTGCTTGCCTTACCTTCGATAAGTGTTTTTTCAGAGCCTGCAAATTCACCCTTTCTGGTTTCCTGAACAATGGAGCCGCCGAGTGTTTCGATGCCGCTACTGACGGATGCAATGCCGCGTTCAATTTTCAGTACTTCCGTTAATGACGTGGGTACATGGCTTAACGGTGCGTCCATAGCATTGGCGCAGGCCGATTTATAATTGGCACCATCTGAGCTGACATTAATACGGTCACCGAATAAACCGCGATATTGCGCGATGCCTGATAATGGCCCATTAGAATTGATGTTGGCACCAGGCACTTGCCTTAACAGTGCGGCCGCATCATTAATACCACCCTGGGTTGGCATTATGCCAACGACGCCGGGTTTGATGATTTCTCCTACTACGACAATTTCTGTGAGGGTCACTTCATTTTCAGGCGTCGCCTCGTCTTCTGAGAAAGCCGTGGTAGAAAATCCCAGGTAAAAACTAACTGGAATGAGTAAAAATTTATTCCGCAACATAAGGTAATTCCCATGGTGTCTTTTATAGGCAAGTCTACAATAACTGTAATTTTTTGTGGTTATAAACGTCGTTGACAATTATCAATTGTTTTTAGAGCTCAAGTGAAGGCGTCTGGCTTGAGCGGTGTTTAAGCGGCATTGTTTTACCACTGCTTATAAAGGTTGGTTACGATTTGTTGCTGTTTGAGGCATCTTAATAATGCCGCTAGACTGCGACAATAAACCGCAGGCAACGAGAGAATATTTACCTGGCTGCTTTGTCGTTATTGTTACCCGAAGTTAGATGTTAAGGATGTCCCCATGAATGATGACCGTGCTGAATGCGGCCCCCTTTCTCAGCGATTACATGAGCTGGGCAATAGTCTGGATGAATATTTACGCTTCGAACACCCCGACGCGATGTCGCGTTATTCCCAATGGCACGATGCTCTGCAACAATCACTGCCCGAAAAAGGCGTAGGTATCGAGCAGGTGATCGCTGAATTAGGGCAGCAAATTATTCCCAATGGCTCGCAAATCCCCAACCCCGGCTGCACGGCTTTTATTACCACGGGTGCGACATCCGTTGGGGTCTTGGCGAGTTTGGCGGGCTCCGTTGCCGCGCCACAGCGCCTCGGTTTAACCGCCTTTAATTATCTCGAAGAATTGTCTCTGGAGTGGATGGCCGAGATGTTCGAGCTGCGCCCTGAAATGAAGGGGCTTTATAGCAGTGGTGGCTCAGTCGCTAATCTTGTTGCACTGGGTGCGGCGCGCCAATGGGCTTTTGAACGCATCGGTATTGACCCGAGTCGAGATGGCGTGCAGCGACCCTGTCGCATCTACGCAACGGCGGCGAGCCACCACACCGTGCACCGTTCAGCTGCGGTGTTGGGCATGGGGCGCAACGCCGTTATCACTATTGCCGTCGATGAGCAGGGGCGAATGTGCGTCGATGCTTTACGTCAGCAGTTGCAAGCGGATTTACAGGACGAGCAACTCATCGACAGGGGCTGTGTACCCGTTGCGATTGTGGGCAATGCGGGCACGACGAATGCCGGGGTTATCGATCCACTGCATGACATTGGCGAGATCGCCCGTGAATTTGATATCTGGTTTCATGTCGACGGTGCTTATGGTTTGCCCGGTATTCTCGACCCCCAGGTTCGCCCGCTTTATAAGGGATTATCTATGGCCGACTCGGTCATTGTTGACCCCCATAAATGGCTGGGCGCACCGGTCGGTGTGGGTGCAACTTACGTGCGCGATCGCAGTTTGTTGTACCGGGCTTTCACTCAGGAAGAGTCGGACTATCTCGAGGGCTCTGTTAGAGATGACAATTTTCAGCACTCAATGGATGGCCTCGGCATTCCCTACTACGATTTCGGGGTTGAATTATCTGCGCCCTCTCGCGGTGCCGTGGTTTGGGCATTAATTCGTGAAATAGGCAAAGAAGGCATGCGCGAGCGGGTTTGTCGCCACAACGCCATGGCTCGACGGGTTGCAGAATTAGCTCGCGCCCATCCCAATTTGGACGTGGTGCAGGAGCCGACACTGTCTATCTGCTGCTTTCGCTATCTCGATGATAGCGCTGGTGATTTGAATGAACTGAATCGGGAAATCCACCGGCGGTTGGTTCACCAGGGGCGCAGTATTCCCAGTACGGCAATGATCAATGGTGTATTGGCTATTCGCCCTTGTTTTGTCGGTGCGCGCACCACCTGGGAGCACGCTGAGAAGGTGGTCGAGGAAGTGATTGCCGCAGGTGATGCGTTAAGGAGCACCCACACTTGAAAGTATTAATAGCAGGTTGTGGTGATGTCGGTACGCGGCTGGCCCTACGTCTGATTAATGACGGCCACGAAGTGTGGGGTATGCGACGGGATGTGTCGGGGCTTGATGCCGCTATTCGTGGCATCGCTGCTGACTTCAGTAATGTAGCAGGAATCCCCGAGCTGCCAGCGAACCTCGATTACATTGTCTACTGCCCCGCAGCGGGTCGTCGCCAGGAGGCTATTTATCGCCAGACCTATGTTGATGGTTTGCGAAACCTATTGCATCAGCTGCGGCATCAAAACCAGCAAGTGAAGCGCATAATTTTCACCTCAAGTACGGCTGTTTACCATCAAACAGACGGTGAATGGGTTGATGAAAGTTCAGCCACAGAGCCTACAGGTTTTGCCGGGCGAATTTTGCTCGAGGCAGAAAGCTTGCTCGCCAATAGTGGCTTTACGTACAGCGTCGTGCGTTTTGCCGGCATTTATGGCCCCGGCCGTGACCACTTTATTAATCAGGTGAAACAAGGAGAGGTGGCGACCTGCACTTCTATGCCGTGCTATACCAACCGGATTCACAGTGATGACTGCGCCGGATTACTGCGCCACCTCATTATTTCTTCCCGCTCGGAAAGACTTTATATCGGTGTCGATAGCGCCCCGGTGGCACGTGCAGAAGTGGCCAGTTGGCTAGCGGCAGCAATGAATGTCGATAAGCCGATACAGGGGGACGAAAGCCCGTCGCCCCGAGGCCAGAATAAGCGTTGCAGCAATGCCAAAATACGCGAGGCTGGTTATGCGTTTTTATACCCCTCGTACCGCGAAGGGTATGGCCGTGAATTACGACGAATAGACTCTATGAATTAAGGGTTTTTAGCGATCGTTTCATTTTTTTCGGTATCGAGACTGCGACAATAAACCACAGGTCACTGTGACAATTCGTCACACCTTAATGAGAGCTTGTACCTCTAGAATCTCCCGCTAGAAAATTGAGAGGGATATTCATCGTGTTTACTATAAAAAATGTTCGCAGAACGTGTGGTGTAAATAAGCGTCATGCCTCAATGGCTGCCATTTTGTTAGGCGGTATATTGCCTGCGCTTACTTTTGCTGAGCCTTCTGCGGAGCCGCCGCTGGTTGAACCCACCTTGTTAGAAACTATCGTTGTTACCGCCAGCGGTAGTGCGAATACACTGGCCGACACGGCCGCGAGTATGGGTGTGATCACCGAGCAGGAAATCACAGAGCTAAACCCCGCCCATGCCGGGGAGCTGATGAACCGCATCCCCGGTGTCAATATTGTGCAAATAGGCTCGAGTGGCGAAGGAGTGATGGCGGCTATTCGTCAGCCCGTATCGACCAGCCCGGTGTATCTCTATTTAGAAAATGGTGTGCCAACGCGCGCGGCAGGCTTCTTTAATCACAATGCCTTGTATGAAGTGAATACGAGTGCCGCGAATGGTGTCGAAATTATTAAGGGGCCGGGCTCGGCACTTTATGGCAGCGATGCGATTGGCGCGGTGGTTAATGTCCTCAGCGGGCGGCCACCCAAAAAAGACAAGCTGAGTGTTGGTGTTGAGGGGGGTGAAGATGGCTTTGGTCGTGTGCAAATCAATGGCGCGAAGGTCACGGCTAATCACGGCTTCACGGGCAAGCTAGATCTTGTCGAAAACGATGGTTGGCGTGAGCAGACCGAGAGTAAACGCAGCTCTTTTACGGGTTCATGGAATACCGACGTCGGGCGTGACTGGCGTGTTAATACGGTATTTACCGGCACCATTATTGATTATGAAAGCGGTGGTAGCGGCTTAAGCTATGACGACTATAAACACGACCCGGAGCAGTTTGGTAATTTGATCGGCTACAGAGACGTGCGGGCTTTTCGTCTTTCGTCAGCCTTTGAGCGGGATTTCGATAACAGCACTTTAACGATCACGCCTTTCTTGCGTAATAACGATCTGGATTACGTCGCCACCTGGACGTTGAACACGGGCCGTGTCAGCCCGCCACCGCCCTGGTGTCCCAGTTGCTCGTCATCGCTGGACTCACAAGACGCCCATATTAATGAAAGCGGCCACGACTCTATTGGCACATTAATTAAGTGGGATTACAGCTTGAGCGCCGACAGCTTTGTGGTGACCGGGCTGGATATCGACTATAGCGAAGGCTATCAAAAACAAACGTATATTGAGCGTACCGATACCGACCCTGGCGATTACTGGATGGCTTTTACGCCGGCAGGTTTGCTCTATGACTACGATGTTGATGTGTTGTCGCTATCGCCTTTTGTGCATTATGAAAGCCAGCTGACCTCGGCGCTGCGTTTAAATGCCGGGCTGCGCTATGACTATTCCCACTACGATTACACCGACAATATGGGATCTACTCCCGTCGATCCACTGCATTTACGCCCGCAAGATCAGTCGGTGGATTTCAACCACCTCAGTCCAAAGCTGGGGCTGACTTATCAGTTTAGTGACGACATTAATGGCTACGCCTCCTACCGTCACGCTTTTCGCGTGCCTTCTAGTGGGCAGTTGTTTCGCTCCGGTAGCACTGCTGATTCCACCGACCTTGATCCGGTAAAAGTTGATAGTTTTGATATTGGCTTGCGCGGTAATTTGACCGAACGTATATCTTTCGACAGTAGTTTTTATTACATGCTGAAAGAAGACGATATCCTCAGTGTGCTCGACAGCAGTACGGGTGCGCGGCGCAATACTAATGCGGGTGAGACCGAGCATTACGGCATTGAGCTGGGCTTCGATATTATTCTTACCGAGACCGTCGATCTTTATATTGCCTACACCCAATCTGAGCATAAATATAAAGACTGGAAAGATCGCAGTGGTGACTACTCGGGTAATGATATGCCCAATGCCCCAGAAAACTTTGCCAATGTGCGTCTGCGCTATGGCCCCACATGGCTGAACAGTGGGCGTATTGAGCTGGAATGGATACATCAGGGTGAACACTGGATAGACGAAAAAAATGCTGATGATGGCCGCCCCACCGATCGGGATACCTACGAGGGGTACGACCTCCTTAATTTGAGAGCTAACTATCTATTAAGCCCGAAAGTTGAAGTCTCCCTTCGTGTCTTGAATGTGACCGACGAACTTTACGCTGAAACCACTGGCAAATGGGGGCCAACCTACACGCCGGGCCGCCCACGTACGGCATATATTGGCGCTAAATATACCTTTTAATCAGGGTGGGGTACTCGCTGGCAGGCAGACGTGTTTGCTGGCAATGAGCCGTTATTTGTCAACCGTTTTAAAAGGATAAGCATGTCCCGGTCTGTTTTATATTGCTGGCACCGTCGAATTGGTCTGGCGGTCTTTGTCGCCATTATTGCCTGGGCCGTGAGTGGCTTGAGTCATCCCATTATGTCGCGACTTAATCCGCGTCCGGTGGCCATGCATCCACCGGCATCGACGGCCTTTATTGCCAGTTTGTTACCCCTCGCCACGGCTTTGTCGGCGCAGGGGATTAATGACTTTCAGCAAGCACAGCTGCTCAATATTGATGACGCAAGCTATTACCGTATTGAGCACGGTGACAATACGACTTACATCAATGCCCGCAGTGGTCAGCGAGCCGTGTTAAATGATGAGGCTTACGCGCAAAAACTGGCGCGGCATTATCTGGGTGATGACACAAATGAAATTGCCTCGGTTGAGTTAATTACCGCGTTTAATGAAGACTACCTTTTTATTAATCGCTTTTTGCCGGTGTATAAAGTGACCTTCGAGCGGGCCGATAATATGCGTGCCTATGTTGAAATTAGCACCGGGCGACTAGCGACATTGGTGGATGATCGCAAGGCGTTGGTTGGCTGGATTTTTCGCCAACTGCACTCCTGGGTCTTTATCGACAACCCCTGGTTGAGAACCATTGCCATGAGCGGGGTGCTGCTCGCGGGCATGGCGTTGAGTCTGGCGGGCTTGTGGATGGCCTGGTGTGGTCGGTCAAAAATCAGGATTGGGAATGATTTCAGCAAGCCGGGTTCTAGTAGGCAAGGCAGTGCTAGTGTTTGGCACCGACGTCTGGGTATCGGGTTTGGTCTGCTGATGCTGACCTTTAGTTTCTCTGGCCTTTATCACCTCTTGCAAAAACCCGTCATCGCGCCACCTGCACTACTGGCACCGCTACCGTCTTTTCATGCCCAAGGTTTAACGCTGGACTGGCAGGCAGCGGCAAATGCTAGCGGTGCTGAATATTTTCGACGGGGTAGTTTGGTTAAAGTTGATGGTCAGCCTTATTTACGACTGGTACTGGCAGCAGCTGACAAAGGCATGACTGAAAAATCAAAAGTGCAGGAACATCACCCCAGCAAACCTGTATTTCACGGTGGCGGCCTTATTTATATCAATGCGCAAACTTCCCGGCCCTGTAGTGATTGCGAGCGCCAACATGCGCTGAACCTTGCCGCGCATTATGCGGGGTCTTTGAACCTTAGTCCGAGCGCTGGGCATATCAATAAGCAGGCAGAGAAAATTACCCGCTTTAGCAGCGATTACGGTTTCATTAACAAACGCATGCCCGTTTATGCGGTTGGTATTAACGAAGACCCGGCAGCAGAGGGCAATTCGCAAATGACACTGTTTGTCGAAACCGCAACGGGGGCTTTGGCGGGCCATTCGAGCCCTTCCAGTAAATGGGAGGGTTGGTCGTTTAGTTACCTGCACAAGTGGCACTTTTTTGACCCTTTCAGTAAAGACTTGCGCGATATTTTGTTGATTGTCTCCACGCTGATCATCACCTTGCTCTGTCTTTTAGGGGCGTGGATTTCGTTTAAGCCTCGGTCATAAGGTTTATTCTTCTTCCTGCCCCATTATTGCTGGTCTGAATCTTTTTACTCCGTGAGTGTTTCCGTAAAAAGCAGTTTCATAGATAATGGTGGGGTAAAACCCAAATAAGACTCATTGTTATTTACGATCGGGCGGAAGAATAGCGTGGTAAAAATTGCATTAATTGTAGCGGTGGCCGATAACGGCGTTATTGGCAGTAACAATCAACTACCCTGGCGTATATCCGCCGACCTGAAATACTTTAAGAAGGTCACCCTGGGTAAGCCCATTATTATGGGTCGCCTCACTTACGAATCCATTGGCAAGCCGCTACCGGGGCGCACGAATATTGTGATGACTCGCGATAGCACCTGGCAGGCCGAGGGCGTTACAAGGGCGAGTGACTTGAACGAAGCTTTGGCTATTGCCAAAAATATCGCCGACGAGTCCGAGCTTGAAGAGGTGATGATTATCGGCGGTGCCACGATTTATCGCGAGGCCCTGCCGCAAGCCGATAGACTTTACCTAACCCGTGTACACACTCAGGTCGATGGTGATGCCTTCTTCCCCGCGCTGGATTTGAGCGAGTGGCTGGAAACTCCCGTAGAGCAATTAGCTGCAGAAGGGCAAACGCCAGCCTGTAGCTTTGTGCGTCTGGATAGAAAATAAAAATTGATTGTCACAGCAGGATGAACAGCCAGTATGAAAAGCACCGTGAAAAAACAGCGTAAAAAAGTAGTGGGGCTATTCCCCCTGCTTGCTCTGCTATTGGTAGCCGGCCTACAAACAAAGGTCGTTTATGGAGCCGAGCTCGATACTGTCATCAAAGTCGGTGCCGATAAAACCGCTGCCGCCCAGGCATCGCAGCGGCGCATTGATAGCACCGTCGCGCAAAGCGACAAGCTGCTTCGCCAGTTTCAGCTGGTGAACAAGCAAATAGAAGGCCTGCAGGTTTACAACGCCCAGCTCACCCGGCAAATCGACGACCAGCGCCAGACGATGGCCGATATACAGGAGTCCGTCGAAAATGCCGCGTTGATTGAGCGGCAAATTATCCCGCTATCGTTGAATATGCTCGATGCCCTTGAGCACTTTATCCGCCTCGATTTGCCCTTCAAAATAGAAGATCGCCAAACCAGCGTCGACCAGGTGCGTGACAATATGGATTCCGCCCGCTTCAGCGCGGCAGAAAAGTCCCGTCAGGTGCTGGAGCTGTACGCCATTGAAAGTGAATACAGCACGACACTTGAGCAGTTCGACGGCGTGCTGACGATTGATGGGCAAGCCCGTCAGGGTGCGTTCTTGCGTGTTGGGCGTATTGCCCTGTTGTTTCAAACGTCCGACCAAAGTTTGACCGAGGTCTGGAATAAAACCGAGAGGCAGTGGCAGACCGTAGCCGCTGGGGATTATCGCCGCGCAGTAGCCGGTGCCATTCGCATGGCCAAAAAGCAGGCACCGCTGGATATGATCAAGCTGCCCATCGCTGCACCTGTTGGGGCACCTGTCGATAGTACGTCGAGTTCTCGTTCGACAGACAGCGAGACAACAGCGGGAGCGGCCTCATGAATGCCTTGAGCAGAGCGTGCTGCGCAGGTCTAACAGCCTTATTGCTGATAAGTGGCTTTAGCGTGTTACCGGCCGCGGCCGACGAGCAAGCTAAACCTGACCAGTCGGCTAGCCGCGATGTTAAGTCACTCGACGAGCTACTACAGCTCATCAAAACAGCCAAAGTGCGGGAGTCAAAAGAACACCGTCAGCGCGAACGTGCCTTTAAAGCGGATAAGCAGCGTCAGGCGCAATTACTGCAACAGGCGCAGCAGAAAAAGGACGAGGAAGAGGTCCGCAGTACAAGGCTTGAAAGCACTTTCGCCGATAACGAGCGCGAGCTTGAAGCTCTGCAAGAGCAAATGGAAAGTCGCCTCGGCACGCTAAAAGAGTTATTTGGACACATCACCGCTACGGCGGGTGATACGGTCACGCGGCTGGATAAGTCGCTGGTCAGCGCTCAATACCCCGGTCGCACGGTCGCACTCAATGAGCTGATCGAAAAAATGAGCAGCAATAGTCGTTTGCCCTCCCTCGAAGACATCGAAAACCTGGCCTATGAAATGAGCCGGGAAATGGTCGAGTCGGGCCGTATCAGCCGTTTTCGCAAGCCAGTGCTCAGTGCTGATGGTGCGCAAAGTGAACAGGAAATTATTCGCATCGGTACGTTCAACTTGATGTCGAATGGGCGCTATCTCAGCTATAACCCCGACAACGACATATTGGCCGAACTGGCGCGTCAGCCACGGGGCTTGAGCAGAGGGGCGAGTGCATTACAGGCGGCCACAAGCGGTTTTACGCCAGTGGCGGTTGACCCCAGCGGGCCGGTGGGCGGTGGTTTATTGCGGGCGCTGGCCGATAAGCCGGGGCTTGATGAAAAATGGCAGCAGGGTGGCTTGGTGGGCTACGTTATTACCGGTCTCGGCGCGATTGCGCTGGTGTTGGCTCTGTGGCGCGCCGTTGTTTTGCGCGGTGTGTTCGCCGGTGTGCGACGACAACTTAAGCAAGGTGCTGAGTATTCCCTCGACAACCCTTTAGGCCGCGTGCTCAGCGTGGCCGATGCCCATGCGGGGCTTGACCCGGAGTCGATGGAGTTAAAGCTGCACGAAGCGATACTCAAAGAGCGTCCGAGCATTGAAGTCGCGCTGAACCTGCTAAAAATTATCGCCATGATCGCCCCGCTAATGGGCCTGCTCGGCACCGTTACCGGCATGATTGTGGTATTTCAGCAGATCACTATTTTCGGTGCAGGCGACCCAAAGCTAATGGCCGGGGGTATTTCCCAGGCACTGGTGACCACCGTCCTGGGTTTGCTGGTCGCGATACCGACGCTGCTGCTGCATACCTGGGTGAACGGTTATGCACGCCGTATTCTGCATGTACTTGAAGAGCAAAGTGCCGGCATTGTTGCGCTAAAGGCGGAGGCTCGATTGCCTGAAGTGGCAAGCTCTAAAAATAGCGCTCCGGCTTGAGTTCAGCAACACAATGACTGAGCCAACAAACCCATGAATACCGTACTCGACATGCTCAGCCACCTGCAGCAACTGGCTGATATGGGTGGCCCCGTGCTGTTATTCATCATTGCCTTGATTTTACTGCTCTGGCTGTTGTTGATGGAGCGCCTCATTTACTACCGCACGACCTTGCGCCGCGATATGGCTCAGTGCCTCGACGTCTGGCAGCATCGCGTCGACCGGCATTCACGGCGCGCCCGGCAAGTGCGGGCGGCATTACTGGCAGAGGTGGATGAACGCATCGACCGCTTTTTGCCGATGATTAAAACCCTGGTCGCCATTGCCCCTCTGTTTGGTTTACTCGGTACCGTGACCGGCATGATTGGCGTTTTTGAAGCCATGGGCTTCGCTGAAGGCAGCGGCGCACGGGCGATGTCGAGTGGCGTGTCTCGAGCGACGATTCCGACGATGGCGGGTATGGTGGCTGCGCTGTCGGGGCTTATCGGCCTGGCAGGCATCGACCGTTTGGGGCGCAGTGCAAAAGCGCGACTTGAAAATAGCCTGTTAATGGATGATGAGCTTGCAACCAATCCCGCCATTTTGGGTGAACAACGATGAGTCGACGCATTATCAGCGCCGCGACTCGCACGGGAGCTGATGACGACCCGTCGGTACAGGCCGTCGATTTAACACCGATGCTCGATGTGGTGTTTATTCTGCTGATTTTCTTCATCGTCACCGCGTCATTTGTCAAATTACCAGGGCCAGATGTTGAGCTTACGCAGGCGTTGAGTGCCGAGGCGCGAAAGCCCGCTATGCTGGTGGCAATTGATCAGCACGACGTTATCTGGATGGATAAATCACCGTTAGCCGACAGTCGCGTTAAATTCGCCCTGGCTCGTTTACAGGCTGAAAACCCCCGAGGTAGTTTGGTGATACAGGTTGATAATCGCGCCAGTATTGGCCGTCTCGCTCTGGTGTCAGATGCAGCCGGACAGTTGGGTATTAGCAATATTTCGGTGTCGACGCTTAATGATTAGACGTAATGACTAGATTCCTGCAAGGCGGAAATGAGTCGGGTGGCAGCATTGTTGCTCGCTTTGCCGGTGCGCTGCTGGGCGCCGCTCTGGTCACCAGTGTGCTGTTGATATTGATGGTGCTAATGGTGGTCAACCGAGAGCAGGCACCCGATAGCAAAGGCAGTTATAAAATAGCCGATATTTGGCAGCCTGAGCGTAGTTTGAGCGAATTTGTAAAACCACCAAAACTGAAGCGCCCACCCGAAATGGCCTTAATACAGCCGAGCATGCCCACGCAAGCAATGCGTGTCGATATGCCTACGGCGAGAATCAAGCTACAAGCGGCGCCGCGGCCCAGTATGGGATTGCCGCTCGGTCTGGGCGGTGATTTCGCCCGCGATACTGACTTTATTCCGGTCTATGTTCCCCAGCCTTTATACCCGCGCCGGGCGCTTTCCCGAGGCCGCCAGGGCTACGCCGTGGTGGAGGTCATTATCACCACATCGGGCGGGGTGCGCGGCGTGAAGCTGGTTGAAGAGTCGCCCGCGAATTATGGCTTTGGCAGTGCCGCTTTAAAGGCCGCGATAAAGCTTAAATACAAACCCCGAGTGATTGATGGGCGAGCGGTCGAGGTGCCGGGGGTGATGTATAAATTTAGTTTCCGGCTGGAGTAAGGTGTGATGTCCGGTCGTTTTACGCGCTATTTCCCTACCTTTCTGCTGGCGTTATTTTTGCTGGGCTCGGTCATGCCTGCACAAGCGACCCATGACAAGAAGGATGCGAAGCAAAGTAAGTACGCTAATGCACCCACCCGGCGACGGCAGGCCGTTGGCCAGCGTTGTGCGAAAAAGTTGGAGGCCGCACAAAGGGCGATCAATGCAGAAGAGTGGTCACAGGCGGAGCAAGTACTCACTCTAGCGGGCAAAAAATACTGCACCAGTAGCTTTGAAAAATCCCAGGTTTGGAATTATCAAGGCTATGTGCAGTTTTCTCAGCAACACTATCGACGTGCGGTGGAAGCCTATTTAAGGCTGCTCGACGAACCCGCTGTCGAAAACAGAATGAAAGTGAGCACTTACAGCACCGTCGCCCAGTTGTACTTTCAGCTTGAAGATTACGCCAGTGCTGCGCAGTTTCTGCAGCGTGTATTAAAAGCCTCCGATGCTGCTGAGCCGCAGAGCGGTGTGCACAAGGCCGATGCTCAAACAGCGGATTCGCAAACACGGGCTTTACTTGCCCAGGCCTATTATCAACTGGATCGAAAAAAAGAAGCCCTTGCCACGATTAAACAAGCGATAGGCGATTATCAATCCCGAAAGAAATTGCCCCCCGAAGCTTGGTGGTCACTGCAAAGCCTGCTGTATTTTGAACAGGAGCAATATCGACAGGCCCTGCCAGTTCTGAAGCAGCTAATTAAGCACTACCCCCGCTATCGCTACTGGCATCAACTCGGTGGCTTGTACGGCCAGTTGAATAAAAACATCGAACGCCTGGTGGTGACAGAAACCGTTTATCTGGCCGGTTCTTTAAATAAAGAACGGGAGTTGCTTTCTCTTACTTACCTTTATCTCGGTGCCAATATTCCATATCGAGCAGCAGTTACCCTCGAAACGGCAATCAATAAAAAGCAGGTTAAAGCGAACGCTAAACATTTGGAATTACTCGGCCAGGCCTGGCAGCAGGCCGGCGAAGGTAAAAAGGCTCGCCCGGTGCTTGAGAAGGCAGCGGCGCTTTCAGGGCAAGGCAAAATTTACGCCCAACTGGCCGGTGTTTATCTCGATATTGGCGATAATGCCAAAGCGGTAAGGGCGGCAGAAAATGCTTTGAATAAAGGCAAACTAAAACGCCCCGGCGCCGTGCAGCTGGTGCTGGGTAATGCGCAGTTAAATCTGCATTGTTATGACAAAGCGGTGGAAGCATTTGAGAAGGCGGGGAAGTACAAGACCTCTCAAGTTAATGCAAAGCAGTGGCTGGACTATGCCCGGGCAGAGAGTGAGCGGGTTAAGGAATTGCGTGAAGCAGGGGCAGAGTTGGTGGGGTGTGGGGTTTAGACGCATGACGGGCTTGTGATCGTTTGCGTGATGCCTATTATTAAGAGTGATCGCTATCTCGGTAGTCTGTCTTTAGGTGATTGATTTTAGGGCTTATCAGGTAGCTGAATATCTGTGATGATGTACCCAAAAACAGATTTCCTTCGGCTCATGTTCGCCTTGAATTTTTGGTCTGTAAGCGTCTCATACTGATTCTTTGTTATGCAATGATGCACTATGAAGGCAATGAAAAATTCGGCTGTTGTTGTTGGTTCTAATCGATATTTGCAGCCTAAAGATCTACCGCCGCCACGAGCTTTTTTAAAAAGGGTGGTTTCTTTGGCATCCGTTCCAAGTATGTCCGTGAATAATCGAGGTACCGAAATGGCGATGTTTGTAAAGATTGAACAGAAAAGTAAAACAACTAGTAAAAGGGATCTATAGGCCTGTTTTAATTTCGACGCTTTCTTTCCATTAATTTCTAATGGAACAACTCTTTCTTTGCCAATAAATAACTTAATAGTGATATATAGGGTGATGAATAAGGCTATATAAGCCAGGTTTCTTGCAGACTTGGTATCTATAACAAAATCTGAAGTATAGACAGCATAAATAATCCCGGGCAATACAATCCATAAAAATTTGTCCTGAGGTGCTGTTTTCTTTTTCTGAGAGGGTGTTTTTTTTGGAGATTCCAGATCTTTTATAAGATCTTTGGATAGTTGTTCGTGCTCGCGTATTAAGTCTTTGTCGCCAGCTTTATGGGCAATTGCTAAAAGGTCGTCGAGGGCTTCTTTTTGTTGTTTTATTATCTCCCTGTTTTTGAACTTATGAATTATAGGCTTCAAGTCCATATGAAAATGTAATAGTTTGGGGTATATGAGGAGTGTGCCCATAAATGCGATTGCAATGCTAATGACAATGTCGAAATTAGGTAGCTTATATAGAGCAAGGGCTGCTAGCAAAGTAATGAGAAAGAATGTGGAGAAGATATCCATAGGGTTAATAATTACCTCTAATTCCGTTTATGCCTCTTCTTGATTCAGGCTGTTTGATGTGCTTTCTTACGGGGTAATACCTGCTCGTTTTTTTGGCGATTAGCTAAAATGGACGCATGTCAATTATTTCGGTCTATCGCTGGCCAAGCCCAATATTACGGTATCTAGCTTAGCTCACGATAAAAGTGTGACCTTCCATGGGCGAAATTAATATTCACTGTTCATGCCAAGACGATTTGAGATGGCATCTGTATTGCGGCCGCCACGCCATGCACGTGGTTTGGCAAGTTTAATAACATCTTTTGTTTTGTAGGGGTGGCTGTCAAAAAAACCATTAGATATTTCGTTTCTCAAAATATCTAAAAAATCCTGATTAATGTTGTATAGCTTAACTGTTCGGTTGGACTCTTTGATGCGGTAAAGGGCAATTGCATAGGGTATGTACTGCATTGATATTCCACATTCTTGTGCGGCTTTCTCGAGTTGTGGGACAGTGTATTGGTCGGAAACGCCATAGCGCTTAGTTAAGACTGGGGCCATTTCATAGATGTATTTTTTAATTATTCTGTTTTTTAAAAAACTATTAAGTATGTTCATGTTATTTTAAATAAATCGAAGGGTCGGTATAAGCTAGGTGGTTTGATGTTCTAGAAAGCTAGATGTTAGCATTAATCGAAAAACGTTATTCTGCTAATGTTTCTATATCCATACTTTCATGGAGCACTCTAACCGCGTCTATACCACCTTCATCTGCCACATAAATAATCAAATGACTGGCGTGATGATGAATGCGAACAGGCGGTGTAAATTCCTGCCGCTCTCTACATATTAGCGGCGTTTTTCCAAGTAGCTCAATAGCCTTGCTGAGTTGATCAAAGTAGCGGTCAGCTTGTATTTCACCCCGGTTCTGGAAAGAATAAAGCCAGATATTATTCAGGTATTGTTCTAAGGGCCTCAGGATGGCTTGATAGATGCCTTCTTTAATCCCTTCTTAAGGAATAAGGCCCGCCTGTTTTTTGCTCTTTGCTTAATGGCCTGAAGATCGGTTTTTTCTGCTTTGCCGCTGGCGAACCCCAGTGTTATGGCATCTTGCATGGCCTGTGTTTTTTCACTGTTGCGTTGGTCTTTACGAATGAGGTCGCGGAGGTAATCGCTATTGTTGGCGTAGTGCCCCGTTTTGATTTGCGCCTCTACCCCGTCGCGCATGGGGTCGGGTAAGGAAATATTCATCGTAGCCATTGTTCAATCCCACAAATTGATGATTGGTCAGATTGGCATGGTTTGGCAAAGATTGCCAATGGCTGGTAAGCGCTAAAAGTTAATAAGGCTGCTTCTAACGCGTCGTTAACACAATATCATCAACCCCCGCCGCCCACGCTTGATCGGCAATACGAATATACGTTTTAGCCTGCGCACGGGAATCCGTGCTAATAATTACCTTCGCACCACGATTGCTGGTACGCAGTCTTTCTACATTGGCGGGAACCGAGCGAATATCCACCCGGCGGCCGTCGAGTGAAATATCGTTGTTGGCGCTGACCTGAAAAATAATATCGTCGCATTTTTCAATGGCGGCATTGCTGGAGGGGTGGTGGTGTTGCAGGTCGATGGCGGTCTCGTCGACAAAAGCGGCGGTGACGACAGAAACCGTTTATCTGGCCGGTGCCATAAATAAAGAACGCGGACTACATTCTCTTACGTGCCTTTATCTCGGTGTATATATTCCCTATCAAGCAGCTGTCACTCTCGAAACGGCCATCAATAAAAGCAGGTTAAAGCGAATGCTAAACATCTGGAATTACTCGGCCAGGCCAGGCCAGGCCAGGCCTGGCAGCAGGCGGGCGAAGGCAGCAGCGCTTTCTGGGCAGGGCAAAATCTACGCCCAATTGGCCGCTGTTTATCTCGGTATTGGTGAAAATGACAAAGCGGTAAGGGCAGCAGAAAATGCTTTGAATAAGGGCAAACTCAAACGCCCTGGTGCCGTGTAGCTGGTGCTGGGTAATGCTCAGTTGAATTTGCATTGTTACGACAAAGCAGTAGGCACTTTTGAGCAGGGGGGGTAAATACAAGATCTCTAAAATTAATGCAAAGCAGTGGCTGGACTATGCCCGTGCAGAAGGTGAGCGGGTTAAGGAGTTGCGTGAAGCGGGGGCAGAGTTGGAGGGGTGTGAGGCTTAGTTTGCTACAGAGCATCAACCGTGCCTCGCGGGCTCACACTATATTACTCTTGGCTTGATTTCTCTTTTTACAAATTTCCGTAATGAGGTTTCAGTAATTAAAGCCACTAAGACAACCCCTGCAAGAATATACACAACATGATTTAATACCATGCTGACATAAACAATAGCAAGAATCATGGCGATAAAACTTAAAATGGCAGCGATAAAAACCAGGAACCTGGAACCACCTGTTTCTGAAATAATTTTTAGATGCCCAACGTGAGTAACAGTGTGAACAAACAAAATTGATATTGAGCCAATAGCGGCTATTTCAGATAAATCGAATAATAAAGATAAAATTATAATGAGTACGCCGCTGACGAGTAGGCCTTCTCGGCTGTGTGCTATAGGCTTTCCAAATACTGAAGGCAATTCCCCATCTTTTGCTAATTGATACGTGACATTTGTTACAGCATACAAATTGGCGTTAATAGAGGAGGCGGTGGCAATCAATGCTGTGATCGCTACGACACTAAAACCAATCTGACCAAATATAGGTAGTGCGGCTTCTGCCAGGGCAAAATCTTTGGCCGCGATAACTTGTTCAACAGGTAAATTACCAAAAACAGCAAACGCAATTGCAACATAAAGCAACATGACTAACACGATAGCAGTCATCATCGCTTTCGGGAGTGTTTCAGAAGGATTAGGCATATCCTCAGCCGTATTGGTGATAACCCTAAAGCCTTCAAAAGCAAAAAATGTGATTGCCAGGCTGAAAAATATGTCATTACCTGGTGGGTAATAGCTGGGGGACAATAATTTTGGATTTAGAAAAATTATTCCTGCTATGGATAAGCTCGTTAATATCGCGAACTTTATACCAACGGTGATTCTTTCCAAAAGGGCAACATCTTTTGCTCCTTCAAGATTGAGCAATACAAGCAGAATAATAATTCCACTTGAGAATAATATTTGCCATATTTTTAGATTTTCAGTTGCAGGTAAAAAAGTGACAGCATAATTGCCAAAGGCTTTGGCGATTAAAGAGAGGGAAATGATGGCTGCAAAGTACAGGATTACACCCATAGTGCCGGTAAAAAATCCAACGCCATAGGATTGAGATAAGTACTCTATTATCCCCCCAGAGGAGGGGTAGCGAGCGCCTAATTTACCTAATGAATAGCCGCTAAACAGGGCAATAATTCCGCCGATAATAAATGAAATATAAACGGCACTTCCAGATATGGCGCTTGCTTCCCCAAGTAGCGCAAAAATGCCTGCGCCAACCATTGCGCCTATGCCCATTGAAACGGCAGACCAGAATCCAATGGGTTTTTTTGATTTATGCATATAGGTCTGTGTTTTTTTATAGCCTGGAAGTTAACTGTTTTGAGATGAACGTTACCAAAATTAGAGTGCGGCCAATTTAAGGGTTGGATGCTGAGGCGGTGGGTACCAATATCACATCCTCAACCCCCGCTGCCCGCGCCTGATCCGCAATGCGAATATACGTCCTGGTTTGCGCGCGAGAATCCGTACTAATAATTACTTTTGCATCACGATTACTGGCACGCAGTCTTTCCACGTTGGCACGCACTGAGCGGATATCCACCCGGCGACCGTCGAGTGAAATATCGTTGTTGGCGTTGACCTGAAAAATAATATCGTCGCTTTTTTCAATGGCGGCATTGTTGGAGGGGGGCTGGTGTTGCAGGTCGATGGCGGTCTCGTCGACAAAAGCAGCGGTGACGACGAAGAAGATCAGCAAAATAAACACCACGTCGAGCATGGGTGTGAGGTCTATTTGCGTGTCTTCTTCCAGTCTGCTTTTGCCGAGACTCATTGGCTAACTTCTCTATTGTTGCAGCGAATTACAGCTTTGATAAATCCCGTACCGCGCCTTTATCGGCGCTGGTGGCGAGCAAAGCATAGGCCTTCAGTGCCGCCGTCACCTTGCGGGGGCGGTCTTCAACGGGTAGCCAGCCTGCAGCGTCCTGGGCGGCGCGGCGGTGGGCGAGTTCTTCGGTGCTGAGTTTAACGTTGATGGTGCGTTGGGGGATGTCGATCTGAATCAGGTCGCCATCTTTCACCAGACCGATGGTGCCGCCCGCTGCGGCTTCCGGCGAACAGTGGCCGATGGACAGGCCAGAGGTGCCACCGGAGAAGCGTCCGTCAGTAATCAGTGCGCAGGCTTTACCGAGGCCTCGAGATTTCAGGTAGCTGGTGGGGTAGAGCATTTCTTGCATGCCGGGGCCGCCTTTGGGGCCTTCGTAGCGAATCACCACCACGTCACCGGGCTTCACTTTGTCGGCTAGGATGTCGGCGACCGCCGTGTCCTGACTTTCGCAAACGTGGGCGGGGCCTTCAAACACCAGTGCCGATTCATCGACGCCGGCGGTTTTCACCACGCAGCCATCGAGGGCGATGTTGCCGTAGAGCACGGCCAGGCCGCCGTCTGTACTGTAGGCGTTGTCGAGGCTGCGAATACAGCCGTTGGCGCGGTCGTCATCGACACTGGGCCAGCGGGTGTCCTGACTAAAGGCGGTTTGGGTGGGAATACCCGCCGGGCCCGCCTGGAAGAACTTCAGCACCTCGGCAGAGGGATTGCGTTTGATATCCCACTCATCCAGTGCCGCGCGCATACTGGGACTATGAATAGTGGGGATGTCGGCGTGCAGCAGTCCGGCGCGGTCGAGTTCACCGAGTAGGCCGAATACGCCACCGGCGCGATGCACATCTTCCATATGGTAGAGGGGCGTGCTGGGGGCGACCTTGCTGAGCTGGGGTACTTTGTGGGACAGGCGGTCGATATCGGCCATGGTGAAGTCGAGCTCGGCCTCCAGTGCCGCCGCTAGCAAGTGCAGAATAGTATTGGTTGAACCGCCCATGGCGATGTCGAGGCTCATGGCATTTTCGAAGGCTTCAAAACAGGCCACCGAGCGGGGCAGTACGCTGTAGTCGTCTTCTTCGTAATGTTGTTTGGCGATGCCTACGATCATTTGCCCGGCGCGCAAAAATAGTTGCTCGCGGTCGGCGTGGGTGGCCAGCATGGAGCCATTGCCAGGCAGCGACAGGCCCAGTGCTTCGGTTAGGCAGTTCATAGAGTTAGCGGTAAACATGCCCGAGCAGGAGCCGCAGGTAGGGCAGGCCGAGCGCTCGTACTCTTCCACTTTAGCGTCAGAGGCGGTTTCGTCGACGGCGATAATCATCGCATCGACTAGGTCGAGCTTGGCATCGGAGAGCTTGGTTTTACCAGCTTCCATCGGCCCGCCGGAGACAAAGACGGTGGGGATGTTAAGGCGCAGAGCGGCCATCAACATGCCGGGGGTGATCTTGTCGCAGTTCGATATGCACACCAGAGCATCGGCGCAGTGGGCGTTAACCATGTATTCGACCGAGTCGGCAATTATGTCGCGCGAGGGCAGGGAATAGAGCATCCCGTCGTGGCCCATGGCGATGCCGTCATCCACCGCGATGGTGTTGAATTCTTTACCGACACCGCCGGATTTTTCAATTTCACCAATGACCAGCTGGCCCATATCTTTTAGATGAACGTGACCCGGAACAAACTGGGTAAAGGAATTGGCGACGGCGATAATGGGCTTGTCGAAGTCGTCATCTTTCATGCCAGTGGCGCGCCACAGTGAACGGGCGCCCGCCATATTGCGGCCTTTGGTGGTGGTGTGTGAGCGATAAGTCGGCATGTCTCTAACCCTTGTTGTCTGTTTGTATTGTCTACTTGCGGTGTCTATCTAGAGCGTGAAAAAAGAGAGGGGTAGAATACCAGACCTACGGCTGATGCCGTAGTGGCTATGGGGTGTTTGCTAAAATGATGTGCCTTCATTATTAGGGTGGGGTTTGTAGGGTAAGTGCAGCCACTTTTGTTGAATATCTTGTTTTTACTGTAGGATGTCCGCACATATAATTCATTATAAATATACGGAGACCCGCATGGGCCTATACGATAAATATGTTCTTGCGCCTTTTATCAACTGCGCCTGTGGCACTAAGCCTATTACCTACCAACGCAAAAAAGTGGTACCACTGGCCGAAGGGCGAGTGCTTGAGGTGGGCATGGGCTCGGCCTTGAATTTGCCCTATTACGATCGTGACAAAGTCGAGTTTATCTGGGGGCTGGAGCCTTCTGAAGACATGCGCGCAAAAGCTCTGCCCAATATCGAAAAGTCTGGTTTGGAGGTAAAATTGATCGACTTGCCCGGTGAGGAAATCCCCCTCGACGATAACAGTGTCGATAGCATCGTGCTGACCTACACCCTATGCACTATTCCCGATTGGCACTCAGCGTTGGAGCAAATGCGCCGTGTACTAAAGCCCGGCGGCAAACTGATTTTTACTGAACACGGTAATGCGCCGGATGCCAGCGTTGAAAAATGGCAAAAGCGCATTAACCCAGTATGGAAAAGATTAGCCGGTGGTTGCAATTTGAATCGACCAATACCTGACCTTATCACCCAGAGCGGCTTTAAAATCATCGACCTTGAAAGTCGCTATCTACCCTCAACGCCAAAACTGTTCGCCTATAATTATTGGGGCGTGGCGGAAATCGCTTAAGAATGCGCTTGTAGGTTTGTTTACTGTCTTTATCTGTTCGTGGCGGTGAGCCGGGTTGTTTTTCAACTCTTGCTCCATGAGCAGAGACGTTTCTGTTTAACGGCAACTTTGTTGTGAAAAAAGGCATTATTCGCACTGAATTTATTGAAATAGCCTCTTATCCCCTTCCATTTAAGGGCTTGTCTTGAGCTCTTTGTAGACAGTTAATATTGTTTTAAAGGCTTATATAACGGGGTTTTCAGCGATTCCCGCCAGACTAACTGTCAGCTTTTTTTACACATTATTTTTTTGCGAAACGCTATCGCCAATAATTTGGTTTGTCTTCTGTTTGGCCCGCGTTTGGCGCTGGCTACAAGTGATGAGCGGTAAGCTGACGGGAGTGGGTGGTCGGTCGATTTAGTTCTGGTGTTTTTGATCGTGCTTATTCTGGCACGAAACCGTAATTTTGCTTCTTAAATTAACAGGGTCGACGGGTGGTCGTTAATCCGGCGCGAGCGGTAAGCAAGTATTGAGCCAGCTGTCAGGGTTTTTTACATATGGGGTATTTCCACTCTTTGTATTTTATAACCAGTTGATTGTTAACGAGTTATTATTCTGGCATAAGTTTTGCTAAGTGGCGTTGTAGGGGCAGGTAAATAGCCCTAACTAACCCACCCAAAACAGATGGAAAGTAATGATGAAATTTTCAACATTTGTAAAAACAGCAGCAATTACATTATCTCTCAGTAGTGCGTCGGCAGTTATGGCCGGGCCTATAGCGAGTGACTTTTCATTAACCGATACGCTGAACTTTCGTAGTGTCACTCATAACGGCGTAGCACCGGCTAGCCGGGGGCTGTCGGGTGATTTTCAGACAGTAGGTGGGCGTCGCTCAACAAACGGAGTGTTGCTGAATAGCTTTGGTATCGATGATTTCATGACATGGGATCATGACATTAGAGACAATGGCTATAACAGCAGCCTGCATAAAATTGACTCAGCGACATTAAATATTACGTTTATGGATGATGAGGGGGAGGTTTGCATACCTTTTCTAGGTTGTCGCTCGACGGGTAGAGATGACCTACTGGGTGAGCAAGCGATTGTCGATTTACTCGGGTTCAGCGGCACTATGGGCTTTTTTGAAGTCGACACAGGTAGCTACGACTTTAATCTATTACCCCTGGCTTTAGCCGATTTAGCCGATGGCGTGTTAGATTTTATTCAGGTCGCATCAGACGATATATTGGCTCTTCCTTCCGACTTTTATGTTCAAGGCGCCTCACTGGATGTTGGTTATAGCTTGAGAGCTGGTGACGTTATAGACCCAGTTACAGGTACTGTACCCGAGCCCGGTAGCCTTGCATTGATGGCTTTGGGTCTGTTGGGTCTTGGTTCTTTAAAACAGCGTAAAGCACGTATTTAAGTTATTTATTGTGTGAGCGCTATTCGATAGCGCATGCGTATTCTGCATTTGAAAGAGGCCTTGTGGCCTCTTTTTTTATTCTTCGAAACATCGACAGACTTGTATGGATGTTCTTCAGGATTGAAAATATGAGGGTGTTACGTCAATGGTAATTTACACAGACATAGCCTATTATTTTCAGCTTCAATAATTATACAGAGAGGAGTATGAATCATGACATGTACCGTCTTATTGGAATTAAATGTAAAACTCGAATGTGTTGATGCCGCCATCGCCGGCCTTGGTGAATTATTGCCAAGCACGCGCACCTTTGAAGGCTGCGTTGAAGTCTATGCCCATCAGAATCAGGATGACCCCTGCTGTATCGTTGCCATTGAAGTGTGGGAAAGTCGAGAAGCTTACGAGAAATATTTCGCCTGGCGTACTGAGACCGGCGTTATCGGCCAGTTGGCGGAGTGGGTAACGGCTGATCCTTCGATTCGCTACTTTGATAAAAAAGCGTAGATAAAAGAATAGGTGACGATTAATAATAATTGATAGCCGTTAGTTTTTTTCTAAAAGTGACGGGAAACCCCCATCCTTTTTTGTTCGATCCTTTATATTTCTTCGATGGCTTTTAAAATATCGCGCCAGCTAACAATGCCAACGGGCTTTTGAGACTCGTCGATAACAGGGATGCATGAAATCGCGTGATTGTTAAATAGGTTAATTGCATCTTGAGTGGTCGCGCCAGGGTGTAGAGTGGTAGGGTTTCTGCTCATGATTTGATGTGCTCGTTTATTCATGGTTGCAGAATCCCTACTAGTTTCTGAAGGGGTGTCGATATGAGGGCTGATTGCTTTAAGCAAATCTCGGTCAGAAATTATACCAATAAGTTTATCGTCACTGGTGACGAGTAGGTGATGGAAGTTGGTGTTTTCAAAAATATGCTTAATGACTTGAAGAGAGTCATCCATTTCTACGGAAACGACAGTAGAGGTCATTAGGCTATCTATTATGGGCATGATTGATAATCACTTGATTGATTGTGTTTTTTTGCCCAGGTAATTAATTGATCTACGGGTAATGGTTTTGATATTAGGTAACCTTGGGCAATATCACACCCCATTTCGGCAAGTTTATTCCAAACTTCCCGAGTTTCAATGCCCTCGGCAACGGTCGTCATATTGAATTCATTGGCTAATATTGTGCAAATCCTCACGATTGAGTTTGCCTCTTGATCATCAGCCATTCGGCTGACAAAGTGTTGATCAATTTTCAGTTCAGAAAAAGGCGATTGATAGAGTTTTTTTAATGATGAATCACCAGTGCCAAAATCATCGATGGATAGTGAGAAACCCTTCATTCTAAGTCGATTGAAAATATCTAAAGCGATAGATGTGTCCGTTATTATTTCTGATTCGGTTAATTCTAAAGTAAATTGTTCGGGTTCAAGGTTGTGCGCTTTTAGTAAAATATCGAGACTTTCCGGGAATTTCAAGTCAACAATATTTTGAGCTGAAATGTTGACTGAAATAGAGACTTCAATGTTAGCCGCTTTTAGTTTGGTAAGGGATTTTATTGATTCAAGAATAACAGTTTGCGTCAACTCGGCCATGAGCTTGTTTTTTTCAACTAAAGGGATAATTTGATCCGGAAAAACAAGGCCTCTAACGGGGTGTTGCCAGCGAACAAGAGCCTCTACTCCGCAAAGAGAACCATCTGAAAATTTAATTTGAGGTTGCAGATGAACGATAAATTCTTGTTGCTCCAATCCTCGTTTCAATTCAGCTAGAGTAATGGCATTCTTTCTGTCAATATTATTAGAGTTTTTTTCTGGGTCGGCTTGGTCTGAGGTAGGTGTGAAATCAGTCAGGCTAGATTGAATATAGCTTATGGCTTTTTCATTGATAGCTTCTTTAATAACTTGTGTGAAACTCTCAAAATATACGGGTTTACTCAAAGTGCCGGCAACATGAAGTTTCCGAGATTCGGCAAACTGTCGAGCAGATTGTAGAACCCGGTCGTCAAAGCCGCTGACAAGAATGAAAGTCGGTGTTATACCTTGGTTAGCTAACTCCCGCATTACCTCAATGCCGTCTTTATCGGGCATGTTGAGGTCGAGGACAATAATGTCCTGGTTTGAAATTGTAGTATGAAGAAATTCGGTACTAGAGTTATAGATTGTAGCCCTGAATCCAACTTCTTCAGTCATTGCCTGTAATAGCTCAGAAAATGCACTGTCATCATCGACCAAAAAAATACGTGAATAGCGTAGCGTTGTTAAAGGTCCTATGTTTTCTGTCGCCAGTTGAATGCTCTCAAGGTGCATTCGGGTATAGGGTTCAACGCGCTTATCAGTACCATTAATGTGTTCAATGAACCAATCTTTTAAAAATATGACGAATTGTTGTGGGTTCTGTTTGTTATTTTGTACGAGTACTATTTGTTCTTTTAGATTCTTGATTAATTCGAAGTGAATATCGCGATGTTTATCCAGGTAGGGGTAGGGAGTGGCTTCCATAAGTGCTTCTTCACGGGCGAAATGCACTTCGGTGTAGTTGAGTAGATTCGCCATCATGCGATAGAGGTCAGAAGTGTTAGTCTGGGTTTGACTTGCCCTGTAGGCATTCTGAAAAATCTGGAATAGCGATTTATGATCATTATCGATCTCGTCTACGCCCGTACTAAGATCATCGGACCAGAAAGAGATAACGTGCTCATTCATGATTGCTTTTACTACCACTGTTGTTCTTGATCAGTAACGCCTGTAGATGAACAAGTGACCCTTCTTGAAAATACGGATTAGCTATCAATCTATTAATAAATGATGCGTTCACATTACCCCTTCGTTGATTGTAAGTAAGGACATTCATCATTAGGCGAGAATACCTCACTTAACACTAGTGCGATACGGTGGTTTGTTCCGCCTTGCCAAGGGCTTGTGCCCCATCTCTCATAGTGAAACAGAGTAGCTTTGTATCTTGCAGTGTTTGTCGACATAGTTCTCAGAATGGGGTTTTATCATCGCTATTATTTGCATATGTTATTTGAGTAGAGGTCTTGTTTATGACAGTGTCTAGTCGCGATTTACTGGCCTTAAACAGCAATGCCTTTGCTTTTACAGTACGCCCATATTTAGAGTCTTCTCTCAGGATATGCCGTTTAGAGTGATCTGTTAGGATCACGATTACCTCAATTATATTGATACGTGATCCACTCTCGATATCCCCAATGACGGTTTCTACCGTGCTAAGTAGGTCGGTGTGAGTACGTTTCTGCTGATCGAGGTAAGAGTAAGAATGGATTTGAATTGGGGTATGCCTGGCTCTTTGTTGGGTTGTAATAGGCTGAAATCTCAGCCCCAATTTTCAGGCTAACTAAAATGGTGTTTTTCTGAGCAGTGAATGTTCTTGGGAGTGTGAGGGGAGATTTACCGGTCGTCACTTTAAACTGAAGGACGATGCACGGCCTTCCGTATTGGCAGCGATAAAATTTATTCATATCAATAGGTAATGTGAAGAGAATAGGTGCTATTTATAAATTGGGATTTTCAGCATTACTCAGGCAGTGATTAAAGTTGTGATTGAATCAATTATTTTCGGCATCATTGATCTATTGCAGGCGCGCAAATTTTTGAGGTCTATACTCGTAAAAATCAGGGTGACTATAAGGTGTGGCGTTGCCATTGTGTATGGGAAATCAGATAAACCTATAAAGACATTTCGTATGGTGATTCGATCTTGGCGTAATGGTTTAGTTGGTGAGGTAGGTGGTAACGGAACCTTCTATTTAATACTTTGATATAGAACATGTGGAAAAAATATAAGATATTACGACATCAGTTTACACTGGCTTATATTAGGGTGCAGTAGTAAATGTTTAAAAAGGGATGGATGATGGCCAACCCTTTTTATTCGAAGTGTTAATCTTTTAAGGGACATGTGTTGATGCCCAGTAGGCTATAGATAGGGCAGAGTCCGAATATTCCTGTTGCCAGCGGGATCAGGCCTACCCAACCCCAGGGGGTTTGAGGGCCGATAAAAACAGTTGCCAACAAACCGAGCCCTACAACGACTCGTAACGTACGATCGAGATTACCTTCATTTGCTTTCATGCTTGCTCCATGTAGTGCTTGAATTACGTTAAATCACGTAAGCATTGTGGTGTATCGCGATCTGTTGTTCAGTGACATTGTCACTTAAGGGTGTAAATAATTAGCAAAAAAACCCTTCGGACAGGTTTTTAAGGGGAGTGTGTTGGTGGATGATGATTTTCCCTCGCGTTGTTTCTATCCAGCCTTCGTTTTCAAACTTACGCAGTTGGCGGCTAATAACTTCTCGAGCTGTGCCGACCTCTTTGGCCAATTCTTCATGGGTGGTATTAACTACCTGATTATTTGTACAAAGTTGAAGAAGATGGCGGGCAAGGCGGACATCGAGCCTTTCCATAGCGAGCTCGCTGACGAGCTCTATCAAGCAGCCGATGCGCCTGGATAGATCATCCATAAGCAGTAATTGTACAAGTGGTGATTTGCTCATAGCCTTTCGCAATGCAGAAGTCGGAATGGAAAGCGCTTGGCAATGCGTCTCTGTTTTTGCACTGGCGGGGTAATGCTGTGAACCTAGAAAACAATTTGTTGAGAGTATGCAGGTTTCTCCCGGTCTAATTCTGTACAGCAAAATTTCCCGCCCATTATTGGCTGTCGAGAAAACCTTTACCTGCCCTTTCAGAAGGAATAGATAGTTTTCACAGCTCTCTCCAGGAGAGAAAAGTAGCGTGTCGCTTGGGGCTTCAATTACTTTTGAGTGATTCAAAAATGAGTGTTCCAGATCACTTATCTCGTCACGAGAGGCTGTTGGAAATAATGTTTGAAGGGTAGTTATGGGCATTGTCAGTGGGCCTGTGACGTGTGATGGTTGTGTGGCAATAGCTTAGGGGATATCTGAAAAAGTCATGTACTTGTATTCTGCGCTCAGAATATATCTGTTTCTTCGTCCTGATTTAATCAGAGGTTCCTTAAAAATTTATTCGAAACGCATCTAAGTTTGCGAATTTATATTACTTAATAATCTTTTTCTTGATGGCCTCTACTCGGGTGCTTACCTTCTGGTCAACTACACTTTGTCTTTAAGTGAGTGTGATGGGCGCTACTGTTCTTTTGTGTGTGCTACTTTTTTACTAACTGAGCGGAGAAGCAAAATGGATTTGCAGAATAAACGTCTTGTGATTTGTTGTGATGGTACATGGAATACGCCGGAAGAGCCCACCAATGTGGTGAAACTGTTGCGTAGTATTAAGCCCTACAGTAAAGACGGTAAACACCAGGTGGTGTTTTATGATCAGGGAGTGGGGACGTACAATTCAGTTGATAAATTTATAGGCGGTGCTTTTGGCAAAGGGATTGAGCAAAATGTGCTCGATGCTTATCGTTTTATTGTCCACAATTATCAACAAGGTGACGAGCTTTACTGTTTTGGTTTTAGTCGGGGAGCTTATACGGCGAGAGCGCTTGGTGGTATGTTGCGCTGCATCGGCCTGCTATCGAAGGATGATCTGCATAATTTACCAATCGCTTATAAGTATTACCGCACACCTCCTGAGAAGAGAAATGCCCAGATTTATGCGGAAAATATAAAGCCTAAAATTCAACTCATGGCCGTTTGGGATACGGTGGGTGCGCTCGGTGCGCCAACACCTATTTTAGGCCGCTTCACAAAACCACTGGTGGGCTTTTTTAATACCCACCTTAGCCCTGATATTAAAAACGCCTATCAGGCTTTGGCCATCGATGAAAAACGTGGAGTCTTCCAGCCCGCGCTGTGGACGGGCGAAATTAATAGTGATCAAACAGTGGAGCAAACCTGGTTTGCAGGAGTGCATTCAGATGTGGGTGGCGGTTATGAGCAGGCGACGTTATCGAATGTGGCGCTGAGCTGGATGGTGAGTAAATCGAGAGCCCTGGGCCTCGATTTTTCCAATGAATACCTTTCCTACAGAGGAGAAATGCATGCCGATGATTTGCACGACTCTTACAGTTGGGCCTACGGTGCGATGGAAAAGCTGGGCGTAAAACAGGGTGTTCGCCAGTTACAGGGCGAGCCCGGTAATCCGCCGATTAATATTTCCATTCACGAATCCGTCATCCAGCGTATGGATCAGGTGGTAACTTATCAGCCGATTAATTTCATCAACACCCTGCCTGTTTCACGCACCGATGAGCGCCGCCATTTTACGCGCCTGAAAACGGAGCAATTAAAGGGTCTCCTGCAAATAGACGAGGCGGCTATTGCCTGTGAAATACTGGATTATTCACCTTTGGGTGGCGTCAAAATTAGCTGCGATAAGGGTTTGAAAGAAAGCGATACGATCGCGATTAGTTCGGCCAGATTTGCAAAAACCCTTGCGACTTGTGTCTGGCAACAAGGGAATACCTACGGGCTGCACTTTGCTGCGTGATATTGCCCGCGGGGGTGTCGTTAGCTGTTGCTAGCAGCAACTGGACTCATTGCATTGTGCTTTAGTATTAAAGGGCATGCTTGAGCCGCAGTCTTCAAACAGACCGAGGTGATGACTAAAGCCACCGTTAAATTCAAAGTGCTCGGCAAAGCGGCTGTCGTGCAGCATGCGCCAGGTGTTTCCGCACACGGGAAAGGTTTTTCCCGTTTCAATAGTGTGGTGTTTGTCGAGGATAAACTGCTCGGGCAGGTTGGGGATGGTGCCGCGATAAACCACGCTTTGGCCAAAATCTTCACAGGCACTTTCTAGTTTGTCGCTTTTAAACAGGCGATAAGTTGCGGAGAAGAAATTGAGGTCGCCGGTTTGGGCGGCAAGCTCGGGGTCGGTTATTTCAAGGGGTCGGTCTTCTACCAGTCGGGGGTCGGCAAAGCCGGCTTTCGTGGCGATGCGCAAAAAATCATTCCAGTACAGCGCTCCGCCAAGGCATTCGCCATAAAGTACGGAGTCATTGCGCACGGCTTCGGGTACGCGGCGGTCGGCGTAGACATCGGAAAAGTAAAATTCGCCGCCGGGCTTTAATAGCTGTTGAATGCCTTCGAGCACAGCGTCTTTATCGGTGCAGAGGTTGATCACGCAGTTGGACACAATGACATCAAAGCTACCCGCTTCAAGATCGAGTTCGTGCAGGCGTTCAATATCACCTTTCATAAAGCGCACATTGCTATAGCCGAATTTTTCGCTGTGCCAGTCTCGGTGTTGCTCGGCAACGGCCAGTTGCTCGTCGGTCATATCGACGCCAACCACTTCACCGCTGGGGCCGGCGAGTTGAGCGAGGGCGTAAACATCGCGCCCGGAACCGCTACCCAAGTCTAAAATCTTGCAGCCTTTAAGCAGGTTGGGGCACACCAGGCCGCAGCCGTAATAGCGAGCGAGCACGTCCGGATGAATATTGTCGATGAGTGGTTTGAGCCAGCTCGGTAGCGCGGAAATATCACAGCAAGCACTGGTTTTCAGGTCGTCTGTACTTTGTAGTTGTTTGCCGTAGTAGTCTTTAACGATGTCGCGCATAGGGTTTTCCCGTAAGTCGTTTCTTCGATTTATGATAGTTATTTTACATTGGTGGGTGGGTCAGGTGTAAAACGTAAGCTTAGCCTCTGCGCCACTGGTGATAGCGTTGCAGCCAGCGTAATACACCCTCTGGTGCATGGGCGCGTTTCCATTCCCCTGCAGCGTATTTATTGGCCTCTGCCCAGGTGGGGTAGGTGTGAATGGTGCCGAGTATTTTATTCAGCCCCAGGCCGTGTTTCATGGCCAGCACGAATTCGGCCAGCAGTTCGCCGGCGTGTTCGCCCACTATCGTCACGCCGAGAATGCGGTCTTTACCCGGCACGGTGAGCACTTTCACAAAGCCATCGGTGGCACTTTCGGTAATGGCGCGATCCAGTTCTTTGAGTTCGAAGCGGGTGATTTCAACGTTTATGCCCTGAGCTTTGGCCTCCTGTTCATTGAGCCCAACCCGGGCAACTTCGGGGTCGATAAAGGTGGTCCAGGGTATCACTCGGTAATCGACCTTAAACTTTTTCAGGTGGCCGAACAGGGCGTTTACGGCGGCATACCAGGCCTGGTGTGAGGCGGTGTGGGTAAATTGGTAGGGGCCTGCGACGTCACCGGCGGCAAAGATATTGGGGTAGAGGGTTTGTAAGTAGTCGTTGGTTGGCACAGTACGTTGGGTGTCGATGTCAAGTTCTTCCAAGCCAAAGCCTTCAAGCCGCGCCTCACGCCCGACGGCAACGAGCAGCTGATCGAAGGCGATGCGCTGTTCTTTATTGCGGCCTCCTTCAGTGGAGCCTTTCCCTGCAGATGTAACAACAATGTATTTATCATCGCCCTCACACTCGCAACGCAGTGTTTTACAGCTGGTGAGTACCTGTACTCCGTCTGCTTCTAGGTGCCTTTGCGCCAGTGCGGAGACCTCTTCATCTTCGCGGGGCATCAGCCGTGGCCCGCGCTGAATTTGCGTCACCGCTGAGCCGAGCCGCGCAAAGCTCTGGGCTAATTCGCAGCCAATCGGCCCGCCACCTAAAATGACTAGCCGTTTGGGGGCTGACTCAAGTTTGGCGAATTCACGCCACAGCGTATCGCTGGTGACATAGTCGACAGCATCAATGCCGGGTATAGCGGGCACGCTAGGGCGGGCGCCGGTAGCGATGATAATACTGCGGGTGGTGAGTCGAGTGCTTGCGCCATCGGGCTTGCGTATTTCAACCGTCCAGGGATCGACGATGCGAGCATAGCCTTGCACCACATCAACGCCAAGCTCGCTATAGCGTTCAATGCTGTCGTGGGGTTCTACGGCCTCGATGATGCGTTGTACGCGGGCCATCACCTCTGGAAAAGAAAAGGTGGGTTCAGAATCCTCTAGCCCGTAGCGGCCGCCCTGGCGAATATGTTGCGCGATCTTAGCGCTCTTAATTAAGGCTTTGCTGGGCACGCAGCCAGTGTTGAGGCAGTCGCCGCCCATTTTATGCGCTTCGACCAAAGTGACTTTCGCTTTAACGGCAGCGGCGATATAGCTGGAGACCAGCCCGCCAGCACCGGCACCAATGACAATAAGATTGCGATCAAATTTGGCTGGGCGTTGCCACTTCGCGTAGACGCGTCGGCTCTGAATAATGGCGACTACTTTTTTGGCTAACAGGGGAAAGATGCCGAGCAGTACAAAAGAGGCGAGCAGGCCGGGAGACAGCACGTCTGACAAACTATCGAGCTGGGCCAGTTGGGTACCCGCATTAATAAATACGACGGTGGCCGCTAGCATACCAATTTGGCTCACGGCATAAAAAGTGGCAGTGCGAATCGGCGTTAAACCCATCAGCAGGTTGATAAGGAAAAAGGGGAAGACCGGCACTAATCTAAGGGTGAATAAATAAAACGCGCCGTTTTTTTCGATGCCTTCATTAATGGTTTGTAGTCGATCAGCAAAGCGGTTTTGCACCGTGTCACGTAACACAAAGCGAGACACCAGGAAGGCGAGTGTGGCGCCGATGGAGCTGGCAAAGGAGACAATAATCGTGCCCCACAACAGGCCGAAGAGCGCACCACCGCCTAGAGACATGACAGCCGCACCGGGCAAAGACAGGCCGGTAACGATGACGTAGACAATAAAGAAGCCCCCGGCCACCAGCAGGGGGTCGCTGGCCAGTCGAGCCTGTGCTTGATCGAGCCCTGCTTTAAGGCCTTCGAGTGTGAGTGTTTGATGTAAATCGAATGCGAAGAAGGCGCCAATTAGAGCCGCGATACATAACATCAGCAGGCTTTTCTTCATCCCTTATTATCTCTATTAGTCGGTGATATCGCCATTATAGCGATACTCTGACAATCGATTCAGAGTGGGGTTCTATGTGCTGTTGGCATTATTCCGCCGGGGGCGGTTATTGTTGCAGATTAAATTAGGGATTCGCCAGAATGAGAGTCGTACGCTGTAGAGTTAAGGGCATAGCCGGATAGAGAAAGAAACGTTTGGTGACGGTCTCTTTCTCTATCCGGTAATTGGGGTGTTTAGCCTAAGAGTAAGGCTAATGATGCGGGTAGGGCTTTGGCTTTCTTGCGCAAATTTGGAGCTACCTTTTCGCCGAGTACGTTGCCGAGTGTTAAACCTTTCCAGTTGAGCTGCGATAAATAGTCGTCTAGAAAAAGCATCGGCAGGCGAGCCTCAGACACTTTGTGTAAACGTTGGTGGCAGAGTTGAGCCACATATAAAACGGCAGTTGCGGTCAAAATATCTTCAGGAATGTTCTTCGCAGGTGTGAATTCAGGAGAGTCCTGATGTTCGACGGCCTTCCATATACCTTCAGGCAAATTCCAAGTGTGTAGCAGTTGAGCACCGATGACTGAGACATCAAAGCACTCAATTAAATTTTCGAGTTTAGGATTTTGTTGGCGTAATAGCTCTACGATGATATTGCCGAGGGAATGAACAAGGCCGATAGTGGCCATCTCCGCAGGTTTGCCAACGCCAGATGCTTGTGAGATGGCAAAGGCGATATGGGAAATTTCAAGTGAGCGGGTATAAACCTTCCGAAATGCAGGGGTGTCAGGCAGGCTTTGTCGTAAGCTTTGAGACATGACAATTTGATAGACGCCAATATAGCCGAGCAATGACACGGCGTGATTCACGTCTGCGATTTTTTCTTCGAAGCTGTATTCAGCTGAATTGAGGGTTTTGAGTAACACGCTGGTGAGTGACGGGTCACTTTTTACCAGGTCAACAACCTCATTGGTCGATGTGCTGTCATCGGTGAGTTTGTTTAACAGGCCGATTGTGGCGATGGGTAGTTTGGGGACTTTTTGGATAACATTTTGAGCGAGGTCAGAATTTTTTGAGCGATCTTTGGCTGCTGTGCGTATGTCAAAAATAGCATCGACCAAGCCTTGGCTTTGTGCAGCGAAGGCCGCCTTTTCGGCTTCTTTTCTGACGGCTTCCTCGACAGAGCTTTTGTGTAATTCACGATAGATGAAAAGTAGTACATCGTCATCAATACTGTTGAGTAGGCGCTCATCAAGTAGGAGTACAGAGCTTGTTTCTTTCGCTCGGGCAGTTGTCACCCTATGGGCTGTACCACTTAAATCAAGAAAGTTGATCCACGATTTTTCAGGATAAACCCCAAGACTAGTTTCGTTTTCGTCGGAAATAACAAGTTCTTCTATTGCGCCATCGAGGACAATATATCCCGTGTCGGCAGGCTCCCCTTCTCTAAAGAGATACTCACCCGCAAGCATTTTTTTAGTGGTGCCAATATTGAGTAGGGTCACCAGCTCATTGCCCTTGTTGGCACCTACACTTTGTAAACGATCTTTTAAGGGCGTGTCAGTTTCAGGGGAAAGGGTTTGAGCTGGTTTAGATGCAACGTTTGGTTTGACGGAAGCTGAGGCAGCGGGTGGAGCTTGTTTTTTTCGCCTCAAAAACTTAAGCATGGGTTTTTCCTGTCAGGCTAGAATGGGAGTTTGGCCTGATAAATCAGGCAAGACCCCTTTGTAGCAATAACACGGTGTTATTTACAGGCAAAAGGGTGCTTTGGCTTTGTTTTTGGAGGGTAGGTCACAGAGTATTCTGTGATGGGGTTTTGTCACGCTAAACCAGGCGCTTATGGAAAATCTTTGAATTGCGTTGGTAGTTGTAGAGCGTGGCTTTCTCTAGTGGTAATTGTTCGAGGCTGGTGGTCGTAAAGCCGTTTTCCTGAAACCAGTGGGCCGCCTGTGTGGTGAGTACAAATAATGCGTGTAGTGACAGTTCGTTTTTTGCCTTGTTTTCCAAATGCTCGAGTAGTCGTGTGGCCAGCCCGCGATTGTGGAAGTCGGGGTGAGTGACCACGCAGGCGAGTTCTGCGGCTTTACCATCAGAAAAGGGATAGAGGGCGGCGCAGGCAATAAGCATACCTTCGGGGTGAGTGATGACGCAGAAGCGGGATATTTCTGTTTCAAGTAGTTCACGTGAACGCTTGACCAGCACGCCCTGTTCTTCAAGTGGGCTAATTAGCTCGAGAATGCCAGTAATGTCATCGATATTCGCCTGGCGGATGACTTCCTTGCTGTGCTGTAACACCAGTGTGCCCGTGCCATCACGCGTAAATAGCTCGCCAAGCAGGGCGCCGTCTGCGCAGTAGCTAATTAAATGACAGCGTGGCACGCCACTAAGGCAGGCCTGGTAAGCCCCCTGCAGAGCCTGCATGGGGCCGAAAGGTTTCTGTTGTTCGAGTCGTTGTTGCGCCTGCTTTAAATCAATACTTCTTATCAATGCGCTGTTGGCATCGAGCAGGCCCGAATCGGCACCGAGAAAAATAAGTTTTTCAGCGCCCAGATTAATAGCCGCCTGGGTGGCAACATCTTCAAAGCTGAGATTGAAGGTTTCGCCAGTCGGCGAATAACCAACGCAAGAGAGCAGCACAATGGCATTATCGTCGAGCTGGCTTTGTATCCCGGCGCGGTCGATTTTGCGTACTTCGCCACTGTGTTGAAAGTCGAGTCCCTCGTGAATACCGAGGGGTCTGGCAATAATGAAGTTGCCGCTCACCACACGAATGCGTGCGCCGTGCATGGGCGAATTGGACAAGCCCATCGACAGCAGTGACTCAATACTAATACGCGCACTACCTACGGCATCTTTTACGCACTCCATCGCCTGACTGTCAGTGATAGGGGTGTGGTCAACATAATTGAGTGTTAGCTGGCATTGCTCCAGACGCTGTTCAAGCTGCGGACGGGCACCGTGGACTAAAACAATACGTATACCCAGCGAATTAAGCAGGGCAATATCGTGAATAATGTGGGTAAAATTAGCATGGCAAATAGCCTCGCCAGGCAGGGCGATAACAAAGGTCTTGCCCCTATGCCGGTTGATGTAGGGCGAGGTTTCGCGGAAAAATTTCACGTAGTCAGTCATGGCCTTGGCTTTATATGCGCTAGGGGTAGTAAGTTTCGCTCGAGTATAGCAAGTGCTACACGAGATGCTAGAGTCCATGTCGGTACCTCATACATACTCTGCGACACGGGCATTAGTGGCTGTGTTTGTTCAATTCATACTTAAGGGCTTGCCTTGTTTCCTTTCTATAAAATGAGGCGAGGGTTAAACTTTATATCCATAAAATACGTGAAACTGCTTCGCTCCGGCCGTTTATGCATAGGGTTGAAGTAGTGCGCAAGTAAATTAATTTTGGAGATATTCTCTATGTTTAAAACAATTCATTTTCACCCAGCAGTATTTGTAGCTGTTTTTGCCCTTATTATTAGCGGCTGCTCCTTTCAAAAGCCGGACTACCTGACAATGATAAGCCCGGCCGAATTAAATGCACTCATGCAAGCAGAAGATATTTTTCTGGTGGATGTCCACACGCCTAGACAGCGGCCTATAAAAGGCACGGACTTGTTCATTCCCTATAACAAGGTGGAACAACATATCGACAAGCTGCCTAAAGACAAAGATGCGGCTATTTACTTGTACTGTGCCGGTGGGCCAATGGGTAATGCTGCGGCAAGAACGCTTTATGACCTGGGTTTTAGCAATATAAGTAATCTTGAAGGTGGTGCCCATGCTTGGGGGAAGGCGGGTTACGCCTTTGAATAAGCGGGCTGATAGAAAAATGGATAGTGATGGGATCTTGTGGCTTACCGCCTTCGTGTAATGCTGTCGATGAGCCTTGCCCTGCGTCAAATAGTGGTTCTCATGTTTCGCTACTAACGGCGCTTTCTACTCGATTGCGGCCGTTTTCTTTTGCGGTATAAAGCGCTTTGTCTGCACGTAAGATTAAATCATCAGCAGTATCTGTGTCAGTAATGCCCGCTACTCCCGCGCTGATGGTTGTTGTTATGGGCTTCCCTGAGAATGTTGCAGTCATGTTTTCCACCGTTAGACGAATCTTATCGGCAAGTTTGTGGGCTGCTTTTATATTGCTGTCGGGTAGCAGGATAAGGAATTCTTCGCCTCCCCATCGAAATATACTGTCTGATTCTCTAATGATTCTTTTTATGGTTTCTGAAAATTCTTTTAATACTTGGTCTCCTGCTGGGTGGCCATGTTCGTCGTTGATTTTTTTAAAATAATCTATATCAAGCATTATTACAGAAAGTGGTAGTTTATTACGTTTGGAGTGGGTGGAGGCTTGTTTGAAGAGAGCGTTGAATATTTGACGATTTGCTGTGCCTGTTAATTTGTCCGTTGTTGCCATGGCTTCTAGTCTCTTTTGGTAACCAGAAATAATAATGCTGACTAGAAATATAATTATAATCGATGCTGCCAGGCTAACTAATAAGTTTGTTATTAATATGTTTTGTATTCTTGTTTCGTCTTCGCTTTTTTGCTGTGCAACAATAAGATACCAGTTGAATTCTGGTATGAATCGGCTGTTTAAATAGATGGTTTTCCCATTGTTTTTATAAGATATAGCGCTGTTTTGTGAGCTTGATATCTGGCTTGCTATTGCCGAGAGACCCTCTATTTTTCGTATGTCTTTTGGCTCGTTGTAGGAAGCCCCGTGCAGCTTAACTAATCCTTCTTTGTCTATAAAAAACACCTCTCTACCATAGCGTTCTTTATAGCTTTCAATGAGTGTTTGAACGGAATCTACAGGTAGTCCAACACCAATAACGCCAATATACCCTCCGCTGTAATCAAATATTTTGTGGTTGATAAAAATGGTGAGTTTTGCTTTGTAAGCCATGTCTGCGTCAACATTGACCTCGTAATCAGCAGCCAAGTCGTTAACGCGGAAATACCAGGCGTCGTTTTTGTTTGATTTCTTGACTTTTCTTAAGACGCCATTTGGGTGGTAATATGTCTTCGTTTTTTCAGATATAAAGAAGCTGGTTAAAGCGCCATGACTTTCTTTAATCTCTTTTAAATAATGAATAATTTCTTCGTGTTTATTTTCGCCATTTATAACCCAGTCTCGAACAAAAGTATCTGTTGCCATCATGGAGGATATGAAAATTGGTTTTAATAAGTCGCGTTGTATTTCTGAATAAATATTATCGCTTGTAAGGGGTAGTGTGGTTTTTTCAACCTGGGCGGCAATAGATTTATGCGCAGAAAAATAACTGACCAAGCTGATAAATAAAAAGCTGGATATTAACAGAGCGGAAAGCAGGGCGATGAAACGACACTTTTGGTCTCGCATTGAAAAGTCTGATTTTGGCAAGACCTAGCCTCCTGTTATGCACATGTTGGGGCGTCGACTTATAAACAATAATAAGCAATAAGCTCTTCAAGTAATTTGATCATCGGTTTAATCCGCTCGGTGGCAAGATATTCATCGGGCTGGTGGGCCTGGTTGATATCGCCGGGGCCGAGCACCATGGCGTCCATCCCCAGCTGGTGTAAATAGGGTGCCTCGGTGGCGAAGGCGACGCTTTCGCTGCGGTGGCCGGTGAGTTTTTCGCAGAGGGCGACCAGTTCGGAGTCTTCGTCGGCGGCAAAGGCGGGCACGCCAAAGTGTTGCATGCTGACTTGTGTGCCTTCCGCTGCGCCAAGGCGGAGCAGGCGTTGTTCGAGCAAGCCCTGCAGCTCGCTAATGTCCATGCCCGGCAGCGGGCGTATTTCAAAACCAAGCTCGCTATGGCCGCAAATACGGTTGGGATTATCGCCGCCGTGAATACAGCCGAGGTTGAGCGTGGGGTAGTCGATGGCAAAGAGGGGATTGTGGTAGTTCGCTTTTAATTCGCTTTGCAGAGCACGCAATACGCCGATGGCATCGTGCATGGTGTGCAGGGCGTTGTTGCCCAGGGCGGGGTTACTGGAGTGGCCGGATTTACCTTGTATCAGCAGCTTTTCAATCATAATGCCCTTGTGCATGGCGATGGGCTTCATACCGGTGGGCTCGCCGATTAAGGCGGCGCGGGCCTTGGGTTTGCCAGCGGCTGCCAGTGCCCGTGCGCCAGCCATGGAGGATTCTTCATCGGCGGTGGCGAGAATAATGAGCGGTTGTTGCAGGGGCTTGTCGAGAAAGCTTTTCGCGGCCTCTATTGCCAGGGGGAAAAAGCCTTTCATATCGCAAACACCGAGACCGTAAAAGCGGTTGTCCCGTTCCGTCAGTTTAAAAGGCGATTGCTGCCAAAGGCCTTCATCGCAGGGCACGGTGTCGGTATGCCCGGCCAGTACCAGTCCGCCGGGGCCGGTGCCGAGTGTGGCAATAAGGTTGGCTTTTCGCGGGTCGTCAAGAGGCATAACCTCGGTGGCAAAGCCGAGATCGTCGAGCCAGGTGGCGAGAATGTCGATCACTTCGCGGTTGCCCTGGTCGACATCGGCGTTGACGCTGCTAATGGAGTTGCTGGCAATTAGTGCCTGTAGCATGGGGAGAAAATTCATGGCTTGCTGAACGACCTCAAATACGGAATTATAATTAACAATTGAGTGTTTCAATAAGTGTAAGCCCGCACGCTAAAAATGCAATCTGCTTGCCTCGGCGCAATGTGTCGTTTGTGAGCTCTTGCATGATTGTAAGGTGGGGGGCGTGAAGGCTGGGCGATAATGCCAGGGGCTTTCTGTCTTTGTTTGGTTTGTTGGTGGAATAGTTGAATAGTTGAATGGGGCGATCGATGAAAAGTTTACAGTTACCCGATGCACTACAGGCAAGTGTCGACACTTACCTTGAGCGCTTTAACGAGAGCGCCTCGGCAGAGGATAAGCTCTGGCTGAACCGGCAACTTGAAGATGAAACCTTTGCCAGGCAGTTGCACTGGGTGTGGGCGGGCAGCGAGTTTGTCGCGCTCAATTGCATTCAGTTTCCCGATTTACTGCGTGATCTGGTGGCGAGTGGCGAGCTGCTGACTTCGCGTAGTGATGACGGGGTGCCCGCTGAATTGCTCGCGTTTAAAAGTGAGGCCGAATTACAGAGCGGCCTGCGGAAATTCCGCCGCCGCCACATGCTGCGCATTATCTGGCGTGATCTCACACGACAGGCAGGCACCCTGGAAACTACCGGGGACATGACCTGGCTGGCCGATGTGACAATCACGTCGGCAATGGACTTCCTTTACGCCATGCTTGCCGAGCGCTGGGGTACGCCGATGGGTGCCGAAAGTGGCCAGCGCCAGGAGCTAGTGGTGCTGGGGATGGGCAAGATGGGCGCTGGCGAGCTGAATGTGTCGTCCGACATTGATCTGATTTTCACCTATCCCGAAGCCGGCGACACCGAGGGCGGGCGCAGCCAGTGCACTAACCAGGAATTTTTCATCCGTCTTGGCCAGAAGCTGATACAGGCGCTGGATAATAAAACTATCGATGGCTTTGTGTTTCGTGTCGATATGCGTTTACGGCCCTACGGTGAAAGCGGCACGTTGGTGCTGAATTTCGCGGCGATGGAAGATTATTACCAGGCTCAGGGGCGGGACTGGGAGCGCTACGCGATGATCAAATGCCGGGCCATCACCGGCAATGACGCTGCGCAAGCTGAGATAATGAGCATACTGCGGCCCTTCACCTATCGCCGTTATATCGACTTCGGGGCCATTCAAGCACTGCGCGATATGAAGGCAATGATCACCCGTGAAGTACTGCGCCGGGGACTGGGCAGCGATATTAAACTTGGCCCCGGTGGCATTCGCGAAATTGAATTTACCGCCCAGGCTTTTCAGTTAATACGCGGTGGTCGCGACCTGCATTTCCAAACCCAGAGCCTGCGCCAGGTCTTGCGTTTGATTGACGAAGAAAAGCTGCTGCCCGATGGCAGTGGCGACAAACTGTGGCAAAGCTACTGTTTCCTGCGCGATGTGGAGCACGTTATTCAGGGCTGGCGAGACCAGCAAACTCAGCTCTTGCCCGAGGGCGAGCTGGAGCACCTGCGCATGGCGACAATGATGGGCTTTGTTGACTGGGCCAGCTTTATGCGCGAGCTGGACAGGCATCGCGACTTTGTGCGCAGTGTTTTTAGTGGTTTTGACGAAGATACGGATGACAGTGGTGGTGAAGAGGATGCAGAAGTCTGGCTGTTTGATGAGCCTGAGCAAACACTTAAACGCCTAAGTGATCTCGACTATGACGATACCGAGCTGGCCGCGCAAACCTTGCAGCAGTTGCTAGAAAGTAGCGCTGTGCAAGCCATGCAAACGGAGACTCGCGTTCGCCTCGATTGTTTGTTGCCGCTATTGATTGCCGGTTGCGCGCCACTGGCAAATAGTACCCAGACTCTGCAGCGCGTATTGCTCCTCATTGAAGCAGTCGCTCGGCGCAGTGCTTATTTGGTGCTGTTAATAGAAAGCCCCTCAGCGCTGGAGCAGCTGGTCAAACTCTGTGCCGCCAGTCCGTGGATCGCCGAAAGCCTGGCACGTAACCCGGCTCTGCTCGATGAGCTACTCGACGCCAGAACGCTGTATACGCCCCCCGACCGCGAGCAACTGGCCGACGAGCTGCGGCAACTATTATTGCGTATTCCCGATGAAGATCTCGAAGCGCAGATGGAAACCCTACGCTATTTCCGCCTCGCCCATGGCTTGCGCGTCGCCGCCTGTGAAGTGATGGGTATGCTGCCTTTAATGCGCGTCAGCGATTATTTAACCTGGTTGGCTGAGGTGATGCTGGAGCAGGTGCTGGCCATCGCCTGGCACGACATGACCAGTCGCTACGGTCTGCCGTGCAATGCCGACGGACAAACGCCTGGCCTGCTAATCGTCGGTTACGGCAAGTTGGGCGGCATTGAGCTGGGTCACGGTTCCGATCTGGATATGGTGTTTATTCACAATGCTACCCAGGGTTTAAATACCGATGGTGAGCGCAGTGTCGATAACGAAACCTTTTTTGCCCGCCTGGGACAGCGCATATTACATATTCTCGGTACGCGCATGGCTTCCGGTGTGCTCTACGAAACCGATATGCGCCTGCGGCCATCGGGTAATTCGGGTTTGTTGGTTTGCTCCTTGGCCGCTTTCGAAAAGTATCAGCGTGAAAATGCCTGGACCTGGGAGCAGCAGGCGCTGGTGCGGGCCAGATCTATCGCGGGTGATCAGTCATTAACCGAACAGTTTGAGGCTCTGCGCAGGCAGTTGCTGGAGCAGGGCCGTGACATCGACACGCTGCGTGAAGAGGTCGGCGGCATGCGCACGAAAATGTTTGACCACCTTGGCTCCGGTGTTGGCGCGCAAGCCGAGGGCGAGTTCAATCTTAAACAGGATAGGGGTGGTATCGTCGACATTGAATTTATGGTTCAATTCGCGGTTTTAGCCCAGTCCAATTCCGTACCCGCCGTGGCTCATTGGCAAGATAACATCCGCATATTGGGTGATTTGGTGAGCGCTGGCTTTTTCTCGATAGAGGAAGGCGAGCAACTGACGCAGGCCTATATTGCCTATCGTTCAGCAGGTCATCGTTTACAGCTGCAGCAGTTGCCGGGCGTGGTGAAGACTGGGGAATTTGATACTCATCGTCAGGCCGTTGCCACCATTTGGGCGCGGTTATTTGACAGTAAAGAGTTAGCGTAGAGGAGTAGTTCAATGTCGTTTGCAGATCGTGACGGTTATATTTGGTTTGATGGAGAGATGGTGCCCTGGCGTGATGCCAAAGTGCATGTGCTTACTCATACTCTGCACTACGGCATGGGCGTGTTTGAAGGCGTGCGCGCTTACAATACCGAGAACAAAGGCACGGCGATTTTTCGTTTGAAAGAACACACTAAACGCCTGCATAACTCGGCCAAAATTGTTGGCATGGACATGCCTTTCGATGAAGACACACTAAATCAGGCTCAGCTCGATGTGGTGAAAGCCAACAATCTTGAAGAGGCTTATTTGCGTCCTATGGCTTTTCTCGGTTCAGAGGCTATGGGCCTGCGTGCCGACGGTTTGTCGACCCACGTCATTGTCGCTTCATGGGAATGGCCCTCGTATATGAGCCCCGAATCTCTCGAGAAGGGTATTCGCATTCACACCTCTTCTTATACGCGTCACCACGTCAACATCACCATGTGTAAAGCCAAGGCGAATGGCAATTACATGAATTCGATGATGGCGCTGCGTGAAGCACTGAAGAATGGCTACGACGAGGCCTTACTACTTGATGTCGAGGGCTACGTCGCCGAAGGCAGTGGCGAGAATATTTTCATCGTGCGCGATGGCGTGCTCTACACGCCCGAGCTGACCTCTTGTCTCGACGGGATCACCCGTGGCAGTGTCATTCAAATGGCACAGGAGCGCGGTTACGAAGTGCGTGAAAAACGTATTACTCGTGACGAAGTGTATATCGCCGACGAAGCCTTCTTCACCGGTACCGCGGCTGAAGTATTGCCGATTCGTGAGTTGGATAATCGCGAGATCGGTTGTGGCTCGCGTGGGCCAATTACTGCAGAGCTGCAAACGGCTTATTTTGACGCAGTGCGCGGTCGCAACGACGAGCACCCTGAGTGGCTGTCGCCGATTAACGGTTAAGTACCTTTCATAAGGGACACTCCCATTAACACCCCCGTTAACAGTAACAAAATCCTCATCGTCGGCCCTTCCTGGGTCGGCGATATGGTGATGGCACAAACGCTATTTACCAGCCTTAAACAGCTTGATCCCGATTGCAGCATCGACGTGTTGGCACCAGCCTGGAGTCGGCCAATTATTGAACGTATGCCGGAAGTCAATGCCGCTATCGCTATGCCGATAGGCCATGGTGAACTGGCGCTGTCCAAACGTTGGGCTCTGGCGCAGCAGTTGCGCAAGCAGGCTTACGACGCAGCTTATGTGCTGCCCAATTCTTTAAAGTCCGCCTTAATCCCCGCCTTTGCCGGTATTCCACTGCGTGTGGGTTGGCGCGGTGAAATGCGTTTCGGCTTGCTCAATGATATTCGTCTGCTCGATAAAGAGCGCTATCCCTTGATGATAGAGCGCTTTATCGCCCTGGCTTACGCGGAGGGTAAAGCCCTACCTGCTGAGCTACCTCGGCCACATCTGAAGGTTGACGAATCGGGCCTGCAGAACTTGCGTGACAAGCTTGGTCTCAATCTTCAGCGCCCCGTTTTGGCCTTGTGTCCGGGTGCTGAATTTGGCCCCGCTAAGCGTTGGCCCGAGGAGCACTATCAAGCCGTTGCTGAAGAGATGCTTGGCCGTGGTTGGCAGGTTTGGTTAATGGGGTCTGCAAGTGATGCCGAGGTTGGTGAGCATATTGCAGAATCTATCGAGGGTGAAAATAGTGCGTTTATCCGCAACCTTGCCGGAGAAACTGAGCTAGCTGAAGCCATTGATTTACTTTCCATGGCTTCAGCTGTCGTCAGTAATGACTCGGGTTTAATGCACATTGCCGCCGCACTGGGTCGGCCGCTAGTCGTGGTTTACGGCTCGACATCCCCCGGCTTCACGCCGCCGCTAGGTGAGTGTGTTGAGGTGTTGTCAGTGCCAGTCGATTGCGGCCCCTGTTTTCAGCGGGAATGTCCGCGAGGCGACGTAAAGTGCCTGGTCGAGCTTGAGCCGCAGCGGGTCATTACAGCGCTGGGCAGGCTGGTTGGTTCCGCTACGTTCGAACAAGTCTGACTCATGGTCGGAACCAATGAGCTGCCATCCTTGAAGCTTGCCTTCGCACTCTATAAGTATTTTCCCTTCGGCGGCTTACAGCGCAATATGCTGGCAATGGCGTTGGAAGCTATCGCCCGGGGTCATGCCGTCACTATTTATTGCAGTGACTGGCAGGGCGACTGTCCGCCGGAAATTGATCTGCAACTGATTCCTTCGCGAGGCTGGGACAATGCGGCGCGCATGCAAAACTTTGCCGCTGATTTACGCCCGCAATTAAAAGCCTATGATTTGCTGGTAGGCTTTAATAAATGGCCGGGGCTGGATTTGTACTATGCGGCCGATTCCTGTTTTGCCTATAAAGCAAATGTTGAAAGGGGTTTCTTTTATCGCTTGGCGCCGAGAACAAAAGCCTATTTAAAACTTGAAGACGCGGTCTTTAGTGCTGACTCGAAAACACAAATTCTCGAAGTTTCCCGCCCCGAACGTGAACGATTTTTACAGTGTTACGGCACGGCAGAAAATCGATTTCATACCTTGCCGCCGGGGATTGCCACTAATCGCGTAGCCCCGGATAACTGGCGTGAGATTCGCCGTGAAATGCGCGAGCAGTTGGGCTTAAGCGATGAGAAAAAATGTTTTCTGGCCCTGGGCTCTGGTTATAAAACCAAAGGGCTGGATCGCAGTATTGCTGCTTTACATGCGCTGTGTGAGCAGGGGGTGGATGGTGTACTGCTCGTGGTCGGTGAAGACAAGCGTGAACAATTTGTGCGTCAGGCGGAAAAACTCGGCTTAAATGAGAGGGTACGTTTTCTCGGTGGTCGCGATGATGTGCCCGATTTATTGCAGGCGGCCGATGTGCTGCTGCATCCCGCCTATAAAGAAAATACCGGTAATGCCTTACTCGAAGCGATGATTGCCGGTTTGCCGGTGGTGACAAGTGATGTCTGCGGCTATGCGCACTATGTGCGAGATGCGCAGATGGGCGCAGTGATTGCCAGCCCGTTTAATAGTGACGATTTTGTGGTCGCGATTAATCAGGCTCTCGCTGTACCGGGCGAACAGTGGCATCTTAAGGGTGAACACTTTGCGAAAAATAGTGATGTTTATAGTCGCCCTCAAGTGGCGGTCGATATTATGGAAAAGCTTGCCGATGAAAAGAGTGCGGGTCAGTGACTGAATTAATACTTCGGGGTGAGTTGCAGGCGCTGTGGCGTGATAAAGATGTCTTTGCTTTATTGCAGGCGCTGGATGGCGAAGTGGTTCGCGATAAAGAGGGCCGCCAGACAATGAAGTTTGAGCTGGACGGGAAAACCTATTATCGAAAAATGCATACCGGTATCGGTTGGCGAGAAATCTTCAAAAACTTTCTACAATTGAAGATGCCAGTAACGGGCGCTGCGAATGAATGGCTGGCAATTAACCGCGTTCACGAGCTGGGTCTCGATTCACTGAATGCACTGGCCTATGGTTGTAAAGGCCATAATCCGGCTAAAAAACTCTCCTTTCTGGTTACCGAAGAATTAAGTAATACTTTAAGTTTGGCCCAGTATGCTGAGCAGTGGCCAAATAAACCGCCAGCACCCAGTGAGCGACGCGCCTTAATTCGCAAGGTGGCGACGATAGCGCGGACGATTCACGATGACGGCATTAATCACCGAGATTTATATATTTGTCACTTCTTGCTCGATTTGTCATCGCGGGATAATAATGCAAAGAATGACCCGCGACTTTTTCTTGTCGACTTGCATCGTGCGCAGATGCGAACAGCTGTGCCGCGTCGCTGGTTAGTGAAAGATATCGCCAGCATTTATTTTTCATCGCTGGATATTGGGCTGACAAAAAAAGATGTCTATCTTTTTTTGAAGGTCTATTTTGATATGCCACTACATGAGGTTTTTAGTCGTCAGGAAGAATTTCTCGGTAGTGTGACAAAGCGTGCAGTACAGCTCTACCGTAGAGATTTTAAGCGCCTGCCAGTATTGCCGTTTAAGTAATAAGTATTTGAAGATTGAGGGTTGAAAAATGTCTATTTATAAAAATGTGATACGGCCTTTACTGCACAAAATAAAACGTTTTAGAAATTTTATTAGAGATTTGTTGGTCGTTATTGTCCGTGGCTGGGATCTTCGCTTGTTAACATCCTGTGATATGAAAATTTATCGCTTGCCAAAAAGCACGGAGTTTTGGCACCCGGTAGGTATTGTGATTGGTGGAAAGGTAAAAATTGGCGAACATTGCATTATTCGGCAAAATGTCACGCTGGGGCAGGTGAAAGACAAGTATCCGGTCATTGGTAATAATGTGGAAGTTGGTGCCGGTGCAATGGTGTTGGGTGACGTTGTTGTTGGCGATGGTGCGGTAATTGCAGCAGGAGCGGTTGTACTAAAAGATGTGCCGGCGAATACGATGTATGCCTCGCGCTTTGAGCCCTATATGAAGCCGCTTATATAAGTGGTCGAATTCATAAGCTAGTGGCTAATATTTAATTCAATTTTCTTTCTTTTTATATATTCATTCGGATCTAAATTTATTTTCTTTGTATAGGCTTTTCGGTCTTTTTCAATGCTGCGCTTTAATTTTTTTTCTGAGCGATGAATGGCCAGTGAGTCTAGGTCGATAAGCACTAGGCCACCTTTCTCATAAAGGATGTTGGTGTGCTTAATGTCACCGTGAGTGATGCCTTTTGAATGAAGAATGTTGAGCAGGTTGTTGACCTGGTCGTTTATGGCAGGCCATTCATCAAGCGTTATGATTGAATTTAGAAGAAGGTCATGCAGGCTCGGCCCAGAGCAAAACGCATTAAGAAGATAGGATCGTATAACTCTGCCGTTGTGCAGGACGTCAAAATAGCCCAGTGCTATCGGTGTGGTAATACCCAGCTGCTGTAGTAGGTAGGTTTCACGCCATACCCGTTTGGCCCGGGATCCTGCCAGAGTGTATTTTAATGAATTTAAAAAACCCTGATTATTGTAGCGTTTAATGATGACATTCTGGCCCGCGATGCTTGCTTTTGAAACAGTGGTTGCCCTGTCTGTTTTAATAATGGTGCCGTTTTTAAGTAGCGGGTCAATGCCGCTAATAATGTTTGCAGCAGTGTTTCCGAAAAAATCTCGGCGCATCATACCCTTGATACGATAGGGGGGATGGATCTCTGCCGAGTTAATGTTTTCAAATAGTCCGCCGTCAGCAAGCATGTTTTTTACGATGGCGCGATATTTTTTATGATCGTCTGCTATAGCCATAAATCAGTAGTCCCTATCTTCTTTTTACCGAGCATTATTTGAAGCCGTTTACGGGTCTTACTCATAACTTTGTTGAGTAGATCTTTATTGGTTCTCCCATAGCAAAGTGCAGAGTAATGATTGAAAAAACGCTGTCGGTCGGTTTTTGAAATAACCGGGCTGAGCAGGAGGTTTAGCTGGACGAGGTTTTTAATACGGATGTTTTCCGGTAGTTTTGCATACTGCCGGGTGCGCTCATTATCGAGAAATGAGAACTTCCAGTGATGGCTGTATTGACACATTACATTGCCCGCACGAAGGTCTCCGTGGCCGATATTGTCCCTATGCATGCGGGCAATTGTGCTGGAAAACTGCTTGATGAAGATTCTCTTTTGCTGGGTTGATTGTTTGCCGAGTTGTGCCACGACTGTGTATAGATCCTCATAGCCGATGAGCGCCGCACTGAGGGTGAAAAAACTATCCTTGAAGAACAGTCTTTGCCGCCATCCGGTGAGTAGTGTGGTCGGTGTGTCGAAGCCTAGAGACTGCAGAAGCAGCTCTGCCTCAAAGGCTTTGATAGCGCGACTTTTGCTCAACTGCTGCTTGATAGCATCACGGGGGGATTTAAAATCCATGCCTTTGAGGTAGGTAGTAAGGTCACTACCTTTGTTATCAAATACTGCTTTGCAGACATGGGAGAAGCAGGAGGATGCGATCTCTTCTTGCGCAGAGATGAGGTGGGCCATGGGTAATTCAAGGGTTATCGAGGTTGGGCTCTCGAATGGCTCCACGGTTTTATTTCGATAATAAACCCAAGGCCCATCACGTTCTAATGTAAATCCGGGGTATGACTTGGGCATTATCGACGGTCCCATTGTGAGTGTCGGGGCTGCTTGCCATTCAGTTGCGTGTTGATGAACTAGTGTCCGGTGTAGGTAGCTTGTATAGGGTCACTGAGCGACCACGTTTGTTCTGGAAAGTCTTCAGTCGGTATTCCGTCAGGCCTGACTGAGGAAACGGCGGGGTGCTATCGGTTCCACTTTCGTACAACACCGCATACCGATAACCCTTCTGTATCAGGCTTTGCATGCCCTGGTATTCTATTTTGAAACTGTTGTTCGTGTAATCGCTGGCGTAAAAAGCGACTTTTTGCTCGTTAAAATAAATACCTTTTTCACCTTTCAGGTGACTTCCAACCCATTGGCCCGCATCTTGGATATAGCGTTTGTCATTGTTCTGCTGACTGATAGGATAGGCACAAGCGAGCACCGGCAACGCTATTAAGCTATATCGCCATACGCGGGAGCGGGTTTGTTGTGAACCCATCAACGACTGATAAGTTTGGCTTAATACTAAGCTGATGGGGATGCCGGCAAGAATGGCTGGCAGCATAATATAACGCGTGCTGACAAAGTATCTGCTGTACACGCTGGCCAGGCCAACGAGAATGCCGGTGGCGATATAAATTGTTAGCAGCTTGTGTTGAGGGTTTCTCAGAAAAGCGTGTTGTATATTTCCTCGATAGAACGATAGCGCGAGTAACGGTGTGTTCAGTGTTTTTATAAGGGTAATTAATACATGGAAGATGAAGCCGCCAATCAGCACATCATTAACGCTGCGCTGCGCCCACTTATTTGGCATGACTTCGCCAATATCTTTTTTTAATTGTTTGAAATTGCTATTCGCTAGTTCGAGTCTGTTCAATTCCCGTTGCCATTTGTTAACGCTGGAAATGTTTGTCGGTTGTGTAAGCTCGCTAATAATTTTCCGTGAGTTTGTGGGCTCATGTGATGCGCTAAACCCTATAATTCCGGCGAGAATAATGATTGCGCTGGTGATCTTTATCCAGTGTTTACTGGCAAATGGTGTGCTTAGACTATAAAAAACAGGAATTAATACAAGGTAGGCGATACCCTCGGTACGATAGATAATTGAGGCGCAGCACAATACTAACCAAAGCAGGGCAAAGCGCCAGGCTTTGTATTTGGCAAAACCTTTGTATTTGGAAAAACGTAGTGCGGCCCAAACTGACCAGAGCTGTAGGGCCCAAAAACCAAAGCCCCGAATAATATCCGGTCGCAAATGATTGAGACTCATCATGCTAAAAAAGACGGCCAGGGCAATGATTTGCCCGAGTGGTGACTTATCGAAGGAGCGGGTGACTGCAATAAAGCCCATCGCGAGTATGACTTGCCAGAACACGCTAAGGAGTTGAGCGCTGGGGTATAGGTCTAGGCGGGTGAGTGAGGACAGGAATGTAATCTGATTATAGAAGAGCACTTCTTCGCGGTAACTTCTGGCCAGCTCGGGCAGCCCATCGCCCAGAGCTTGTGCGGCGTAGATATAGTTCATGCCGTCATCGTTGAGAAGATCGCTAGTCGCGGTATAGGTGAAAAAAAGCACGAGGCTAAATAAGCAGGTAAAACCATAAACAGCCATCTTGCCGCGCATGATGTCTTGATCAGGTTTTATCAAATGTTTTACGTTTAAAATATTTGTCATGGAATAAGTTTTTAGGAGCCTGATAGTGAGGCTGCGAAAGAGTGGTTTACAAGCTAAAAATAAGTATACCCAAAGCCTTGGTCGCAAGCAGTATTTTAGTGGGGAAGCTGCTATTCAGAACAGCAGGGTATGGGGCGCTACCGTGTGCTGTGGTAGCATACGCAGGCTTTCAGTTGCTCGGAGTTGCCCCTCATGCTTGAGTTAGATGCGTTCAGTAATGAACGCCTTAGAACAGACCCTTACCCCTACATAGTCGTGCCTGGCTTTGTACAGGGCGAAGCGCTTTCGGCGGTTCTGCAAGACTTCCCTGAAATCCAGCATCCGGGCAGTATTCCCATTTCTGAAGTGTCGGGGGGCGAGGCTTATGAGTCTTTACTCACGGAAATGCAAAGTGATGCGTTTCGCCGTGTGGTAGCCAACAAATTTGGCTTTAGTCTTGATGGCTTTCCGATAATGACCACGGTACGTGGCGTGATGCGTGAAAAAGATGGGCGTATTCATACGGACTCGAAGACCAAAGTAGTGACCGTGCTGTTGTATTTAAATGACAGCTGGGAGGCTGAAGGTGGCAATTTGCGCGTACTGCGCGACGGTGAAGATATTGAAAATTTTGTCGAAGAAGTACCGCCCAGTGCCGGTACTCTTATCGCGTTTAAAGTGACCGATAACTGCTGGCATGGTCACAAGCCAGTCGTTGGCAAGCGCCTGTCGATACAAATGAACTATCTCGTTGGTGAGGCCGCGAAAGGCAAGCATCAGTTTTTTCATCGCATTAGTGCAAAGCTTAAAAAGTTATTTGCTGGGGCTTCTAACGCTCCGGCTTGAATCGTCATTCAGGGAATACTCCGCTCGATGTTTGAATTAAGCCCCTTAGCCTTGCTTATTGTCTCTACAAGTTCGCGCCCATGAAGGTTTTACTGGTTAAGCTGACATCGATGGGCGATCTCGTGCAAGCGCTACCTGCCCTTAGCGATGCGCAGAAAGCGTATCCTGATATCAGTTTTGACTGGGCGGTGGACGAGTCTTTTGCCGAAATCCCCCACTGGCATGCGGCGGTGCAGCGCACGCTAACGACTGCCCATCGCCGTTGGCGTGCGACGCTCCGTCAGGTCTGGAAGAGCGGTGAGCTGGGGCGCTTTTTCAAAGACTTGCGCAGCACTCACTACGATGTCGTCATCGACGGGCAAACAAACTGGAAAAGTGCACTGGTCACGCGCCTGGCGCGTGGTATTAAACACGGCCCAGATAGCCATTCTGTCAGCGAATGGGTCGCACACCTTGCCTACCGACATCGGCACGGGGTTTCGAGAGACCAATTAGCGGTCGATCGCTGGCGTCAGCTTTTTTCTCAGGCCTTAGATTATCCCCTGCCGACCACGCCGCCAGATTTTGGGCTTTCATCCCGGCAGTGGCCACAAGCGCCATTTGAACTGCCCGCATCGCCTTTTCTCGTGTTTGTACAAAATGCCAGCTGGTCGAACAAGCGCTGGGCGGATGACCACTGGTGCGAACTTATTGAACGCGCGGGTGAGCAAGGTTATGAGGTGCTGTTACCCTGGGGCTCCCCCGACGAAAAGGCTCAGGCGGAGAGTATCGCGAGCTCTTTCCCCCATTGCCAGGTGTTGCCACGGCTTAGCCTAGGTGAGCTTGCCGGTGTGCTAGTGACAAGTGCAGGTGCCGTTTGTGTTGATACCGGTCTTGCCCACGTGGCCGCCGCCCTCGACGTGCCCACGGTGACATTGTATGGAGCCACAGACCCTCATTTGATCGGCGCGACGGGAGAGAGGGTCTGCCATGTACAAACCGTCGGTTTCGATTGCAGCCCTTGCTATAAACAGCATTGTGAAACAGCGGGCTATAAGGGCGAGCAGGCCCAGTGCATGAAAACGATTGGTGCCCATGACGTGTGGCAGGCTCTTGTACAATTGCAGAGTAATGCGCCTGTCATTGCCAGTGATGCCACGCAGGGCTAGTGCCTCGGTAAGGGTTGCTGCAGGCAGTGTTTTTTTCGGCTTAAAGATAAACAGAGTAAACGGAGAGTCAACTTGAAGGTAAAGATGCCACGCTTTGACGGCGCGCAAATATTAGTGGTTGGCGATGTCATGCTCGACCGCTACTGGCAGGGGCCGACCTCGAGAATTTCACCGGAAGCGCCTGTACCCGTAGTGAAGGTGGAGCAGCTGGAAGACCGAGTCGGTGGTGCTGGCAATGTTGCTCTCAATATCGCGGCGCTGGGCGCAGGGGCTTCTCTTGTCGGTGTCGTCGGCGCGGATGAAGCGGCGTACTCTCTCGAGACTCGTTTTAACTCGGCGGGTATTCGCACAGATTTCCAGGTTTCTACGGATAAACCGACGATTACCAAGTTACGTGTGATTAGCCGCCATCAACAATTATTACGCCTCGATTTTGAGGAGGCATTTACAGCGGCCGATACTGACCAGATTCCCAGCAAAGTAGAGGTCTTGCTAGAAGGTGTCAGTGCTCTGGTGCTCTCGGATTATGGCAAGGGCGCGCTGCAAAACCCCGTCGAATTGATTCAAGCGGCCAGCAAACTTAGCATCCCGGTTCTGGTTGACCCCAAAGGTAGTGATTTTAGCCGCTATCAAGGCGCCACTTTGATCACCCCGAATATGGGTGAATTTGAAGCGGTCGTCGGCCCTTGTGCCAGTGAGGGAGAGCTTGTTGAAAAGGGCCTGGCCCTGCTTGAAAAGCTGAATTTGACAGCTTTATTGGTCACCCGTGGCGAACATGGCATGACTCTGCTGCGTCAGGGCATGCCAGAATTTCATCTGCCAGCGCGAGCGCGTGAGGTCTTTGATGTTACTGGCGCGGGCGATACGGTGATCTCCGTATTAGCCGCCGCTCTGGGTGCGGGTGAAGAGTTGACGTCTGCGGTCGTGCTGGCCAATTTAGCGGCGAGTATCGTGGTCGGAAAACTGGGTACAGCCACTATTAGTGCGCCCGAGTTACGCCGTGCTCTGCAGTTTGAGCAAGGCCACGGGCGCGGTGTTGTTAATGAAGAGCAGCTGTTGGTTGATCTGGCGGATGCTCGCGCTCACGGTGAGAACATCGTTTTTACCAATGGTTGTTTCGATATTTTGCATGCCGGGCATGTCGGTTATCTCGAGCAGGCGCGTGGCCTGGGTCAGCGATTAATTGTCGCGGTGAATGCCGATGAATCGGTGCGTCGCCTTAAAGGTGAGGGTCGGCCAATTAATTCTGAAGATCGGCGCATGGCTGTGTTGGCGGGTCTTGAATCCGTCGACTGGGTGCTAGTGTTTACCGATGACACACCGGAAAGACTACTCGAGCTGATTCGTCCCGATATTTTGGTTAAGGGCGGGGACTACAAAAAAGAACAGGTCGTGGGTTGGGAAATTGTTGAGTCTTACGGGGGGGGAGTACAAGCGCTCGATTTTCTCGATGACTGTTCAACGACAGCAATAGTGGAAAAGATACAGGGCGAGTAAGCGGTGTTAGACAATACGGGCTGATTTGATGGCGTGTTGCAAAGGAGGCCGCCCGGTGGCCTCCGTTCTCTATTTACCGATTAGTGTTTATTTATGGGCTAGTGGGGGCTTGATTTAACCCTTTTCCGCTAGCATTTTGTCGAGTACTTCGAAAACACCATCACTGCCCCGTTCCATTTCTTTAAGGGCGAGTTCAAGCTCTTGTGTATAGCCCTCATCTTTGTCGATAAGATCGAATATGCGCTTGGTGCCACTGTGTACAGCTGAATGAGGGTGATCGAGGTGGGGGTAGGATCGTAATCTTGAAAAGCTCTTCTTGCCTTCGCCCTGGGTGTACCACTTGCCGAGGCGGCAGTCTTTGTGACCGACAAAATCCATTTGTTTTTCATGCTTGATGACAGAGAGGTAAGTATTTACCTTCCATATAATATGATCCAGCTTGGCAAGGGAGGTGAATGTTCGATCATTCGTACCCTCCATGCGACGCATCGAGCGATCGTTCGCCTGACTCGTTTCATGCAGACGTAGATCAAATTGATCAATAACGGTTTTGATTTTCTCGCAACCCTCACTCGACTCTTCCATGCTGCTGGAAAAGATCAACGATTCTTCATTGATTTGCTCTATGGCGACGGTGATGGTGTCAGCCGCCTTTTTACTTTCTCGTGCTAGCGCTTTCACTTCGTCGGCGACGACGGCAAAGCCTTTGCCTGCTTCCCCTGCTCGGGCCGCCTCAATGGTGGCATTGAGACCGAGAAGGTTGGTTTGATAAGAGATGCCAACAATCTTTTGCAGCAGCGAGTTAATGTTCTCGATCTGCTCTGCCATGACCTGAGTGCGAGCCTTTGAATTGGCAAGTAGTTGCGTCAACGCTGACATTTGTTCAGTCAAAGAGCGGGAGTCGCTTAACAAGCCCGTAAAATCATCTCTGATCTCATCGAAATCAGCGAGTGACTTATCGTTGATTTCTGTTGATTCAGCCAAGTTGGTTTGAACGTTGACCAGGCCCAGCTTGAGTTGTTCATTTTCAAACTCTAGTTGTTTGAGTAGTGCTTGATCATTATTTTCTATCATGTGTTATTCGTCCGCTTACTCGGGTTGCCTTGAGGGTGGATTATAGCCCAGTCTACGTAACGGAAATTGTGCGTTATATCGCACTAATATTAGTACGAAGGTGGTTTGGGTTAATTGTGCCTACAATGGCGCTGCTGACACCGGGGTGGGCAAAAATCATTTGGAAGCACTGTTTGATGGGGTCGCCGAGCGCGTTAACATTTGCCCCCTGACTTTTTGCGGCATGGCCACTGGCGAGGGCTTTTTTTATCAGCACACCTTTGCCGTGTTGATGGCAGTAATCGGCCACTGGGATTTCGGCATCGTATTGGAGATTCCAGGTGATCATCACCACATCGCTTTGTTCGGCGGCGAGTAGACCGCCTTTGACCGTTTTTGTCGACATGCCTATCGCACGAATTTTCCCTTCTTTTTTAAGTGCGGCAAGGGTGTCGAGGGTGCCGTGCCTGTGTAGTATTTCCTCGTCGTTGCCGTCGGAATGAATGAGGACAATGTCGAGAAAATCAGTATTGAGGCGTTGCAGGCTACGTTCGACACTGCTGCGGGTGTGCTCGGTGGAGAAGTCGTAGCGGGATTCTCCATTGTTAAACTCCTCGCCCACCTTGGTGCAAATCAACCAGTTTTGTCGCTGCCCTGCCAGTAGTTTGCCAAGGCGCTGTTCGCTGTTGCCGTAGGCGGGTGCGGTGTCGATCAGGTTAATGCCGTTGTCTTTCGCCAGAGCAATCAGTGTGGCAGCTTCTTTATCGTCGGGGATTTTGAAACTTTGTGGATATTTAACGCCCTGATTTCTACCGAGTTTGACCGTGCCCAAACCGAGAAGGCTGACTTCCATTCCTGTTTGGCCAAGGGGGCGTTTGGGCAGCATTACTCACCTCCAAAGAGGGTTTGCCAAGGCGGCGGCGCTATGTCCGGTGTTTTTAGCGGTAGGTTTGGCAGCGCAGAATAGAGGGGCTTGATACCTTTTTGGGTCAGCAGATCGACGATTTGTGTGCTTAAGTTGGGTGCTAGCGTGAGCTTGGTGGGCCAGGCGGCGATAACGTTTTTGCAGTTGCCAGCCCAGTCAGCGTAGGCCTGGTCGGGGCGGGCAAAATTGCGCTGCAGAGGCTCGGCCCGCTCGACGGGTAGTGTTGCCCACTGGGCCTCGCTGAGGTCGACCCAGGGCAGTAATTCAGCAAGTTCATGCTGGGCGCAGCGGATTAATTCATCGCTGCTTTGGCTAGCCCCTTTTTCTGCGAGGCTGCCACCGAGGTACCACACCTGGCTGCCGTCGTCACAGGAATGACTTGAAATGGTGACTCGAGGGGTTGTTTCAGCACCGAGGCAATGGCCAAAAAAACGCTGGGGATGGCGGTGTTTAACCAGCACCTGCTGCAGGGGGCGGGTTTGCATTGTCGGGCTGGAGGCACCGAGTTGCTTAAGTAGATCGCCATTGCCCCGCCCGGCAGTGAGCACTATGGCCGAGCTGTTGAGTAGTAGACTTTTCTCACCGCTGACGATCTCTATGGCGTGGCAACCATCGGGCTGGCGTTGGAATTCTGCTGTTTGCCAGTCGACCTGGAAGATACGTGACTGTAGCGGCTCGGCAAGCTGGCGTACGAGGGAGGGCACGTCCAGCACCATGTCCACTAGCTTGTACACCGAACCGCTAAATTCGGGAGACTGTAAAAGCGGGGGAAGCTGTTTGCCGCTGACTTTATCGGCGCGACCGCGGGTGGCTTTACTGGCAAAAAAAGTACTTAAACGCGAAGTGGTTTTGGCGCTAGACCATAAATAGAAATGATCGCTGAGGAGTTTGCAGCCGCGCAGATCAATTTCGCCTTCGCCCTGCAGGCATTTGCGCCAGTAGCCCGGCATATCGGCAATGGCCTCTGAGGCGCCGGTCAGCAGCCCGCTGAGGGTGTATTTAATGCCGCCATGAATCATGCCCTGACTGGCGACACTCTGGTCGCTACCGAGCGCCTTGCTTTCCAGCAATATGGCGTTATAACCCGCATTGCAGAGGCGGTGGAGCAGCCAAAGCCCGGCAATGCCGCCGCCGATAATGGTGATGTCTGTTTGAACCTTATCGCGGGTGTTAGTTGTGTCAGAACTTGCTGGCATTCGTTTCCTGAGGGTTTGTGCTTTCGGGGATTATAGCGCTTTGCGCGAAACCTTTTGCGGCTATCCACCGGCCTCGGTATGCTGCCTCAATCTGGAGGCACCACTTGGCACGATTACTGTACACCCTGCTTATTTATTTCTGTTTACCCCTGATTTTGTTGCGCCTGCTTTGGCGCGGTAGTCGTGCGCCGGCCTATCGTCAGCGCTGGGCAGAGCGCTTTGGTTTTGTCGCTAGACTCGCGGAGGCCCGGCAAGTGATTTGGGTGCATGCTGTTTCGGTGGGTGAAACCATCGCCGCTGCACCAATGATTCGTCGTTTACAGCAACAATACCCAGAGTCGACTTTGCTGGTGACGACAATGACGCCGACCGGGTCTGAACAGGTGAAAAAGATCTTTGGCGATAGCGTTGAACACTGTTACGCCCCCTATGATTTGCCGGATGCTATCGCACGATTTCTGGGCCGTACCCATCCAGTCCTGTTGGTAATTATGGAAACGGAGTTGTGGCCCAACTTGATTCACGCCTGCCACCGTCGCGCTATTCCGGTGGTGCTGGCCAATGCTCGCCTGTCAGCAAAATCGGCAGCCGGATATGCAAAGGTGAGTGCTCTGGCAGGCCTGATGCTGGGTGAGTTGGCCGTCGTTGCGGCGCAAACAAAGGATGATGGTGAACGGTTTTTACAGTTGGGTGTTGATGATGACGCACTTGAGGTCACCGGTAATATTAAATTCGATTTGCAGCTCGACGACACGCTTCGGCAAAAAGCGGCGACGATAAAGCGGCAGTGGCAGGGCGCTGATAACCGGCCCGTGTGGCTGGCGGCGAGTACGCATCGGGGTGAAGACGAAATCATTCTCGATGCCTTTCGTCAGGTGCTAGCGCATCGCCCCGATGTTCTGCTGGTATTGGTGCCGCGCCATCCTGAGCGTTTTGATGAGGTCGCTGCTCTGTGCAGTGACGCGGGCTATTGCATGCGGCGGCGCAGTGAGGGTCTGGCGCAGGGAATGAGTGCGTTAGAAAGCAAGATTCAGGTCGTATTGGGCGACACGATGGGTGAGCTGCTGAGTTTCTGTGGGGCTAGTGACATCACCTTTGTCGGCGGTAGTCTCGTTGATGTGGGTGGGCACAACTTGATCGAGCCTGCGGCCTGGGGTGTACCGGTGTTAAGCGGCCCGCATGTGTTTAATTTTACCGAGGTGAGTCGCTTGCTGAGTGAGGCGGGAGGGCTAGCGATTTGTGCAAGTGCTACAGAATTGGCTGAGCAGGTAGTGACTTTGTTGGCTGATCCCGAGCGGTATCAGCGGATGTCCAGTGCTGCACTCGCGGTGACCGAAGCCAACCGCGGTGCATTGAACAGGCTTATAGCTTTGTTCGAGAGTCAGATTTGCCCACCACCAGCTCAGGTTTCATCCAGGCGTTGAGCTTGTTGATGTCGTCGGGGCTAAGTAGGCCAGCAACTTCTTTAAGGTTGAGCATGCTCAAAATATAGTCGTAGCGGGCATTAGCGTAGTCACGCTGGGCCCGGTACAGGAGACGCTGTGAAATCAGCAGGTCAACGATGTTACGTGTGCCTACATCGTAACCGGCCTGCGTGGCCTCAAGGGCGCTTTTGGCGGAAACAATACCCAGGCTTCTGGCTTCAACACGAGCACCGTTGGTGTGTACTTTTAAGTGCTGTGAGCGGGCCTGCTGAGTGGTACTGCGCTTGGTATACAGGAGGTTTTCCTGAGCCTGAATAAACTCTTGCTGCGCTATTTTACGCTCGGCGCTGACAAACCCGCCGGAGTAGAGCGGTGCATCCATACGTACCGAAAAGACCAGCGGTTCATCATCCTGAGAAAAGGGCTGGTTGCCAACGCCATCAACATTAAAAGAACCGTCCTCGTGATAATTAGAGTAACTGAGCTTTGCCGATACCCGAGGCAGATGCTCTGCGCGTTTGGCTTTGGCGTTCTTTTCGGCAGCCTGCACACCCAGGCGAGCAGCAGCCAGAGCGAAGTTGTTGTCCTGGGCAAATTTCACCCAGGCTTCCCGGTCAACCGGCTCGGTTGGTTGTATGGGGAACTCTGCGGCGAGCCCGGCCAGTACGGAGTGGGGCTGCCCCGTCATTACTTCCAGCGCTTCAAAGGCGATATCCAGTGCGCCTTCAGATTCCAGCGTATTAACGCGGGCGGCATCGTAAGCAGCTTGGGCTTCGTGGACATCGGTGATCGGCAGCAGGCCGACGTCAAAGCGCTCTTTGGTTTGTTCGAGCTGACGGCCGATGGCGCGCTGCTCAGCTTTGGCGGTGATTAAGTTTTCACTGGTACGCAACACCTCAGTGTAAGCAACGGCAACGCGTACAATTAACGCTTGCTGCTCTGCCGCGAGATCTGCATTGGCTTGTTGGTCGAGGTCAAAGCCCTGTTTAAAGGTGAACCAGGCTGGCATGTCAAACAGTGGCTGAGTCAGAGTGAGTGAGTAGAATTCAGTTTCGTTATCTCGATTACCTGCCGCGCCTGCGTCAAAAGTCTGGCCAGGGAAGTTGAGGGTACGGAAGGAGCTAGAGTCGCCATCACCATCAGTCAGCTCTATGCTGCCGGTAATGGTGGGTAGTAATCCAGCGCGAGCAAGGGGGATGGACTGTTTGCCTGCTTTAAAAGCTGCGTGGGCGGCGCGTAACTGCGCATCGTTGTTCAGTGCCAGTTGATAGATTTCAGCCAGTGTTTCTGCCTGTAGCGGGGCTACACAGCTTGCCGTTAGCAGTAGGCCGCCCAGTGTTTTTGATATCAGCTTTGACATGAACTTGTCCTATTTCTATGGATATTATTAAGTCGTTAATTGATAGCGCACTAGTCTAGCAGATAGAAACGACTGCGTACCCTCAATACATACAATTTTGTTGATACAGTATGCTTGCCTATAATGGTTGCTAAATTACCTGCCGTATTAAAGGAGCTGATAGAAGGATGGTGGATCTCAAATCGTTGGACGCTGAAGATGTCGAGCTGCTTTCTCGTGAAGTCGTTTACAAAGGCTTTTTTTCGATGGAAAAGCTGCATTTGCGTCACCGTTTGTTTGAGGGCGGCTGGAGCCGGGAGTTTACCCGTGAGCTTTTTGTCCGTGGACGGGCGGTGGGTGTTCTGCTTTATGACCCCGAACGAAAGCTGGTTGGCATGATTGAGCAGTTTCGGGTTGGGGCCATCGGTCTGCCAGAGGGGCCGTGGCAGCTTGAAGTGGTTGCCGGTATTGTTGAGCCGGGGGAAACCTCTACAGATGTGGCGAACCGGGAGCTGATAGAAGAGGCGGGTATTGACCGGGTCAAACTGCTACCTATTTGTGAGTATTTGGTTAGCCCTGGCGGCACGAATGAGTGTGTGGAGCTATTCTGTGGTTTGGTTGATTTGCGTGACAAGGGCGGTCACTTTGGTCTGGCGAGTGAAAATGAAGATATCCTGCTGCACGTGATGAGCGAGCAAGAAGCAATGGATGCCCTGGCTGCAGGGCAATGTAATAATGCGGCGAGTATTATTTGTTTACAGTGGTTGCAACTTAACCGCGACAACTTGCTGACAGAATACAGTTAAAGCGGTGCGGGATGTTTTCCCGGTCAGTAATTACGTGCATTGGTGTTGAATTTTAATAGAGGTCAAGCTTGCGTTATCGAGTTGATTTAAAAGGATTTATGGCTTGCTGTGAGGCCAATTATTTTCGCCTGCTGGGTTTGTTTCCCGACCTGCATAGCGAAGATGAGCGGCGTATTGGTTTGTCACCGGGTGATGATGTTGAAGTTGTATTAGGGGTTCTGGAGCGAACTTCCTATACCACTCTGTTGTCTATTAGTCAGAAGCAGGGTAGTACTAGAGAGACTCGTGACACTCGGTCGGAAAGGACTGATAAATCAGTCACAGTTCGCTGGTTCAAGCCGCCAATGCTGACAGTGCGCTTGTATCATGACGCGCAAATAGCTGAAGTAATTACCAATGGTAGTAATCGTGGTGTGCGACCTAAAAATGCTTATCCAAATCAACACATGTTTCAGCCTGATGAAAAGCGTCAGTGGAATGATTTTCTCGAAGAATTGCTGGTACTCTGCCGTCAACATGGCTATGCCGTGGGTGAGACAGTGCCAATACTTGATGCGACCTGCGAGTGATGATTTAAACGCGTATTTTGCAAGCCAGTTCCCCCCTGTTCAACGTGTCCCCGCCCGCATTTATCCCACCAACACGTATCCCGCCGACACTTATAGAGAAGAGGCGAGCCGATGATTTCACGGGGTGTGCGCCATCTGGTACAGATTACCGATTTACATATCGGCGAAACACGCGACCATCGTTTAGCGGGTATCTGTACTTACGACAGCTTCAGTAAAGTGCTTGCTGATATTACCGCACGCCGTGATTTTGCCGACATGATGATGGTGACTGGCGATGTGGCGGCAGAGGGTAAGCACAGTGCGTATCGCTTGTTTTCTGAACAAGCCCAGTTCTTTGAAATTCCCTATGCTTGGTTGCCGGGTAATCACGACGATTTTGCGGTGATGCAGAGCGGCTTTATTTCCTCGCCCTATTGGCCACTGCTGGAATTGGGTGCCTGGCGAGTACTGTCCTTGAATACGGCAATACCAGGGCAGGTTGGCGGTCGGCTGGTTGATGAAGAACTGATGTTTCTTGAGCAAAGCTTGCGTGCCGAGCCAGAATCCCCCTTTGTGATTTTTATGCATCACCCGCCAATGCCAGTTGGCTGTGAATGGCTCGATAAACAGCGCATTGCCAATGCGGATGACTTTGAGGGCATTGTTCGGGCGGCGGGTAATGTTAAAGCATTATTTACTGGACATGTGCATCAGGAGCTATCGATTCAATGGGCGGGGTGTGATGTTTATACAACGCCGTCGACCTGCTTCCAGTTTGCGGCCAGTAGTGATGATTTTGCTATGAGTGACGGCATGCCGGGTTATCGCTGGATCGACCTGCACCCCGATGGTCAGCTCTTAACGGGGGTGCGCTACCTCTCTGATATTGAGCACAAAGTGGACCACGGGCTTGCTGGCTATTAACTATAGTTCGTAGTGATAGAGCATGGCGCTGGTTTATTGTTTGTTTTAAAAGGGCGTCTTTCTTTCAACTCCCCTGACTGCACCAGAACTTCTATTATCAGCACTCTCTTTATTGTTGCCGGGCAAACGCTATAATCACGCCTTTCTTCTAGGCGAAGCAAGATTGTGGCCTCTCTCGTATATATCCATGGTTTCAATAGTTCGCCAGATTCCGACAAAGCTCGGCAAACGAGTGCCTGGTTAGCGGAAAATCATCCCGACATCGACTTTATTTGTCCCTTCTTGAGCCCCTTTCCCGCTGTTGCCATGGCGCAGCTGGAAGCGGTGATTGCCGACCTGTCCGGCACGCTCTATTTTGCCGGTAGCTCCATGGGTGGTTTTTACGCGACCTGTCTGGCGGCCAAATATCATTCTCGTGCGGTGTTGATTAATCCGGCGGTACGGCCCTGGTTGGGCCGTGAGTATTTACTCGGCGATCAGGCCAACTATCACACGGGCGAAGTCCATCGTATCGAGCAAGAGCATCTCGACCAATTGCAGAGCTTTGATGTCGACCCTGTGACAGAACCTGCCAATTTATTGGTACTACTACAAACCGACGACGAAGTGCTCGACTATCGACTGGCAGAAGAGAAATATGCCGATTGCCAGCTTGTCATCGAATCCGGTGGCGATCATGGCTTTGTTGGTTTTGAAAACCACCTGCCTGCCATTGTTCAATTTCTTACCCATGAAGCCGCATAAATTCAACATGCGACTAGCCGTTAAAAGGTCCGATATCCAACTATGAGTGATTACAACGCAGATTCGATTGAGGTACTGACCGGCCTCGACCCCGTACGCAAGCGCCCGGGCATGTACACCGATACCACGCGGCCCAACCACCTCGCCCAGGAAGTGATCGACAATAGTGTCGATGAAGCGCTGGCGGGTTTCGCCCGTAAAATTTACGTTATTTTGCACAAAGACGGTGCCATTACCGTGGGCGATGACGGCAGGGGTATGCCGGTTGATATTCATCCTGAGCAGGGCTTGCCGGGGGTTGAAGTGATTCTCTCCACTCTGCACGCCGGGGGTAAATTCTCCGGCGACAGCTATGAATTTTCCGGCGGGCTACACGGCGTGGGCGTATCGGTGGTGAACGCCCTGTCGTTAGAATTGCAGGTCACAATTCGCCGCGATGCCAAGATTCACCGCATGACGTTTGTCAATGGTGAAAAAGCCTCCGAGCTTGACGTTATCGACACCTGCGGTAAGCGTAATACCGGCACCGAGATAAAATTCAAAGCCGATGGCAAATACTTCGACAGCATTAAATACTCCCTGCCCCGGCTGAAACACGTGCTGCGCGCCAAGGCCGTTTTGTGCGCCGGGCTTGAAGTACAGTTTAAAGACGAAGCCTCGGGTGAAAGCGAAACCTGGCTCTACGAAGAAGGTTTATCGGACTACCTGCTGACGGCGACCAAAGGTTGGGAGGTGCTACCCGCCGAACCCTTTACCGGCAGTCTCAGCGCAGCTGCCGCAGCAGTCGATTGGGCCGTGCAGTGGTTGCCCGAGGGCGGTGAAATCACCCAGGAAAGTTACGTCAATTTAATCCCCACCGCCCAGGGCGGCACCCACGTCAACGGCTTTCGCACCGGCTTGTTAGAAGCAACGCGGGAGTTTTGTGAATTCCGCAATCTCTTGCCACGCGGTGTAAAACTGGCCCCCGATGACATCTGGGATAAGTGCTGTTTTGTACTCTCGTCGAAACTGCGTGACCCCCAGTTCTCTGGGCAGACCAAAGAGCGCCTGTCGTCCCGAGAAGCCGCTGCGTTTATTTCAGGGGTGGTGAAAGACGCCTTTAGTCTATGGCTTAACCAGCACACCGAAGAAGCCGAGAAGCTGGCCGAGTTATGCATTGCTAATGCTCAGCGGCGCATGCGCTTGAGTAAAAAAGTGGCGCGTAAAAAGGTCACCTCCGGCCCCGCATTACCGGGCAAGCTGGCGGATTGCTCCAGTGCTGAGCCAGAACGTTCCGAACTATTTTTGGTGGAGGGCGACTCCGCGGGCGGTTCAGCCAAGCAGGCGCGTAGTCGTGAGTTTCAGGCCATCATGCCTCTGCGCGGTAAAATCCTGAATACCTGGGAAGTCGATAGCCAGCAAATTCTCGCCTCGCAAGAAGTACACGATATCTCCGTGGCCATCGGCCTCGACCCCGACAGCAATGACCTCAGTGCCCTGCGTTATCACAAGGTCTGTATCCTCGCCGATGCTGACTCCGACGGTGCTCACATCGCCACCTTAATTTGTGCCTTGTTTGTCCGACACTTTCGCCCCCTCGTCGCAGCCGGTCATGTCTATGTGGCAATGCCCCCGCTGTTCCGCATCGATGTCGGCAAAGCCGTGTTTTACGCCCTCGACGAGCAGGAAAAGCAGAGCGTGCTCGACCGTATTGAAGCGGAAAAACTGAGCGGTAAAATACAGGTGACACGCTTTAAGGGCCTGGGTGAAATGAACCCTATACAGCTGCGTGAAACGACGATGGACCCGGACACTCGCCGTCTCGTACGTTTGACGATTGACGAAGGTGATAACACCAGCGAGCTGTTCGACATGCTACTGGCTAAAAAGCGCGCGGCGGATCGTAAAGCCTGGCTGGAAGAAAAGGGCGACCTTGCTGAAACGGCTTGATCCCCTGCCGTTAACTTCACTTAAACAAATTCGATAAAGACGTTTTTTATGACAGATACAGTAATTGATATCGACTCGGCGGAAAGCCGCCCAGTCAGCGAGTACGCCGAAAAAGCCTATCTCGATTACTCCATGTACGTGATCCTCGACCGCGCGCTGCCCCATATCAGCGATGGTCTCAAGCCGGTGCAGCGACGCATTATTTACGCCATGAGCGAGCTAGGTTTGCGTTCCACCGCCAAGCATAAAAAGTCAGCGCGTACGGTGGGCGATGTCATTGGTAAATTCCACCCCCACGGTGATAGCGCCTCGTATGAAGCCATGGTGCTGATGGCTCAGCCTTTTTCTTATCGTTACCCACTGGTTGATGGGCAGGGCAACTGGGGCTCGCCGGACGATCCCAAATCGTTTGCGGCGATGCGTTACACCGAATCCCGCCTCGCGCAGTTTTCCGATTTGCTGTTGGGTGAATTGGGTCAGGGTACGGTCGAATGGCAGCCCAATTTTGATGGCTCGCTGGATGAACCCCAGGTGCTACCCGCCCAGGTGCCCCACGTACTGTTGAACGGCACCACCGGCATCGCCGTCGGCATGGCTACCGATATTCCGCCCCACAATTTACGCGAAATTATTAGCGCCACGGTACATTTACTCGAACACCCCAAAGCGACAGTCGAAGACTTATTCGCGTTTATACCCGGCCCCGACTACCCTACCGAGGCGGAAATTATTTCGACCCCACAAGAGTTGTTGGGCGTTTATAAAACAGGTCGCGGTTCGGTGCGTATGCGCGGTGTCTGGCAGAAAGAAGACGGTGATATTGTTATCACGGCGCTACCTCATCAGGCCTCGCCAGCAAAAATACTTGAACAAATTGCCGCGCAAATGATGGCGAAAAAATTGCCGATGGTGGCTGACTTACGGGATGAGTCTGACTACGAATGCCCTACGCGGCTGGTCATTGTGCCGCGCTCCAATCGGGTCGATCTCGAGGCCTTGATGAATCACCTGTTTGCCACCACCGACTTGCAGCGCAATTACCGGGTCAATTTGAATATGATCGGCATGAACGGCCTGCCCAGTGTTAAGCCGTTGAATGTCATTCTTGGTGAGTGGTTGACGTTTCGATTTGCCACCGTGCGCCGCCGTCTCGAATATCGCCTTGAGCGCGTACTGGCTCGCCTGCATATTCTCGATGGCCTGCTCGCGGCCTTCCTGAATATTGATGAAGTCATCGCCATTATTCGCCATGAGGATGACCCGAAACATGAGCTGATGGTGCGTTATGACTTAACGGACATTCAGGCCGAAGCGATTCTCAATTTACGCCTGCGGCAACTGGCGAAGCTAGAAGAATTTAAAATCCGCGCCGAGCAGGATGAGCTGAGTACCGAGCGCAAGGCCCTGGAATTGATTCTCGGTTCAGACCGGCGATTAAAAACCTTAGTGCGCAAAGAGCTTGAAGCGATTGCGGAAGAGTTTGGTGATGAGCGCCGTTCACTGCTGGTACAGCGCAGCGAAGCTCAGGCCTACAATGAAATGGATCTGCTCAGTGCTGACCCGATCACTGTCGTGCTCTCCGAAAAAGGCTGGATTCGTGCTGCCAAAGGCCACGAAGTCGATGGCGCGAGCCTCAATTACAAAGCGGGTGATGCTTTCTTTGCCGCCGTGCAGGGCCGCAGTAACCAACAGGCGATACTGCTCGATTCTACCGGGCGTAGTTATGCCCTGGCCGCACACACACTGCCATCGGCACGGGGGCAGGGCGAGCCGGCTACTGGCCGTTTAAATGCACCGTCCGGAGCGACATTTTGTGGTCTGTTGATGGGTGACGATGAGCAGAAAGTCTTATTGGCCACCGATGCGGGCTACGGTTTTGTCGCCAAAATGGCTGACCTCTACACCAAAAACCGCTCGGGAAAAGCGCTGATTAGCATTCCCAAAGGCGGGCAAATATTACCGCCCATTGCCAATGTTAACGTCGAAGCGGCGTTGGTGGTTGCCATCAGTAATGAGGGCAGAATGCTCGCGTTCCCACTTTCAGAATTGCCTGAGTTAGCGAGAGGCAAGGGTAATCGCATTATTAATATCCCGACATCACGATTGCAGGCGCGAGAGGAGTTTATGCTCACCATTGCTGTGGTGGCTGAGGGTCAGAGCCTGGTTATTTACTCGGGTAAACGTCATCACAATCTGAAGCTTGCGGATTTACAGCACTACATTGGTGAGCGCGGCCGGCGGGGTAATAAGTTGCCACGGGGCTTTCAAAAGGTGGATCGGGTTGAGGTTTCAGTCGCCTGATTTCCTGGGCGCTAATTTAAAAATCATGGTGCCGTATTCGTTTTCAGACTGCCATGCGAGAGCCAGGTTGCCCATCATAAAGCTGTAACGTGTAACACCTGAAAGTAATCTGAGGTATTTTTGCTCAAGGGGCATTAAGGGCGCGGGACACGCCATCCTTGTGGCACCTGCTTGCCCAACCGATAGTTCGCCAGCGCTATCGCCCGCTTCGACCCCGGCAAAGTATCGATTGCACGGCCCTTTTCCTGCTATACGATTGCCCTCTATTAGCAGGGTGACCTGCACTGATTCAGGCAGGGGCTCGTTGCGATTGAACTGCACAAGTTGCCACGACCTGTTGGCGATATCGGTAAGGCTCAATAGACCCTCAATCTCTGGACTTCCTTCCTGTAATTCACCGTCGATCAACGACCAGTTGCGGCTGGCTTTTTCTGATGGGCAGCAGGCTGCATCGTTCGGGCCCTGTTGTACGACATCGAGAATTATCTGCTGGTCATCAATGCGTGCGGAGCGTATTTGTACGCGATCGCCAATGGCCGCAACCGATGTATTGCTGGCCTCTCCATCAAGTTCTGTGAATACGGTGAGATAGATAAAGTTTCCAGAACCACCTGTGCTTTGCCAGAGCAGCACGACGGCCTCTTCTATGCCGTCTTTGTCGAGGTCGCCACTCAGGTAAGCATTGTTCACTAGCCCGGCTGATGGCCGAGAAGCGCCACCGGCAAGATAAGGCTCGCCTTCCCAGTACCCTTTATTCAGTGTGATTGGCTGCGGGTAAATGTTAAAGAAAGTCCCGTTGCCGATATTTTCTAGCGTGGGTGCAGTTGATTTATGTATGAGAGCAGGCGTCGTGTCTGGGTTGTTATTTGCGGTTATGGGCTGTGATTTCGATGCCGGTGCGTAGTTGGTAAGCACGACGAATATTGCTGATGCAAACCAGCTCTTTACTTGATGACTTGTCACGGTCGTTTACCTTTAGGGTCGAATTATTTTAGTTAAGGTGTGTTTTACAGCGTTACATTTCATTTTCGATGGGTAGATGAGCAAAAAACCAGTCTTCAATATTTTGCATAAAACCCTGGGCAGGCTGGTGCTTTAGTGTGTGCTTGTCGGAAACCCACTCTACCTGACCTTTATTTATAAGTCGGAGATGCCAGGCATTGCGCGGTAGAAAGTCCTGCGCAATAGCGTCCCTTCGTTTTTGGTTAAGCGCTTCACTATTAATGACTAAACCCATTTCTGTATTAATTCTCAGTGAGCGGGGGTCGAAATTAGCGCTGCCAATAAAAATTATATTTTGATCAACAATTATGACTTTAGTGTGTAAGGATAGGGTTTTAGTATCCAGAGGTTTTTGCATATAGCGGCCTCTATCTTTGGCATCAATACGAACTTCGTGTAAATCAGCCCCGTGCGTCAACAGTCTGTGAATATGTTTTCGATAAGCACTATGTGAATTAATATGATTATTGGAACGAATAGAGTTCGTTAAAATATGTACCTCAACACCGCGATTTTCCGCCTCCTCAATAGCGCGCTCAAACGGGGATGTCGGTATTAAATAGGCTGAGATAATCCAGATATCGCTTTTAGCATTTTCTATGAGCGCAATGATTTCACTGCCGAGCTGGATGGGTGCCTGGTTGACCATGGCTGGCATGCTCGGCAGATAGTTGAATGGGCTCTAGCCTGCTTGCACAGGAAGAAAGCAGCGCGATCGCAAGAATAAGGAAGAGGCTTTTTGAGCGGCTCATGGGCTAATCATAAGTAGGGTGGGCGGTATATTCAAGTCGCTATGATGCGTTTGCCGATGGGTGTTTTAGCCAGCAAACATTTATACTCGCGGTGCTATTTGTTAACAGGTAACTTGGAGACGGACAGGTGGGTGTGAGTAATAAAAAATACTGGTTACTTATCGTTGTTTTACTCAGTGGCTGTACGGCCATTGGCACCATGCAATTTGAAAAACATTACGGTAAAAATCAAGTCAAAGAGCGTGCCGTCGAGGTATTACCGCCGGGTGCCATCGATTATTGGTCCGAGGTGAAGCCGGTTCTTGATAAACGCTGCGTTGTTTGCCACGGCTGTTACGACGCGTCTTGCCAGTTAAAAATAAGCTCTATTGAAGGCCTTGATCGAGGAGCTACCAGCGATAGGGTTTACGCAACGCGTTTTAAAGCAGCAGCGCCGACACGTATTTTCGAGGATGCTCACTCGACAGCTGAATGGCGAGAGAAAGGTTTTTATTCGGTACTTAATGAACGAGCCGATAGCGTCGAGGCCAACCGAGAGGCTGGGGTTATGTATCGCATGCTGGCCTTAAAAGAAAAAAACCCCTTGCCCGAAGGGAAGCAATTACCGGGTAGTTTCGATTTGTCACTGTCGCCTAAGCAATCCTGCGCTAGAGACGAAACCTTCTCCACGTTTGCCCGCAAGCATCCGTTGTGGGGTATGCCCTATGCACTGCCAGGTTTGCCTGAAAATGAGCAGAGGGTGTTAAAGCAATGGCTTGAACAGGGCGCGATTTATACCCTTCGCCCAGCCTTATTACCGCAATACATTGCGCAAATTAAGCGTTGGGAAGGTTTTTTAAATGGCGACTCGCTAAAGGTACAATTGACCAGCCGTTATATTTTTGAACATCTGTATTTTGCCCATTTATATTTTCCAGAATTGGATAATCGAAAGTATTTTTCCCTGGTGCGTTCTGCAACGCCACCCGGTGAACCGATACAACTTATCGCTACGCGCCGACCTTACGATGACCCCGAGGTTGAGCGTGTGTACTATCGTATTCAGCCGGTGCTTCATAGCATTGTCACAAAAACACATATGCCCTACCGTCTTGATGAGCAGCGCATGCAGCGCTGGCAAACCTTGTTTGTTGATGCGCCCTATGAAGTGACAAGTTTGCCATCTTATGGGGCTGAGTCTGCGTCTAATCCTTTTATTACCTTTGATGAAATGCCCGTTCATTCGCGTTATCAGTTTTTGCTTGATGAAGCTCAATTTACCATCATGGCTTTTATTAAGGGTACCGTGTGTCGTGGGCAGGTGGCGCTGAATGTTATCCAGGATAATTTTTGGGTGTTTTTCATGAACTCCAATCCAGCGCGCCTGGAAATTGTTGACGATTTTATGGCTCAACGGGAAGGACGTCTGGAGCTTCCCGCGAGTCAAGTTGATATTTATTGGCCGTTTAATCATTGGAAAACCTATAAAAAACAGCAGCAGAAATTCATGGAGGACCAAGATGCCTACCTCGCGGCGCATATACCAGCGGATGCCATTAGCCTAAATCTTATTTGGGATGGCGGTGGTATTAATGATAATGCTGCCCTGACAGTTTTGAGGCATTTTGACAGTGCGACCGTTGAAAAGGGTTTGGTTGGCCAGACACCCAAAACGGCATGGCTTATTGGTTACGGTTTACTTGAGCGCATTCACTACTTGTTGGTAGCGGGTTACGATGTTTTTGGCAATGCAGGGCACCAGTTGCTGACACGGCTGTATATGGATTTTATGCGTATGGAGGCGGAAACGAACTTTTTACAATTGTTACCCAAAGCTGCCCGAGTCAGGGAGCGGGAACTTTGGTATCAGGGGGTGGGTGCTGAGGAAGTCCGTGATTACCTGACGCTGCCTATTTTCGAGAAAAAATCAACGCCGGCGATTGATTATCAAAGTGATGATGAAAAGCAGGAGCTGTTCGACCTACTGGCCCAACGGCTGAAAAAGGTCTTGCCGACAGAACATAAAATGACAGCCATCCGACCGGCTTCTTTGCGAGAGGCCTTAGAGCGCCTGCATTTACTTAAAGGTAAAACGGCCAGCCTTATGCCCGAAACTGCCTTTGTGAAAATCAGTAATGCGACAGGTGAAGAATACGTGACCCTTGTCGTTAACCGCGCTTATTCAAGTATGACGTCAATGTTTAAAGAGCAGGAAAACCGGCTGCCTGAAGGCGATACCTTGTCGGTTATTCCTGGGTTTATCGGTGCTTATCCGAATGTTTTTTTCGAGGTTAGTGCCAGTGAGGTGGCTGATTTTGTTGGCGCAATCGGCAGTCTTGAGTCGCAAAATGATTATCGACGCTTACTTGATATTTACGGTGTGAGACGAACAGATAGTGACTTTTGGAATACCAGCGATACTTTCCACCGAGCCTATCGTGAGCGCTACCCGTTAACATCGGGAATACTCGACTTTAACCGTTTGGAAAATCGCTAGTCGGGTTCGGACGATTGCGTCTTGAGCCTTGCCTGACAAGCATATTTCCCCATGGCAATGAATTAAGTGAGTCGCTCTCGTTCTACTTAATTTCGGAAACCTGGCTGTAAGTAATGACACCGCTAATGTGGAAATTGAATATTGGCGGGAGTCGGTGGGTCAAAGCGGCTGTGTCTTTGTATCCGTAACGGTACTGAGCACGCGTCGGAAGAAGCTGGAAGTTACCGGCATCTAAAGTCTTGTAAGGGCAGGAAGTGGGTGAAAAGTGCAGGGTTGTTTATTGAGCGACTGGCACTAAAAGCGAATGGACTACCAAAGAACATTCTCTACACTTTGATTGAGAGCCTCGCCAGCTCAGTGGCTTACTGCCCAGGCATCAATGATTCGCGTAATAATCCTTCGTGCCCCTGCGCGCACTAGAGTAATACCTGTTGGTCAACGACCATTGTTTACCGCCTATGCCCCTTACTCTATAGTAACTCGTTGTTATAGCTTGCCTCGTTTTTACCGTATATAAAATAAAGCGAGTACGGAGGATCGTGAACTTTGTAGTGCCGCTGAGGCTGGTGTTCATTTTTCCAATTATAGAGGCAGGCCCCTGTTAGGAAGATCCGCGCTCTTGTGAGTGTCCAAAGGGTTTCTACACAGACGATTATTCAAAAAAAATAAGAGGTTAAACATGTCTGATCTTGAACAATTCAGGGCGAAAACTCGGGTGTGGCTCGATGCCAATTGCCCTGCGTCTCAGCGTCTGCCAGTGATGGAGTTTGACGATCGCTGTTGGGGTGGCACGAAATGGAAGTTTGTTAACGAAGACCAGAAACGCTGGTTAGAAGTGATGGCCGAGCGGGGCTGGACGGCACCCGACTGGCCAGCGGAATACGGTGGCGGTGGCCTCAGTAAAGAAGAGACCAAAATTCTCCGCGAAGAAATGTACCGCATTGACGCACGGGTTCCCTTGTTCAGCATGGGTTTGTCGATGATCGGCCCGGCGCTTTTACAGTACGGCTCAGAAGAGCTGAAACGCCAGCATATTCCCAATATTGTGAAGGGCAAAATCTGGTGGTGTCAGGGTTATAGCGAGCCTAACTTCGGCTCCGACCTGGCGGGGCTGCAGACTCGTTGCGAAGACAAGGATGACCATTTTCTGGTTAACGGCCAAAAGGTGTGGACGTCTTACGCCGAGCGCGCCGACTGGATGTTCTGCCTGGTGCGTACCGATCCCGATGCGGTAAAACATGCGGGTATCAGTTTGGTTTTGTTTGATATGACCACGCCGGGCGTTAGCACTAGCCCCATTAAACTAATTTCAGGTAACTCGCCATTTTGCGAAACCTTTCTCGACAATGTACGCGTTGAAAAAGATCAGCTGGTGGGCAATATAAATCAGGGTTGGGAGTTAGCCTCCTACCTGCTCACTCACGAGCGGGCGATGATCGGCAACATGGGCCATACCGCTGCCAGTGAAAAAAGCCTGCACCAGCGCGCCATTGACGTGGCCGGTGGTTTAGAAAACGGCCAGCTGGCTGACACAGCCTTGCGTACTGAAATTGCCCAGTGGGAAATCGATATCCTCGCCTTTGAATTAACCCAGGAGCGTATCGACGATGAAACCAAGGCCGGCACCGGCACGGGTGCAACCTCGTCAATGCTCAAATATGCCGGTACGGAATTGAATAAACAGCGCTACGAATTACTCACCGACATCCACGGTCAGGCAGGTTTGGCCTGGGAAGGCGAGGCCTTTGATAACGGTTTGCTCGCCAGCCAGTGGCTGCGTACCAAGGGTAATACGATAGAGGGCGGTACTTCGGAAATTCAGCTCAATATCATCAGTAAACGTATTCTGGGTTTAGGTCAAAAAGTTTAGGTCAAAAGGGGTAAGGACAAATGGCATTAGTACTGAATGAAGAGCAAAACATGCTCAAAGAATCCGCCCAGGGCTTTTTGAGTGAGCACGCCCCGG
>MAAC01017442.1_pt1 | contig 159379 bp, 139 predicted proteins | sample 1115981 | NCBI WGS metagenome assembly MAAC01 (sample SAMN04961126, study PRJNA320927) | seawater metagenome | isolation source: sample BD02T64 sea water enriched with oil for 64 days | place: USA:Gulf of Mexico | collected 2013-07-27 | reverse complement strand
CCCAAAATTCATGATGCCGAATAATATTCATTTTTTATTACGTCAAGCTTATCAAAATAATGACACCAACTTACAGGAATATGTAAACCTTACACTTTCTAAAATTGCATATGGTGGTGTTTTCGATCACGTTGGTGGTGGTTTTTCACGATATTCTGTGGATGATAAATGGCATGTTCCACATTTTGAGAAAATGCTTTATGACAATGCACAATTGGTGAGTTTATATAGTGACGCCTATTTAATTACAAAAAACGAATTATATAAAGAGGTTGTATATGAAACTTTAAAATTTGTAAAACGCGAATTAACACATACCGATGGCACATTCTATTCTTCGTTAGACGCCGATAGTGATACCCCAGAAGGCGAATTAGAAGAAGGCGCTTACTATGTTTGGACTAAAGAAGAACTGCAAACCTTACTCAAAACAGATTATGATATTTTTGCTGAATATTACAATGTTAATAATTATGGCTTTTGGGAACATAAAAACTATGTATTAATTAGAAAAGATAGCGATAAAGACATTGCTGCAAAGCATGATATTTCTGAAGCCGATTTCTCTAAGAAAAAAGCACAATGGAAAGGTTTACTCTTAGCAGAGAGAGAAAAACGCTCACGGCCAAGACTGGATGACAAAATATTGACCTCTTGGAATGCTTTAATGCTTAAGGGATATACTGATGCTTATCGTGTATTTAATGATCCAGAATTTTTGAATGCCGCAATTAAAAATGCTGAATTCATAGTTAATAAACAACTCAAAGAAGATGGTGGCCTAAACCATAGCTACAAGAATGGTAAAAGCACCATAAATGGGTACCTAGAAGACTATGCCGCTACAGTTGATGGGATGCTTTCTCTTTATGAAAACACATTAGACGAAAAATGGCTACGTACCGCTAAAGATTTAACGAATTATAGCTTTGATCACTTTTTCAATGATGATAGTAAAATGTTTTATTTCACCTCAGATGAGGATCCATCGTTAGTCACCAGAAACATCGAATACCGAGATAATGTTATCCCAGCCAGTAACTCGATAATGGCTAAAAACTTGTTTAAACTTTCCCATTACTTTGATAATGAAACTTATTACGATACAGCTACAACAATGCTAAACAATGTAAAACCAGAAATGACTACTTATCCATCTGGTTTTTCTAACTGGCTAGATTTAATGCTTAATTACACTAATAATTATTATGAAGTTGCTGTAGTTGGTGAACAAGTTATTGAAAAAATCAAAGGCCTGAATGCAACTTATCTTCCTAATAAACTTATTATTGGTAGTAAAACTGAAAACGATTTACCGCTTCTTAAAAACAGATATATCGAAGATGAAACACTCATTTATGTGTGTGTAAATAAAGCTTGCAAATTGCCAGTTTCAGAAGTTGATAGAGCCATACAATTACTTCAAGAATAAAATTATGAAAACAATCCAAGTTATTTTAATTGCATTGATAGCCTTAGAACATATTTACTTTTTGATACTAGAAATGTTTTTATGGACCAGTTCTAAAGGGATTAAAACCTTTGGATTAAAATCTAAAGCATTTGCTGAAGACACTAAGGTTCTTGCAGCAAATCAAGGCCTGTATAATGGCTTTTTAGCCGCTGGATTAATCCTTGCTCTTATTCTAGATGACAGAGCATTTAGTGTTTTCTTTTTGAGCTGTGTGACTGTGGCAGGGATTTACGGCGCCTATTCTACTAAGAAAATAAGGTTGTTTTATGTACAGGGAGTTCCTGCTATCATTACTCTAATTTACACGCTTATCAGTATCTAATAGTAGAATCCTAAGGCTTTACTTTAGGCTTTAGAGCAATAAAATCTTTTAGATAATAAGGTTCAAAATAAGCAACATCTTCAATATCATTTAATTTGAATTTGTTAAATGCCAAAGCACTCAATTCATTTGCGGATGGCAGTTTATTTTCAATAAAAACTGCGTTTGAATGACTAATTAATTCTTTCGTTTTAGAGACACCATTCCCTATGAAATAAACCTTGCCTTGCTCTAAATACTCTCCAAAAGATTCAATGTTTAAAATCTGAGCTTCAGTTTCTCTTACTTGCTTATAATTGGAATCAAAAATTGCAGAATATACTTCCATTCGCCTTGCATCTAGCATTGCTACAATAACACCATCTTCAATATTTACCTGATGCGCTAATGCTTCTAAAGTCGCAATCGAAATTAATGGCTTATCCAAAGCAAAACACAATCCCTTTACTGCCGAAACACCAATTCTAAGCCCTGTATAAGACCCTGGGCCTTTGCTTACTGAAATAGCATTCAAATCCTTCAAAGTAATTTTCGCCTTCTTTACAACGTCGTCTATGTAATTGTGCAAACGCTCAGCATGCGAGTAATTATTATTATAATCTTCTTTTAAAACTAAAGTCTCCCCTTCGCTAGAAAGAGAGACTGAACAATTAGTTGTTGTGGTTTCTATATTAAGTATGTATGTCAATCTTAAAATGTTATTGTCTTCCCAGTGTAAAAGTCTAAAACTTTTGTTTTAAAAACAAAATCATACTTCGCATTTATTAAAGAAGACTCCGCATTTATTAATCTAATTCTCGCTTGCTCCAAATCAAATGAATTTAAGGATCCTAAATTATAACGCTCTTGTGAATTACTAAATGCTAATTCTTGAGAATCTAAAGACTTTTGTGCTGCACTAAAAGCTTTAAGTGCTGCTTGTGCGTCGGTATATGCACGTTGAATATTAGATTCTAAAGTTAACTTGGCTTGTTCTAAATCTAATTTAGAATTCGCTTCTCTAATTTTAGATTTTGCTACATTAGTTTTATTTTGAAATCTAGAAAAAATTGGAATACTTACATTCAAATTGATATTATGCCCTTTGTTATCATTCAATTGATCTAAGAAGTTCGCCTCACTTGTGATTAAATTTGAATAAAACGCATTGGTTCCAAAACTATAACTTAAACTTACACTAGGCAAAAATCCGCTTTTTGAAATTTTAGTACTTAGCTCAGCATTTTCAATATCCTTTTTAGCAACTTTGATTTCGTTTCTATTTTCTAAAGCATAATTTAAAATAGGCTTGATATCATTATACATTAAAGATTCTGATGGCGTATCTATTTCAATAATTGCCACATTAAAACCTTCAAATGGCACTTGTAGCAATTGAGATAATGACAATAAAGAAAGTGTATAGTTATTTGCTGCAACAGTTACCGCTTGGGCGTCGCTACTCAATGTTGCATCCGCATCATAAATATTGGCTTTGGGTTGTACCCCTGCATCTACGAGTGCCTTAACTTGTTGTAATTGCTTACTAGAGAAATCATATTGAGCTTTAGCCGTTTCTAAACGTTCCTCGTTAAACAACACGTTTAAATATGAATTTGCCACGTTTAAAGATATATCATCTCTAATTCTATTAAGTTCTAGTTCGTTGGTTTCGTGATTTAATTGAGACTGTTTATATAAGTTTGTGGTTCTAAAGCCATTAAAAATACTTTGAGAAACACTCACACTCATATTTGTCGAGTTACTTGTTCTATTCACAAAAGACCCAGGAAATAATTCGGTTTGACCAAAACTAAGCCCTTCAGATAAATTACCACTTAATGATGGTAAAAAATTACCTTTGGCCGCTTTTATGTCTTGTTCGTTTATTAATAAGGTATTCTGTCCCTTTTTTATATTGATGTTATTTTCAAGTGCATGTGTAACACACTCTTGTAAAGTCCATAATTTGTTCTGAGCGACAGAGGACAATCCTACTAAAAGTATTACAACCAATAGTTTATATTTCATTGTTAGCATATTAGAATTATTAATTATCATCATCGTTATTATCTTCCTTAGCTTTGTTCCAAACTTTAATTTTATCGCCTTCTTTTACACCATCAGTAATTTCAATGTTGATCCCGTCTGATATTCCAGTTTCAACATTTACTTTTTTGAATTGACCATCTTCACCTTGAACTTCCACAAAAGGTTTTTCGGTAATTCTATTAAATTGAAGTAATGATTCTTTAATACATAAGGTGCTGTCCCTACTTTCAATTTCAATCTCTGCATTAGCACTATAACCAGCTCTAATTTTTGTAGATGCTTCAATTTCAACATCGGCTTTTATTGTAAATTGAACGGCGCCATTCTCTTCAATACCTTTTGGTGCAATAAAGGTTAGTTTCGCCGGAAATTCTTTTTCATTAATTGCCCCAAGAATGACTTTAATTTCTTTTCCTTCTTCCAATTTTCCAACTTCAGCTTCATCCACTTTTCCTTCAAAAATCATGATACTCATGTCTGCAATTGTAGCGATAGTGGTTCCTGCATTAAAATTATTACTTTGAATAACCTGATCACCTTCACGAACAGGAATCTCTAATATTGTTCCTGGAATTTGGGCTATAATATTTGTATTGGCCTGACTTCCTCCAGACAAGGATCCTTGTTTAATAATTTGGTAATCATTCTCAGCTTGTGTCAAACTTTCATCCGATTGATTTAATGATAACTCACTATTTTCAAAATCCTGTTTAGAGATTACTCCCTTTTCAAAAAGTGCTTTATTTCTATTGAATAATGTCTGTGAATTATCTTTAGATAATTTAGCAGATTTAATTCTACTACTCGCACTTACTAAACTTTGTTCATTGGGAACAACTCTAATTCTAGCAATTAAATCGCCTTTTTGAACGATATCCCCTTCTTCTACAAGAATTTTATCTACAATTCCTGAAACTTGAGGTTTTAACTCAATTTCTTCCTCTGGAATTAACTTCCCTGTAGCTACAGCTTTTGTATCTATTGACGTATAATAAGGTTCTTCTATTTTATAATCTATAACCTCCTTAGAATTGGAGTCCTTAAAATATTTTAATACAAATAGCAACCCTGCTATCAATACTAATCCTACTATAATTTTAATTGCTTTCTTCATTTTATTGTTGATTGATTTTTTATTCTTCTCTTAATGCTTCTATTGGTTTTACACTTGTCGCTTTAAATGCTGGGATTAACCCTATTAAAGTTCCTAAAATGACTAATATTATTAAGGCTATAAATACAACTCCAATGGATACTGATGCATTAACAAAAACAGCATCATCTCCTTGTCCTAAGTATTTATCCATTGCAATGAGTATCCAGCCTCCAGAAATTATCCCGAAAAGCCCTGCAACGATTGTTAAAAACACAGCTTCAACAACAATTTGTCGTTTAATTTCGAAAGGTGTTGCCCCAAGTGCTCTACGTACACCAATTTCTTTGGTACGTTCTTTTACGGTGATAAGCAATATATTACCAATGGCAAATACGCCAGCTATTAATGTTGCTATCCCAACAAACCAAGTTACAAATTGCATCCCTGTTAAAAACCCAGTCATTCTGCCAAAGGCCTTACCTAAATTAAAGCTTCCAAAGGCACGCTCATCCTCCGGATGGATTCGATGCATGTTTTTTAACAGTAGTTTAGTGTCTAATTCAATTTGCTTGATATCGTATTCTGGTTTTCCAGTAATAACCATCCAACCAATTTTTTCGCCCTGATTGTATATTTGTTGGAAAGTTGTGAATGGAATATGAATATCGCTGGAAGGGCCCATATTTATATTGCCAGAGTCGAACATGCCGATAACCGTAAAATTAATATTGTTTATTCGTACATACTTCCCAATAGGCTCTACGTCTTTCTCAAACAATTGTTTATAAATATCTTCTGATATCACAACTGTTTTCTTATTTTCATCAATATCATTTTGATTGATAAAACGCCCTTTTATTAATTTCTTCTTTTGAACTTTATCTAACAGTGGGTAATCACCAGCAATACTAAAATTTCCAGAAAGCAAGTTTCTAACCACCAAACTCTGATTCTGATTTCTTGGTACAACAAATTCAATACCTTCAATATTTTCTTCAATTTTTTCAACATCGGTTAGAGTAAGCCTTACCCGTCTTCCTTCTTGAAAGCCTTTAAAAGGTTTACTTGTGCTCTGAGTCCAGATAAACACACTATTGGTCGCAAAATCTCCAAACAAACGATTGAAGGAGTTCTCCATACCTCGTGCAGAACCTAATAAGCCAATTAGTAGTAGTATGCCCCACCAAACACCAACCATAGTAAGTATTGATCGCATTTTGTTCTTACTAATACTGTCGTACAGTTCTTGCCAAGTATCTCTATCAAATAAAAATTTAAACATAGTTAATCGTCTCTAAGTGCTACTATTGGTTTAATCCTTGATGCTCTTTTTGCTGGCAAATACCCCGCAAGAGTTCCTGCAGCAATTAAGGTTAATGTCGCTCCAATAACAAGCGCATTACTAACTCCAGGGTCTTTAATAAAGTAGTCTGCTAAAATAGGCGTAGAAAATTTAATAACATATACTCCAATTAATAACCCAACATATCCTGCTATAGCAGTAATAATTATAGATTCAATCATAATGATTGATATAATTTGTCTTGGTTGTGCGCCTAATGCCTTGCGAATTCCAATTTCTTTGGTACGTTCTTTAACAATAAAAATCATCATATTACTAATCCCTACAATTCCGGCAATTAAAGTACCAAAACCAATAACCAGAGCCATTAGTCCTAACCCAAATGAAATAGCATTTACAGCTTTTGCTCCTTCGGCATTATTTTGCACTCTAATTCCTCTTTGATCGGTAGGTGCAATTAAAAATCGATTCTTAAGCTTTTTCTCCATTTTAACTCCAAAAGCCAAGGCTGCATCATAATCCATTTCAGGGTTATAGGTCATATACATCATATCGACATAATCGTTATTTCCATAAACCAATTGTGCTGTTGTAATTGGAATATACAGCATACGTTCTTCATCATCTCCTCCTTCATCGGTATACACCCCTACAACTTTATATTGAATCCCGCTTAAATTAAGATATTTACCAACCGCAGTTGTTTTAGTAAACAAATCTTCTTCTACCATGCGGCCTATAATTACAACTTTGGTTCTATCGTTAATATCACGTTGATTGATATAGCGTCCTTCTTTGATTTCATTTTGTTCTATAAAAAGATTGTCTGGATGGATCGCTCTAATCGTATAATTGTTTTTTTCATTTCGGAAAGTTGCGGTTACATTTTTCATTACCCTAGAAGTCATAAACTCCACTTTGTCTCCAAACTCATCCAAAATATAATTATGGTCCTCGTTTTTAAGCTGAATTCTTCTTCCCGCTTGTAAGCCTTTATACGCCTTACTTGTCTCTCCTGGGTAAATTACTATATTATTAATAGCATCGTCTTTAAAACCTTCTTCAAAAGTGTTAATTAAGCCATTAACAATACCAAATAGAATGGTAAATAACAAAATAGCAAATGCCACAGTTAATCCAGACAGTAAACTTCTGGTTCTGTTTTTATTGATACTCTGAAATATTTCGCGCCAAAGATCTATATCAAACATATTGAGAGGCTCTTACTTGGTTAACAGGTTTATCTTCCATAATGACACCATCACGTAATCGAACGATTCGTTTACACATTTCGGCAATGTCTTCCTCGTGTGTTACTATTAAAATAGTTTTTCCTTCATCGTTTAATTGCTGAATAAATTCCATGATTTCATACGATGTGGTCGTATCTAATGCTCCTGTTGGCTCATCGGCCAATAGCAATTTTGGATTAGCAGCTAAAGCTCTAGCTATCGCAACACGTTGCTTTTGTCCACCCGATAATTCTTTAGGTAAATGATGTGCCCAATCTAACAAACCTACTTTTTCCAAATGAAATTTACCCTGCTTCTGACGCTCTTTACGTTTAAGCCCTTGGTAATATAATGGCAATGCCACATTTTCTAAAGCATTTTTATAATTGATAAGGTTGAAAGATTGAAAAATAAATCCTAAAAATTTATTCCTGTATACAGCTGCCTTTTTTTCAGTAAGGTTTTTAATAGGTAAACCATCTAATATATAATCTCCAGAATCGGCCTCATCTAACATGCCTATAATATTAAGCAAAGTAGATTTTCCTGAGCCCGAAGATCCCATTATAGCCACCATTTCGCCATTTTCAACATCTAAGTTTATACCTTTAAGTACATGTAAACTGGAATCCCCTATTGCATAGGACTTATGTAGGTTGCTTATTTTTAGCATAGTTAGTGTTATTTTTATGATGTTGTAATAAGATACAACAACAATTAGACTGTAAAAGTCCAAAAATGTTACAACAAAATAACTAATAATGTGTTAAAATACTGAAATGCAACTACTTGCTTTTTAACTTTCTATAAATAATGTATCCCAACCCTCCAATAAGCACATAAGGAACTACCATTAAATACACAATACCGTTGTTAATTCCTTTTGCCATAGTTTGCCCTTCTTCACTTTCTAATACAGCACGACACATAGCACATTGAGCCTCTGCAGATATCGAGACCAATAAAATTAAAACGACTAATATGACTGTTCTATTTTTCACTTAATTAAATATAATATGGAGAAATCATTAAATAAACTACCACACCAGATATAGCAACATATAACCATATTGGAAATGTGACTCTGGCTATTTTTTTATGTTTTTCAAAGTTTTCTGTAATCGCTCTAACATAAGTTATTAATACAAAAGGAATCACTGCTACAGACAAAATAATATGTGTAATTAGTATAATATAGTACACATATTTAATTGTGCCCTCTCCACCAAACTTAGTAGAATCACTTGTCATGTGGTAAGCTATATACATCAGCAAAAATACAACTGAAAACAATATTGCAGTTTTCATTAAACGCTCATGTAGGACGCGTTTTTTGTTTTTAATTGCCCATAACGCCGTTAGCAATATTAAGGCCGTTAAACCATTAATAGAAGCGTAAATAGGCGGCAAAAAAGATAAAGGTTCAACATTGGGAATTCGCACGCCAAATAATGCAGCAACAGCTAATGGAATACTAATTGACAATACTACAATCCATTTGTTGTATTTTTTTTCATTCTGATTTGCAACACTTTTTCCCATGCTATTCACTTAATAATTTTGCAATATCTTCTTTTAACATGCTAATTTCTTCTTGCGCACCATCCTCGTCATATTTCTCCTCTTCACTTATAGTTCCTTTATAGTAGATTTTTGGATTTCCAAAATCATCAACTCTTGAACGAATGAATCCGTTTTTATCGATAAGCGCAAAATTACCAGAGTGCTCAAACCCGCCTTCTACATCTGCATCTTCAGCGGTGTATAAATTAAAGCCTTGATTTGCCAATTCGTAAATGGTATCAAGATCACCCGTCATTAGATGCCAATTAGGATTCGTCATCCCATAATGTTCTGCATATGCTTTTAAAACTTCCGGGGTATCATGTTTTGGATTGATTGTAAATGAGGCAACACCAAAATTTTCATAACTCTTAAAGTTATTCTGAATTTGTACAAGATTCTCACTCATTCTAGGACAAATAGTTGGGCAAGTTGTAAAAAAGAATTCTACCAGATAAACCATCCCTTCATAATCCTTATTTGAAATTGTATTTCCTTCCTGATCTGTAAAACTAAATGCCGGAACCTTTTTTGGTTCTCCATTAATTTCCAAAAAAACTAAAGAGGTATTATCAAATACTTTAGTACTTGCTTTTTGGCTTCTACTTTCATCTCGATTTATATCGTCATTTGTAATGCGATCTACAATTTTTGGAATAAAAATAATTCCAAACACTAAAATTATTAGCGTGATTCCAACGTATGAATAATTCGTTTTTTTCATTTGTATTTTATTATTTTATGTGCTTAGATGTAATCACAACTCGAAAATTAAAATCAATCTTCAATTTTTACTTCTGTTTTTATATCGTCTGCTCTTCTAGATGTGGAATCGAAAGTTCCCTTTCGTTTTTGTCGATATTCTGTGAATAAAATGCGCATGTCTTCACTCATTTTATTTTTTACTACAGCTACCTTAATACAATCGTATGAGCTTAATCCATAAGCGCCTTCTTGTTTTTCGACTTGTCTTTCAGTTCTATCATCAAGTCTCCCACGCTGATTGCGATCTTTATCAATAATAAAGACATGATCAGTCGCAAGATTAGGTTCTAAATTATTCGAAGCGTTAAGACTATTGTATAGTTTCTGAATATCTTGTTCATGCCCATACGCAAAAGACCAATATTTAAGCTCGTCATATTTAAGTAATTCTTTTTTTAACAGCTTTACTTGTGCTTCAGCTCCTTGTGGAATAATGATCAATATTTGAAAGCGTTTGAATCCCTTAAATTTATCGTAAATTAATTCTTTAAGATTTGAAGCAACCGTTGATTTATCCATGGGTTGACTTCCAAAAAATCCTAGCACGGTCAAATTATTTTCCAAAAAGACATCCTCACCATCTTCATCTATAAAAGCAGAGACTTCTATTATGTTATTAGCTATAACATCCAAGGTATTATAATTATGTTTTGAAGGATACAAAAACAATAAGAATATAACTGGAAGAAAAAATAAAATAGCTAAAATTGATATCTTTTTAATACGCTTTGTTGTCATGGTGCAAAAATAAAAAAGACGGTTTAAAAAACCGTCTTTATATCTATAATTTAACACTTAGTAATCAAACAGTGTTGTGTTTTTAAAAATCTCGTTTCATATATCCCTCTTTATACACATCAAAAACGTAACCGCCCTCTTGTAAAAGGATAAATAATAAATAGCAAATTAAAAATACTGCTGTCCATACCACAACTCGACGAAGTGATTTTGTTTCGTCTCTCATGTGCATGAAATCCCAAGTAATATAATAAGCCTTTACCAAAGTTAGAATTATAAAAATCCAGTTTAGAGCTTTCATCCCTAAAACAGGCCCCATTAAGGCCGCTGGTTTATAAATCCCTAAAACTACTTCAACACCTGTAATAATAGACAATAAGACTAAAACTCCCCAAATTTTTTGGGTATTGGATTTAAACTTAATTAAACCTCTTAATATTTCTAATTTATGTGCGTGATCTGCCATTTTAAACTGAATTATCTATTATTAAACTAGGTAGAAGAATGTAAATACAAATACCCAAACTAAATCTACAAAGTGCCAGTAAAGTCCAACTTTTTCTACCATTTCGTAATTTTTTCTACGGTCGTAGGTTCCTAATATTACATTAAAGAAAATAATGATATTAATCAATACTCCTGAAAATACGTGAAATCCGTGAAATCCTGTAATAAAGAAGAAGAAATCAGCAAACAATGGCGAACCATATTCGTTTACATGCAAGTTAGCTCCTTCGACAACTACTTTACCATTGTCTCTAATAAGTTTCAATGAAGCTCCTCTTGAGAGTACTGTTTTTTCACCTTCTTCATTAATTATTTGGGTTCGGATTACCACATTATCATGTTCTTCCATACCACTAATTACCTCTGCTACAGAGTAGCTTGGTAATGCCCCTTCACTTTGAAACCACAATCCTTTTTTGGACTCATGTACAACTCTCTCATTATGCTCATCTACTACCGCAAAATCACGGATAGCTATTCTATGCCCATCATCTGCATTTACAAACTGCAATATATTTCCTCCTGTAGTTTGAACCGCACCATAATCTCCTTTAATAAAAGTTCCCCATTCCCAAGCTTGAGATCCAACAAAAATTACACCTCCAATAATTGTTAGGAATAAATACCAGGTTACTTTAGTTTTCTTCAACTCGTGCCCAGCATCAACGGCTAACACCATTGTTACAGAAGACATAATAAGAATAAACGTCATAAAGGCCACATAAATCATTGGGTAATTCCCATGAACAAAAGGGATGTGAGTAAACACCTCATCTGCAATTGGCCAAGAATCTATAAATTTAAATCTCGAGAAGCCATAGGCTGCTAAAAACCCTGAAAATGTTAATGCATCGGAAACGATGAAAAACCACATCATCATTTTACCATAGCTAGATTTTAGAGGCTGGTTGCCGCCTCCCCAAGTTTTTTCATCTGTTCCAGTACTTACAACTGTATTATCCATAAATGAATTTCGTTTTTAAAATTGCACAAAAATAATCATTTTATTTATCTAAAGAAGTATAAAAATAAAAACAAGTAAAGCCATAAAAAATCTACAAAATGCCAAAAGGTTGCAGCTAGTTCAAAACCAAGCGTTTTCTCTGTGTTATACTTCTGTTTAAAATGATTATAAATTACTACTAACAAGCAAACTAATGCTACAACGACGTGCAAAATATGCACTGCAGCAATTAGAAAGATATAAGTCATTGTTATATTACTGGTTGGGCCTGTAAAGTTATAGCCCATTGCCATCAGCTCTTGAAAGCCGACAAACTGATTGAAAATAAACGCCACCCCCAACACTAAAGTCACTAATAAATAAATTGTTGTTGCTTTTCTATTTCCCGATTTCAGGGCTCTTTTCGCCAAAATAAATGTGAGACTACTTATCACAAATATCACGGCACTAATAGCAAAGGCATTAGGCAATTGAAAATCTCTCAACCAATCTTCACGAGAACTACTTACTACAAAAGCACTAGTCCATCCTGCAAAAGACATGATTAATGAAACTATTCCAAACCAAAGCATCATCTTTTTTGCCCTGCGATTTTTTTCCTCTATTGATCCTTGAGTTAAATCCATATTATCTTATAAACTTATCTAAAACATAAATTACTTGTACTAATGTAATATATAGTACACTTGCCAACATTAATTGTCTTGCTGCTAAGGCAGTCATTTTTTTAAATAACCGAATGGCATAATATAACATTCCTAATCCTAATAAAAACACAATTATAGCACCTACAATTGTAAGTTGTAGTTTTCCTGTAAATCCAAATACTGGTATTATTGAGACTAAAATGGTCCACACAGTATACAAAATAGTTTGCATTGCTGTCGCCTTATCTCGTTTACCCGTTGGCAACATATTAAACCCTGCCTTTTTGTAATCGTCATGCAAAAACCATCCTATGGCCCAGAAGTGTGGAAATTGCCAAAAAAACTGTAGCATAAATAAAGTTCCAGGTTCAATACCAAAATCGTTCGTTGCTGCTACCCATCCTAACATAAAAGGAATAGCACCAGGAATAGCACCAACAAAAACTGATAGTGGTGTTTTTGTCTTTAAAGGGGTATATGCACTCGTATATAAAAAAATTGAAATCGCACCAAACATTGCTGTTTGTGGATTTATAATATATAAAATAGTAATTCCTAAAATTGTAAATACTGTAGCTAGAATAAATGCTGAATTTACGGAGAGTCTCCCGGCAGGAATTGGTCTGTTCTTGGTACGCTCCATTAAAGCATCCAAATCCTTTTCAATAATTTGATTAAAAGCGTTTGAAGCACCTACCATAAAATAGCCTCCAAATGCCAATAAAAACAAAATATAAAAACTAACTGTATCGGCCGCTAACAAATATCCTGCTATTGACGAAAATACGACACTTAAAGAAAGGCGCATTTTTGTAATTTCCTTAAAATCAGAAATTATTGAAGTCTTTGAAATAGAAGAATTTGAAGCCCTTGACATGGATTATAATACTGCTACGGTTTTGCGATGGCAAAGATACTTTTAAAATTGTTTATGGGCAACGCAAAATTAAAGTAATTCAAAGATTTTATAAGTACCATGTAAGTTTTAGTATCTTTAATAGATTTTTACTAAACTCTGTAACCATGACAACATCACAAAAATTATTTAGCCTCTTTGTTTTATTTATTAATACGGGCTTTTTTGCACAAAATTCTGACGATGTCACCATAGAAAGCACGAAACTATCGGACCATGTATACATGCTTGTTGGACAAGGTGGAAACATTGGTGTTTCTGTTGGTGATGATGGTGTTTTTATTATTGATGATCAATTCGCGAGATTGTCTTCTAAAATAGAAGCCGCAATTAAAAAATTAAGCGACAAGCCTTTTCAATTTTTAGTGAACACACATTGGCATGGAGATCACACTGGTGGTAATGAAAACATGCAAAAATTAGGCGCCACTATTATTGCACATGAGAATGTACATAAGCGTTTAAAAGAAACGCCCAATCGTGATAATTCAATGCGCCCAAAAGCAGCACTACCAGTAATCACTTTTAATGACAAACTAAATATCTATGTTAATGGTGAACAAGTTATAGTTTTTCACGCGAGTAACGCCCATACTGATGGTGATGCCTTGTTATATTTCACTCAAAGTAATGTATTGCACACGGGGGATACTTATTTCAAAAACAGATATCCATACATAGATATCAATTCTGGAGGCAGCATTGACGGCTATATTAATGCGGTAAAAAGCGCATTAATACTTATTGATGATGATACTAAGATTATACCTGGCCATGGTAGCCTTTCTAATAAAGCCGAGTATAAAATTTTTTTAGAAATGCTTGAAACACTTAGAACTAATGTTCAAACAGAAATTGACAAAGGTAAAACTGAAGAAGAGGTAGCTAATAATTCTGCTGTAACCAAATATTATGATGATTTAAATTATAATTGGAATTTTATAAATTCTGAAAAAATAAAACGGGCGATTTATAAAAGCTTAAAACGCTAATCAACTAAATCTCGAATACATATATTAATAAGGTCGTGCTTGTGTTTTTATAGCAATGATACCTCTCCACTAAAGTCAATTTTAAACGAGACTTTAATACTTTGTTTCCAAGCTAATCCTGGATTTGACAACATCTCTGAAATGAATTTATAAATGAATTGCAATGTTAAAATCAACCCAACTTGAAAGTAGAGGGTAGAGTTTTTTTGTAAATTTGCATCATGCTTCTGTATTTTTTTCACGAGTTGCCTATTCTTACCAATAGGTTCGTGAATTTTCTTTGAAAAATTCATAATTATTATTTTAAAATGTTAATATCTATGAATAAAATACAAGGAACATAAAAAAATCCCGTTACCTTACCGTAACGGGATTTTGAATTTACAATGAACTATTAGTTTTGAACTTGAAATATAATTGGTAATGTATAGGACACTGTTACCGGTTCTCCTCGCTGTTGTCCTGGTTTCATTTTTGGAAGCAAGTTAATAACCCTTGCTGCTTCCTTCTCTAATCTAGGGTGCGGTGCTCTGGAACGAACGCCTACAACATCACCACTCTTGTCAATCTTAAAAATGACACTAATACGTTGTCTTCCTGAAAGTCCCAAATCTCCTGCCAAATCTGTATTAAATTTCTTTTGTACAAACTTTTGAATTTTTTTAGACATGCATGCTCTTTTCGCATCATTGTTTCCTTTTTCACAACCAGGGAAGGTTGGAACATTTTCAATAAAGGCAAAAGGCACGTCTATATCATCTACAATATCATCTACGACAACATCTTCAATATCTATGATCTTCGTATCTTCATCAATTTCAGAAGATTCAATAAGTGTTTCTTCAATATCCTCCTCGTCATCTATCACATCAATTATTTCCGGGACAGCTGCCGGTGGCACTACCGGAGGTGGGGTTTTAATATGTTCTGTAATAGGAATTTCCTCATCATCCAATTCATCCATAGTTAACAGCGCAAGATCTATGACGTTCCTATCATAGCTTTTGTAGTTAATAGAATAATTGGCGATTGATAGCATTAATGCTAGACCAACAGCAAAATAGATCGCACTATTTCGCTGCACATCGGCTTTTGGATTCTTTTTTGTTTCCATAATTATTATTTTAAAATGTTAATATTATGGTAAATACACAACAAGCATACCAAAAAAAAATCCCGTTACTATTAGTAACGGGATTTTAATTATATAAAGTAATTTCTTAGTCTTGCACTTGGAAAATAATTGGTAAAGAGTAAGGTACAATTACAGCTTTTCCTCTTTGTTTACCAGGCTTCATTTTAGGAAGCAAGTTAATTACACGAGCTGCTTCTTTTTCCAATCTTGGATGTGGTGCTCTTGAACGTACACCAACAACATTTCCTTTTTTATCAATTTTAAAGATTACATTGATACGTTGTCTTCCTGTTAATCCTAAATCTCCTGCTAAATCTGTATTAAATTTCTTTTGTACAAATTTTGTGATTTTATCGGACATACATTTTCTCTTAGCGGCATTATTTCCTTTTTCACATCCAGGGAAAATCGGCACGTTTTCAATAACTGAAAAAGGCACCTCAATATCTTCTTCTACTTCTTCTACTTCAATCTCTTCAACTTCTACGATTTCTTCTTCTTCGTCTGTTTCCGTAGATTCAATTACTGTTTCTTCAATTTCTTCTTCATCTTCAACAATCTCGATAACTTCAGGAGCAGCTGGTGGAGGTGGTGGAGGTGGTGGTACTACAATTTGTTCTGTAATTGGAATTTCTTCCTCATCCAATTCTTCCATATCTAGTTGACCTATGTCAATAGCACTCTGATCGTAAGATTTGTAATTAATAGTATAATTAGTTACAAATAACATTAATGCAAGTCCAACTGCAAAATAGATTGCACTATTTCGTCTTACATCTGCACTAGGGTTCTTTTTCGGTTCCATAATTATTATTTTTCAAGATTGGTAAAATAACCAATAATTTGCTAAAAAAGCAAGGGTTTATATTTTTTTAACGATTGTTTTCTTTTTAACTGTTAAAAAAAGCGAAACAATGGCAACTCCAATACTATTTGCAATGCCATCCATAATGGATGGTTCTCTTACAATTGTATATTGTCCTTGTAAGACCTCAATAATTATACCATAAACAATCGAGGCAAAGAATGCAATTCCTATTGGTCGTTTGATTTCAAAACCAACTAAAGCCTTATACCACAATAGATTGAGTAATCCATAGGCCAGAAGATGAAAAATTTTGTCTTCATAATTTGCACCAAAACTAGGTAAGGATTGATTACTAACCAAACTCATTACTAAAATTGCAAGGGTATAAGCAATAGTTCCAAATAGTAGAAGCCTTCTATTAACCACCAATTAGGCTCTTATAATCGTCGGCTGAAAGTAAAGCCTCAAGTTGAGATACATCTGAACATTTAACTTTAATCATCCATCCGGCACCATAAGGATCGGAATTAACGCTTTCTGGTGCATCTTCTAAAGCTTCATTGAATTCAATGATTTCACCAGAAACTGGTAAAAACAAATCAGAAACTGTTTTAACAGCTTCAACTGTTCCAAAAACCTCTTCAATATCAAGTGTTTCATCTACAGTTTCAACTTCAACATAAACAATATCTCCAAGTTCACTTTGCGCAAAATCGGTAATTCCAATGGTGATTACATCGCCTTCAATGCTTATCCATTCGTGGTCTTTAGTGTATTTTAATTCAGCTGGAATATTCATAATATATTTTTTTGTAAATATGTTAGTTTTTTTTTAATTACCAAAGTTATATCTTAAAGTAATTCCAGATCGAATTGATGTTTGAGGAAAAGCAGTAGAAATAGCATATTCTGAAAAAGAATAATCGAAATAAAATATTCCAGTTAAATTTTTACTAAAAGCATAATCTGCAGTGTATTTAAGTCCCCATATGGTTTGTCCTGAAGTAACTTGATTATTATCCAAATCAAGATATCTAATAATCGTTTTATTATTTCTAACAGAGACATCTGCCTTCATATTTAAATCACTCTTTATTGTTTTTCTTGGTCCTGCTAGCTTCGATCGAATTTTAACATCTTTAATTCTATAGCCCAATCCAAGAATATATTCTTTTCCTTGAACTTCTGTTAAAAGGTTATTATCCAAACTTAATGAGAGGAAACGATCTTTTCTTATCTCAGCGAGAATTTTCAATGAGCTTTTCATCTCAAAATCTATTTTAACTAACGGACTAAACTCTTCCACCAAGTTAACATTACTAAATAATGTTTCGTTTTTATAATTCCCTGATAAATCAAACACATTAGGGTTTTGAGCTGTATATTCTGTCCCTTGAGCTGCAGCATTGTAATCAAGGTTGGTTCTAAATTGATTAATTGTATACATGGCATGATATCCATGGGTTACAGAAAAGCGTTTAAAGTGTTTTTTAAACCATTTAAATTTCATGAATCCTGTATACTTGAGCGTCCAATTAGGAATTGGCACATCTCTAAATGCGCCTAAGCTAACGTCTTTCGCATCTTGGCCTGAATATGATGCTAAAAATGCCGGTAATAATACCGCTTGATTTGTTTTACCATAACCCAAAGGAAATCCTGTTAAATCCCCCTCTTCAAAGTTATTTGGATTGGAGAAATCGACTCCAGATCTTCGCGCCAATCTACGCGCTATTACCAGTCTATTTGCTCTAAAATCGTCAAAGGTGTCTGATCCGTTTTCATCACTACTGCTAAAAGCTGTTTTAATTAAAGAGGTAGACACATTAAAATTTCCGAAAGAATTTCTAATTAATGAATTATAGGTATCACTTAATCCATCACCACTTGTATCTAATGCATTGAAACTTTCTGTGAAATTTTTGGAGTAAACTCTTCCTCCAGTTAAATCAATTTTTAGATCTCTAACTGGTTCTAGAGATGCTGAGAAATCTAGATTTTTTGTTTGAACTTCGGTATATTGTTGATTAAAATCTGGAAAAACAGTTAACCATCCTTTTCTAGCTGCGAGATACCTTATATCTCTTTGGCTTCCAAAAGTATATCCAAATGTAGGTTTTAATGTTCCAATAAAACCTGGTGTTTGCATGTACCCTGGTAAAAATGTTCCGTTATTCTCAGAATACTTAACCTGAATTCGCTTAACACTAGTTAATATATCTATGGCCGTATTGTATAAGGTATTCTTTTTTTGTCTTGGTGCAGCTGTCCCTGTAGGGCTTGGTGCTCCTGGAGGCCTTCTTGTGGTTCCTGCAGAGGCTCTATTAGTTTTTCTTACTAATCCTAAATAGCGATACAGTTGCCCCATATCTAAATTTGCATTAATATTATGCGTATTAGCATTAGACACTGAATTTCCGAGGTCATGTGTTTGCCCGTCAATGGTAAGGTTTCCAAATAAATCGGAGCCTTTTTGCCATTGAAAATCACCAGTATAAGCATAAGTTGCTCTTAAAAAACTAAGGGCTGGTATTTTATTTAGTGGGATGTCGTAGGTAATCCCCAATTGTTGAAATTGCCTATTAGGGTCTCCAACATCGAAGAAACCGTCCCATATTCCTTGGGATGGGTCTTGTGCGCCATTTAAATTATCATCGATAAAGTAATTACGAACAATATTATTATTAGATGCGGTAAAGTTTAAACGTAAAGCATCCGTAAGGTCGTAATTAATTGTATACTGAAAATCGAAGGTATAATTTCTACGATATAATTCTTCAAGACCAATATTTCCTCCACCAAGTTCAATCTCTCTGAATTTCTGTTTGTTAAATTGCCTCACAAAATCAGTGTTTACAGAAATACTCGTCGGGAGTAAATTAAAATTAAAGTCCTTTAATATTTTCCAGTATTTCCCTCTAAACAGAGAATCGTTCTTTTTAAAAGGTTCAATTTTTATTGGGTTAAAATTAAAATTATAGTTAGCTCCTACTCTTGTGTTTTGATTTAAGGAGTTTTCAATTTCAAAATCACGATGTTCAACTTGATTAAATGAGTAGTTTAAAGTTAAATTCTCAACATCATAAAATCTAGGTTTAGCTTCACTTACACGTTGTTTTCTAACCCCTATAAAGTTGATGCTTTTACGTTTTGTATAGTCTTCTGATTGTTGTTTAATTGCATCTCTTTCACTATTACTAGTAGCGGCGTCCAAACGGGTTTGAAGTTTAATATCTTTAAACTGCTGGTCGTATTCTGGCGTTACGATTTCCTCACTCTGACCATAATTAAATGGTAATTGAAGACCCCATTTTTTTGGTAGTAATTGACCCAGATTAATATTTGTTACAAGATCATATTGTTTAATATCTTCTCTACTTCTTTCGTTTGGCCCTTGTTCAATGGTTCCAAACCCAGAAGTACTACGTCTCCCTGTGGCACTAATATCCATGAAATCGGCAATATTAGAATCCATGCTCATAACGGCTGCCCATCCACCTTGATTATCCATATCAGACAATCGCAATTCATTAAACCATACTTCGGTACAAATATCCTGGCTATGCTGATTTTTAATACCAACCATTAAGGTTCTAATATCTCCAAAATTTGGATTTCCTTTTATTGCAACACGCTGTTGCCCCATTTCGATGTCCACTAAAGTAGGGTCATTGAGCTCGTTTTCGTTTAAAATGCCATTAATAACATCGTAAAACACTGGGTCTTCTGCCCCCAAAGTACCATTTGAAATTCCAAGAGATTTAATTTTAGCTAGGATTTCAATTGGTAAATTAATTTCATTTCCTGCCGGCCAAACTACAGAAGGACTAATTGACCCTGTTGATGACACTTCCAATGGGATTTCAATTTGATAATAATTTTGTGTAAAATCATTCCCCATTCTAATGAATCCAATAGCATCACCATCTAATAACCCTGAGGACTCCCCTTCTTCGGCATGTATAAACATTCGTAGCTTTTTATACTGACGCATGTCTACACTAATATTTTTAAACACAGCTCTAGAATCATTTGGCTCTAATTTACAGGTGTTTACAACCAATGATTGCTCATTTTGTCTTACGAGTGTATTGTTATTATTAAGTTGTTCTCTTTCAACACCAGGTGGGGAAACATAACGCCCATCATTTTCCTGAATTCCAATAATACCAACATCGAATGAAGTTCCGTCGGTATCGTTATTTGCATCCTCGTCTAATGACAACTTATAACGTCTCCAATCACTTCGTACTAAATCTAAGGTTCCAAAACGCATCACAGTGTTCTCCGAAAACTCATTTAAATACATTCGCATAAAACGAATGGATCTAAAATCGGAAATCCCACCGATTTGACCCGTATAGTTATTTAAAGGTATTCTAAATTGGTACCATTTCACCTGTTCTGTGTTCCCATTAGGGAGACTCACAGTTACCACTTTTCTGTCTTTAATATTATCGTTGTTTAGATTTGCTAGACTCGCTGGTGTAATATCTAATTCATACTCAAAATAACTATCTATCGTGTTCATGGTATTATCACGATTAATATCTTCTACATCTGGTTCGGTTGTAGATCCTCTATTTGTTTGTGAAAAGGTATCCGGTGAATTCCCTTCCAATCCATTATATTGTTTATAGCGTTCAAAAACATCTCCTTCTGTGTTTAAGAAATAGGTGTAATTATCATTTGCTGGATCGGTTAGCCCTGAAAAGTCTCCAAATACGGAGGCCTCTTCTGCATCGTCATATCCATCATAACCAACATCCTGATTCACACGGTCCTGTCCTAGACTTGAAAACGCATATATCAAGGACTGGTTTTGTGGGACAACGGTTCCCCAAACTGTTTGTGGTAAATTACTAATGTCTCCTGATTCGTCTAATCCATTTTCATATTGTTTTCTGCCATCTTTTAATATATCTTCAGAAACATTACCAAGGTTAAGGGTTAATTTCCCCCCTGGGTTAGTTAAATTTTCTAGAAATGGATCTTGAAGCCAAAACTCGATATACTCAACATTTGCTTGTTCAAAATCTGTTGACGTTAATTGTCTTGTAATTCCTGCCCAAGAGTTTTGCGGATTTGCTAAATTCCCGTTTGTAGTATTGGGATCCATATTATAAGCTCCTCTTTCAGAAGGATAATACACTAAATCTAAAGAATTAATTATGGTACTTTGCCCTTGTACCAAATCGACTTGTGGAAAAATCTCGCTAATAAAAATACGTCTTGTATATAGACTAGACATATCATCATCACTTATCCCTCCTGGTCGTTGAGAACCATAGAATATAGGATCAATTGAATACCAGTTTAAATGTGCGCGATCATATCCATTTTGCACACCATTATCATCCTCAGCGCCTTCATTATAAACTCTTCCTAATCCACGAGGTCTACTCGACAAATGCCATGAATGTGGCGCCAGTAGATCAATGGCATTTTGAGTGCCTTCAAAATCGTCAACATAAGATGTGGCTTCTCCTTCAAAATCAGAAGCTTTTGGTGCTCCCGGCATCAAATAAGCAAACTCACCTCTAAGCGATAAATTGGAAGGTACGTCGGTATCAATATTTGGTAATTTGTTCACCAATCGGGTCAAGAATGGAACTTCGGCTGAGAAGTTTCCATTAACACCAAATATTGTATTATTGATAGGCTCAGTACCATAGTTGGCTTTTTGTGTAATTGGACGTTCATTAAGATTTAAAAAGGTCCCTCCAAGCACAAAATTTTCATTAAACTGATGTTCTATATTAATTCCTGTGAAACGTTTTGTTTGTTGTCCAAATACAGAATTATTTTCAACAGATACTTGGATAGGAGTGTTTGAAGCTTGTAGAGCCGGGTCTAATATTTGCACTGTTCCCATTTGATAATTGACCGTATAATCAACACCTTCAACTAAAACTCGTCCTCCTGCTGTAACTTTTACTGAACCTCGAGGAACATTAAACGCCCCTATTGGTATCCCTGCTCCTCCTGCGGATTTATAACGTCCCTTAATTTGAAACTTATTTTTCTCGCCGTCTTCTAATGCAGCAGTTTTTGTTTCTTTATACAACTTATCATATACATATTTTGCTTGATTTGCATTGTATGAAGTCGTATTTTCATAATCTTCACCACCATTGGCAAGTCTGTCAAATAGATACTTTCCAAAAGGCTCAACGTTAGTGAAAATTATTTTCCCGTTTTGTTGAATTACTGTAATGCCAGGAACAAAATCAAAAAACCCGTCTCCACTTTCCTGAGGATCATTATTAAAATTTAGCTTATCTAAATTAAACACTCGTAATAATGGTGTTTCCTGTAATGGGTCTTCATTTGCTCCTGGTGAAGGAAAAGGAGTCCCTTCAACAGGTGTAATATAATTTAATGGTGAGGTTTCGGTATAAAAAATATTCAGTTTAAAATCTTCTTTTTCTAACTGAAAAGATCCTGTGTTATAAATATTTTTCATCATCAAGTCCCAAATTGGCTCTTGCACATTGGTTACAGTACTTTTTAACATTTTTAGCACCAAACTATTGTTATTTATAATCGCATTTCCTGTACCTACATCTGTACTTATATCTGTAGCATTTACACCATCATTGGCAAATTCCCCAACTTGATATACTTGGTTTCCAACAGTAAATTGAAAAGCGACCGCTAATATTTCGTCATTTTGCAATCGTTGGTTTAAAGAGATATACCCCAATTGAGTATTAAGGGTATATTCAATTCCTTCTCTAAGCTTTTTCGCATTTTCAAGTTTCCCATAATCAAACCCTTCATTTACACCAGGTACCAATATCCCCGACTGTATGGTAGCCACATCTCTAATAGCATCTGTTATTTGCGATCCAGCACCTCCAATATTTGTAGGATCATAAGCATTATTAGAATTGCTAGGATAGGCATTAGGTCCAGCCGTTACCGTAACATTAGAACCCAAACGATTAGATTCTCCTAAATCCTGAAGTCCAACAATATTTCTAACATTATCCGTTTGATTAGATCGGTTTGTTGCCCAAACCTCAATTCTCGTAATTTGAATTGGCGAATTGATATATGGGTATGTAGCTAATGAAGCATCATAATTATCTCTAAAATATTGCGCTAAGAAAAAGTGTCTATTCTCATCGTAATCCAAGCCAAAAAACTCAAACTCTTCAAGTGTTCCTCCTCCTTGAGCCACAACGGTTCTTGTTTGTGATTTCTGTTCAGAAAAAATTGCGGTTACTTTTGTCTTTCCAAATTGCAATTCGGTTTTCACCCCAAATAAACTTTGTGCTCCGGTAATTAATGAGCTATTTAAAGGCATACTCACGTTCCCTACTTCAATTTTCTGAATAATAGAATCATCTTTCCCAGCGTAGCCATCATTTAAGTTAGATAGCGGAGTGTACTCTAATTTTATAGAATTCTCAAAATCAAAAGTAGATTGTGTATCGTAATTTGCAGTTACTTGTAGTTTTGTTCCAACTTTTCCTAGTAAACTTAAGCCAATTCGTTGATCAAAATCAAAGGTGAAATTACTTCTATTCCTTGGTGAAAAAGAGGGGTTATCTTGTTTAGTAAATAAAATCCCTAAATCCATTTCTACAGATCCTTGAGGAATTACTTCAATAGTGTTTCCGCCGAAAAGAGTTTCAAAAAAATCAGAATTTACGTATAAGTCTGGAATTAGATTTTTCTTCAATGCATCTGCTCCCAATTTTTTACCATCATAAGCATCAATCTTTTGCTGGTAATAATTTCTCAGGTTTTCCTGTGCAAGCAATTTTTGAAATTCCTCACGTGTTAAAATTATTGGATATTTTATATTAAAACTACCAACACTCTCCGTATAAATATATCTATCGGTTAGTGGGTCGTAAGTATATTTAGACACAATACTATCTGGATTTGGCAATTGTAAATTACCAAATGAAAATGTGGTTCTTAAGGAATCTGGAACTGTGGTTTGCTGTGCAAATGTCACCATGCAATACAGCATTATTATGCTAGTAAGCAGAACTTTTTTGGTAGACTTGTAAAAATTATAGTTAGTAGTCGTCTTCAAATCAATTATAAGTTTTTTAAGGCTTCTTTAATAATAGCTTCAACACTTGCATCTGGAGTTTTAGAAATAATCTTATCAACAACACGATCAGATTGTTTTTTAGCAAACCCTAGAACTTCTAATGCAGATAACGCTTCATCTTTGTTTGTATTGCTTTGGGAAACCATTCCTTCATCAATATCATATACTTTTAAAACTTTGTCTTTCAATTCAATAATTACACGCTGTGCTGTTTTTAATCCTATGCCCTTAACGGACTGTATCAGTGCCACATCTTCAACAGCAATTCCTTCTCTAACTTGTTTTGGTGTTAGTGAAGACAACATTGTTCGTGCTGTACTGGCACCTATACCGCTAACCGAGATTAGTAAACGGAATATTAATCGTTCACTTAATGAAGAAAACCCAAATAACGTATGAGAGTCCTCCTTAACCTGTAGATGTGTATACAATTTTAAATTTTCTTGATTAGAAATCTGAGAATAAGTATGCAAAGAGATGTTTAACTTATAACCAACACCGTTACAGTCTATAACAACATCAGTAGGGTTTTTTTCGGTAAGTTTTCCTTGTATATGCGTAATCATTAATAAGTTTTGTTAGCGTCTCAAATGTAATAAAATTATTATACATAAAACATCCATTAAACATCAAATTATCGCATATAATCAGTTCTTTTTCACATATTCACCGTAAAAATCTATACATGACTAATGGATGCTCAACTTTCTACGCATTACACTCGTAAATATATTTCGCTAAAAATTATTAAAGCTTGTCCAACTAAAGCATAATTTTAATTTCTTTCTTGCTTTTTTTGAGCATCAATTACAGCAATTGCAGTCATGTTTACAATTTCATCTACGCTAGCATCTAATTGTAAAATGTGAGCCGGCTTTTTTAACCCCATCATTATAGGCCCAATATTGTCTGCTTTATTTAGTTCCTTTAATAGTTTATAGGTGATATTTGCAGCATCCAAATTAGGGAATATTAAAGTATTCACCTTTCTTCCTGCTAATTTAGAAAAAGGAAAAATATCCTGACGCATTTCATTATTTAATGCAAAATCAGTTTGAAATTCGCCATCCACGATCAAACTTGGGTAATATCTGTGTAGGTATGACACTGCTTCTCTAACTTTTGAAGCCTTTTCATTATCAGAAGATCCAAAATTAGAATATGATATCATTGCCATAACGGGCTCAAGTCCAAACATTTTTACCGTCGTGGCTGTCATTTGAGCAATTTTAGCAAGGTCTTTTGATGATGGATCTATATTGATCGAGGTATCACTTAAAAACAATGGTCCTCTCTCTGTCATTAATAAATTAGTAGTGGCAATTCTTGTTGCTCCTTTATCAAGACCTATAAGTTCAAGTATTGGTTTTACCACTGTTGGATAATTTCTAGAATACCCAGAAATAAGCGCATCGGCATCACCTTCATTAAGCATCATGGCAGCATAATAATTACGTTCTCTCAGTAATTTTTTTGCCGTGTGTAATGTAATCCCTCGGCGTTTACGGCGCTCCCAATATAATTTTGCATAGTCATCTTTACGTGCTTCTTCCTCATCCGATTTTGGATCGATAATAGGGACTTCAGCATCAAACTCGATATCGACTTTCAATTTTTCTATCACATCACGACGCCCCAGTAATATTGGTTTTGCAATGCCTTCATCATGTGCTATTTGTGCCGCTTTTAACACCGTTAACTGATCGGCCTCAGCAAACACAACCCTTTTTGGATCAAGTTTGGCACGACTATGTAGTAGTCGTACTAATTTATGATCACTACCTAATCTTGATAAGAGTGTTTCTTCATATTTTTTCCAGTCTTCAATGGGCTCAGTTGCAACACCACTTTCCATCGCAGCTTTAGCTACAGCAAGCGGCACCACTCCTATAAGTCTTGGATCAAATGGCTTGGGTATTATATAATCTTTACCAAAAGTCAATCTTGTTTTGCCATAGGCAACATTTACTTGTTCAGGAACAGGTTCTTTTGCAAGGTTCGCGAGTGCAATTACAGCGGCTTTTTTCATTGCTTCATTAATTGCTGTTGCTCGTACATCTAGAGCGCCTCTAAATATAAATGGAAATCCAAGTACATTATTTACTTGGTTAGGATGATCACTACGACCTGTAGCCATAATAATATCATCTCTAGTATCTATGGCTACTTGATAGGCAATTTCCGGATCCGGATTTGCCATTGCAAAAACAATAGGATTATCTGCCATTGTTTTAAGCATCTCTGGCATAACAATATCCGATGTTGATAATCCAATAAACACATCTGCCCCAATCATGGCCTGCTCCAAAGTTTCAATATCTCTTGTAGTTGCAAACTCAGCTTTCTGGGTTGTTAAATTATCGCGATCTTGCCTGATAACACCTTTGCTGTCTAACATTACAATATTATCACGATTTGCACCAAATGATTGATATAATCGCGTACAAGAAATTGCTGCTGCTCCGGCACCACTAATTACAATATTTACATTCCCAATATTTTTTTCTGTAATTTCTAAGGCATTCAACAAAGCTGCCGCAGAAATAATTGCAGTACCATGTTGGTCATCATGCATTACAGGAATATCCAGCTCTTCTTTTAACCGTCGTTCAATTTCAAAAGCTTCAGGAGCTTTAATATCCTCAAGATTTATGCCTCCAAATGTTGGCGCAATATTTTTTACAGTTTGAACAAACTCCTCAACATTTTCAGTATCTACCTCTATATCAAACACGTCAATATCAGCAAAAATTTTAAACAATAAGCCTTTGCCCTCCATCACAGGTTTTGAGGCTTCTGGGCCAATATTCCCGAGTCCTAAAACAGCTGTTCCATTAGAAATTACAGCAACCAAATTCCCTTTTGCTGTATACTTATAGGCATGAGACTTATCTTTCTCAATTTCTAAACATGGCTCGGCCACTCCAGGAGAATAAGCTAAAGACAAATCTCTTTGTGTAGCGTATTTTTTCGTAGGAACGACTTTAATTTTTCCTGGAATTGGTTTAGCGTGATATATTAAGGCTTCTCGACGTTTGCTTTCTTTACTCATATTCTCTTGATTATATGAACTCGCAAAGGTATTAAAGATTTACACATTAACTAAATTTATTGAACTATACTCTATAATAGAAATGCTGGGGAACCTTTTAATTGGAAGCTACTTTTTGCAGATTAATGTCGTGTGACCTTCTGCTTTCAATCCTCTTTTTTAGAGCATATCATTTTCAATCACTCTTGTAAGTTTTTACTATCAATATCGACAAATAAAGGTAACTGCTAATGAAAAAGAAAAATTGGTTGGTTAGTTTTTAAGAAGCCTGGATATCGCACATTAATAGCCAGGCTTCGTTTTTATATTGCCTTAATAATGTAGGTGTTTCGCTTCCCTCTATTTAAGATCACGTAAGTACCATTAATTAAATCTTCGGCAGAAATATTATAATCTTCTTTTACTTTAGTTTTGTTTACCGCAATTGAGTTTTCTTTTAGTGCTCGTCTTGCTTCTCCATTTGATGCCAAGAAATTAGTTTTTGCAGCCAAAGCAGCAATCATATCTAATCCATTCGTAATTTCTTCTTTAGCAATTTCGGCTTGAGGAACACCATCAAAAACATCCAAAAAGGTAGCTTCATCTAGGGTTTTAATGTCTTCTTTAAAGCTCTTGCTAAACAATATATTTGATGCTTTTTCGGCATTCTCAAAAGCGGCTACATAGTGTACCATGCTGGTGATTTCCTTCGCTAGTGTTTTTTGCAATAGCCTCAAATGCGGTGTTTCTTGATGTTCTTTTATTAAATCCTCAATCTCAACTTTGTTAAGAAAAGTGAATATTTTTATATATTTTTCGGCGTCGATATCACTAGAGTTGAGCCAATACTGATAGAATTTAAATGGCGACGTTCTTTTTGGGTCAAGCCAAACATTACCACCTTCAGATTTACCAAATTTTGAGCCATCAGACTTTGTGATTAATGGGCAAGTAATAGCGTAGCCTTTCCCATGGCCAATTCTTCTAATTAATTCTGTTCCTGTCGTAATATTTCCCCATTGATCACTTCCGCCCATTTGGATGGTACAATTATTGGACTTATATAAATGGAGGAAATCATAACCTTGTACTAATTGATAAGTGAACTCTGTAAAACTCATCCCTTCTGATGCTTCGGAAGTAATTCTGTTTTTTACTGAATCCTTAGCCATCATATAATTAACCGTAATATGCTTTCCTACGTCACGAATAAAATCCAAAAAAGAAAAGTCTTTCATCCAATCATAATTATTTACCAATTCGGCAGCATTTTCAGCATCACTTTCGAAATCTAAAAAATGAGCCAACTGATTTTTTATTGCATTTTGGTTATAACGTAATGTTTTTTCATCTAACAAATTACGTTCGTTAGATTTTCCTGAAGGATCACCAATCATTCCAGTTGCTCCCCCAACCAAAGCTACAGGCTTATGACCACAACGTTGGTAATGTGCTAATAACATAATAGGAACTAGGTTTCCAATATGCAAAGAATCGGCCGTCGGATCAAAACCAACGTAAGCACTTCTCATGCCTTCTAATAAATGTGATTCAGCTCCGGGCATTGTATCGTGTACCATACCTCTCCATGTTAACTCTTCAATATAATTCTTTGCCATTTCTTGTAAAAATTTGAACAAAGATAAATGTTTCATAACTGATGAGAAAAGAAAAAAGATTAATTTAGTCTTATGATATTAGTTACAGGAGGAACGGGATTAGTTGGGAGTCATTTATTATTTCAATTAACCCAAAAAGGCTCAAAGGTTAGAGCCATTTATCGATCAGAAAACAAAATAGAAAAGGTTAAACATGTGTTTTCTTATTATACAGAAAATGTTGATCTTTTGTTTTCAAAAATTGAATGGGTTGAAGCAAATATTAATGACATCCCTAGTTTAGATTCGGCATTTACTAATATCACCAAAGTCTATCACTGTGCTGCATTTATCTCATTTGACACCAATGATTACTATGCCTTGAGAAAGATAAATATTGAAGGCACTGCTAATATTGTAAACTATTGTCTTTCAAACAATATTGAAAAGTTGTGCTATGTAAGTTCCATTGCTACTATTGGTGATTCTGATAAAAATGAACCTATAAATGAAAACAGTGATTGGAATCCAGAAGCGGAACACAGTGTTTATGCCATTACAAAATATGGCGCCGAAATGGAAGTGTGGCGTGGGACTCAAGAAGGGTTAAATGCTGTAGTTGTAAATCCTGGAATCATTATTGGTCCTGGATTTTGGCGTAGTGGAAGTGGAAGTTTGATTAAACTTGTACATAAAGGCATGTCTTATTATACAAATGGTGTTGTAGGTTTTGTTGATGTCAAAGATGTTATTTCTATCATGCTGAAATTAATGGAAAATGATTTTAAAAATGAACGCTATATTTTAATTTCGGAAAACCTGTCTTATAAAGATTTTTTCGTCAAAATAGCAACACGGCTTCAAGTGAAACCTCCAAAAAAATTAGCTTCAAAGCTATTATTAAATATTGCCTGGCGCGTAGATTGGTTAAGATCTGCTTTAACTAAAAAGGGACGTCGATTAACTAAAAACGCTGCGAAATCAATCACTACTATCTCAAACTATAGCAATCAAAAAATAGTAGTGGACTTAAATTACACTTTTAAATCCATGGATGCATCTATTGACGAGTCGAGTCGACTTTTTTTAATCGATCTCGATTAGATCTTTCTAGTTTTGACTTAAGTTTTGGGTTTAATTTTCTGTCAGAAGCTTTTATTTCATCTAATGATTCTCTTTTTATTCGTTGTTCCTTACTTCGTTCTCCTCGTTCAATATCCTCAATAGCAATGACGGAATCAAACTGAACTTTTTCTTTTTGAAGCCTTTCATTAACGCGGTTATAAATGCCTTCAAATTGATCCATATGATAAGAATAATATGAATTACTCAATACAAATTGTAAACTATCAATATTATACTTTTTATAAATAAATGCTTCAGGAGAAATGCCTTCATTTTCAAGACTATATTTACCAACCCCTTTTGCTGCCGTAAAAAGTGACATGTCGTAAATAATGTTCGCCATTTTCTCTTTCCCAATAAGGTTCTTCGGCTTTTTTGGGGTTTCAATGCTATTATTATTGCATGAAATGACAAAAACTAATATTAGTATATATTTTATGTGCTTTATCATCTATTAAAAGTTAATCGTTTTGCCGTTTTAGTAGCATAAACTTTAAAGTTTTTATAGGCTAAACTTCCATTTACAAAAGTATGTGTAACTCTAGATTTGAAGGTTGCATTCTCAAAAGGCGACCAACCACATTTGTATAATATATTCTCTTTTGTGACTGTCCATGGGTTATTTGCATCAACAATTACAAGGTCAGCAAAATAGCCCTCTTTAATAAATCCCCGTTTTTCAACTTGGAATAAAATGGCTGGATTATGACACATTTTCTCAACAATTTTTGTGATTGAGATTTTACCTTGATGGTAGGCTTCTAACATTGCAACTAAAGCATGCTGTACCAAAGGCCCTCCAGATGGTGCTTTTGTATAAACATTGTTTTTTTCCTCTAGAGTATGTGGTGCATGATCTGTTGCAATGACATCAATTCTATCATCTAACAATGCTTCCCAAAGTTTTGCTCTGTCGGCTTTTGTTTTTACAGCAGGGTTCCATTTGATTAAGGTCCCTTTTTCATCATAATCTTCATCCGAAAACCAAAGGTGGTGTACACAAACTTCAGCCGTTATCTTTTTGTCTTTTAATTTTTGTTTATTCGAAAAAAGCTTTGTTTCTTTTCCTGTAGAAAGGTGAAACACATGCAATCTAGCACCCGTTTTTTTTGCTAGTTTAATTGCTTGAGACGATGACAAATAACAGGCTTCCTCACTTCTTATAACAGGATGATACTTAAGTGGAATATCATCCCCATAAGTATCCACATGTTGTTTTAAATTTTTCTGAATGGTCCCCTCATCTTCACAATGTACAGCAATTAACAAATCGGTACTCGAAAATATTTTCTCTAATACTTCAGGATTATCCACTAACATATTTCCAGTAGACGAACCCAAAAACAATTTTAGCCCTGCTACATTTTTTTTATCGACTTTTAAAACTTCTTCGAGGTTATCATTGGTTCCTCCAAACATAAAGGAGTAATTTGCATACGATGTTTTAGAAGCTATTTCAAATTTCTCTTCGAGTTTTTCAATTGTAGTTGTTTGTGGATTAGTGTTAGGCATCTCTATGAAAGAGGTTATACCTCCGGCAACTGCAGCCCTAGATTCACTTTCTATAGTAGCTTTTTGGGTTAATCCTGGCTCTCTAAAATGGACCTGGTCGTCAATAACTCCAGGCAACACAAAATTGTTTTCTGCATCAAAAATATGGACGTCAGCAGATTTAGCACTTATAGATTCTGCTATTTCCTTAATACATTCGTTTTCAATAAGTATATCCCCGTTAAAAATAGTTCCTTCATTAACTATTCTTGCGTTTTTTATGAGTACGGTTTTATTTTTCATTTTATTCTCTTCCTAATAAACTTTTAATCTTCATTGTAATCACCCCAAAAATTGCTTCAGAAATTATCCCTCCACTCAATTTTGATTCCCCTTTAGTTCTATCTGTAAAAATTACTGGGACTTCAATAATTTTAAAACGCCTTAGATAGGCTTTAAATTTCATTTCTATTTGAAATGCGTAGCCAACAAACTTAATTTTGTCTAAATCAATTCTTTCTAACACTGATCGTTTGTAACATACAAATCCAGCTGTTGTATCATGAATTTTCATTCCAGTTATTACGCGCACGTATATCGAAGCCATATATGACAATAATACTCGTGACATAGGCCAATTTACAACATTTACACCTTTTACATATCGAGATCCAATTGACATATCGGCGCCATCAATATGACAGGCATTATACAATCGTTCTAAATCATTTGGATTATGTGAAAAATCGGCATCCATTTCAAAAATATAATTATAATCTCGATCCAAACACCAGTTAAACCCATGAATATAAGCGGTCCCTAAACCCGACTTTTCTCTTCGAGTTTCTAGGAACAATTGATCCTTAAATTCCTTTTGTAATTCCTTAACTTTAAGTCCTGTTAAATCTGGTGAATTGTCATCAACCACAAGGATATCGAAAGCCTTATTTAAGCCAAAAGTAGTTCTAATAATGGCCTCAATATTTTCAATTTCATTAAAAGTAGGGATAATGACAATAGCGTCTTTCATTAAAAAAATAATTTTAGCAAAAGTAAGTTATTTACAGGATTAATTTTATAGAAATATTCTTCATAATTTAGCAGCCATGTTACGTGAAATAATATCTAACGAATGGTACACCATATTAATTGTTTTGAGCCTATGTGTTTTAACATTAGCAAAACAGGTATATGCCAATAGATTTAGGGAGTTTTTAGGTGTTGTTGGCAATTCAAAATACTTAAAAATTTATTCACGTGAAAAAAAACTTTTCGATAAATTTGACAGCTTATTATTTCTAAATTTAATTATTTCTCTGTCAATTTTTTCATTATTGTGCTACACGACCTTAATTGATCCATTGCTTTTCGATATTATATTACTTGTAAAAATTGCTTTAGGGATAGGTATTGTCCTATTGGTTAAAAGCTTCTTAGATCGTATCATTGCGAGTTTGTTTGAAATTAATACGATAATCGATGCCTATATATTTCAAAAAACCAGTTATAAAAACTTCATTGGTATATTATTGTTACCAATCAATGTTTTTCTTGTATTTGTAATACCCCCAAATCCAGCTATATTCTATGTAATCCTAGGCGTACTGATACTCATCAATTTAATAGGTTTAATTACTTCTATTAAATCCCATCAAAAAATTATAATACATAACTTTTTCTATTTTATTTTGTATCTTTGCGCACTCGAAATCGGGCCTTATATAATATTGTATAAGCTATTGAAAGATAGTTAATATATAAAAACGACAAGTCTACCTATGAAAGTGAAAACAATTTTGGTTTCGCAACCGGAACCTAAAGTGGAAAATTCTCCTTATTTTGATTTACAAGAAAAGCAACGTGTAAAGATCGATTTTAGACCTTTTATTCATGTTGAAGGGGTATCTGCAAAAGAAATTAGATTAGAAAAAGTTGATTTAAATAATTATACCGCAATAATTCTTACAAGTAGAAATGCTGTTGATCACTTTTTTAGAGTTGCAGATGAAATGCGATTTAAAGTTCCAGATTCTTTAAAATATTTTTGTCAATCGGAAGCTGTGGCATACTACTTACAAAAATATGTAGTGTACAGAAAACGAAAAATATATGTTGGTAAACGCACCTTTACAGAGTTATCTCCATTAATCAAGAAATATAAAGATGAAAAGTTTTTACTTCCTACAACAGATAAAGTAAAACCATCTGTTCCTGAGATATTAAATAAATTAGGTGTGAATTGGAAACAATCAACATTTTACAAAACAGTTATTAGTGATTTATCTGATTTGGCCAATGTATCCTATGATGTTTTAGTATTTTTCAGTCCTTCTGGAATAGAATCTTTATTTCATAATTTCCCAGATTTCAAACAAAACGACACACGAATAGCCGTATTTGGCAACACCACTGTTAAGGCTGTTGAGAATAAAGGGTTGCGAGTAGATATTGCTGCTCCAACTCCAGAAACACCTTCTATGACCATGGCTTTGGATAAATATATTCAAACAGCCAATAAGAAATAGTCCTGTTTTTAAACATAAAAAAAAGCCTGATTTATCACTAAATCAGGCTTTTTTAATAGTATCAATTTGCTTATAATGTAAATCGCTGTGGTCCACCACGTCTAATTTCTTCTGGAGCATCAGCTTCAAATTGTTCGAAATTTACTCTAAAGGCATTCGACAATTTAAACGCCGTTTCATAATAGGCCTTATCATTATTCCATGTTGTTCTAGGACTCAACACCTCCGTTGGTACACCTGGACATGATCTTGGTTGAGCAACCCCAAAGACTGAATGAATATGGTAATTTTCGTAAGTGTAATCGCCAAGATCACCATTTAACACTGCATTTATCATTGCTCGAGTATATTTTAATTTCATTCTCGTTCCAACGCCGTATGGGCCTCCTGTCCAGCCTGTATTTACTAACCAAACATTAACCCCCGCTTCTGTCATTTTATGACTTAACATCTCTGCATATTTAGCAGGGTGTAAGGGCATAAATGGCGCTCCAAAACATGCCGAAAATGAGGGCTGTGGCTCAACCACACCAGCTTCAGTTCCTGCAACTTTTGCAGTATATCCCGATATAAAATGGTAGGCAGCTTGACTAGGTGTTAACTTAGAAATTGGAGGTAATACTCCAAAAGCATCAGCAGTTAAGAAGAATATATTTTTAGGGTTTTTACCAATTGAGGGCTGACTAATATTATCAATATGATAAATAGGATAACTCACTCTTGTATTTTGAGTTATAGATGTGTTTTCAAAATCTACATCACCATTATCAGCTAGAACTACATTTTCAAGAATTGATCCTTTTTTTATGGCATCATAAATTTCAGGTTCGTTCTCTCTTGAAAGATTAATCACCTTAGCATAACATCCGCCTTCAAAATTAAAAACAGTATTTTCATTGGTCCAACCATGTTCATCATCACCAATTAAACTTCTATTAGGATCGGTTGATAACGTTGTTTTACCGGTTCCGGATAATCCAAAGAAAATAGCAGTATCTCCAGCTTCTCCAACATTTGCACTACAGTGCATTGGTAGTGTGTTTTTAAATACTGGAAGGATAAAATTTAAGGCAGAAAAAATACCTTTCTTAATTTCCCCAGTATATCCTGTCCCCCCAATAAGTGCAATTTTTCTTGTAAAATCTAAAATCGCAAAATTGTGTTGACGTGTACCATCAACTTCTGGATTAGCCATAAATCCAGGTGCATTTACAACTACCCATTCCGGGGCGAAGTTTTCTAATTCTGCTGGAGTGGGACGTAAAAACATATTGTAAGCAAACATGTTGCTCCAAGGATATTCATTAATTACGCGAATGTTAGTTCGGTAATCGTCATCGGCACAAGCATAGCTATCGCGAACAAAAACCTCTTTTTCCGATAAATAATCAGTAACCTTATTATAAAGGCTTTCAAACTTATCACTATCAAAAGGAATATTAATATCACCCCACCAAACGCGGTCTTTGGTAACATCGTCTTTAACAATAAAACGATCCATTGGAGAACGTCCAGTAAACTCGCCAGTATTTACGGCCAAAGCTCCTGAAGAAGCCTCAACGCCTTGTGCTTTAGAAATTGTACTCTCGTGAAGTTGATCTGGTGATAATTGATAGTTTACTATCGCATTCTTAATACCATATTGACTCAACTCAATCGTTTTCGTAACTTGGGTGTTATCCACCATAATTTTAAGTGTTGTTTATGGTACAAAAGTATAAATTTTTCTAAAACACCAATTTAAAAAACGATTTTATTCTGCTTTAAATTTCAGAAAATCAAGCATCATCAGTATCCATGATATAATAAAAAACAAACCGCCTATTGGTGTGACAAACCCAATAGTGGTAAAATCAAACCCTGTCAAGGTATTGGTCGCCAACCCATAAATTGATCCAGAAAAGAACAAGACCCCTAATACCAATGTATAATAGATTCGCTTCTTTGTTTTTGAACTCAATATTGTAGTGCTCCCAACAAACAAAAGGACTATGGCATGATACATTTGGTAACGCACCCCTGTTTGAAAGGTCTCTATAGCGTCTGGCGAAATACTTTTTTCTAAACCATGGGCAGCAAATGCGCCAAGTATCACAGCGAGTAAACCAATAATACTTCCTGAAACCAAAATTTTTTTGTTCATATTAATTTTTGTTTTAAGTTTTTATAACAATTTCATTTATTACATTCGTGGCATAAATAATAACAAAATTACTCAACTATTCTAACTATGCGAAAGATTTTGGTTATCGGTTCTGGCAAATCTTCATCTTATTTAATTAAATATTTTTTAGATAAAGCTGAATCTGAAAATTTACATATAACAATTTGTGATGTTTCTTTAGAGAACGCCAAGAAATTAATTGGAAACTCGAGTCATGCTAATGCAATCAGGCTCGATGTATTTGATCAAAAATCAAGATCGAATGCCATTAGTAATGCCGATATTGTTGTTTCCATGCTCCCTACACGATTTCATGTTGAAGTGGCTAAAGACTGTCTTGTCCTTGGTAAAAACATGGTAACAGCATCTTATATTAGTAGTGAGATGCAAGCACTTGATGAAGCGGTTAAAAATAAAGGGCTCATTTTCATGAATGAAATTGGGGTAGACCCAGGAATAGACCATATGAGTGCCATGAAGGTTATTGACAAAATTAGGGATAAAGGTGGCGATATTATTTTATTCGAATCATTTACTGGCGGCCTAGTTGCTCCCGAGAGTGATAATAATCTTTGGAATTATAAGTTTACGTGGAATCCAAGAAATGTCGTTGTGGCTGGACAAGGTGGTGCAGCAAAATTTCTGCAAGAAGGTAAATATAAATACATTCCATATAATCAGCTTTTTAGAAGAACTGAATTTCTTGAAATAGAAGGCTATGGCCGCTTTGAAGGATATGCCAACAGAGACTCGTTGAAATACCAAAGTGTTTATGGTTTAAATAATGCCAAAACACTTTATAGAGGCACAATGCGCCGAGTAGGTTTCAGTCGTGCTTGGCAAATGTTTCTGATGCTTGGTATGACGGATGACAGTTATAACATTGACGATAGTGAAAACATGAGTTATCGTGATTTCATAAATGCTTTTTTACCTTATAGTCCAACGGATTCAGTAGAGCTGAAATTTAGACACCAGTTAAAAATTGACCAAGACGATATTGTATGGGATAAACTTGAAGAACTCGATATTTTTAATGCTAACAAAATGGTTGGGCTTAAAAAAGCATCACCAGCACAAATTCTTCAAAAGATTTTAATGGATAGCTGGACGCTGGACGAAAGCGAGAAAGACATGATTGTGATGTATCATAAGTTTGGTTATAAACTGGATGGTAAAGTACAGCAAATAGATGCGACGATGGTATCTATTGGAGATGATCAAACCTATACAGCCATGGCTAAAACCGTCGGATTACCTGTAGCCATTGCAACTCTGGCCATATTAAATGAAAAAATTACAACCCCAGGTGTGCAAATTCCAATAAGTAAAGAAGTTTATGAACCTATTCTTAAAGAATTAGAAGAGTACGGGATCAAATTTAAAGAAAAAGAAGTTCCTTATTTTGGCTATAATCCTTTAAATATCTAACAGAAAGCTTATCATTTTAAATCATTTTACTACTTTTATATTATATTTTTAAACATAAAAGCTCGTGAAGTTTATAAATCAAAACTTGCACATCGATGGTATCGATAAAAAGATATTACGTGCCTTAATGGAAGATGCCAGAACCCCAGTTCTTGAAATCGCCAGACAAGTTGGTATTTCTGGTGCTGCCATTCATCAACGTCTCAGAAAACTTGAAAAATCACAGTTAATTTCAGGCTCAAAATTTGTCATTAATCCAAAGATATTGGGTTACACAACCATGGCATTTATTGGTATTTTTCTTGACAAAGCCGTTAGTAATCCCGATGCTGTCAGACAACTTAAAAAAATACCTGAAGTTTTGGAGTGTCATTACACAACAGGAAATTGGAGTATTTTAATTAAAGTCCTCTGCAAAGACAATGAACATTTAATGCATGTTCTTAATAGAGATATCCAAACCATTACTGGAGTGTCCAGAACAGAAACATTCATTTCTTTAGATCAACAAATAGATCGACAGATTAAAATATAAGACGATTATATATCCCCTGAAGTGATATTTTATTAAAAAATATACCAAACAAGGGCCTTAATACCTCCTCCTTTTTTTCTATTCGCCAGATAAGTTTTGTAGTTTTATCGTCTTCAATAATATAAAACATGTCAGAACAAAAAAGACTCTTCTTAGTTGATGCCTACGCTTTAATATTTCGAGGCTACTATGCATTTATTAAAAACCCACGAATCAATTCAAAAGGTGTTGATACTTCAGCTATATTGGGGTTTACAAATTCCTTATTAGATGTTATAAAACGTGAACGCCCAGATCATTTGGCCGTGTGTTTTGACAAAGGCGGAAGCGTTGCGAGGAAAGAAGCTTTTCCTGAGTATAAAGCCAATCGTGATGCGACTCCTGAAGCGATAAAAATTGCAGTGCCTTATATTGAACAAATATTAAAAGCCATGCATATTCCCATCATGGTTAAGGAAGGATTTGAAGCGGATGATGTGATTGGAACCTTAGCTAAAAAAGCAGAAAAAGAAGGTTACAAAACCTATATGGTTACCCCAGATAAGGATTTCGCCCAATTGGTGAGTGATAATATTTTCATGTACAGACCAATGTTTGGAGGAGGATATGAAACCTGGGGAATTCCTGAAGTCCAGAAAAAGTTTGCGGTAGAACGTCCTGAACAAGTAATTGATTACTTGGGAATGATGGGAGATTCTGCCGATAATATCCCTGGACTCCCTGGTGTTGGAGAAAAAACGGCGAAAAAATTTTTGGCACAATACGGGTCTATGGAAAATCTTTTGGCAAATACCCATGAGTTGAAAGGTAAATTAAAAGAGAAAATAGAGGCTGCAAAAGATTTAGGGTTGCTATCAAAAGATCTTGCAACTATCATTCTTGATGTTCCAGTTGATTTTAACTTCGATGATTTTGAACTCAACACCCCAGATATAGATGCGGTAAAAACCATTTTTATGGAATTGGAATTCCGCCGACTGACTGACAACTTAGTTAAAACTTTTGCGGTACAACCTGACCCTGCGTCAACGTCTCAATCCACAACTCAAGATAAACCAACACCCACTACAAAGGAAACATCATCGGCTGGAGCCGGACAATTCTCTCTGTTTGGAGGAGATGACACCTCAACCCCTGAAACAACTAATGACTTTAGCAGAAGATCAATACATACAACTTCTCATTTTTATCAAAATATAGCTCCTGGGCTTAGTACAACATTGTTTCTTAAAAATTTGATATCGCAAACGTCTGTATGTTTTGATACCGAAACCACAGGTCTTAATCCAATTACTGCCGAACTGGTTGGTATTGCTTTTTCCTGGGAAATTGGTAAAGGGTTTTACCTGCATTTTCCCGAAAATAAAGATGAAGCTCAAGAATTAATAGAACAATTGCGACCCTTCTTCGAAGCTGATCATATCGAAAAAATTGGTCAGAATTTAAAATACGATATTAAAGTACTAGCCAAATATAATATTGTCGTTAAAGGCAAACTATTTGATACTATGATTGCCCATTATCTTATCAATCCAGATATGCGTCATAATATGGATGTCCTCTCCGAGACCTATTTAAATTACACGCCTGTTTCTATAACAGAACTCATTGGTAAAAAGGGCAAAAACCAATTGTCGATGCGAGATATCCCTTTAGAAAAACTCACCGAGTATGCCGTTGAAGATGCCGATATTACCCTTCAATTAAAAGAGCATTTCCAAAATGAATTGGGGGAAGCTAATATTAAAAAGTTATTTGATGAAATTGAGATTCCATTGGTAAAAGTATTAGCCGCTATGGAACTTGAAGGCATCAATCTGGATACTTCTTTTTTAAATGGCCTAGCAGAAAATTTAAATACCGATATAAAAGCTTTAGAAGTCAGTATTTATGAAGCCGCTGGTGAAGATTTTAATATCGCCTCTCCAAAACAGTTGGGGATTATTCTATTCGAAAAGCTAAAACTTGTCGACAAACCCAAAAAAACAAAAACAGGACAATATTCAACTGCCGAAGATGTGCTCTCTTACCTTGCTAAAGATCATGAAATAATTCAAAACATTTTGGAATATCGCGGATTGGCAAAATTAAAGAGCACCTATGTTGATGCTTTACCAACACAAGTCCTCGAGCAAACTGGACGTGTTCATACCGACTATATGCAAACCGTTGCTGCTACTGGAAGACTGAGCAGTAACAATCCTAACTTACAAAACATTCCAATTCGTACTGAAAGAGGGCGCCAAGTGCGTAAAGCATTCGTGCCTCGTGATAAAGATTACTGCTTACTTGCTGCCGATTATTCTCAAATTGAACTTCGTGTAATTGCGGCTTTAAGCGAAGAAGATAATATGATCAATGCCTTTAAAAATGGCGAAGACATTCATGCTTCTACTGCTGCACGCGTGTTTAATGTGCCTTTAGATGAAGTGACCCGAGAACAACGTAGCAATGCTAAAACCGTTAATTTTGGAATTATTTATGGGGTTTCTGCCTTTGGACTGAGTAACCAAACCGATCTGTCACGTAGCGAAGCTAAGGAACTCATCGACACCTATTATACCACCTATCCAAAACTAAGAAGTTATATTAGTACACAAGTCGATTTTGCGAGAGATCATGGTTATGTTCAAACCGTTTTAGGTCGCCGTCGCTATTTAAAGGATATCAATTCCCGAAACGCGGTAGTACGTGGTGCTGCTGAGCGAAATGCGGTTAATGCCCCTATTCAAGGATCTGCGGCCGATATCATTAAAATTGCCATGATCAATATCTATAATAAACTGGTGGAAGGTAATTATAAGACCAAAATGCTATTACAGGTACATGATGAATTGGTGTTTGATGTCTACAAACCAGAACTAGACACTATGAAATCTTTAATTAAAACAGAGATGGAAAATGCCTATCATTTATCTGTGCCTTTAGATGTCGATCTCGATCTTGGTGACAACTGGCTGGAAGCCCATTAATTTTTTTTAGCTTTCAACCCTTATTACCTCAATGGAATGGTTGCCGAAGGACAAGCAAGTGTCCACATACAGGAAAAGACAGAATATGGCCAATGTGGATCATTTTGAGAGCCATGGCCTCACAAGACATAGGAAAAATCGAGATGTATTTAAAAAGTGTAACGCAATAAAAACGTATCAAGAAGAAAACTCAATGAAACAGCAAAGCACTCGAACTGACAGGTATTATTTTCTTGTCAGTTCGAGTGATTTTATGAAGTGTAACGCAGTAAAATTCTTTCGAGAAGCTCTTTCTACAGCATAAATCTATAGGTGGCTTTTATTAAAAAAATGTTTTCTGGTTTTTTATCTAAAATTCCCTGATTTAATCCGCGGAGTAATTTCTCCATCGGGTCGACCATTCCGGTAACACCTTGTGACCACACTAAAAAGATCTCGGACCCCGGAATATACTCCCAGCGCAAAACAAGATTTGACCGGAATTGTACAAATGAAAAATCTGGGTTTCCAATTTCATAATCGGTATTCCCATCGGTGTTTTCATCTACAGAGTACACTTCAGTATTGCTGTCATAAGCAATTTGGTTTGTGTTATAGGCATGAAAACGATCATTAAAACTATTTGCAACAGGGTTTGTTATATATTTAAAATTAGAATAGCTGCCTTTTGATATAAATGGCTGTGCATAATATTGAATGGTAAGATTTGGATTCACGGTATAATTTAATCGTAAGGATGCGCTCAGCGTTTGCTGGTCTATGGTAGCATTAACATATCTGGCCTGTCCGTTATAATCTATATTGCTCACATACTGTAATTTATCTTCATTATTAGAAAATCGTGGCCCTACAGAAATACTTAAAGCATCAATAGGCGTAAAAGTAACGCTCATATTTATGGAATAGTTGCTTGATGCTTCATCTTTGAAAAAGGAATAAAATGGATTGAAACGGACTCGTTTTCTATTATCAGAATTCATCCATAACCATCCACTCACCGATGTGGAATTTTTTAATCTTGGCCCACCTCTTAAAGCAGAGTTGGAAAAGCGTACTGGTGTAATGTTGGCACCGCCTCCCAAGCCCCAGTTATTTTTAAAATTCATGTTTGTATTCACATTCCATTGCATTAGATTATGATTTCCTTCAAAATCCCAAGCACTCCAGTGGTTATAATTAAATTGTAGATTTCTAAAAATTCCAAATGGTTTTGAAAATCTATAACTCATCCAAAAATTATGTCTTAAATCATCTGCTGTACGTTGAAAACCGAGGTCATTAAATTCCAATTCGGGAGAACGCCATGAAAATCCGCCTTCAAATCTAAATTTGTTTCCTGTTTTTCCCAATTGCATATTCCCCCCTGTTCCGGTCAACGAGGTTCTTGTCTCATCCACTTCAAGGTGACTAGCATCTACACGATTAAATAAATGTCGGATAGAGTTTTGAGTATTGGTAATTGCTGTTTCGCTTCCGGTAATATGACTCATGACCACATCGCCTAAAACATACCAGGAACGGTCTTTCCATTGGTGCTTAAAATCTAAGCCTCCAACATATGCCGATTTATGTAAAAAGTCTAATTCATCTTCCAATTTTCTATTGGTCGCTGTAAAAATTCCACCTATAAATGTATTACTGTCGTTAAAATCTTTTTGAAGTCTTCCAACAAAATAGTTGGTAAGTGGCTCTACCAATTCTTTTCTTCGGTCTCCATTGTTATCGATCTCTGCATATTCTTTATCGGTAACACTTTCTAACACTCCAATAGACCATCCTTCTTTTGTTTTCCCCGAAAACTTTGCAGCTCCAAGTATTGTGGTGTTTTGAGGGTTATCCACAAATTCTCCTGTGGCTGTATTAGCCGATCCTTGGGGGCTCCTACCAATACGTCTTGAATGGAAGATATTATCTGAATTAAATGTATTTCCAGTAATGGAAGGTGAAAGGTGGTAGTTGAAAATGTTTTTATTTTCGACAAAAAATGGTCGTTGTTCTTCAAAAAAGGTTTGAAAACCATCTAACTGAATTGCTGCTGGATCTGCCTCTACTTGTCCGAAATCTGGATTCACAGTAAGGTCTAATGTCAAATCGTTGGTGATCCCAATTTTAGCATCCAATCCTCCGTTGAGCTCTAAATCGCTACCATCTCTGTATGGGTTCCCCGCTTCGGAAGGATATGTTTTTAAATGTGTTACTGTAAACGGCTGAATCTCTAATTGTTTTTGTGGTTTCAGGTTTTTTAAACCATGTAATTCCCCAAACTGACTCACCCATCCCGGCGAATCCTGAGGAATTCGTTGCCATAACGAACGCTCTTCTTTTCTAAAAAAACGACGTTGAATTTGCAATCCCCAAACTTGATCTACGTCATTATTAAATCGCAACTGACTCAAAGGAATTTTAATTTCACAGGTCCACCCTTCGGTGTCGGAATGTGACTTAGTGGTCCATATTGGATTCCAGCTACTATCCCAATTCTCACCATTATTTGTGATGAACTCATCGCCTCTAACACTTGCTGCGGAAGCGGTAAAAGAAAAGGCTGTACGTAAATCGTGGTAACTGTCTATATTTATTTCTACCCAATCACCATCAAAGGTATCCCGTCTCCCAAGCCGTTTTACAATACTGTCTGTTGCCGTATCATAAGCCCGAATCCCAACATAGAGGTATTTGGCATCATATAAAATTTTAAATCTGGTTTGGTGACTTGGTGGCGTATTTTCGTCTGGGCGCCATTCTACAAAATCGTTTCCCCATTCTACAGTATCCCATACCGCATCTTCTAATTCCCCATCTATAACCGGGGCGGTATGCGTCCCAACAGATGCTGTGGTATATATCTTTTTTTCAATTTGTGCTGTGGTTTCCTGTGCAATTACGGAATTGATACTTCCAATAAAAATAATTACAAAAAGCGAGTGTAGTAGTTTCATGAATTTTGATTACAATTGATTGATGGACAAATAATTTGTTGCAGATTCAATTATCAATATGTTTAAACACCTCAGATGATTTCACCTAGCAACACTAGTCATACGATATCGCCGGATTTCATAAATACTCAAGAAACCCTGCTCTAGTATTTACTAAAGACACATGCTTATTGCTGTTGTTACAGTTTGCAAGAAATTTTCAGAAAAGATTAACTTAAATTAACATTTTTAGAACTCATTAAAACAACTTAAAGCACAAATCTATAAGTGGCTTTAATTAGGAAGATATTTTCAGGTTTTTTATCTAATACACCTTGCTCTAAACCTCTTAACAATCGTTCCATAGGGTCCACAAAACCTGTAATACCTTGTGACCAGACTAAAAATATTTCGGACCCTGGGATATACTCCCAACGCACTACGAGATTAGATCTAAATTGTACAAATGAAAAATCGGGGTTTCTAAAGCTGTAATCGGTACTTCCATTGCCGTCTTCATCAACACTATAAGCATTAGAATTAGCATCCAAACTAATTTGATCTGCTTCAAACTGATAAAAACGATCATACAAATTAGAAGCAACAGGATTGGTTACATGTTTAAAATTTTTATACCGAGCTTTAGAGATAAAAGGCTGTCCATAATATTGAATAGAAAGATTAGGATTAATGGTATAATTCAATCTAAAAGCCGCACTAAAGGTTTTATTATCAATAGCAGCAAGAATATATCTTGGGGTGCCATTAAAATCTTGCTGGGTTACATACTGTGTTTTATTGGGGTTACTACTAAACTGAGGTTGTATGGAAACACGTAAGGCATCCGTTGGTTGATAGGTAACATCGCCTTCTAGATTAAGAAAAGTAAAATTATTTTGCTTGGCTCCTGAATAGACAAAGCCCCAGCTGGTACGTAAATTTTTACGTTCGTCAGTCCCAAAAAATGAAAATACATAGTTTTCTCTAGAAAAACGCCAACGTGGTCCTCCTCTAAGAATTGTATTGATAAAAATTCTCGGTTTATGGGCGCCTCCAAAATCGATCCACCAATTATTTTTAAACATTACATTACCATTAATTTGGTATTGCATACGGTTATAATTACCGTCAAAATCATAGGTTGTATGTTGTGCAAAGCGTCCTCTTATTTGTCTAATAGGGCCGAAGGGCTTCAGTGTTTTATAACTGAGGTTGAAATATTGTTTAATCTCATCAGCTTGTCTTAAAAATCCAATATCATTCAATTCTAATTCTGGCGAACGCCAAACAACACCGCCATTATATCCCCAATTCCCACCACCGGCTTTTCCAGCAGCAATTTTTCCTCCAGTACCCGTTAAACTCGTTTTATTAGGATCAAAATCAACATGCCCTGCATCAACTCTATTAAACATATGTGTTAATGAGGTCTGGGTTCTAGCAATTGCATCTTTACTTCCCTGAACATGACTTGCCACAATATTACCTTCAAAGAAATAGGTTCTGTTTTTCCATTGGTGTTTAAAATCCAATCCTCCTGAATATGCCGATTTTCTTAAATGCTCTAAATTATCTTCTAAATTTCTATTAACCGCTGTAAAAATTCCTCCAACATAGCTGTTCTTATCATTAAAATCTTTTTGAAGCCTACCCACAAAATAATTAGTAAGTGGTTCTACAAGGTTCTTTCTTGTCTCTCCATTATTATCAATCTCAGCATATTCTTTGGAAGTCACACTTTCTAGTATTCCAATTGACCAGCCGTTTTTTGTTTTACCAGAAAACTTAGCTGCTCCAAGTATGGTTGTGTTTTGAGGTTGGTCAACAAATTCACCAGCAGTAGTATTTGGGTAGCCCTGAGGGCTTCTCCCAATACGTCTGGAAAAGAACAGATTGTCTTGATTGTTGCCAAATCTATAATCAAAAATATTTTTATTCTCCACAAAAAATGGTCTTTGTTCTTCAAAGAAAATCTCAAATCCATCCAGTGAGATCGCCGCAGGATCTGCTTCCACTTGTCCAAAATCTGGATTAACAGTCAAGTCTAAAGTCAAATCGTTAGTGATTCCAATTTTAGCATCCAACCCACCATTCAATTTAAAATCAGAACCATCTCTATATGGGTTTCCAGCTTCCGCAGGATAAGACTCCAATTGAGTTACTGTAAATGGCTGTATTTCCAGTTGCTTTTGGGGCACCAGATCAACAAGACCATGAAGTTCTCCAGCCTCACTTATCCAGCCAGGGGCATCGACAGGGATACGATCCCAAACCGACATTTCATTATGTCTAAAAATTGTTCTCGCAACATTTAGTCCCCAAACCTGGTTTTTAGCATTCCCAAATCGCAGTTGACTGAAGGGTATTTTCATTTCTGCTGTCCACCCTTTATCATCAATTGCCGCTCTGGCATACCATATTGGATTCCAGCTATCATCAACATTATTGCCATTGTTTGTTGCTATTTCATCGCCTTTTACTCCTGCAGCAGTAACCGTAAAAATAAACGCCGTACGTTTATCATTATAACTATCAATAATAACATTAACCCTGTCACCTATAAAACCATCCCGACGTGACAGCTGCTTTACAATACTATCTGTGGCATTATCAAAAGCGCGAATTCCAACATATAAATGTTTCGTATCGTAGGTGATTTTAAATTGTGTTTGCTGACTAGGAGGTGTATTCTCATCGGGCTCGAACTCCACAAATTGATTTCCCCATGCTACAGAGTTCCAGGATGGGTCATCCAGCTTGCCATCTATAATAGGTGCATTTCCATTTTGTAATAAACTTGTGGTGTATACCTTATTATCTAATGCCGAAGTAGGGTTTTGGGCCTGAGTCGCAAAAAAGGAAAATAGTACACTAAACAATGCTAATTTAATTGGAAGCTTCATAAAAATGTTTGTTAAAAATATCAGTTAAAAAGCGAAGCTAATACCCTCCTTAGAAATAGATTGAAATTTTTACAAAATATTAACATTTTTAATTTCAAATTAAACCACTAAAAATCAACAGGAACGTATAATGAAAATAAACATTCTTTACTATTTGTTAATCAAATATATAATTGTAAATTTGCAAACTCTTTTTGAGAGAGGAATGTTTAATTAGAAAAATAATTTAGTGTGGATACATTAAGCTACAAAACGATTTCAGCAAACAAAGCTACTGTTAATAAGGAGTGGGTTTTGATTGATGCTGAAGGACAAACACTAGGTCGTTTAGCCTCAAGAGTTGCAATACTTTTAAGAGGTAAACACAAACCTAGTTTCACACCACATGTTGATTGCGGTGATAACGTAATTGTTATCAATGCAGAAAAAATCAACTTAACAGGGAAAAAGTGGACGGACAAATCATACGTGCGTCACACAGGATATCCTGGTGGTCAAAGAACTTTAACTGCTACAGAATTGTTTGGAAAAGATCCAGCAAGATTAGTGGAAAAATCAGTAAAAGGAATGCTGCCTAAGAACAAATTAGGTGCAGCAATATTCCGTAATTTAAATGTTGTTGTTGGTTCAAAGCATGCTCATGAAGCACAAAAACCAAGAACAATTAACTTAAACGAAGTTAACTAATGGAGGTAATTCACAAAATTGGTCGTAGAAAAACGGCAGTTGCTCGTGTGTATGTTTCGGAAGGAAAAGGAAACATTACAGTGAACAAAAAAGATGTTAATACCTACTTTCCAACAGCTACTTTACAGTATAAAGTTAATCAACCGTTAGCATTGACTAACAACGAAGACAACTTTGATATTAAAGTAAACGTATTTGGTGGTGGTGTAACAGGTCAGGCAGAAGCTATCCGTTTAGCTTTATCTCGTGCAATGTGCGAATTAGATGAAGAAAACAGATTGATTTTAAAACCTGAAGGGTTATTAACTAGAGACCCAAGAATGGTTGAGCGTAAAAAATTCGGACAGAAAAAAGCGCGTAAGAAATTCCAATTCTCTAAACGTTAATATCCCGAACTTGATTTGGAATCTGTTTATCAGTTATTACAATCAAGTTCAATTTACAATTGCTGAAACAATTTCAGCACAAATAAACCAGTTATTGTTGTCCATGACCATGAGGTTAGGATTTAGTTAAGCATCTAAATGGTTAAGGCCGCAGTTTAAAAGTTCTTTTAAAATGTGCCACTTAATTATTGCTAATTCAACAGAACGTAAACTATTACAAAATGGCAAAAGTAGAAGTAAAAGAATTACTTGACGGCGGTGTACACTTTGGACACCTTACCAGAAAATGGGATCCAAACATGGCTCCTTATATTTATATGGAACGTAACGGTATCCATATTATCAATTTATACAAAACAGTTGCAAAACTAGAAGAAGCTTCTGAAGCTTTAAGTAAAATTGCAGCATCAGGTAGAAAAATATTATTCGTAGCTACCAAAAAACAAGCAAAAGACATCGTTTCTGATAAAGCAGCAAACGTAAACATGCCTTACATCACTGAAAGATGGCCAGGTGGAATGCTAACTAACTTTGTGACTATTAGAAAAGCTGTTAAAAAAATGGCGACTATTGATAGAATGAAGAAAGATGGTACATTCCTTACACTTTCTAAGAAAGAACGTTTACAAGTGGATCGTTTAAGAGCAAAATTAGAAAAGAATTTAGGTTCAATTTCTGATATGACTCGTCTTCCAGGAGCATTGTTTGTTGTAGATATCAAACGTGAACATATCGCGATTAAAGAAGCACAAAAATTAAACATTCCAATCTTTGCAATGGTTGATACAAATTCTGACCCAAGACAGGTGGATTATGTAATTCCAGCAAATGATGATGCCTCTAAATCTATTGATAGGATATTATCACATGTAACTGAAGCTATCGCTGATGGGTTATCTGAAAGAAAAGCAGAAAAATCTGCTAAAGCTGAAGGTAGCGATACTCCGAAAGTAGAAGCTGAAGGTAGCGATGCTCCAAAGGCTGAAGCTAAAGTAAAGGCTCCAAAGGCTGAAGCTAAAGTAGAAGCTCCAAAGGCTGAAGCTAAAGTAAAGGCTCCAAAGGCTGAAGCTAAAGTAGAAGCTCCGAAAGCTGAAGCTAAAGTAGAAGCTCCAAAGGCTGAAACTAAAGTAGAAGCTAAGGTGGCCGCTCCAGCAGCATCTCAAGAAGAAGAATAAAACTATTTAAATACAGTACAAAAGTCGTTTGATTCTTTTCCCGTAAAAAAATTGAACGACTTTTATTTTATAATAAAAACTCATGGAAAACACAGTAAAAATTAGCGCTGCAGACGTAAAAAATCTAAGAGAAGCAACTGGCGCTGGAATGATGGATTGTAAAAATGCATTAGTCGAAGCTGAAGGGAATTTTGATAAAGCAATTGAAGTTTTACGTAAAAAAGGACAAAAAGTTGCAGCAAAAAGAGCCGATCGTGAATCTACTGAAGGATTAGCGATTACTAAAATTAATACTGACAACACTGTTGGTGTTGCTATTGTATTAGCTTGTGAAACTGATTTCGTAGGAAAAAATGATTCATTCAAAGTATTAGCTGGTGAATTTGTAGCTATAGCTATTAATCACACCGATAAAGAATCTTTCTTAGCTGCTGATTTTGGTGGGATGACTGTTGCTGAAAAACTAGTTGAACAAACTGGTGTTATTGGTGAAAAAATTGAGATCACTGCTTTTGAAAGATTAGAATCTGCTTATGTTGGATCATACACACATATTGGTAAAATTGCTGCTGTAGTTGGATTAGATTCAGCTGTAGATAATGCTGCTACTCTAACTAAAGATTTAGCGATGCAAGTAGCCTCTATGGGAGCAACTACATTATCTTACAAAGATTTTGACCCTGCTTATGTTGCCTCAGAAACTGAAGCGAGAATTGCTGTTATTGAAAAAGATAATATTGAACTTGGTCGTTTAGGGAAAACACTTAAAAACGTACCTCAATACATTTCAATGTCACAATTATCAGAAGAGGTCTTAGCTCAAGCTGAAGAAAATGCTAAAGCAGAACTTAAAGCTGAAGGTAAACCAGAACAAATTTGGGACAGAATTCTTCCAGGAAAAATGGAACGCTTTATTTCTGACAACACAACATTAGATCAGGAACAATGTTTACTTGATCAAAATTTCATCAAAGATGAAAAAATGAATGTGTCTGGATATGTTAAGTCTTATGGAGACGTAACTGTTACAGGATTTGAAAGAGTATCATTAGGTTAATTGTCCTCATAATATAAAACAAAAAAAGCTTCGAAATTTCGAAGCTTTTTTTGTTTTATATTATTATTTCCTAATTTGTATTTATTCTTTCAATCCTTAAAATTCCCAAATTCTTTCCCTTTTCATCGGCATTCTGAGAAAGAGGTAATCCAAGTCTAAGTTTAATGGTCTGACTTTCTGCTTCATTATCTGATGTATATGTCGCACCACTATCGGTTCCTGCATCAATCGCATACAATCTAATCGTTTCACTTTCCACCAATAAATTCTCATCGGTTACTAAGTTGAACGAATCTATACCTAAAAACCAATCGGGACTAGGTGATATTCTAGTTACCAAACTCAACAATGTAGTATCAGGAGTAACATTTATTGTAAACACTTTGCTTTGGGTTGGTCCTATTCCATCATTGCTTGAAACAATGGTTGTTGGTTTCTCATCATCTTCACCTCCAGTATGCTCAGCTGCTATTGTTGAAGAATCTCCTTCTTCGGCATATAATTTTAGTCCAGGAGAAGCCATGCTCCCTAAAGAAAATAGAGATGTATTATTACCATGGGCCATTAAAAATAGACCATCAAAAATAACATCATCTGGGTAATCAGTAGCATGAAACTGTGTGGTAAAATCTGGTTCAAAAGTCACTCTATATGATGCTTGAATAACAACGCCTCCACTACCTTCTCCAGATGGAGTGTCATCACTGGAAGAGCAACCAAAACACAAGGTAACGATAGCCAACAAAACTATTTTTAACTGTTCTTTCATCTGTTTTTTTTATAAATATAATCATATCTTATTTATAAATTATTAAGATTTGTCATTTAAAAAAAATGTGTGCTATATTTGTAGCATATCAAAAAATTATAATGAAATATAATAGAATTCTTTTAAAGTTGTCTGGAGAAGCCCTTATGGGAGATAGACAATATGGAATTGATCCAGATCGATTGGCTGAATATGCTCAAGACATCAAAGCTCTCAAAGATAAAGGTGTAGAAATTGCCGTTGTTATTGGTGGGGGAAATATTTTCAGGGGAGTTGCTGGAGCTAGTCATGGAATGGATCGTGTTCAAGCTGACCATATGGGTATGTTAGCAACCGTTATTAATGGTTTAGCATTACAGAGTGCTTTAGAAGACGCTAAGGTCCCTACGCGATTACAATCCGCAATTAAAATTAACGAAGTTGCCGAGCCTTTTATTAGACGAAGAGCAATGCGACATCTTGAAAAAGGTCGTGTTGTTATATTTGGTGGAGGTACTGGAAATCCGTATTTTACAACTGATTCGGCTGCCGTATTACGTGCAATTGAGATTGAAGCCGATGTGATTCTAAAAGGAACTCGTGTAGATGGTATTTATACGGCCGACCCAGAAAAAGATACAGCTGCTATAAAATTCGATTCTATTAGCTTTGATGATGTTTTAAGAAAAGGATTAAAAGTGATGGATACAACAGCATTTACATTAAGTCAGGAAAACAAACTCCCAATTATTGTTTTTGACATGAATAAAAGAGGAAATTTATTGAAGGTTGTTTCGGGAGAAAATATTGGAACTACGGTTAATTTGTAAAAAATTATAAATTTGTGTTATTGCAACTATTGAGTAGATCGATTAAAAAATATTAAAATGAACGAGGAATTACAATTTATTTTAGACACTTCTAAGGAGGCTATGGAAATGGCTTTAAAACATTTAGAAAAGCAGTTTGTTAACATTCGAGCTGGAAAAGCTAGTCCTGCTATGCTTGGCAGTGTAATGGTTGATTATTATGGTTCACAAACGCCCCTTTCACAAGTTTCCAATGTCAATACTCCAGACGGACGTACAATAACGGTTCAACCATGGGAAAAAAGCATGCTTCAGGAAATTGAAAGAGGAATAATGATTGCTAATATTGGTTTTAACCCAATGAATAATGGTGAAACAATTATTATAAACGTACCCCCTCTAACTGAAGAAAGACGTCGAGAGTTAGCCAAACAAGCAAAATCTGAAGCCGAAGAAGCAAAAATAGGGATTAGAAATGCTCGTAAAGATGCTAATAATGATCTTAAAAAAATGGATGAAGTGTCTGAGGATGTACAAAAAAATATAGAAATGGATGTTCAGGACATGACTGATCTGTTTACTAAAAAAGTCGATGATTTATTTCATGCCAAAGAAAAAGAAATCATGACAGTTTAAAAATATGCGACACTAAAGTCGCTTTTTTTATGTTATATATACTCAAATTATATTTTAGGTTGTTTTAATGAAGTATTTGTGTTTTTTTATTTTTGTTATAAGTACTGTGTTCATTAGCTCAGCACAAATTAAAGCTCCTTCCAAAGAATCCCAAACAACAGCAAACGATTCGATTAAAAAAGCAGAATTTTTAAGACAAATTGGCAATGGTTATTTCCCTACAAAGTATGTGAATATCGATTTAAGATATTTAATTAAATACAATCAATTTGAAGGATTTAGAACTGGTCTCGGTGGGGTTACAAATAACGCCTTTTCAGAAAATTTTCGTCTCCAAGGCTACACTGTTTATGGTTTTTTAGATCATCGCTTCAAATATAGTCTTGGCGGTGGATTTAGAATTGCAAAAAAAACAAATACTTGGATCAATCTTACATACACAGATGATTTACAAGAAACAGGAAGTTCAAATTTTTTAACTGATAAACGGTTTTTTCAATTTTTTGAACCGCGCTTAATTAATATTGAATTGTTCCACAAACACATCTCTAAAACGGTTTCTATTGAACATCAATTACATTCAAAAATTATAACCGAAACTCAATTTGGTATTAGCCGTATCAATCCCACCTATAATTATACTTTCAATTTAGGCGATAAGGGATCGTACTCAAACTTTAATTTAACCGCCGCAAAAATTGCGGTACAATGGAGTCCCTTTAGTGAGTTTGACATCAGCTCAAACAGTATTAAAGAAACAAAAACCGGATTTCCAAAATTCACGTTCCAATACACTAAGAGTTTTAGAAATCTTATGAATGGGGATTTTAGTTTTTCAAAACTAGATTTCAGAACGATTCAAGAACTTAAATCAGAAAATGGAGGAACGACTCAAATTGTGCTGACTGGCGGGGTCGCAAATGGAGACATACCCATCACCCATATGTATCATGCATATCCTAATAATGTAAATAAGGAAACCATTATAAACCGGTTTTCTGTAGCTGGAACAAACAGTTTTGAAACCATGTTTTTCAATGAGTTCTTTTCTGATAGATTTGTCACACTTCAATTGAAACATAAATTTCGTCCTTTTGAAATCTCACCTTGGTTTAAACCACAATTGGTCTTGATATCACGATATGCTTTTGGAGAAATGTCTCGTATTGATAGGCATGAGAACATAAATTTCAACACCTTGGAAAACGGTTTTTTTGAGTCTGGATTAGAAATCAACAAACTATTTTTTGGATTTGGATTGAGCTTTGCGTATCGACATGGTGCTTATCACCTTCCAAAACTTGAGGACAATATCGCCTTAAAATTCACCTTTAATATTAATCTGGACAAATAATAGCAAAACCTTTGTTTTAGCTTATTTATCTATACATTTTATCTACCTTTGCGCCATTAAATTAAGCTATGGCAAAATTATTTTCGGTTGGCTTTTGGGGAGCTGTTGCACGACTTATTCTTCGTAATAGAATAGGGATTATCATTGTTATTGCAGCAGCGACTTTCTTCTTTGGTCAACAATGGGATAAAATGCGTTTTACCTATACCGAAGCTAACCTTTTGCCTGATGACCACGAAGTAAATATTAAATACAATGCCTTTCTTGAAACCTTTGGCGAAGAAGGGAATTTGATTGTGCTAGGGGTTAAAGATTCCTCCTTATTTTCAGTTGAAAAACTAAATGCATGGAATGCCCTTTCCAATAGTTTTAAATCCTATGCTGAAATTGAAACTGTTGTAGCGATTAGTGATCTTCAAAAGCTAGTTAAAAACAACAGTAAACAGCAATTTGATTTAGAACCTTTTATTAAAGATTCCATCACTTCAGTAGCGCAATTAGAAACATTACAAAAAGAATTATTTCAGCAATATCCATTTTACGACAATTTTTTGTTTAATAAGAATTCTAAAACGATTCGTTCCGCAATTTATTTAGAGAAGACTATTGTCAATACATCCGCAAGAAAAGAGTTTATAACAACAGTACTTATTCCAAGTATTGAAGCTTTTGAGATCAAATACAATCTCGATGTTCGAATTTCAGGAATGCCCTATATTAGGACATTAAATTCACAAAATATTATCGATGAAATTGGCACTTTTATAAGTGCTGCTCTATTGGTAACATCTCTCATATTCTTTTTCTTTTTTAGATCTTTTAGAGCGACTATTATTTCAATGATTATTGTTTTAATTGGAGTAGCGTGGACCTTTGGAATTATTGGTCTTCTGGAGTATGAAATCACAGTGCTTACCGCATTAATCCCTCCACTGATAATAGTTATTGGTATCCCTAACTGTATTTTTCTAATCAATAAATACCAGCATGAAGTACAAAAACACGGTAACAAAGCTAAGTCTTTACAACGTGTAATTTCTAAAGTTGGAAATGCAACTTTAATGACCAATGTGACAACCGCTTCAGGTTTTGCCACATTTATTATTACAGACAGTAAGTTACTTACCGAATTTGGGATAGTAGCTTCTCTTAGTATTCTCGCCATTTTTATATTGTGCTTACTCATTATGCCAATCATTTACAGTTTCATGCCAATGCCAAAAGACAAGCATTTAGAGCATTTGAACAAACGCTGGATAAATGGATTTGTGGATTGGATGGAGCATAGTGTGAGACATAAAAAAATCACCATTTATATCACCTCTTTAATTTTATTGGTGGTTAGTATAATTGGAATTTATCAAATAAAGATCTCGGGGAGTCTTATAGAAGATATGCCACAAAAAGCAGATTTCTTTAAAGACATTCGCTTTTTTGAGGAAGAATTTAATGGGATTATGCCTTTAGAGATCATGGTAGATACCAAACGGAAAAAAGGCGTTATGAAACTTTCTACGCTAAAACGGATGAGTGAACTTGAGGACCTCATTATTGAAACACCCGAATTATCAAAACCAATTTCTGTAGTTAGTTTAATTAAATATTCTAAACAAGCTTATTATAATGGGAATCCAAAATATTATCAACTCCCTACATCACAGGAAAATAGTTTTATTTTATCATATGCTAAAAACTCATCGTCTAATATCAATTTACTGGATAATTTTGTGGATAGTACCGGTCAATATGCCCGAATTACAACATTTATGAAAGATATTGGTATTGATAAAATGGAGCGCATAGAGGAAGATTTAAGGAACAAAATTGCCAAAGTACTCCCCGCTGATAAATATGATGTAACCATTACCGGAAAAGCTTATTTATTTCAGAAAGGAACAAAATATTTAGTTAACAATTTAATCCTGTCATTGTCTTTAGCCATAGTGTTAATTTCCATTTTTATGGCTTATATGTTCCGATCTGGCAGAATGATAATTGTTTCATTAATCCCTAATTTGATACCACTATTAATCACGGCTGGGCTCATGGGGTATTTGGGAGTTCCTATTAAGCCTTCTACAATTTTAGTGTTTAGCATTGCCTTTGGTATTTCAGTAGATGATACTATTCACTTTCTTGCAAAATATAGACAAGAATTACAGGCCAATCATTGGAAGATAAAAAAATCAGTTTATGCAGCTTTACGAGAAACTGGCGTAAGCATGTTTTACACCTCGATTGTATTGTTCTTTGGCTTTTCAGTCTTTATTATTTCAAATTTTGGGGGAACAGTAGCCCTAGGCGCACTAGTATCAGCAACATTATTATTTGCCATGTTGGCTAATTTACTATTACTGCCTTCTCTATTATTATCATTAGAAAGAAGTATTGCAAACAAAGCCGTTTTAAAAGAACCTAACTTTAGAATTATACCAGAAGAAGACAAAAAAACTGAAGAATACAAGTCTTAAATCCAAAAATAATCTCTTAGAATATTGAGCCTTTATATTTTGGTACTTAAAAGCCGATTTTTTTATCTTTGCACACTAAATTAAAATCATGACCATGAAACTTAGTACAGTCGCGAAATTATTATCACAAGACCAAACACAAGTTGAAATAGAGACAAAAGGATGGGTAAGAACTTTTAGAGCAAAACGTTTTATTGCTTTAAATGACGGTTCAACTATAAATAATATACAATGTGTCATTGATTTTGAAAACACCGATGAAGCGATCTTAAAAAGGATCACTACGGGTGCAGCAGTACACATAAAAGGAACTTTAGAAGAAAGTCAAGGTAAAGGACAGTCTGTAGAAGTAAAAGTAACTACGATTGAAATTCTTGGAGATTCAGATCCAGAAGAATATCCTATTCAACCTAAAAAACACTCTTTTGAATTTTTACGTGAAAACGCCCATTTACGAACAAGAACAAATACATTTAGTGCTGTAATGCGTTTGCGTTCTTCATTATCTTTTGCGATTCATAAGTATTTCAATGAAAATGGATTTTACTATATGCACACCCCAATTATTACAGGGAGTGATGCTGAAGGTGCAGGTGAAATGTTTCGTGTTAGTAATTTAGATTCTAAAAATCCAGCATTGACAGAAAATGGAGATATTGACTATTCTCAAGATTTCTTTGGGAAAGAAACCAACCTAACCGTCTCTGGACAATTGGAAGCAGAGACCTATGCAATGTCTCTTGGTAAGGTCTATACGTTTGGCCCAACTTTTAGAGCCGAAAACTCCAACACATCGCGACATTTATCTGAATTTTGGATGATAGAGCCAGAAGTTGCTTTCATGGATTTAGCAGGGAATATGGACTTGGCAGAAGACTTTATGAAATCTGTTTTAAGTTATATCCTTGAACATAATAAAGAAGATTTAGAATTTTTAGAACAGCGTTTGGTACAAGAAGACAAATCAAAACCACAAGCTGAACGTAGCGACATGACATTGATTGAAAAATTAAAGTTTGTAGTAGATAACAACTTTAAACGTGTTAGCTATACTGAAGCCATCGATATTTTACGTAATTGTAAACCAAATAAGAAAAAGAAATTTAAATATCTCATTAACGAATGGGGTGCCGATTTACAGAGTGAACATGAGCGTTTTTTAGTTGAAAAACACTTCAAATGTCCGGTAATTTTATTTGATTACCCTGCAGATATCAAAGCATTTTATATGCGTTTAAATGATGACGGGAAAACAGTTCGTGCCATGGATATATTATTTCCAGGCATTGGTGAAATTGTTGGTGGAGCCCAACGTGAAGAGCGTTTAGATGTCTTGAAAGAAAAAATGGCAGCTATTAATATTGATGAAAAAGAGTTATGGTGGTATTTAGACCTTAGAAAATATGGAACTGCTGTACATTCTGGTTTTGGCCTTGGATTTGAACGTTTAGTGATGTTCGCCACTGGTATGAGTAATATTAGAGATGTTATTCCTTTTCCTAGAACACCTCAAAATGCAGAATTTTAGTCTCTTGTTATAAAATCTTTTTAATTAAAACAATCCATATTCGTTATGAATATAGATTGTTTTTTTTATTTTTATAAAAACCCAAATAAAAATGCTTAAACAGTATTTACAATTTAAACTATCTCAAAAGTTATCGCCTCAACAAATTCAATTGATGAAGCTAATACAACTCCCTACACAAGCTTTTGAACAACGCTTAAAACAAGAACTTGAAGAAAATCCTGCTCTAGAAAACGGTAAAGATGATGCTGATAAATTTGAAGATGATTTTGAGAATTCAACAGATGACATCAACGACAATGAGTCTATTAATGCAGAAGACATAAATATTGATGATTACTTAAGCGATGATGAAATTCCTGAGTATCGAATGCAAGCCAATAATTATAGTGTCGATGATGATGAAAAAAGTATTCCTTATGCCTCAGGCACTTCATTTACACAGCATCTTAAAACCCAATTAAACACATATCGCCTCACCGATGAGGAATTTCAAATTGCAGAGTTTTTAATTGGTAGCGTAGATAGCAGTGGGTATATCCGTAGATCTTTATTAGACTTAATGGATGATCTGGCATTCACCCAAAATGTATATACTACCGAGGATAAAATTGAATCAATTCTGAAAATAGTTCAGCAATTAGATCCCGCGGGAGTAGCTGCTAGAAATTTACAGGAGTGTTTGAGTATCCAGTTACAACGAAAAAATCTAACACCTAATATTGATTTAGCTCAAAACATTATTGACAAAGCTTTCGAGCAGTTTTCCAAAAAACATTATAAAAAATTACTTAAAAAGTTTGATGTTAGTGAAATTCAGCTCAAGGAGGCCGTTTTAGAAATAGGACGATTAAACCCAAAACCTGGAGGGTCTTATTCAGGGAATAACCGCATGGTTGAACATGTTGTTCCCGACTTCAATATTAAGATTCTGGATGGTGAATTGGAATTAACGCTTAATGGAAGAAATGCTCCAGAGCTACATGTATCCCGAGAGTATAACAATATGCTTAAAGGTTATAAAGAATCCAAAGACAAGTCCAAATCACAAAAAGACGCTGTTTTATTCATCAAACAAAAGTTAGATGCCGCCAAATGGTTTATAGAAGCTATTAGACAGCGCCAACAAACACTGTTTATTACAATGAGTTCTATTATGCATTATCAAAAAGAGTATTTTCTAACTGGTGATGAGCTCAAATTAAAACCAATGATTTTAAAAGATATTGCTGATGAAATTGAAATGGATGTATCGACAGTATCTAGAGTAGCAAATAGTAAATATGTCGACACGCCATATGGGACAAAATTAATTAAGGAGTTCTTTAGTGAATCGATGAAAAATGATCAAGGTGAAGATGTATCTACACGAGAAATAAAGAAAATTTTAGAGACTGTTTTAGAAAATGAGGATAAGAAAAAACCTCTTACAGATGAAAAATTGGCGCTTCTTTTAAAAGAAAAAGGGTATCCTATTGCTAGGCGAACCGTTGCGAAGTATAGAGAACAGCTTGATATTCCAGTTGCACGACTTAGAAAACAAATTTAAGGTGAACACAATTTTAAAAAGCATTTCGTCAATATTTCATCCTATTTTCATGCCTTTACTTGGGGCAACTTTTTATTTTTCTAAATCCCCGAGATTTATCCCACCCCCAATTATAAAGGCCAAATTATTTTCAATATTATTACTGACAATAATCCTTCCTATTCTCTTATTTTTTTTACTCAAAACCCTTCGTAAAGTAAATTCCATTCATCTTAAAACCACAAAAGAGCGGATTCTGCCTCTCGGGTTAAGTTGTATAATTACTATTATTATTGTTCAACGGGTTTTACCATATTCTGAGCTTATAGAATTGTATTGCTTTTTCATTGGCATATTACTCTCTACAATGGCCTGTTTAATGCTGGCTGTTTTAAAATTTAAAGCGAGCATCCATATGATTGGTTCGGCTGGTGTGCTCATGTTTTTTATTGCTATTAGTATTCATTTCAGCATTAATATAAATATAAGTATTGCTGTTTTTTGTATTATTATTGGGGCAATTGCCAGCTCTAGACTTCATTTAAAAGCACATTCAAATGTTGAACTTATTATTGGCTTTTTTGTAGGGCTGATTCCTCAAATAATAATGTTGAATTATTGGCTATAATTTTGTTATGACGCCATGCTGCTTAGCTTACAAAAGATAAAACATAATCCCAACTTTAATAGCTTTGAGATCTATAGATTCTCCATCAAGGACAGCTTCCTTTTTAAATAACGGATTAAGTCCATAATATAAATACGCATTCCAAGTATTATAACCAACACTCAGGGTTAAACCATATTGAATGGTTTCAAAATCTGTAATATCCTTTTGTTTTATATTTTGAGAAGTACTCGCAAATTTTGTCGTCGAGGCAAATAAATACCCGAGTTTAAATCCTGTGTAAACCCTCCAAAACTTATAGGTCTCAGGCGTAGAAGTTCGCCATCTAAATTCAAAAGGAATTTCGATAAGGTGTCTTGAAAATTTATTTTTAGTAAACTCAGACCTCGAAAGTAAGACATAAGTATGTGACCCTTGAGACTTTTTGGTAATTAGTAAATCTTGGTTAAATGAATTCGCAGAATAACCCAATCCTAACCCTAGGGCTATGTTTCTATTTTTATTAATGGGTATATCTTTAATATACCCTAAGTGAAACCCGCTTGAAAACCCATTTTGGGACATTCCTTGTGGCATATTTCCCAATACATTATAGGTAATGCCAATGTAAAATTGATCTTCCTTATATAGTGAATCTACAGTAGTTAATGTTATTTCTTGACCAATCACATATTGGCAACTTATAAAAGCGATAAAACATAACACAATTGACCTCATAATACTACGATATTGATTCACAAATCTTGTCACTCCAATCTTCTTAAAAGTATTATAAATAATAAAAGGCATTCTAAAATAGAATGCCTTTTATTATTTATACAAATTAATTTTTTTCCTAATTTCTAGAAACATCTCCTTTAATAGAAGCATAATTAATTTTTAAAGCATTAACTTTTCTAAGCTCTTGCTTAACGTCTCCAACCAATCCCATATTTGCTTTTTTATCAACTTTTAAAGATGTAGTCAAAAATGGTATCTCTTCTTCTCTTTTAGTAGCTCTTTCTGAAGCAATAAATGCTCCAACTTCTGATACTTGTGCAAACTTATCATTAAGTTGAATTCTTGCTTCGGTACCATATTTACTTTTATAGCCACTACTCGGTTTACCCATATAGATATACATTACCAAGTTTTTCTTTTCTAATTTTTCAACTTCTGAAGCCGATGGTAAACTATTTTCAATCATAAGAGCGTTATCTCTCATTACTGTTGCTACCATAAAAAAGAATAATAACATAAAAACAATATCTGGTAATGACGCCGTATTAATTGCTGGCAAACCACCGTCTTTTTTCTTTTTAAATTTAGACATATTATAATGTTGTATTTAATTCTAAATTATTATTGAACTTCTGAAAGCTTTTGAGGGTACTCCTTTTTTATTTGGGAGATCTGTTCTTTTAGCCTTTCTTTATTCCCTACCCAATTAACGTCTTTAGCATTTTTTTGCATTTCGCCAAAAGACAAATTAAATAATTGTAGGGCTCTCTTATCTCTTAACACATTGTATGCCGCTACCAATTCATTTTGAACTGATATATAAGTACCATACGATGTCATACGTTCGTTCTTCAAAGAAATAATTGCCTTGTCTGGATGATCTGACGAACTAGGGTTTTTAGCCCCGTGGCAGTAATCACATTTATTACCATCATTATCAGTTCCTCCTCCATTGTCTAAAAACTCAACAGCTGCCTGTCTTATGTCTTTAATTTCCATCAATTCATCTTCAACCAATATTTGATCTTTATTATTAATAAGAACGGTAAAAATGTTCTTCTGTTTAATAACAACGTCCTCATCAGAATCTTCCATAGGAGGAAGTTTTCGATTTATTCCTGAATCTTTTTCCATAGTAGTTGTTACTAGGAAAAATATTAATAACAAGAAGGCAATGTCGGCCATAGAGCCTGCATTAACTTCTGGTGCTGCTCGTTTTGCCATAATTACTTAATCATTTTTTTAATTCCTGAAAATAATATAGTACCGATAGCACATATGCCTAGTATATAAAAGGCTGTTATACCTGCACCAACAACTTGTGAATTTCCATCTGAAACTTGAACGCCTTGATCAAAATATGCTGTTGTGTCTCCACCAGAAACCAGGTAAGAGATAATTAAAACTGCTCCAAAGGCTCCTACTCCAATCAATGTGCTTTTTAATGATCCTGAACTTGAAAATAAATTTTTGATAACAAAAACTATTACAAAAGCTAAAATCAATCCAAAAACCACATAAGCTACATAGGCCATTTGATCTACAGAACTTGTATCTTCTCCTGCCTTATATGCCGCATCAATTGCTTCATCTCCAGCTGAGATAATTAATATCAATAGTACCGCGCCTACTAAACTTAATAACGCCGCTACTATCTTGAATATTTTATGTAAATTCATAATAATATATGATTTTAAAGGGTTATTATTACTTCTTATGTCTAATCAATAGATCCATCAATGTAATAGATGCATCTTCCATATCATTAACAATACTGTCAATTTTTGCAATAATATAATTATAAAACACTTGAAGAATAATAGCAACTACTAAACCAAATACTGTAGTTAAAAGTGCTATTTTAATACCTCCTGCTACTAATGAAGGATTCATATCCCCAGCAGCTTCAATTTTATCAAATGCAGAAATCATACCAATTACTGTTCCCATGAAACCAAGCATTGGTGCTAATGCAATAAATAATGATATCCAAGACACATTTTTCTCTAATTGTCCCATTTGAACACCACCATAACTTACAACAGCTTTTTCAACCTGCTCTAAACCTTCGTCTACTCTATCTAAACCTTGATAGAAAATAGATGCCACAGGTCCTTTTGTGTCTCTACAAACTTCTTTTGCAGCTTCAACACCTCCAGATGCAAGTGCATCTTCTACGTCTTGAGTTAATTTTTTAGTGTTTGATGAAGAAAGGTTTAAAAAGATAATTCTCTCAATAGCAATTGCTAAACCTAGAATTAAACATAATAACACAATTCCCATAAATCCTGGGCCTCCTTCAATAAATCTCTTTTTTAAATTTTGATGAAAGCTAACTTCTTCTGCAGGAGCTGCGTCATCTTGATTTAAACTTACAACCGTGTTAACAATCGTGTTTGTGTTCGCATTTGTATTCGCATTTACAGTTCCGAATGCCATAATACAAGCGATAGCTAGAATAGAAAATAATCTTTTCATTGTTCTTGATCTTAATTTTATTAGTTAAAGTGTTAAAGATATAAAAAAATTGTAATTAAAAAATTAAATTTTCATCAGGTTATACGGTATTCATTTGTAAAAATGTCAACCAAACCTTTTGCAGAGAGGAAGGGATTCGAACCCCCGATACGCTTTTGACGTATACACACTTTCCAGGCGTGCGCCTTCGACCACTCGGCCACCTCTCTGTGAAACTTATTTTTTGTTACAGCGGCTCAAATAACAAAAAAAACTTTAAACCTTAAAATTTTGTTTGTTAATTTTAAGATATCTCTCCTCGTATTGCCGTTTCGTACCCTAATTTGAAGCTTTTTGGAGACAAATTCTTATTTAGGAGGTACATTAATTTTGTAATTGCAGCTTCGGAGGTCATATCTCTTCCTGTTATAAGGCCTATTTTTTTTAATTCGATACTGGTTTCATATTGTCCCATGGAAACACTCCCTCCAGAACATTGTGTTATATTAATAATATAAACCCCTTTATCTATAGCCTCTTTTAATATCTCAATAAACCAAGAACTGGTAGTTGTATTTCCAGCACCATAAGTTTCAAGAATTACACCTTGCAAATTTGGGGCAGAAAAAATAGCCTTCAATACTTGAGAAGAGATCCCTGGGAATAACTTTACAATAGCAACATTGGTATTTAACGATTTATGAACTTTTAATTTCTTTTTTAAATTTGGTTTGAATAATGCGCCCTTATTTATTTTTAAGTGCACACCAGATTCTGCCAATTCTGGATAATTTAAAGAAGCAAAAGCTTCAAAATGTTCTGCATTTATTTTAGTAGAACGATTTCCTCTATATAATTTGTACTCAAAATATAAAGAGACCTCTTTTATTATAGGTGTATTTCTTTCCTGTAAGGATGCAATTTGAATAGATGTAATTAAATTTTCTTTGGCATCTGTCCGCAAATCTCCAATTGGTAGTTGGGAGCCCGTAAAAATAACTGGTTTTGCTAAGTCCTCTAACATAAAACTTAATGCTGAAGCCGAATAACTCATGGTATCACTTCCATGCAAAATAACAAAACCATCAAACTTGGAATAGTTATCCTCTATAATTTCGGCTATTTGAATCCAATATTTCGGATCTATATTTGACGAATCTATAGGCTCATCAAATGATATGGTATCAATGATACAGTCTAAAAGATTTAGTTCTGGAATCCTAACAAGAAGATTGTTAAAATCAAAAGACCGTAAGGCACCCGTGTCAGAATCTTTTATCATTCCAATGGTTCCGCCTGTGTATATTAAAAGTATGCTAGGTTTCTTCATTATTATACTTTAAAAATAGCTTTAGAATTTGCGGTGGTAATTTCGGCAATTTTGTGCGTTGGAAGCTCATATATATCAGATAATTTCTCTAATACTTTTATGATATAACTACTTTCATTGCGTTTCCCTCTATATGGAGTAGGTGCCAAATATGGCGCATCAGTTTCTAAAACCACATGTTTAAGATCAATTTGATTTAGAAACTTATCAATTTTTCCGTTTTTAAATGTCGCTACCCCTCCAATTCCCAATTTCATCCCATATGAGATTGCCTGCTGTGCTTGTTCAATTGTCCCAGTGAAACAATGAAAAATACCGAATAAATCATCTGATTTTTCTTCTTCTAGAACTTCAAATATTTCATTGAAAGCTTCCCTACAGTGAATTACTATTGGGAGTTTATAATTTTTAGCGAGATGAATTTGACGTCTAAAAGCATCTTGTTGGTTTCTAAGTGTCGATTTATCCCAATACAAATCGATACCAATTTCACCAATAGCCACAAATTCACGTTTGCTTAATAGATCTTCAACATGTTGCAGTTCTTCCTTATAATTGTCCTTTACATGTGTGGGGTGTAAACCGGTCATTAAAAACACATGATCAGGGAAATCTTGTTCCAATTGAAGCATCGATTTGGTGTAAGTCGAATCAATTGCAGGAATAAAAAAACGCTTTACTCCAGCCGTAATTGCGCGCTGCATCACTTCGGTCCTATCCTCATCAAATGCCTCACTATATAAGTGCGTATGCGTGTCGGTTATTATCATGCTTCAAAAATACACATCTAATACCATTTTTACCAATTGAAATCACAAATGAGCTACGATTTGAATAGGTCGTAGAAGTGGCTATAAAGGAATCTAACTTTTAATTTTGGCCAAAACCGCCATTACGTATGCTATTTTTTATCTCCGTTCTTTGTTAGACAGCGTATTAATCTTATAATATTCAATTCTATTATACAAAATTAGATAGGTCTCTTCAAACCATAGTTTGTTGGTGAGATACATTTTTCAGTTTTAATAATTTCCTGATGGCAACAATGAATAACACAGTTGATAGAAGAACCACCAAGGTGGTAACGATAAAATGATTATCCACACCTGTCATGCTTATAGGCTTGCGTTCAAATGTGCCAATAACATCTGACCACCAATATGATGACAGGATAATATCAAAAGAGACATGGGCAATAATACCTGGAATAAGTGAATTAGTAGCATATGCCAGATAACCAATCATGAAGGAAATAGGAATGACTGGCACGATAATGCTAGCCAACCATTCCTGATGTAGATGAATAACAATGAAGATTATAGAGGAAATAGAAACGGCCACAATGGCGCCATATTTATGCTCTAGCGGTTTTTGCAGATATCCTCGATATCCAATTTCTTCGCATATTCCTGCTGTCACTGATATCCCAATGATAATTGACCAGGCCTGCATTCCTGGGAGATTATTTAAGAAACTCAAGTTTTTAAATATTTCGGGTTGAAATTCAACAAAGCGAAATGTTAACATGAAGCTAGCATTGACAATTATGAATATTAAAAAAGCCGATATCAACCCCCAAATCCATACAGGTCTTTTCAGTTTGGTTTGTCGTATACAAAAACGGCGGATCGCTTGTGTGCTAGAAGGCTTCCATTTACCACTGAAATACATTAAATAAAAAATAAGAAAAGTAGCCAAAAGCAACACAGACCACGGGCCAGGAATGAAATTTGCTATAACGACCCAAGTGCTAACACCTATAGTGCTGACCCCAAAACCGATTAATATTGATCGAACTACCAAGGGTACTTTCATCCAAAAGCGTCCGAAAGCATTTGAAGGATAATTTGAAGTTTTTGATTGCTGCATAATTTTTAGTTTTAAAATGATACAGCAAGTATATCAACTATTTTAATCACAACAGACCGATATCAGGATGTCGAACGCATTTGTTAAATCATTTTTCGGAATTCGGTAGGTGTAAGTCCTGTTTCTTTTTTGAAGGCTGTATTAAAAGAAGATTTGGAGTTGAACCCAGCCTGATACATTGCCTCGAGAACGGTTAGTTTATCATCCTTAGATTCCTTCAATATTTGTTGAACTTCCTGTATTCTGTATGAATTAATGAAATCGAAAAAACTTTTGTTAAACGATTGATTGATTACCTGAGACAACTGCTTTGTAGATACCGATAGTGCTTCAGACAAATCGGCAAGGCTTACTTGAGGGTTTAAGAAGGATTTTTCAGTTTCAAGCAAAGTCACCATTTGCTTCTTATATTCTACAATTTGATCTGGTGTCAAATTAGACCCCAAGTATTTGACTGTCTCATTTTGAGCAATTCCTGCAAAAATTTCTGGTTGCCGGAGTGCTTTAAGGATCACTTTATTCACGAAGTAAAAAATAAAAATGAGCAAAAGAACTAAGGTTCCCATAAATACAGCTCTATTATCTGCCAAGACTATAAAATTTTGAATCAGAGATATAAAAGCGATTAGACCAAAAGTATTCAAAGTGAAACTAAGCCAATCTAGATTAATTTTATCTATTTGAGAATATTTGTTCTTAATAATTTCACGATACTTCCGAAGAGATTTATAAGTCAGCCCTAGATAAACAAAAAAGTGGGTATACATTAATGCGTTTATCAAATAGAACTGCCAAGGCAAATCGTTCATTATGATTTCTTCTGAAAGTTTAGGGACAAGGTAATTTAACGATAGTGCTAAAATAGTAAGCGATAGATAAGGCACGAGATGCAGCAAGTTTTGATTCGATAATTTGAAATCTCTAAAAATGACACCTTGGGCGTATAGATAAAATATGGGGCCATAGACAAACAAAAAACCATCATCGATATGTTGTAGGAATTCCCAATTAAGAAAGACCCCATTCATTTGTAAGGTGAGGTCTCCCATATTCCAAGCAATCATAAAAAACACAGTACTAAGCAGCATGTTGTTGCGACGGTTTCCTTTTTTATGAGTAATTAAGAAGATGCCAACAAATAATAGTTGGAAGGCTATAAGAAAAGAGAGATAAGAAATCAGACTGGTATCCATCCGTTAAAAGTAGTTGTTTAGGTAATAGTGGCAATTTCGTTAAAAGCTAAGATAGCTATAAATATTAGTATGGTAATTAGGTTTTTCATTATGTCTTGTCCTGAAATACGGCTACAGGTTAGAATTTCCCGTCTGAAGACTAACTTAATTAATTCTGATGAATTTCCATTTAGGAAAATCAGAAGCAAACAAAAGATCGAATTAAGATTAGGATACCCATTCTTTTCTAAGTTTTAGTATAAATTAAAACAGAAAGACTATTATAAAAATTGAATCGTTAATCTAATTTTTTTAATAGTTTCTGTGCTTGCTTATAATCTTCGGCCTCCTCAGTTATTGTATTTAAAATCACGATACAAGCCTCATAATCTTTCTGCTTTAACTTGCTCAGAGCCAAATACCACACTGCCTTTTGATTAAATATAGATTGACCCGATTTTAAGATATGCAATAAGCCTTCTGCCTCTTCAAATTTATCCAGTTCAATATTAGCAATTGCTTTATAGAATTGATACTCCGCATTCGTGCTATCTATTTGTAGTAAAGCATCAAATGCAATATCTGCTGCTATATAATCTTTAGTATTAAATGAAGTTTCAGCAGTTTTAACAGCCGTTACTTGCGTCCCTCTTTCAATCAAACTTATACTATCGTGATTTGAAAAATCGTTATATGATGGGTCTGAAAAATTATTAAACAAAAAGTATCCCATCAACAGGGCGACACTTGCTGCAATTGCATATTTCCATGGGGCAAAGTGAACGCCTTTTGTTGTCTTGCTTTCTGTTTTGAAATAGGCCTTAGATATGGTGTCCAAATTATCTTTAAAGGCAATTGATGCGTTCTCATTTTCAAACTTTTGCTCTAAAAATACGTTGAGATCTTTATAGGTAATAAATGCCTGATTGAAAGCTTCATCACTAATCAATCTATTCTCAAAATCGACGCGTTCTTCAACAGCAAGTGTTTTAGAGATATAGCCTTCAAATAATATGTAGTCTTGATCATTCATAGTGTTAATTATAAAGTTGGTTATACTTTGGTGACGCTTGAACCAACTCAGTTAACTTCCCTATACATAAAGATTTCTTTTTTCGGGCATAGGCATAAGTTACGCCTAAACTTTTTGCCACTTCTTCCATTGATTTTATTTTAAAAGTCGCTTTAAGCAAATCTTTACATGCAGTTCCTAATTGTTGAAACATTTGATTAAACAATTGTTGTTTGTCTTCAAATAACTCCGTTTCGTCAGCTAGTTCTAAAGCATTGTCATCTTTAGATAAGACTGCTTCATTAATTGTTACCTCTTTAGAATTTGTTTTTTTTAATTCGTTTAACCATTTACGCTTACACAGTAAAAAGAAATAGGCATCAAAAGGACAGGTAAGTTGTAGGTTTTTCTCTTTTGCTTGATTGTAAATTGTTATTAGTGTCTCCTGAATAATATCTTGAGCACTAGCCTCACTTCCACTATTCTGCTTAATGTAATTAATGACTTTAGGCACAAATTTATCGTATACAGCTTGTATAATAAATGAATTGTTTTGAAGTAATCCTTCTATATATTTCTGGTCTTCGTGTATTTTTTTATCAGCCATAATCCCTTTTATACACTACTAAAATAAAAAAACTTTCAAATACTTGGGTAACAATTCCTAAAGCATTCTGATATAAGGCTGTAAACACAAAAAAAAAGTTTACAAAAAAGCATAACTAAATTAAACACATAGAAATTATGAAACATTTAAAAACACTTTTAGGAACACTTTTAATTACAGCTTTAATAGTTACAAGTTGCACAAAAGAGGATGATGGAGATATTATTATTACTCCAGTACCCACGGCACAAGATTTTGCAAATTTAAAACAAGATGCTCTTGATGCCTTAACACAGGAATACAGCCTTAACGCTGAAGATGGCGCAACAACATTTACTTCAAATAATGGGGTATCCATGACAATTCAAGGAACATGTTTAACCTTAAATGGAAACAGCGTTACAGGTCAAGTAGATATTAAATATATCGAACTTTTTGAAAAAGGGAATATGCTTTCTACAAACAAACCAACGATGGGAGCATTACCAAATGGTGATAAAGCATTGCTAATTTCGGCTGGGGAATTTCTAATTGAAGCCTCCCAGAATGGACAAATTTTAGAAACAACCTGTGCGATACAACTTATTATACCTACTGCTTTAACAGGAGGACCAGATAACGACATGTTACTTTGGGACGGTCGCATCGATGAAGACGATAATTTAACTTGGGGTAAAGCTGAAGATGTCACTGGTCAAGGTGGTGTTTTTACCGAAGGTGACGGACAATACTATGCCTTTCTACAACAATTTGGATGGTCAAATGTAGATCGCTTTTACAGTGACCCAAGACCAAAAACAACAATTTTAGCTCAGGCCCCAGATGGTTATGATTATTCCAACAGTGCCGTGTATTTATCATACGATGGTGAAGATACAGGCTTAGCTGGACTGGACACTTATGCGGCTGGATTATTTAGCGAACATTATGGTCAAATTCCTGTAGGACTACAGTGCCATGTAATTTTTGTAACGGAAGACAATGGTGACTGGAGATATGCTATCAAAGCTGTAACTATTGTAGAAGGTGGGGTCATCACATTTACAATAGGAGAGACATCCATCATCTCAGAAGCAGGTTTGACTGCACTAATTAATGCCTTACCATAACTAATTTATTTAGAACATAGGGTAACAATTTTAGTCCCCGATGTATATAAAGATATAACTACTTAAAATTATTAATTTAAAATTAAAACCATGAAACATTTAAAACACATTTTAGGAACATTATTAATTGCAGCAGTAACATTTGTAAGCTGTTCAAAAGACGACGACAATGGAGACCAGATTATTATGGCTCCCACTGCAGAAGCATTTGCAGATATAAGGCAAGACGCCTTAGATAATTTAACACAAAATTTTCAGTTAAACACTGAGGACGGCTCAGCAACCTTTACCTCAGAAAAAGGGGTGTCAATTACAATCCAAGGAAACTGTTTAACCTTAAATGGAGATGCCGTTACCGGACAAGTAGATATTAAGTATATCGAACTTTTTGAGAAAGGAACAATGTTCACCACAAATAAGCCAACAATGGGCATATTACCAAATGGTGACAGAGCATTACTAATCTCAGGTGGTGAGTTTTTAATCGAAGCTACCCAAAATGGAGATGCATTGGCTACAAACTGTGGTATTCAATTACAAATTCCTACTAATCTAACTGGTGGTGATGATCCGGAGATGACTCTATGGAATGGTGTTTTGGACGAAAATGATGACTTAGCTTGGGACGAAAAAGGCCGAGATGGTGCACAAGGTGGAGAACTGTTTAACGAAGGCGGTTCATACTACGCATTTTTTAATGAATTTGGATGGAGTAATGTAGATAAATTTTATAGTGATCCAAGACCAAAAACAACCATTCTAGTTGGCGCTCCAGAAAACTATGACAACACCAATAGTGCTGTGTATTTATCATATGACGGCGAAGATACTGGTTTAGCCAAATTAGACACATACGACCCTGGTGCCGGTTTATTTAGCGAACACTATGGACAAATACCTGTGGGCTTAGAATGTCATATCATATTTGCGACAGAAGATAGTGGTAACTGGAGGTATGCAATTAAATCCGTAACCATATCAGCAAATGCGGTATATACCTTTACCTATGGCGAAACTGCAATTGCAACCGAAGCCGAACTTACAGCCTTGATTAATGGCTTACCATAATAATACTTAACCTTTTATACTTATGTTATAAGAAGTGGTGGCCTCCCAAGCCACCGCTTTTTTGTATATTTATTCATGCAACCCGATACATTATGAGAAATTCGCTTTTATATATTTTCTGCTTTCTGATTTCATTCCAAATTTTCGCAGAGCAAGTAAAGCAAGCAGACACCCTTACTAGAGCAGCAACAATCATATTTAAAACTACAGGTAACGAAGTCGAATTCACCCCAGAAACTCCTCCATTAAACCAAATTGCAGGAGCTCCAAAAGCATTCTATTCGTATTATTGGGAATTTGGAGATGGGAATTTTAGCAAAGAAAAAAAACCCAAACACATCTATAAAAGCAAAGGTACTTACGACATAAAACTTTGGGCTACTAACAATTATGACATTGGAAAACCTCCTAGTACTCGGCCTAAAAAAGTAACGGTTAATTCCGTATCTAAAGACTATAATGATGAGGCTACCATGACTAACAACTTCAATTTGCAACGCAATCGAGAGCCAATGCCCGAAGAAAACATTGTGGTGATTATGAGCTATAAAAATCCCAAAGATTATGTGACTCAAGGAAAGCTGTTTTTATTTTATAATGAGCTAAAATATAAGGCAGATAATTTTACTATTTCAGACATTAGAACGCATCATGACGAAAAAGAAGTTTTTGAAAACACCTTGGCATTTACACCTGATTTGAATGATTCCCACAGCTATTTAGCCTCAAACGATATTGCAATTTCAAACCCTATAATAATTCAAGATTCCACCGAGAAAACAAACTTGCCATTAACGCTAGAAACTAGCAAATCATATTATAAAAATTTCAATATTTTGGAGTTTAATAATATGCGTCCCGGAGAAGAACGGAATGTGTTTTTCACCTTAGAAACGACGCCTGAAATGTTAAAAGACACGAGTGCTATTATTGGTGTAAGAGGCGTTTATGTTCCAGATAATAATTACGACAATCATAACATAAAAGACATGGAGATGGAAATCGTAACCTCCCATGACCCCAATAAAATGTCTTCTAATGGAACGTTTATGAATTATAGGATCGTGCGGTTTAAAACTTTAAAATATAAAATAAAATTTCAAAATAATGGTGAAGGTCCAGCTCGAACAATCAAACTAGAAACAGACATTCCAGAAATGTTAGATAAGTCAACTTTAAAAGTTTTAGACATGTATCCGAAATGTAAAATTTGCCCTAAAGAACCTGTAAATTACAGCTGTTTAGATACCACATTTACAGATACCCAAGCCATATTTACTTTTAAAAACATTTATTTACCCGGAACTAATCAAAAAAATGTAAAGGAAAAAGACTCCACAAAAGGCTTTGTAAAATACAGTATCAAATTCACCAAAGATTTTCACAAAAAGAAAACAAAAAGTAGAACCGCAATAATTTTTGATAAAAACGAACCAATAATCACTAATTATTCTACCACTCGATTTTTACCTGGAATATCTATAGGTGCAAAAACCGGCTATAATTATTATCCTGATTTAGAAGATTCCAAAAGCTATTTTGTTGGCGCAACAGTTTCTCCATATAAGTCATACAAATGGTATTGGCAGGTAGAATTGGTTAATAATTTTAACAGCTATTCCACAAGTAGTGTAAGTGAGCAAATAGTAGATGGCGTTCAAGGATTTAGACACCTTCAACGTAAAACCAATGCCACAGAATTTACTAATATTAACTGGGAAGTTCCAATATTAATCCGATATAATCTCAACAATTTTATTGGAATTGGCGCTGGGATACAATCCAATTTCAATATTAGCGAAGCACATAACCAAACGCTTTTAATTGAAGATTTTGAAGGATTAACAACTGATTTTGTGTTTAATAAAGAAACAGAAACGAACAAAACCTCCAAATCATTTACAAATTTTAAAAAGGGGTTTTTAATTGAGGCTACTGCTGGATTTTCACGTATTGGCCCAAGTTTGGGAGCGCGCTATGTGATGAACTTTGAAGACAACTTTAACTACTGGCAATTTTATGCGATATGGAAGTTTTAAAGCTTACAACTGTTTTGCGTTTTTCAACTATGAAACATTCATAACTAAATCTTGATACCCAAAAAATGATTAAATGGATGTCGTATGTGACCAATAAAAATAAATACATGAATCTACGGTGTCTCATTCTCTTTTTGTGCTACGGATTTGTCTCCTCTCAAAACTTAGAAGAAGCAATTTATTCTGCAACTGAAAATTTTAATATAGCGCCAAACATCACTTCGCTTTTTGAATTAGAAAAACAAGAAGCCCGCTTTAAAACCCAACTTACAACAAATGAGCAACAACTGGCTTTTGTGTTTTTACTTTGCAACAAAGCCTATTATTTAAAGGGGCAATCACCTCCTAAAGCAATTACGACTTACCAAGCTGCTTGGGACCGATATACTAAACAGCAACTTTCAAATTTATCCAATTACGATATGATTGAATTCTGTCTTAAGCCATTAGGTAATTTGTATACTAAAACCAGAGATTATTCAAATGCCGAAAGTATAATTAAACAATACATTTATTTAGCCGAAAAGTCCAACTCTATAGGCCACAAAATTGCAGGATCCATAAATCTTGCCATTCTATACCATACTATAGGAGACCATCCTTCTGTAATCAAAATAACAGATCTAAGCTTAAAAACACCTCATCTCAATCCGGATCAAAAGCAAAAACTTTTGAGTATAAGGGCCAGGAGTTTAATAGCCCTAGGCAAAAATACCGCAGCTTCTTTCAGTTCAGATTACAATACGTATTACAGCAATTATGAAAGGGAACTAAGTCAAGGCAATTATAAAAAAGCACTTTCCTTTTTTAATAAAGCAAAAGAAAAGCTTCAAAAAGAACAATCTTTAAGAGAAACTTCAAAATCACTTTTATATGAAGCTCAGTTACACTTCTTATTAGAACAACCATCTCAGGCCATTAAAAACTTACATCAAGCTACTAAAATACTGCTCCCGACTTTTAAAGGGGATGGATTACCAAAAAAAGAGAATCTATATCCAGAAAATACATTTATTGATATTTTTGAATTATTGGCTGAATTACAAGACCAGCCTGAAAAAAAATTACAATGTTACGATTTGAGTTTTTATGTGTCAGAATTACTCTCTGAACAAGTACACACTCAAGAAACCAAGCTGCTTAACTTAACCAACAACCGCAAGCGAAGTGAAAAATGCTTAGAACTTTGCTTTTCAGCTTTTGCTAAATCTCAAAACAACATGTATCTTGATAACGCTTTCCATTATGCCGAACAACATAAGGCATCCGTTCTAAAAGATAGGCGCTTAATAAAATCATTATTTGATAAATTCCCTAATGATACACTGCTTCAAAAAGAACAACAACTCATTCAAAAACAAGAACAAATTACAAATCGCCTAATAAATCACACTAAAAATGATTCAATTTATAATTCATTATACAAAGAATTAAGTGATGTTAACCTCACACTCAAACGAACTAAGAAAACACTATTGGAGGTGTACCCTAAAGCACATGACAATCGTTTTTCAATTGCTGAATTGAAGCAAAAATTAACCAATGACAACGCTGTTTTGGTAGAATATTTTTATGGTAACCGAAATATATTTCAATTTATAATATCCGAGAATAAGTTATCTTTTAATAAAATTCCTTTAAATGAAACCAATCTGGAAAACATTAATAGCTTCATTCATCAATTCGACAATGCTTCAATAATTAATAACAACATCACAGGGTTTACTACAAGTGCGTTTAACGCATATAACACCTTAAATTTATCCGAAACGAGTACTCATAAAAACCTTGTTATTATCCCGGATGGCCTTCTCAATTTTATTTCTTTTGAAGCCTTATTAACGCACGAAACAACACATACAAATTATTCAAAAATGCCCTTTATGGTGAGTTCACATCAAATGGCATATAATTCCAGCGTTCAGTTTTACCTCAAACAGTTCATCAGCAAAAAAAGCAATTCTTTATTGGGGGTCTTTCCTGTTTTTGAAAATTCGAATCAAGCTTTAAACTATTCCATTCAAGAAGCTGAGGGTATTGACAAAGAAATGAATGCTACTTTATTAATGCAAGATCAAGCTACGGCTTCCAATGTTATAAATAATGTATCCAAATTCAATATACTTCATTTGTCAACACATGCAACTAGTGGCACATTTACAACTCCGGCAAGCGTCTCATTTTATGATAAATCTATGCCTTTAAATGAACTATACAGTTTAAATTTAAACAATGAATTAGTCGTTTTAAGTGCTTGTGAGACTGGTGTTGGGCGTTTACAAAAAGGAGAGGGCGCCTTAAGCATTGCCAGAGGGTTTCAATATGCAGGAGCCAAACGATTATTGTTTTCATTATGGCGAATAAACGATTTGTCAACCTCACAAATAATGCATTCCTTTTACAAAAGTTATAGTAAAACCAATTCGGGGGTTATCTCGAATCAACATTCAAAACTCGCTTATTTAAACAACGATGCTATTAGCAATATTAAAAAATCCCCCTATTACTGGAGTGCATTTATATATTATGGTGATTTTTCAGAACCCTCAATTTCAACTTTCCCTTTTTTAACTCTATTGAGCTTGCTTATAATTACACTGATAGTATTACTTTTGACTTATAAAATTAAACGTAATGCAAAAATCTCTAAAACCTAATCTAATTGCTCGAGGCTATGTCGCTATAAAACTCAAATTCACTAAAACCAACCATTTTGAACTTAAAGCCATTGTTAACGGTGTAAAAGGTAATTTTATTTTAGATACTGGAGCCTCAAACTCATGTATTGGATTTGACTCAGTTGATACTTTTAATTTAAAAGCTCAAGATTCAGAGGTAAAAGCTGCTGGAGCGGGAGCTATTGATATGCATACCCAAGTATCAAAAAAAAACAGTATAAAAATTGGCAAATGGAAACAAAAAAAGACAGTGTTTATCCTTTTTAATTTATCACATGTAAATACAGCTCTTGCAAACCATAATTCAAATCCTGTAAATGGTATTATTGGTGCTGATTTGTTAAAAAAAGGTAAAGCCATTATAGATTACAATAAAAAATACCTCTACTTAAAATTATAATATAATTCATTATTAATTAGCAAATAGTTCTATATTTATAGTCTTAATCCCTCGTAAGACATTCAAAATGCATACATCCATAGTAATCGCTGATGACCACCCGCTCTTGTTAAAAGGGCTACAAGATTTTTTAACTGAAAAAAAATATAATGTTATAGGAAGTGCCCTAAATGGTAAAGATGCGCATGAATTAATAGTTAAACATGAGCCAGATATTGCCATATTAGACATCAGGATGCCTTACAAAACAGGAATTGAAATAGCCAGAGCTTGTAAGAATACCGTTAAAACGAAAATTATTCTTCTAACCTTCGAGAGAAATGGCCTTTTGTATAAACAAGCAAAAGATCTAAATGTTTATGGATATCTATTAAAAGAATCTGCACTTACAGAAATCGAAAAGTGCATAGATTCTGTCACAAAAAATAGACCTTATTTTAGTACTGGAATAGAAAAATATTTTGATGATAACTCAAATGGTTTAAATATTGAAATATTGACACCTTCAGAGAAAAGAATCTTAAAATTAATTGCTCAAAATAGGACTGCCAAGGAAATTGCAGAGCAAATCAACATCTCTAGCCGAACCGTAGAGAAGCATAAAAGCAACATTATCAAGAAGTTAAACATTACTGCGCACCAAAACAGCCTATTAATTTGGGTTAAAGAAAACCAAGATATGCTTTTGTAAAATATACGTAACGTTACGTATTGTTTGGTACTAATTAATTTAAGACATTTACAGTGCTATTAATTAGTTCTTAGGGAGAATTATGGAAGGCTCTGGGTTTTATAGCTCAGAGCTTTCATTTTTTTGAGATAATTTTAACACTATGCACAAGTAAAAACAGCGTCAACAGATCTAATAGCACTATTTCTCAAACTGTTGAATGCTTTACAAAAGTGCATTTTAATTTATTAGTTAGTTTTATAAATAAAAAAAGTGCAATCTAAACGATTGCACTTTTTTCATATCTACTATTTCAACTATAGTTCCAATGCCTTTTTTATTTCATTATTCATTAAAAGTTCTATTGGATTTTCAAGAGCTTCTTTTACAGCTACAAGGAAACCAACACTTTCTTTGCCATCAATAATTCTATGATCGTATGATAATGCTACATACATAATAGGTCGTATTTCTACTTTCCCATCAATAGCAACTGGACGCTCAACAATATTATGCATCCCTAGAATAGCACTTTGAGGAGGATTAATAATTGGTGTAGATAACATACTTCCAAAAACGCCTCCATTTGTAATCGTAAAGGTTCCACCTGCCATTTCATCGATAGTAATTTGTCCATCACGTGCACGAATTGCTAATCGCTTAACGTCGGCTTCTACACCTCTAAAACTCAATTTTTCTGCATTTCTAATTACGGGTACCATTAATCCTTTTGGTCCAGAAACAGCAATACTAATATCACAGAAATCATAGCTCAACATTTCTTTTCCATCAATCATTGAATTCACTGCTGGATACATTTTTAATGCTCTCACAACGGCTAAGGTAAAAAAGCTCATAAAGCCTAAGCCTACGCCATGTTTCTCTCTAAATATTTCTTTGTATTCTTTTCGTAATGAAAATATAGGAGACATATCAACCTCATTAAAAGTGGTTAACATGGCTGTTGTATTTTTAACCTCAACAAGACGTTCGGCAACTTTACGACGTAACATAGACATTTTAGAACGACTTGTTCCCCGGTCTTCGGTATTGATTTCAACACCCATAGATGGTACTGCCTTTACGGCATCCTCTTTAGTAACTCGTCCATCTTTTCCTGTACCACTAACCTTTGAGGCGGTCATTCCTTTTTCTGCTAAAATCTTTTTTGCTGCTGGACTTGCAGTTCCAGTAGCATATGTTGTTTCGGTAACTGTTGGTTTAGCTACTTCGGCTTTAACCTCTTGGACCTCTGCAACAGCTTCAGATGTCGCTCCTCCTTCTGGTTTAGTTCCGCTTGTATCAATTAAACACACCACGGCCCCCACAGCAACAGCATCACCTTCCTCGGCTTTTAAAGTTATTGTTCCACTTACTTCTGCTGGAAGCTCTAGCGTAGCTTTATCACTATCAACCTCTGCAATAGCTTGATCTTTTTCTACATAATCTCCATCCTCTACTAACCATGTTGCAATTTCAACTTCGGTTATAGATTCTCCAGGTGACGGAACTCTCATTTCTAAAATCATTGTATACTATCTTTTAGTTTTATTCTTTATTATCGTTGGTTGTTTTTTGAAATATCAAACACATAATCTATAACCTGCTGATGCCTGCGCTTAGATCGTGTAGAGCTACCTGCAGAAGGTGCCCCATAGGCTCTTCGCGTTGCTGCTCGGAATGTTTTTGTTTCATCAAAATTCATTAACATATGGGTATAAGCCCCCATGTTTCTAGGTTCTTCTTGAGCCCAAACCACATCATTTGCATTCGTGTATTTTTGTAAAATATTTCTAATATCTTCTACCGGTAAAGGGAACAATTGCTCAATTCTTACAATAGCAACATCTTCTCTCTCAGATTTTTCTTTTACTTCTAATAAATCATAATAGAATTTCCCGGTTACAAATACCAATGTTTTAACCTTGTCTATTTTGGCTTTTGCATCGTCAATTAACATTTGAAAATTACCATTTGCAAATTCATCAACAGTAGAAACTGCTTTTGGGTGGCGCAATAAACTTTTAGGTGTAAAAACAATGAGCGGTTTTCTAAATCCAGCTTTCATTTGTCTACGTAGTAAATGAAACATATTTGCTGGTGTCGTACAATCGGCAACAAACATATTATCTTTTGCACAAAGCTGAAGGTAACGTTCCATACGTGCAGATGAATGCTCTGCCCCTTGGTTCTCATAACCATGTGGTAATAAAAGTACCAACCCATTTTGTGTTTTCCATTTATCTTCACCAGATGAAATGTACTGGTCAATCATAATTTGAGCCCCATTACTAAAATCGCCAAACTGAGCTTCCCATATGGTCAGTGTTTTAGGGCTTGCCATGGCGTAACCATAATCAAATCCAACCACACCATACTCAGATAATAATGAATTATAAATATAAAATTGGCCTTGATTCTCACTAACATTATTAAGGAGAATGACCTCTTCTTCGCTATCTTCAACTTTCACGACGGCATGACGATGTGAAAATGTACCACGCTCAACATCCTGTCCTGAAATACGAACATGAAACCCCTCGTCCAACAATGTTCCATAAGCTAAGTGTTCTGCCATTGCCCAATCCAGTCTGTTTTCGTCAAACATGGTTTGTCTTGATTTCACAAGGCGCTCTATTTTGCGTATAAACTTTTTATCCTCAGGTAAGCTTGAAATTACTTTTGCAATTTTTGCTAATTTATTTTCAGTATATGTTGTGTCAATTGAAGTTAACATCTCTTCTTCTGCAACTCTATTGAATGATTGCCATTCTTCTTGCATAAAAGCAGTGATTACCGTTTTATCTTGTTTTCTTGAATCTACTAATTCCTCTTCTAGGTTGGCTTTATAGTCGTTTTCTAGTTTCTTAACATAGTCCCCATCTATAATGCCTTCAGCAATTAACTTGGCTGCATAAATATCTCTTGGGTTTTTATGTTTCGCTATAGTTTTATATAGTTTTGGCTGGGTAAATCGAGGTTCGTCACCTTCATTATGTCCATACTTCCTATAACCTAAAAGGTCAATAAACACATCACGTTTAAACTGCATTCTAAAATCTAATGCAAACAACACCGCATGGACTACTGCTTCAACATCATCAGCATTAATATGAAGAACTGGAGATAAAGTTACCTTACCAACATCAGTACAATAAGTACTTGAACGCGCATCGAGATAATTAGTAGTAAATCCTATTTGATTATTAACAACAACATGTATAGTTCCATTGGTTCTATAGCCATCCAGTTTTGCCATTTGAATCAATTCATAAACTAGACCTTGTCCTGCAATCGCGGCATCACCATGAACTATAATTGGTAATACTTTACTAAAATCGTCAGGATAATACTTATCTTGTTTTGCTCTTGCAATACCTTCAACTACTGCTCCAACAGTTTCTAGATGTGACGGATTTGGTGCAATATTTAAGTTTATATTATTGCCATTATCAGTAACACGCTTACTTGTTAGACCCAAATGATATTTTACATCGCCATCAAATATTTCTTCCTCATAATCTTTACCATCAAATTCGTTGAAAATATCTTTGGCTGATTTTCCAAAAATATTGGTAAGCGTACTTAGTCGACCTCGATGTGCCATTCCCATTACAAACTCCTTAACCCCTTTTTCAGCCGCTTTTTCAATAAGTGCATCAAGTGCAGGAATTAAAGATTCACCTCCTTCTAGTGAAAATCGTTTTTGGCCGACATATTTAGTGTGCAAAAAATTCTCGAATGAGACTGCATCATTCAGCTTATTTAAAATATGTTTCTTTTGATCTACAGAAAACTTGGTATGATTGTCGTCACTATTTAATTTATCTTGAATCCACTGAATTTCATTAGGCTCACGAATATACATGTACTCCACACCAATAGCCTCACAATAAATAGTCTCAAGATTTTTTCTAATCTCACGAAGTGTTTGCGGCCCAATACCAAGAATGTCCCCAGCATTGAATACCGTGTCTAAATCTTGTTGAGTCAATCCGAAATTTTCAATTTCTAATGTTGGCGCATATTGTCTACGCTCTCTAACCGGGTTTGTTTTTGTAAACAAATGACCTCTACTCCGATAGCCATCGATAAGCTTAACAACTTGAAATTCCTTTTGAACATTCTCAGGAATTTGAGTTGTAACCCCTTCAGCTATTTCGCCGGTCATTCCATAGCTTTCACTACCAAAATCGTAACCTTGAAAAAAGGCCCTCCAACTCGGTTCAACAGCATCGGGACTTTTTAAATATAAATCGTATAAATCAGCAAAATATGCTGTGTGTGCTGCGTTTAAAAAAGAATACTTATCCATTATATATTATGAAACTTTCTGGTTTCAATAAATTTTTGTCAAAAATACAACTTTTACCAAAATGGAATACTCTTTTTGTGGATTTATACCAATCACTCTGAACATTTTAGGCAATATCTAAAAAAAATGTATATATCATTAAAGAATTCATAAGTACAATCACATAAAATTCTAATTAAAGCGGTAAAAAAGAGATTCCAGATTTTATCTCTAGAGAAAAATCTTTGATTGTTTTATTCTGAAGGTTGTAAATAAATTTATGCTTCACCGGGCTAATTATATTATGTAATGGACAGGGCTTATCTAGATCACATTTTTCTAAACTCAGGACGCATGAATTAAGCCTCTTTTTACCATCAATCACATCAATCACGTCCATCAAAGTGTTTTGTAAATTTAAAGTGCTCAAGAAAAAACCCCCTTTAGGTCCTTTAACAGAGGAAATGATTCTTTCTTTAGACAACTCCTGTAACAATTTAGCAAGATAAGCCTGTGGAACATTAATAGCAGTAGAAATATTCTTTACCATAACCCGTTTTTCTTCACTAGAATTTAGGGCCAGATACAATACTGCTTTAATGGCATACTTCGATGAATTTGAGAGCATAAGGCTTAAAAATTTGTGCCTTCAAAGATATAAAAGATATTTTTGTCTTAAATATGATTTTTATCATGTTTTAACAGGTGTTAACATTATAAATTTGTCCCATAAAATCAAATAACATAGAAACATCTATAATTAAAATTTCGATTTGCAAGAATCAACAGAAGGATGTTACATATGACCATTAAAGGATAATAAATAAAAACACATGAAATCAACACTAAAAATTTTGTCCCTCTTTTTCGTATTAATAATGATTAGTTGTGGCGGCGGTGAAGAACAGAAAAAAGAAACTTCAAAAGCAAAACTTAAAAGCACCACCACTACAAAAAAGGTTGAGACAAAAAAAGCAGAAACAAAACCATCAAAGACTATAGACTTGACTAGTAAAGGCGTTGGCCCAATTAAATCTCTAACTCTTAGTGCAGAAATAGACCAAACAATGGTTGCTCATGGTAAAGATGTATTTAAAAAAATGTGTACAGCCTGTCATAAAGCAACCAAAAAGTTTATTGGTCCTGCACCTAAAAATGTATTAAAAAGAAGAACACCAGAATGGGTGATGAATATGATTTTAAATCCGGATGAAATGGTACAAAAAGATCCTTTAGCAAAAGCATTGCTAATAGAATTTAATGGCTCTCCAATGGCTAATCAAAATTTAAGTGAAGACGATGCCAGAGCTGTCTTAGAATATTTTAGAACATTAAAATAAATTAAACAGATGAAAACTAACTTTAAAATGTTGCTAAGTGCTGTTGTTTTATTGCTTTTTATAAGCTGTAAAAATGATGCCAGTCAACACGAAAACTCAAATGCTTCCAAAAAGACAGAAGCTAAAGAACAATTAAAAACAGGGCAAGCTTTTATAAAAGACGATGGCTCTAAACCAAGCGTTTTACATATCGCTATTGGATCCCCAGACCATACCACTTTAGTTGCTGCAGTACAAGCCGCTGGGTTAGAAAATTCTTTAGTAAATGCGGGGCCATTAATGGTGTTTGCACCGACAAATGAAGCTTTTGCTGCTTTACCAGAAGGTACAGTTGAAACTTTATTAAAGCCAGAAAACAAAGAAAAGTTAGCTTATATATTAAAGCATCATGTAACGCCTGGGAATTACTCAAAAGACTTTCTTAAAAAGTTCAAAAAATTAGGCCAAGCAAGTAACGAAAACATCAAAGTAGAAGTAATAGACGGAGAGGTTTACGTTGGTGGTGCGAAAATCATAGCCAGTGTAAAAGCAGGTAATGGTATTGTACATGTTGTAGATAAAGTAATACTACCCAAAAACTAATTAAAAATAATAATACCTAATAAAATGAAAAACACTTCAAAAATAGTTGCTGGATTATTTAGTGTTGCAATGCTCTTTACGAGTTGCAATAATTCTGATAGTTCAACAAAGTCAAATGGCGCACTCAGTTCAAGTGCTGCTGAAAAAGTATATGTTGCTCCAGGTGAGCACGATGAATTTTATGCCTTTATCTCAGGTGGTTTCAGTGGACAATTAGCCGTGTATGGATTACCATCTGGACGATTGTTTAAAGTAATTCCTGTTTTTTCTGTTGATGCAGAAAAAGCATATGGATTTAACGAAGAAACGAAACCAATGTTAAATACATCACATGGTTTTATTCCTTGGGATGATGCGCATCACCCAGATATATCTCAAACAGCCGGTGAATTAGATGGCCGTTACGTATATATTAATGGCAACAATACCCCTCGTATTGCAAAAATTGATTTAACAACTTTTGAAACTACAGAGATTATTGAAATCCCTAATAGTGCTGGTAACCACAGTTCTTCTTATGTTACAGAAAACACTGAATATGTTGTAGCTGGTACTCGTTTTGGAGTTCCCGTTCCACAAAGAGATATTTCTATAAAAGAATATAAAGGAAACTTTAAAGGCGCCTTATCATTTATTAAAGTTGATCAAGAAGATGGTGGTATGGAAATTGATTTCCAAATTTTAATGCCAGGATTTGATTATGATAAAGCTCATCCAGGACGTGGAGATTCTCATGGATGGTTCTTCTTTACAACTTATAATACAGAAGAAGCTCATACCTTATTAGAAGTTAATGCATCACAAAATGACAAGGATTTTATTGCTGCGGTAAACTGGCAAAAAATTGCTGAGTATGTGAAAAATGGAGGTGGTAAAAAAATGCCTGCAAACTATGCACACAATGTGTACGATGAGCATACCCATTCTGCAACTTCAACTATGAAAAAAGAAGTTTTAGTTGTTGATCCAACTGAAGTTCCTGGAGCATTTTACTTTTTACCAACACCAAAATCACCTCATGGTTGTGATGTAGACCCAAGTGGTGAATACATTGTTGGTAGTGGTAAATTGTCTGCAGATGTAACTGTACATTCATTCTCTAAAATGATAAAAGCTATTGAGGACAAAAAATTTGCTGGAGAGGCTTATGGCATTCCAATTTTAGATTTTGAAGCAATTCATGCAGGAAGCGTTAAACAAGCTGGTTTAGGGCCACTACATACTGAATTTGATGGCAAAGGATACGGGTATACTACCTTCTTTATCTCATCTGAAGTTGTAAAATGGAAATTAGGTACTTGGGAAGTTATTGATAGAAAACCTACATACTACTCTGTTGGTCACTTAATGATTCCTGGAGGAAACTCAAGAAAGCCATTCGGAAAGTATGCATTAGCGATGAACAAAATTACTAAAGACCGTTATTTGCCAACAGGCCCAGAGGTAACACAATCTGCTCAATTATATGACATTACTGGAGAAAAAATGGAATTGCTATTAGATTTCCCTACCATTGGTGAACCACATTATGCAGCAGGTATTCCCGCTGATATGATAAAAGGAAAGTCTAAGAAATTATACAAATTAGAAGATAATAAGCACCCTTATGCTGCATTAAGTGATGCAGATACTAAAGTGGTTCGTGATGGTAATACCGTTCATATTTATATGACGATGATAAGAAGTCATTTCTCTCCTGATAATATTGAAGGTGTAAAAGTTGGCGACAAAGTATATTTCCATGTTACGAATCTGGAACAAGATTACGATGTACCACACGGTGTGAGTATCATTGGAGCTAATACTTCAGAATTATTAATCATGCCTGGACAAACTGAAACATTCGCTTGGGAACCTAAGCAAGTTGGTGTTTGGCCATTCTATTGTACAGATTTCTGTTCAGCATTACATCAGGAGATGCAAGGATATGTTAGAGTGTCTCCAAAAAGTTCAAATATAGAATTGTCATGGTCTCTTGGAGAAGATGACGAAGATGAAGATGAAGAATAATTAGGAGAATTTTGTTTTAGTGTTTATTTTCCTAATAAGGCGAGAGCAAACGGTTCGCTCTCGCCTTTTCTTTTCCCCCAAATTTAAAACACTACAATTAACTACATAGTACTTAAACTTCAGTAAAAATGAAAAGGTCAAGAATTATAATGATAATAGGAGCACTACTGCCATTAGGGTTATTTATATTCCCACTATGGAACATCACATTAGAAGCACCACAATATCCTATCCCTTTAGGAATGAACATTTACATTAATGACTTTGCCGATGCCAATCCGCATGACATAAAAAACATTAATATCATGAATCATTATGTGGGCATGAAATATATTCCGGATGCTATTCCTGAATTTAAAATATTTCCCGCAGGGATTCTTATTTCTTCTTTCATTGGATTGATTATTGGTTTTAAACTCAACTTCAAATGGTTTTTAGGATGGTTTATTTTAATGATAACATTAAGCCTTGCTGGAATGTATGACTTTTATTTATGGGAACATGACTATGGTCATAATCTAGATCCTAAAGCTATCATGAAATTCACAAACGCTGATGGAACTGTAATGGGTTTCCAACCTCCTTTATTTGGGACAAGAGACATCCTTAATTTTAAAGCCCATTCGTATCCGCGTTTCGGAGCATTATTCCTAGCATTAGGAATGGGATTATCATTTCTTTCTTACTTCATTGGTAAAAAAGAAAGTAGACAACGTGTTGCTACTTAGTAGTAACACCAAAACACTAAAACACTAAAATCATGAAAAACACTAAAAATTTTCGCGATCACTTAAACCGTAAGAGTGTCGTGAGTAAAACCCTCGAAAAAACTGCCGCACTTATTGCGCTATTCTTACTACTAAGTTGCAACAGCGGCCCACAACCCATAGACTATGGTCAAGATGGTTGCCATTTTTGCAGCATGACTATTGTTGACAAACTTCATGCAGCTGAAATTGTCACCAACAAAGGAAAAGTTTATAAATTTGATGCTACCGAATGTATGGTAAATCATCTCAAAACGATTGATCCAGCAACACTTAAACATTTCTTGTCCAATAACTATTTAAAAGCAGAAATGCTAATAAATGCTAAACAGGCCAGTTTTCTAATTAGTGAAAATATACCAAGTCCAATGGGAGCTTTCCTTTCAGCATTTGCAACGAAGGCGGAAGCTGAAACGATTCAAAACCAAAAAGGTGGAATTATCTATAATTGGGAAGCGCTAATAAAACATCTAAAATAGCGATAGTGAAACATCCAAGACTAAAACTTTAGTCACACAAGAAATACTAATATTGATGTTACAACTTATACTTAATTAATCAAAGTATAACAGTTGAAAAACAATAATTATAAACAGATGAAAAAAGCAATCACAGCAATCGTTTTCTTTTTACTGGTGTCTGTATTAAATATTCATGCAGAAACCATTGAGGTATGTTCATCATGTGATGTCATTTCTATAAAAGAAGCCATTAGTCTAGCCAAAGACAATGATACTATATTTATAAAAAAAGGGACCTACAAAGAATTCGATATTGTAATCAACAAACCATTGACTATTATTGGTGAAAATCACCCCATTATTGATGGTGAAAGGAAAGGTGAAATATTCACAATCATTTCAGACGATGTTACCATAGATGGACTATTTATCATTAATGTTGGCGTAAGCTATACAGAAGACTTTGCCGCCTTACGCGTTCGAAAAAGCAAAAATTTCGTCATAAAGAATATTGTACTTGAAAAGCTCTTCTTTGGGATTTATATTGAAAAATCGCACCATGGTAAGATTTATAACAACAAGATCATTGGTGATGCTGTTGAGGAACACAGCTCAGGTAATGGTATTCAATTATGGTACAGTAAACATATAGATATTCAGCATAACTTCACCCAACGGGTAAGGGATGGAATTTACCTTGAATTTTCTGATTTTTGCACCATTAAAAATAATGTCAGCACCAATAATCTACGTTATGGTTTGCACTTCATGTTTTCTAACAACGACATTTATGAAAACAACCAGTTTGAAAATAATGGAGCGGGTGTTGCTGTTATGTTTTCGAAGAACATCAAGATGAGTAACAATGTCTTTAGAAAAAATTGGGGATCTGCTTCATATGGAATGTTACTAAAAGAAATCAATGATGCTGAAATAAGCGGTAATACTTTTGAAGAAAACACCATTGGTATAAACATTGAAGGTTCAAATAGAATAACCTACAAAAACAATAATTTTATTAAAAACGGATGGGCAATAAAGGTCCGTGGCGCATGTTACACCAACACATTTACTGCTAATAATTTTTTATACAATTCCTTCGATCTTTCATACAATAGCAAAATGAATGATAATATCTTCGACGGCAATTACTGGAGTAATTATACGGGATATGATTTGGATAAAGATGGCATTGGAGATATCCCTTATCGCCCTGTAAAATTGTTTTCATATATCGTAAATAGAACTCCCGAAACTATCATATTATTACGAAGTTTATTTATCGATATCATCGATTTTTCCGAGAAAGTCTCTCCAGTTTTTACCCCAGACAACTTGCTTGATAGTAACCCATCAATAAAAAAAATAACATGGTAAGCATTCAAAATTTACATAAACAATTTAATAAAAACGTGGTGTTAAGTGGTATAGACCTCAACATTAGCGAAGGTGGTATTTTTGCTGTTCTGGGTCCTAATGGATCTGGAAAAACAACACTTATTAAATCCATATTAGGCATGGTAATTCCTAATAAAGGCGAAATTTTAGTTCTTGGAAAAACCATTAAAAACAACTCTACTTATAGAAATAAAATTGATTATTTACCGCAAATAGCCAACTTCCCTAGCAATTTAAAAGTCAAAGAACTTATTAAAATGATTAAGGACTTAAGAGGAAATACTACTGAAGATGAACGACTCATTACATTGTTCAAGTTAGAACCATTTCTAAATAAAAAACTGGGTAACCTATCAGGAGGTACCAAACAAAAAGTCAATCTGGTTTTAACTTTTATGTTTAATAGTCCGCTCATAATTTTAGACGAACCCACAACCGGCTTAGACCCTATTTCCTTAATTCGCTTAAAGGATTTAATTCAAACCGAAAAAGCAAAAGGCAAAACCATATTAATCACTTCTCACATTATGAGTTTTGTAGAAGAAGTGTCTGATGAGATTGTTTTTATATTGGAAGGTAAAATTTATTTTAAAGGGAGTATAGACGCTCTTAAAACAAAGACGAATCAACCCGATTTTGAACACGCGATTGCATCAATTTTAACCGATAATCATGCTTAAAATACTAAAATATAGTTTTTACGATTTAATGCGAAGCCGTTGGAGCTACGTATACCTAGCCTTTTATTTAATGCTTGGAATAGTCTTGTTATTTCTAAACAACGACCTCTCTAAAGCAGTGATTACTCTAATGAATGTTATCATAGTACTCGTGCCATTAATAGGTACCATTTTTGGAGTCATGTATTATTATAATTCCAAAGAGTTTACAGAGCTTTTATTAGCACAACCTTTAAAACGCTCGTCCATATTTATGGGGCAATACTTGGGAGTGGCATTATCCCTATCTATGAGTTTAGTACTCGGATTAGGTATTCCATTCATTTTCTATGGGATATTTAAATCAAACGCCATTTGGGACTTTTCATTATTGCTAATTACAGGAACATTCCTAACGTTTATATTCACGGCATTAGCCTTTAATATTGCATTATCTAATGAAAACCGAATTAAAGGTTTTGGCTATGCCATCTTACTTTGGCTGTTTTTGGCTGTAATATATGATGGTTTATTTTTAATGTCCCTCCTTGTTTTTGAAGATTATCCATTAGATCAATTCTCATTATTCGCATCAATGCTTAATCCTATTGACTTATCCCGAACATTGATTTTACTTAAATTGGATATTTCCGCGTTATTAGGATACACAGGAGCAGTATTTAAACAATTTTTTGGAACCAATTTTGGTTTAATCATATCGTTTTTAGCCTTATCGCTTTGGGTTATTTTACCAGTGTTTAGAATTGTTAGAAAATCAAAGAAAAAGGATTTTTAAAAAACATGCTTATAAAGCTTGAAGAAATATTTTTCTCTTTACAAATTAAAGATTACTATGGAATTACCTTATGTGGAACCTTATAAAGTAAAAATGGTCGAATCCATAAAAAGATCGACAAAAAAACAACGCGAACAATGGATTAAAGAGGCCGATTACAATTTATTTAATCTGTCTTCTGATAAAGTTTTTATTGATTTATTAACTGATTCTGGAACAGGAGCAATGAGTGATAGACAATGGTCTGCAATGATGAGTGGTGATGAAAGTTATGCAGGATCAAAATCATTCTTACAATTAAAAGAAACTGTTAATAAAATAACTGGATACACTTATTTCCTACCAACTCACCAAGGTAGAGCAGCTGAAAATGTGCTGTTTTCTGTATTGATAAAAGAAGGTGATTTAGTCCCTGGGAACTCCCATTTCGACACCACAAAAGGTCATATCGAATTTCGAAAAGCAACTGCAATAGATTGTACAATTAATGAAGCCTTTGACACTACAATTCTTCACCCATTTAAAGGAAATATTGATCTTGATAAACTGAAAAATGTTTTTGATAGCAATCCAAATGATAAAATCCCATTTGTAATTCTAACCATTACATGTAATAGTTCTGGTGGACAACCAGTATCAATGGCAAACATAAAGGCTGTTTCTAAATTGTGTAAATCGTATAATATTCCCTTAATCTTTGACTCGGCTAGATTCGCTGAGAATGCTTATTTTATTAAATTAAGAGAGAAAGCATATCAGGATCGATCGATCAAGGAAATTGCTAAAGAGATCTTTAGTTATGGTGATGGAATGACTATGAGCGCCAAAAAAGATGGCTTGGTAAATATGGGTGGATTTATTGCTTTGAAAGATGAAGAAATCTATAAACAAGCCACCGTTTATAACATTATGTACGAAGGCTTTATAACCTATGGTGGAATGAACGGCAGAGATATGGCTGCTTTAGCTGTAGGCTTAGACGAAGCGACTGAATTTGATTATTTAGAAAGCAGAATAGAACAGGTCGCTTATTTAGGTCGAACATTAACAGAATATAATGTTCCAGTACTTCAGCCTATAGGGGGGCATGCTGTTTTTATTGATGCGAATAAATTTGTACCAACGATTCCAAGAGATGAATATCGTGCACAAGCACTAGCTATAGAACTTTATATTGTTGGAGGAATTAGGGGTGTTGAAATAGGAACTGTTTTGGAAGATCGTGATCCTTTTACGAGAAAGAACAGATATCCGGAATTAGAATTGGTTCGTTTAGCAATCCCAAGACGAACTTACTCATTAAACCACATGAAATATTTAGCTGCTGTACTTAAAAATGTATTCGATTCACGTAATGAAGCTAAAACGGGATACATAATAGTAGATGAGGCACCAATTATGCGTCATTTTACAGTAAAGTTCAACAAAATATAGAGATCATGAAACTAAAATTACTAATTATATCAATACTTATTCTGTGTGCTTTTAGTTGTAGAAAAGAGACTCAAAAAAGTATTCCTAACCCTACTGAGCCCGAAAAGATAAGTTTGCTAGACACTTTAACTTTAAAGCTTAATAATGGAGAAAAATGGGCCGCAAACCTTGAAACACATATTGGTGTTACCCAAATGGATTCAATTATTAAAACATTTAAAAGCGGGAGTCAAAAAGATTTTGCAGTATTAGGTAATGCCTTATCTCAACAAACCGGTATGATCATTAAAAAGTGTAATATGAAAGGGGAACCCCATGAACAATTACATCTGGTTTTGTTGCCCATGTTAGATGAAATCTCAGCATTAACAGAATTAGGAACTGAAACGCCTTCTGAAAAAGTATTACAGGAATTAGAAAACTTAATTGCTGTTTATTTTAAACATTTTAAAACTCAATAGTTATTGCGATACCACACCTTCTGCCATTCACGACGTAGGATTAAAAAAGCAACTTGCTCAGACAATTTAAGTGTATCACTTCCGTCAAGTTGTTTTATTTTCTTTTCTGAAATATCTATGATGTAAAGTAAATTAAGATAGTCGGCGAATTTTTCTTGAATAAGCTTGTAAATGGTTTCGTGGAGAATCAGTTTCAGGCTCGGAGGTAAAATGTCCTCTTCAAAATCAAGGTCAATATTGGCAAATAAAAAGTCCTTATTGAGTTGCCTAATCAAATTATTGTAGAGATTAAACTGATTAGCCTCTTGTATTAATTCTTCAAAAGTCACAAGCGAATTCATAGGCATTACTATTGTTTAAATTTTAAACTTCCCTTGTAATTAACGTCACTCCAAACTGATGTAACACTTGTTTTTTGTCCTCAGTTATATGCATCGCTTCCAAAATCGCAAAAGCTTTATTAGTATATACCTTTATTTCTTGTTTTGTTGCATCTGCTGATCCACTGTTTTCAAACAGCTGCTTAACGCGTTCTATTTTGTCCTTACTATCATTTGGGGTAGTCCCAAATAACTGTAACAATTCTTCTTTATTTTCTGGCGCAGAAAACTCCAAAGCCTTCAAATACAAAAATGTTTTTTTATTCTCAATAATATCTCCTCCTACCTGTTTTCCAAACGTTTCTGGATCACCAAAAGCATCTAAATAATCATCTTGAAGTTGAAAAGCTATTCCCAAATTTTTACCAAATTCATAAATACCGTTTTGATCTTCCTCAGAAGCATTCGCTATAATAGCTCCCATTTGCATAGCGGCGGCAACCAAAACTGCAGTTTTATATTCAATCATTTTTAAGTACTCGGGAATAGTTACGTCGTCCCTAGTTTCAAAATCGATATCGTATTGCTGCCCTTCACAAACTTCAAGTGCTGTTTTGCTAAAGATCTTCGCTAAATTCCTAAAGGTGCGATCATCATACTTTTCAAACATTTGATAAGCCATAATTAACATCGCGTCTCCCGAGAGAATTCCGGTATTTATATCCCACTTTTCGTGTACAGTTTCCTTAGCACGACGTAAAGGCGCATCATCCATAATATCATCATGTACTAATGAAAAATTATGAAATACCTCAATGGCCAAAGCCGCATCAAGCGCTTTTTTATAATTCAAATCAAAAATATCGCAAGCCATTAGTGTCAAAACAGGTCGCAGTCGTTTTCCTCCTAATTTAAGAATATACTTTATAGGCTCATATAGGTTTTGAGGTTCTTTAAAGCTTACATATTGCTCTAAATATTTAACAAATTCCTCTTGGTATTTTTCTGTTGTTAGCATGCAACAAAAATAAAGTAATTCAACCTATTTAAAAATGTGTGAAAACATTTAATGTTAAATAATTGTAAAACTTTGGAAACTTCTTTGGTTTTTAAAGTTTCCGCGCTACTTTTGCGTCTTACTAAATGAGACCTAAAAACAACACTATTACCATACAATGAGAGAGAAAATAATTTTAAAGTCTGCGGATCTTTTTCTTAGCCTTGGGTTCAAGAGTGTAACCATGGACGATATTGCGAATGAATTAGGTATTTCAAAAAAAACCATTTACAAATATTTCTCAAATAAAACAGAGTTAGTAGATGCAAGTACCATTTCTGTTCAAGAAACTATAGATGGTGCAATAAATGGGATTTTAAAACAAGATTTAAATGCTATAGAAGAGAATTTTGCGGTTAAGACTGTTTTTAAAAACATGTTTAAAAAAGCCAAGACCTCACCTATGTTTCAATTAAAAAAATATTACCCTAAAACCTATACCAAATTAATGGATCATGAAGTATGCACTTTTAGTGAATGTGTAATGAGTAATTTAATGAAGGGCGTAAAAAACAAATTATATCGAAAAGATGTTGATAAAGACATGGTTATGAAATTCTATTTCACATTGGTATTCAGTGCCTATGAAAGTGAATTATTTAGTCATAACATGAAAGATCTTTTAAAAACAGAATTGAAAATATTAGAATATCACACAAGAGCCATTGCAACACCACATGGGGTGAAAATATTAGAACAAGAATTAATCAATTATAAAAATAATCAATCATAACAATGAAAAACAAACTAATCCTTTTATTAGGCTTATTCCTTTCAAGTTTAGGATACTCTCAGGAAAATCCTCAAAGTTTAAACTTACAAGAAGCAATAGATTATGCATTAATACATAATAGAACAGCTAAAAAAGCAGGACTGGACATTGAAGCAGCCAAGCAACAAAAGTGGGAAACTACAGCTACTGGTTTACCTCAAATAAGTGCATCAATAGATTACAACCATTGGTTAAAACAACAAGTTTCACTAATTCCTTCGGAGTTTTTTGGTGGTAATCCTGGGGACTTCACTGAGGTTGCTTTTGGAACTTCAAAAACCATGAATGCCACAGTTAAAGTTGAACAAAAACTATTTGATGGCTCATACCTAGTTGGACTACAGTCGGCTAAAGTCTTTTTAGAAATTTCCGAAAATGCTAAAGAAAAGACTGATTTAGAAATTAGAAAAGCAGTCATAAATGCGTATGGGAATGTGCTTTTAGCAACCGAAAGTGTCAACATTCTCAATCGTAATCTTAGCGTATTAGAAAAAAACCTCAACGAAACCACTAAAATTTATGAAAATGGTTTGGAAGAAGAGGAAAGTGTTGAACAATTAAAAATCACTTTATCAGGGGTAAAGAGCAGTCTTAATAACACCACTCGATTAAAGACTCTAGCGCTTCAAATGCTAAATATTACTTTAGGTATTGATTTAAAAGCAAACACGATCCTCACTGATAATTTAGAAAGCTTAACCTCTAAACATATGTCTTTAGAATTAATTGAAACTGATGAAGATGTTGAAAAAACGATCGATTACAAAATAGCATCGAACGACAAAGTTGCTAAAGAGCTTTTATTAAAACTTGAAAAAAGCAAAGCCCTTCCAACCTTAAATGCCTTTGTTAATGCTGGTTATTCGGGCAATAACGAAAAATTCGACTTCCTTAAAAAGGATCAAAAATGGTTTGGATCCTCATTATTTGGTGTCAGTATGAATATCCCAATATTTAGTTCATTAGGGAGAAGTGCTGCTACTCAACGTGCACAAATCAACCTTGAAAAAGCAAAAGAGGATTTAACAGAAACCGAGCAAAAATTGAAGCTTCAAATGGCTTCTGCAAAAAGTGACTATCAATTTTCAATAGAAGACTACGATAACAAAAAACAAAACTTAAGTCTTGCCGAGCGCATCGAACAGAAAAATCAAACCAAGTTTTTTGAAGGAATTGCTTCAAGTTTCGAATTAAGACAAGCGCAAATACAATTATACACCTCACAGCAAGAATACTTACAAGCCATGCTTGATGTTGTTAATAAAAAAGCAGAATTAGAAACCGTACTTAATATCGTTGAATAGCTTATTAGAGCAAATTAATCTCAAAAACTTACAAACTCATCATAACAATGAAAAACATATATTCACTATTACTCGTAACATTAATTTTAGCCTCCTGTGGTGGCGAAAATAAAAAATCTATTGAAGAGATCATTGAAGAAGGTAACCTAACAACTATTCGCGCAAAACGAAGTGAAGTGGTTGCATCGCAGCAAGAAATTGCTGAACAACTAAACCTACTAGACTCCAAAATAGCAACTTTAGATACTGTGAAAAAAATTCCATTGATCACAACCTTTAAAGCTAAAGAAGAGGTTTTCAATCATTATTTAGAACTTCAAGGCAATGTAAATACCAAAAATTTACTTGTCATTTTCCCTGAATTTTCTGGAATACTCACGAAAGTTTATGTCAAAGAAGGTCAAAAGGTTATTAAAGATCAACTTCTTGCAACTATTGACGATGGAGGGCTAAACCAACAAGTTGCTCAATTACAAATTCAAGCAAGTTTGGCAAAAACGACATTTGAACGCCAAGAACGATTATGGAATCAAAAAATTGGAAGTGAAATTCAATATTTGCAAACAAAAGCAAATTATGAAGCGCAACTAAAAGCGATAAGCCAACTTCAAATTCAGCTTGCTAAAACAAACGTCAGAGCACCATTTTCAGGTATTATTGATGATGTTATTACAGAACAAGGAAGTGTTGTTGGCGCTGGTCAATCACAATTAATGCGTATTGTAAATCTTAATAATATGTATATTGAAACAGATGTTCCTGAAAGTTATCTTCCTTATGTTTCTAAAAACAATAATGTCGTGGTAGAATTTCCTGTTTTAGGAAAAATCATGAATGCTAAAATACGCCAGACAGGGAACTTTATTAATCCCGCTAACAGAACTTTTAAAGTAGAAATTGCAATACCTAATAAGGACAATACGATAAAGCCAAACTTAACCGCTAAGCTTAAAATTAACGATTACACCAACGAAAAAGCAGTGTTAATTCCGCAAAGTATTATCTCTGAAAACGAAAAAGGAGAACAATACATTTATATTATTAAAGACAGGAATGATAATGATGAAGCTATTGCAAAACGTGTAATCATTCAAACAGGAAAAACACAAGGCGATGTTATCGAAGTTTTAGATGGGGTTGTAAATGGTACCGAGATTATTCAGGAAGGAGCACGTAGTGTTAAAAATGACCAATCTGTAAAAGTAATAAACCAATAAACTGTAACTATGACTAATAATAAAAGGAAAATAGACAAAGAATTTGGTTTGTCATCATGGGCTATAAATAACAAAACCACTATTTATGTCCTTATGATACTCATACTATTTTTAGGTATTTCGGCCTATTTTAGTATGGCTCGAGAAAGTTTCCCTGAAATAAAAGAAACTAAAATATATGTGAGTTCATTATTTCCAGGAAACACTGCCGAGGATATCGAAAAACTAATTACAGACCCGCTAGAAGATAAACTAAAAACGGTAAGTAGTGTTGTTGAAATAACTTCTACATCTCAAGAGGATTATTCTATGGTTATTGTTGAGTTTGATGAAAGCATTACTGTAGATCAGGCCAAACAAAAAGTAAAAGATGAAATTGACTCGGAAACATCCAGTGAAGATTGGCCTACTTTTAATGGTGCAAAAGTAGAACCGAATGTATTTGAGTTGAGTATGTCTGAAGAAATGCCAATACTAAATATCAATATTTCTGGTGATTATCCTGTTCAAAAACTTAAAGAGTTTGGTGAGTATTTACAAGATGAAATTGAAGACTTATCTGAAATTAAGAAAGTTGATATTAGAGGTGCTCAGGAAAAGGAAGTCGAAGTTGCCGTAGACATTTATAAAATGATGGCAGCAAAAGTAAGTTTTAATGATATTATTGGTGCGATTAACAATGGAAACGTTACCATGTCTGCAGGTAATTTCATAACAAGTGGTCAGCGACGTACGATTCGAATTTTAGGTGAAATTGAAGATCCGGCAGAGCTTGAAAACTTTGTTATTAAATCTGAAAACAACAGTCCTATTTACTTGAAAAATGTTGCCGAAATAAGTTTCAAGGCAAAAGACATTACCACTTATGCCCGAGAATATGGGGATCGTGTTGTAATGTTGGATGTGAAAAAACGAGCCGGTGAGAATATGGTTGCCGCAGCTGAGCAAATTCAAGTTATTGTTGATGATGCTATTGAAAACATATTCCCTACGAATTTAAAAGTGACTATAGCAAATGATCAGTCCTCAAAAACCGTTGGACAAGTTGATGATCTTGTAAACAACATCCTATTTGGTATTATCCTGGTTGTTACCGTTTTAATGTTCTTTTTAGGATTCAAAAACGCCCTCTTTGTAGGTTTTGCAATCCCTATGTCCATGTTTATGTCATTAATGATTCTAAACATGTTAGGTTATACAATGAATACCATGATCCTTTTTGGCCTAATAATGGGGCTAGGGATGCTAGTAGATAATGGTATTGTAGTTGTTGAAAACGTGTATCGTTTGATGGATGAAGAAGGATTAACCCGAGTTGAAGCTGCAAAAAAAGGGATTAGTGAAATTGCTTTTCCTATTATTATTTCAACAGCTACAACGGTCGCGGCATTTATTCCTTTAGGATTATGGCCAGGAGTTATGGGGCAGTTTATGGTCTACTTCCCAATAACGTTATCCGTTGTATTAGGATCCTCCCTTTTTGTTGCTATATTTTTTAACTCTGTAATGGTGTCTCAATTTATGACCACTGAAGACAAAGATATGCCCTTAAAAAAAATCGCTATTATATCTTCAATTGTAGCCATCATTGGTGCTCTAATTTTATTAGTTGGAGGCGAATATAGAGCCATTGGTAGCGTTATGATATTTACAGCTGTTATGCTTTGGGTATATAGATTATTCTTAAGAAAATGGGCAAACGGATTTCAAAATAAAATCTTACCACGTTGGGAACGCTTTTACGAAAGATTATTAAGAGGCGCATTAAAAGGATGGAAGCCTTTTGCAATTAGTATTGGTACAGTAATTCTCTTATTTATTGCTTTTGGCGGATTTGGTGCTTCTGTAGCAAGTCAACGTACAAAAGTAGAATTTTTCCCAGACAACAAACCCAATCAAATTATAGTTTACATAGAGTATCCTCAAGGAACTGATATTGAAAAAACAAATTTGATTACCAATGAGATAGAGAAAAAAGTATACAGTGTTTTAAATGAAAGCACTTATATGGATGGCGACCATAATTACCTTGTAGAAAGTGCAGTCTCACAAGTTGGAGAAGGGGCTGGAAATCCTAATACAGATGGTGGTTCCTCGGCTGAGATGCCTCATAAAGGTAAAATTACAGCATCCATGCGTGAATATAAGTACAGACGTGGGGAAGACAGTGAGTTATTACGTCAAAAAGTACAGAAGGCATTGGTTGGCATTTATCCAGGCGTTTTAATTTCGGTTGAAAAAGATGTTAATGGTCCTCCTTCTGGGTCACCAATTAATATTGAAATTGAAGGAAAAAATTATTCTGAGTTAATTATCGCTGCCGAAAAAATGCGTGAATATATCAATTCTAAAAACATACCAGGAATTGATGAACTTAAGATTGATGTTAATAAAGACAAACCCGCAATGCAGGTTGTTGTTGACCGAGAAAAATCTGGTGAATTAGGAATTTCTGCTGCTCAAGTTGGACAACAATTACGCAGCTCTATTTTTGGAAGTAAAGCAGGGGTTTATAAAGAGGCTGGCGAAGACTATGATATTTATGTGCGGTTTAATGAAGAAAACAGATACAATTCGAGTGCCCTTTTTAATCAGAAAATTACATTTAGGGATCCCGCTTCTGGAAAGATCAAAGAAATACCAATTTCGGCAGTTGCCAAACAAACCAACAGTTCTGGGTTTAGTGCAATTAAGCATAAAGACTTAAAACGTGTTGTTACGGTGTATTCGGCATTAGCTCCAGGATTCACTGATGCGGGCGCCATTGTCACCCAGATTCAAAATGAAATGAAAAATTTCAATGACATCCCAAAAGACATTAAAATAGATTACACCGGCCAAATTGAAGAGCAGAATAAGCAAATGTCATTTTTAATGGGCGCCTTTTTTACTGGTTTAGGACTAATTTTCTTAATTCTTATATTCCAATTTAATTCGGTATCAAAACCAGCCATTATCATGCTTGCTATATTTTTAAGTTTGATTGGTGTGTTTGGAGGTATAGTAATCACGGGGAGCTCCTTTGTAATTATGATGACCATGATGGGAATTATTTCTTTAGCAGGAATTGTGGTGAATAACGGGGTAGTACTCTTGGATTATACGCAATTACTCATTGATAGGAAAAAAGTTGAACGCGGCTTAGATGAACATGAATACTTAGAGGATAATGATTTATTTGAAAGCATTGTAGCCGCAGGTAAAGCGCGTCTTCGCCCTGTGTTATTAACTGCTATTACAACTATTCTTGGCTTAATTCCTTTAGCTATAGGATTAAATATTAACTTCTTTACATTATTCAGTGAGTTTAATGCTAATATTTATTTTGGAGGAGATAATGTAATATTTTGGGGGCCACTTGCTTGGACCGTAATTTACGGATTATTAATAGCCACATTCCTAACATTAATAGTCGTCCCTGTTTTATTCTATTTATCAATGGAATTAAAACTATGGTTGCGAGGAAAAACATCGCAAACATCAACTACAAATGGGAATTTGGTTTCCATCAAAGAAGAGGAAAAAGCATTACCATTAGAATCTTAAATATAAAAAAACCGAAGCAAAATTTGCTTCGGTTTTTTTTCATTAAAATTATTCTTAAAATTTAAAGGTAATTCCACCATTTATAACCGTTCCATTAAATCCAAACTGATTCACTTCCCAAGGATATTTAAAACGTCCTCCAAGGTCTGTTACGAAGTCTCCCTTAGTATCAATAACATCTGGGTATACATCTAACAAGTTACTTGCAGAGACGTGCATTGAAAATTTTCCCGAAAACTTATAATTAACAATTATATCTGTAATTATTTTTCCAGAAAATGTTTGATCTTTATCTGGGTCACTCCCGTGTTGCCATGTAACTTCTCCAAAATAAGTGTTGTTTAATGCCACGCCTAATTTGTTGATTTTGTAATCCAAACCAAGAAGTATTTTTGATTTTGGTCGTGCCGAAATAATTCTAGATTGTTCTTTTCGGTTAAATATTTCATATCCATTAGCAGCTAATAAAGGAGGGGTTTTAATTGTTCCTTTTATTTTTGTTTCATTAAAATTAGCCGCCAAAGTTGCTGCTAATTTTCCGTTCCCCAATTCAATATTCCTGTAATTTACAACCAAGTCAACTCCTGTAGTGCTTGTGTTTACGGCATTCGTAAAGAATTTTAAACTTGTAATTGCATTGTTATCTAATATTATTTCAACTGGATTTGTTGGATTGCCAGGAGCCCCTGATATAAATCCTATTTCTCCAGTAAATAATACGCGATCATCAACTTTTACATTATAAAAATCGGCAGACAATGACAAATTAGGTGCCGGCTTATATGTAATACCAGCCGATATACTGTTCGAGGTTTCTGCTGTTAATTGAGGAACACCTAGCCCATCTCTAATCACAGGATCGACATTATTGAAGGTTCCTTGATTAGAAACTGTTCCACCTGAGACTAAAGTTTGAATATTACTCAAATAAATTTGATGTAAGGATGGTGCACGGAAACCACTACTATATGACGCTCGAAGCGCACCATTTTCTCCTAAGGAGTATCTACTGTTTATTTTCCAAGACCAATTATCTCCAAAGTCACTAAAGTCTTCATATCTAACCGCACCTCCAATTAAAAATTCTTCGGTTGGCTCCCATTCTAAATCTCCGTAAACCCCAAAATTGTTTCTTGTTGCGGCTACTTCATTTGATGGTTGAAGTCCAGGGAAAGATTGAACCCCTCCTCCGGCATAGGATGCAGGATCACCTGCTGTTGCAGTAAATTTTTCTTTTCTTGCTTCAGCACCAAATGCAATACTAATCTGTCCAAAACTTTTGGAGAGATCTAAATTCGCAAGTGTATTCATAAAGGTATAAGCACCAACATCAAATTCTGTTGGACTATCTGCCCCTAAGTCGAGATTTATACTATTATTTACTTCATAATCTACGGCACTTCTTCCATGTGTCCCGCTTAAATCAATATCAAACCCTAACATTTCCCATCGTGTTCCAACAGTTATATTATTATCTCTAATATCTGTTTCAAATGTTGGTTGAAACCCTTGATAAGTAGATCCTGCATCATGTAATAAATTATGAGTGTCAGGAATCCAATAAGGCACTCTGTAAAGTGCAAAACTTTTACCTGTTCTATGTGTTAATCCTCCAAATGTGTAGAATTCACCATTACCATTCTTGAATGGAACTCCAGCGTTAAAGAAGACATCCAACTTCTTAAGCTCTGGTTGTCCTATAGTCATCCCCAAATCAGGATTATCCTGTAACCAAGGGGTATTTCCATTTAAAATATCATCATCTCCAAAAACCACCCCAAACAATCCATCTCCTCCAGGTGTTCCAGCTCTATTTGTTTTTTCTTGTTCGTAATAACCGAAAGTAAGATTAATATATCCTCCGTTATCACCAACATTAAGCGCTGTATTTATGTCTAATCCAAAATTAAACCCGTCACCTTCAGTGGTGACACCAGTTGTAGCATTAACTGTTGTATATTCTGCATTTTTCTTTAAAACTATATTAATCACACCCGCAATGGCATCAGATCCATATTGAGCTGAAGCTCCATCACGAAGTACCTCTATTCTCTCAATAGCCGCTGCTGGAATACTTTTAAGGTCTACACCAACTTCACCCTTTCCAGGAGTATCATTAATATACACTAAGGCACTCTGATTTTTACGTTTCCCATTGACCAACACCAAAGTTCTACTTGGTCCCAAGCCTCTTAAATCGGCTGGATCAAAATGAGCAGTTGCATCAGAAATTGTTTGATTTGTAGAGTTAAAAGAAGGCACTTTATACGCTAACATTTTATCTACTGTTGGCTGTCCCGTATTTCTCAATTCTGAAACACTAATGTTATCAATTGGTACTGGAGAATCTAAGATTGTTCTTGGTTTCGCTCTATTTCCTACTAAAACGATCTCGTCCAAAGCAACGCCATCTTGCAATGATACCGTAATCTTCTGAGCTGATGTTACACTAATTTCTTGGGTAGTATAACCGACAGAAGAAATAATAAGCGTGGTTGGGAAAGTATTTACATTAATACTGAAATTACCATCAAAATCCGACGTTGTACCTGTTGTCGTTCCTTTAATAATAATATTTGCCCCAGGCAAGGGACTGCCCGTACTCCCTTCAGAAACGGTTCCTGTTATCGTTCCTTGTGCGAAGGCACAGAAAGGAAACAAGACCATTACATAAAGTAATACTCTTAAATAGTTGTTTTGTTTCATAATAGTGTTTTTTAATTTGCGTTACAAAATGCGAAAATTATTCTGTTTTAACAATTTTTTCATAGTATAATTCTGAATATATTTATGTTATTCGTAATTTTTATGTTATATTTTTATGAATATTGTATTTTTTTGTGTTCAATAATTTGAAATTCATTAATCATTAGTTTTGAACAAGAGACCTAATGAAACCAATATTCATAAAAAAAGGGGTTACAAATTAGCAACCCCTTTTAAAGTCTTTATTCAAATAATCTAAAGAATTAATTAATAGTAAAATTTAATCTGGCAAAAAGAAATCTTCCTGTAAATCCAAATTGAGATGTTCTTCTTGAATATGGAAATGATGCATTAGATTGACTTCCTGGTCTATTGTCGTCAGGATACACATCTAATAAATTGTTTGCTCCAAGAGTAATTGATAAGTTTTCAGATAAATTATTTGACAGTGTTAAATCCGTAATAATCTTTCCTCCGTATATTGCATTATCATTCACCGCTGCCCCATCTACCCTTGCCTGTCCTGAATATTCATCTGGATCAGTTACTTCTCCAAAATAAACATTTCTTAATAAGAATGTCCACTTATCATTAGTCAAAGTATGGGTTAAATTTATTTTAGTTCTAGGCTGTGCAATAGTTAAGAACGCTTCTTCTTGTCCATCGAAAAAAGCACCACTTAAACCTGCATCAGCAATTAATTTTGGTACATTTATATTTGTCACTTCTGTTTTAGAGAATGTCGCTGCTAAGCTATTATCTAAGGTAAAGTCTTTAAATACATCTGTTTTATATCCAGCGACTATATCAACACCTTGATTTTTAGTATCAATAGCATTAGCTAAAAACTGAGCTTTTCCTGCCCCTGCAGCATTAAATATTGATTCCAAAACCGGATCACCTCCGTTATCAAATTTACCTGAGAGCACAATTCTATCATCAATAGTAATTTGATAAGCATCAATTGTAATAGTAAATCCTCCAGTTTTCCCAGTTATCCCTAAACTTACACTTTGTGACGTTTCTTCTTTAAGTTTTCCTATTCCTAATAAACTTGCTGCTTGGCTTTCATTGGTAAATAATCCAACTTCTTCTGCTATTCCCATAGCATTAAAAACGGTACTACTTCTGCTAAAAAATTGTTGGTGTAAAGAAGGTGCTCTAAACCCAGTATTTACGGCTCCTCTTAATGAAAACTCATCAGATAGTTTTATTCTAGAGGCTAATTTGTAGTTAAAAGTATTACCAAAATCAGAAAAGCTTTCATAACGAGTAGCTAAGCTTACTAAAAAATTATCAGAAATATCAGCCTCAACATCAATATAGGCACCAATACTATTTCTAAATTTATTAGTTGCATTTTGAGGTGTAAATCCTCCGAATACTTGAGACGTCCCTGGAAGAGATTCTCCAAGTGCATTTGTTGCGCCTCCTACTCCTCCAATTGTTGGTATTCCATTATTATCATAGGTAGTATATGAATCCTCTTTCCCAGCATAAATCTCAAAATGATCTACTCTATACTCTGCTCCAAAAGCAATATTTAATCCCGATAATATATCGTCATGAAACTTACTAACATCTAAATTTGTAGTGTTTTGAGAAAAACTAAACGAACCAGCATCAAATGTTGAAGGAGAACCAGCTTTCAAACTAGCATTACTAGTATTTACTATTGTGAACGCAAAAGAGTTCGCTCCAAAACTATTAGAAAAGTCTATATTCCATCCTCCATCAGTTTCTCCTTTTATCCCTACTGCAAATGATTTGTCTAAAATATCTGATTGGATGCCTGGTAAAAACCCGTTGGGATACGAAGCTGTATTCCCTTTTGGTCTCCATGGCTCTCTTAAAAAACCAAAGGCTAAACCTTGTCTATACGAGAGACCACCAAAAGCATATAGCTCAGTATTTTCACTTACAGGGATAGACAAATTTGAAAAGAATTTTCCTTCTCTTAATTTTGCAGTCCCTATTCTAAATCTAAAATCATTTCTTTCTAACCCTCTCGCTCCAAATTGAGCATTATCTAAATCTTCATATGTTGAAAACTCACCAATTCCTTGATCAGGTAATAGGCCTCTTAACAAAGATAGATCTCCAGGAGTATTTAAATTCCCACTTCCATCTATAGATAAATCTAAAGCGGCTATAGAGGCTTGATCAGTAGCACTTATATAGTTTGTTCCTAATAATGCTGCTCCTGTTTGATAATCGGCGGCGGTCATATCAGAAATTGGTGTCCCTGTTGAAGATGTAAAAGCATGTTCAATAGCATTAGCTATATCAAAGATTTGTTCTAGGTTTGTTGCATTTCTAAGGGCTGGTTCTCTTGTTGCAAGTGATCCTGCAAAATTTATATACCCACCATTTTTCCCTAAATCTAAACCGTAATTCGCATCAATTTGAATTTTTTCTCCATCAACACCTCCATCCTGATGGTTACTTTTTGATGAAAAATTTGCTCCTGTTGTTAAAGAAATATCTAACTTGTTTGTAGCTGTTTTTAAAACAATATTGATAACTCCAGCAATTGCATCAGATCCATATTGAGCGGCTGCACCATCACGTAATACTTCTATTCTTTTAATTGCAGATACTGGAATTGCATTCATATCTGTACCTACACTACCAGCTCCAACTGTGCCATTTATATTTAGTAAAGATGAATTGTGTCTTCTTTTACCATTAACCAAGATCAACACTTGATCTGGTCCTAAACCTCTTAATGAAGCCGGATCTACATGATCTGTTCCATCTGATACCGTTTGTGTTTGAGATGTAAAAGATGGTGCTACATAGTTTAAAATTTCATTAATTGATGTTTGTGGTCCATTTGTTGCCAAGGCCGCAATATCAATAACATCCACGGGCACCGGGGTGTCAATAGCTGTTCGATTTTTGTTACGAGAACCTATTAATAGGACCTCCTCCAATGCAACACCATCTTGTAGCGCGATATTAATGTTCTGAGCAGAAGCTACATTCACTTCTTGTGTTGTATAACCAACTGAAGAAATTACAAGCGTTTCCGGAAATACATCAACATCAATACTGAAATTACCATCGAAATCTGAAGTTGTTCCAGTTGTAGTACCCTTAATGATAATATTTGCCCCTGGTAAAGGACTGCCGGTACTGGCTTCAGTAATGGTTCCTGTCACTGTTCCTTGAGCAAAAACACACAAGGGAAACATGAGTAATACGTACATCAATACTCTAAAATAGTTGTTTTGTTTCATGATTTAGTTTTTTATTTACTTTACAAATTGCGAAAATATAACCGCTTTAACAATTTTTACCTTACAAAATTTAGCAGTACTTTACATTATTCGTAAAATTTATGTTAAATTTTTATCGATATAATTTTGACCAAAATTCGTCAATCCCCCATCATTAACATGATCGCGACAAATAAACTAAGTACCTAATCAAGAACGATTTACAGAAATAAGAATAGGGCTAACATTAAAATTTACAGAAGTAAATTTCCTTCACAATATTGTATTATAATGTTTATTCTTACAATGTATGATTAAATTTTCTTATATTAAAATTTTACCACAGTAAAGTCAAGACAGTTTTAGGTATTTGTATTGCCTTCTGAAGGTTCTCACAGTTGTTCAATTTAAAAATCCTTCAAATTCTAATACAAAACATGCATATTAATGCTAGATCTTAGTAAATTTGCATTTCAAATTTCTGAACTATGTATAGAAGTCATAATTGTGGTGAATTAACAACAGCACATATTAATACAGAAGTCACCTTAGCTGGTTGGGTTCAAAAATCGCGTGACAAAGGATTTATGATTTGGGTTGATCTTCGGGATCGTTATGGAATAACGCAACTTATTTTTGATGAAGAACGTTCTTCCAAAGCTATTCTGGAACAAGCGAAATCACTTGGACGAGAATTTGTAATCCAGGTTAAAGGAACTGTTATTGAACGCGCTTCTAAGAACCCAAAAATGAAAACTGGAGATATTGAAATATTAGTTTCAGAATTAACTGTTTTAAATCAGTCACTAACCCCTCCTTTTACTATTGAAGACAATACAGATGGTGGTGAAGAATTGCGTATGCAATTCCGCTATTTGGATATTAGACGTAATCCTGTTCGAGACAGTTTGATCTTTAGACATAAAGTAACACAGCAAGTTAGAAATTATCTGTCTTCTGGCGGATTTATAGAAGTAGAAACACCGTACTTAATTAAGTCAACACCTGAAGGTGCTAGAGATTTTGTGGTCCCTTCCAGAATGAATGAAGGACAATTTTATGCCTTACCACAATCACCACAGACCTTTAAGCAATTACTTATGGTTGGTGGTATGGATAAATATTTTCAAATTGTAAAATGCTTCAGAGATGAAGATTTACGAGCAGATAGGCAACCAGAGTTTACACAAATTGACTGCGAAATGGCGTTTGTTGATCAAGAAGACATTTTAAATGCATTTGAAGGATTAACACGTCATTTACTAAAAGAAATCAATGGTGTAGAAGTAGACGAATTTCCAAGAATGACATTTGATGAAGCGATGCAACGCTATGGAAATGACAAACCAGATATTCGGTTTGGGATGGAATTTGGTGAGCTTAATAATATAGCACAGCATAAGGACTTTAATGTTTTTAATCAAGCTGAATTAGTTGTAGGTATTGCTGTTCCTCATGGAAATTCATATTCAAGAAAAGAAATAGACAAATTAGTAGACTGGGTAAAACGCCCTCAAGTTGGCGCTTTAGGAATGGTGTATGCACGCTGTAATGAAGATGGCAGTTATAAATCATCAGTAGATAAATTTTACGATCAGGAAGATTTGGCGAAATGGGCGGAAGCAACTGGAGCAAATCCCGGCGATTTAATATGTGTGCTTTCAGGCGACACCAATAAAGTTAGAGCTCAATTAAGTGCTTTACGTATGGAGCTGGCAGAACGCTTAGGCTTAAGAAATCCAAAAGAGTTTGCGCCATTATGGGTTGTTGATTTTCCGTTATTAGAATGGGATGAAGACACCGAGCGCTACCATGCCATGCACCATCCATTTACATCACCAAAACCTGAACAAATAGAACTTTTAAAAACTGATCCAGGAGCTGTTAAAGCTAATGCATACGATTTAGTTTTAAATGGAAATGAAATTGGTGGTGGCTCTATTAGAATTCACGACAAAGCAACTCAAGCCCTAATGTTTGATTATTTAGGATTTACACCAGAAGAAGCAAAAGCACAGTTTGGCTTTTTAATGAATGCTTTTGAATATGGAGCTCCTCCACATGGCGGCCTCGCTTTTGGACTTGACAGATTAGTAGCAATACTTGGCGGACAAGAAACCATTCGTGATTTTATAGCATTCCCTAAAAATAATTCTGGGCGTGATGTCATGATCGATGCCCCTGCTCCAATTGATGATAATCAATTAACAGAGTTAAGTTTAAAACTCAATATAAATTCATAATTATTAAATCCTGCTTTTCGCAGGATTTTTTTTATTAGCTTTATATGATGCCTAAAAAAAACCTATTAACACGTTTTTTAATTTGGAGATACAAGCATATCTCTCAAAAAAATTTCGTTTTTTTATTAAGCATACTTGTTGGTCTGCTCTCTGGTCTTGCTGCGGTGATACTAAAAAATATCACCTTCACCATTGAGTCTTTATTGGAAGATGGTATTATTTTTTCTCAGAATCAACTCTATTTCATCTTGCCAATTGTCGGTTTATTTTTGGTGTATCTATTTATAAAGTACGTTTCTAAAAAACCTATTGAACACGCTATTCCTTCCATCCTATATTCATTATCTAAAAAAGGAGGACTTTTAGCACGTAATAAAATTTATTACCCATTAATTGCTGCGCCATTAACAGTTGGATTTGGCGGTTCTGTCGGACTCTTAGGTCCTGCCGTTGCCTCTGGATCTGCCATAAGTTCAAATATTGGAAAACTTTTTCATATCGATCGTAAAACGAGAACATTACTTATTGGCTGCGCTACAGCAGCTGCAATCTCATCAATTTTCAAATCCCCTATTGCTGCGATTATTTTTGCTGTTGAAGTCTTTAGTTTAGATTTAACTTTCGCGTCTTTACTTCCTTTGTTAATTGCATCGGTGTCATCGGTGCTAACTTCTTACTTTTTTTTGGGTGATGAGCTTATTTTCAATTTTAATATCACAGATAAATTCGAAATTCAAGACACGCTCTTTTATATTGTCTTAGGTATTGGAACCGGATTTGCATCCATATATTTTACAAAGATGTATTTTGGGATCATGTCCTTTTTTGAGCGTTTTAAAACACGGCTCCAAAAACTTATTATTGGGGGCTTAGCTATTGGTATAATGCTTTATTTTATTCCCCCTTTATACGGTGAAGGCTTCGGTTTTATTAACGATCTTTTGGTGGGAGACCATATGCATGCGCTAGGACAAACCCCTTTTGATAAATATATAGATAACATTTGGGTCATTATAGCCTTATTAATTGGAATTACTTTTTTCAAAGCAGTAGCCATGACCACAACTTTTGCCGCTGGCGGGGTAGGTGGTGTCTTTATTCCAACTTTGGTTATGGGAAGTGCTCTAGGTAATGTGGTCGCCAAAATTATAAACAACCTTGGCTTTGGTTTACAGGTCTCTGAAACTAACTTTACCCTTATTGGGATGGCTGGACTGATCGCTGGTGTGTTACATGCGCCGCTAACCGCAATATTCTTAATTGCTGAAATTACTGGAGGGTATGAGTTATTTGTTCCCTTAATGATTGCTGTTGCAATTTCCTTCATTATCACAAAAAACACCTTGGATCATACTATTTATACTCGAGAACTTGCGAAAAAAGGACAACTTTTAACACAAAATAAGGATCAAAATGTTCTTACTTTAATGAAGCTAGAGAGTGTCATAGAGAAAAATTTTGTCAGCTTAAAGCCTTCTATGACCTTAGGTGAAATGCTTCATGATGGCGTTGCTAAGTCGACAAGAAATTTATTTCCTGTCACGAATACTGAACAACAACTTGTCGGGGTTATTTTATTAGATGATGTTCGAGAATTTATGTTTGACCAATCCCTTTACCAAACTACAACAGTAAATACCTATATGCATAACCCTCCTGATACTATCATTTATGAAAAAGACTCCATGCAAACGGTAATGAAAAAGTTTCAAAATTCTGGTGCTTGGAATTTACCAGTTATAAAAAATGATATCTATTATGGTTTTGTATCAAAATCCAAGTTATTGACCGCCTATAGACGACAATTAATTAACTTTAGTGCCTAATGTACTTGATTAATCTCTTCAAAAACTAAGATCATGAAATACCTTATCGCCTTTTTATTTTTTGCATGTATATGCAGTATTCTCTCTGGATATTTCATGGATGTAGCATATTCTCAAAAACTTATAGGTTTTGGAGTTCTCGGTCTATTTATTGTAGTCTTTCCATTGTTTTCTTACTACCGGTGGAAAGGCAAAAATGTACAGGATTATATGCTCACGAAAGAGAATTTAGACAAAATGCGCGATCATGAAGACTAGTAAATTACTCTCCTGACGAAAGTGATGAATCCTGAATACACCTACAACTATGCATAATTGCAGAACTGGCTGTCGCATTAAGTGACACTGATTCACCAGGAGAAAATGTCATATACTTGTATGAATTCGCAAGACCTCCTTCAGTTGATGTATAATAATATCCTCTTGCAGCTATAAACTGAAAATTGGCAAAAAACCGTCCTCCAGACAACAAATTAAACCCTATTGGTTCATCTTGCTGTTTACCATATGGCGCTAAAAACACATGGGCCACTTCCGTCCCTCCCAAATAATCAAAAAGTGCTTGCCACTCATCTTCAGAGGCCAAATGCCAACCTTCCGGGCAAATCGTTTGAGCAGTTTCTCCTTCATATAATCTTCCATAAGAAAAACAATTTGCAGGATCATCTTTATAACACCTGCTCGTCTCATCTTCAGTATCATAATTTAAATTTTCGGCAAACCAAGTCTGCGCTCCAATAGTAATAGTTTCATAAACCTGTCCATCTCTACTATCCGTCATTTGATTCTCTATTACAGGAGTACTGCTAGTGTCGTCAACCTTAGAACAAGAGTATATACAAATTAAACTTAAACTTAAATATTTGTAAAACTTCATTTCTATAAAATTTATATCAATTAGGTTAAGATGCGGAGTTTGGAACCGATAAAGTTAGTGAAAAAAAAGACTTAATAACTGATATTGAGACGAATATGTCAAATCAAAGTTCAAAGGCTGAATAAATCCGACAAATGACAAATATTCAATTTAAATTGCGCTTTTCAATAAAAAAGCGCTTCATTAATTGTGAGGATTCCTCAGCGAGAACTCCACCTTTAATTTTAGTTTTAGGATGAAGTTTTGTTCCCAATACACCATAACCCCTATGCTCGTCCTTTGCTCCATATACAATATTGCTAATCTGAGTCCAATACAAAGCACCAGCACACATCTGACATGGCTCAAGCGTAACATATAAGGTGCAATTTTGAAGATATTTACCGCCCAAAAAATTAGCAGCAGCAGTAATGGCCTGCATTTCGGCATGAGCCGTAACATCAGTTAAGGTTTCGGTTAAATTATGCGCTCTGGCAATTATTTTATTATCTATAACAATTACTGCCCCCACAGGAATCTCTCCTTTTTTAAAAGCAATCTCAGCTTCCTGAAAGGCTTTTTTCATAAAATAAATATCGTCAAAAGGGTTTACCATTTCTAAAATGATTAATCTTGTTTCTCTAAATTTGAGATAACAACTATCTTATCAAAAATACAATTTCAAGACGTACATTTGTAACCTATGAGCAATTTATTATTAAATATAAATTCCCCAAAAGAATTACGCCAATTATCAATGGACAAATTGCCTAAACTTGCAGAGGAATTGCGTGAGTTTATCATCAATATTGTAGCTACAAAAGAAGGACATCTTGGCGCTAGTCTTGGAGTGGTAGAATTAACCGTGGCACTTCACTATGTCTTTAACACTCCTGAAGATCAATTAATTTGGGATGTTGGGCATCAGGCCTATGGTCATAAAATATTAACTGAAAGAAAAAAAACCTTTCACACTAACAGACAACAAGGTGGTATCTCAGGGTTCCCAAAACGCGAAGAAAGCCAATACGACGCCTTTGGAGTTGGACATTCATCAACTTCTATTTCGGCAGCATTGGGGATGGCTTTAGCTTCACAGATCAAAGGGGAAGACAAACATCATATTGCTGTAATTGGAGATGCTTCTATAGCAGGCGGAATGGCCTTTGAAGGTCTGAATCACGCCGGAGTCACGAATGCGAATTTACTCGTTATTTTAAATGACAATGCTATAGGAATTGACCCAAGCGTAGGGGCTTTAAAACAATATTTAACCAATGTAAAAAAGGGCACTCAAAAACAGGACAATATTTTTGAAGCTCTTAATTTTAATTACTCCGGTCCCATAGATGGTCATGATCTCAATTTGGTTATTGCCGAATTACAGCGATTAAAGTCGGTAAAAGGGCCAAAGTTTTTACATATTATAACAACCAAAGGAAGAGGCTTAAAAAAAGCTGAAGAAAATCAAGTTATCTACCATGCCCCTGGTAAATTTGACGCAAAAACCGGTGAATTATTAACAAAATCTAACTCTAGTCTGCCAAAATATCAAGATGTATTTGGACATACTATAGTAGAACTCGCCAAACAAAACAAAAATATTGTTGGTATCACTCCTGCAATGCCAACCGGAAGTTCTCTAAAATACATGATGGAAGAAATTCCCGATCGCGCATTTGATGTTGGAATTGCCGAACAACATGCAGTGACTCTTTCCGCAGGAATGGCCACTCAGGGATTAATTCCGTTTTGCAACATTTATTCTACTTTTTTGCAGCGTGCTTATGACCAGGTTATTCACGATGTGGCGCTTCAAAAACTACCTGTTATATTTTGTCTGGATCGGGCAGGGTTAGTTGGAGAAGATGGTGCTACTCACCACGGTGTATTTGATTTAGCTTATTTAAGATGTATCCCAAATCTCATTATTTTTGCACCTCGAAACGAAATAGAGTTACGTAATATGATGTATACGGCCCAACTCGGACTAGATGGCCCAATCGCGCTTCGGTATCCTAGAGGAAGAGGAGTTACCATCGATTGGAAACAACCCTTTTCTAAAATTGAAATTGGGAGAGGTGTTCAATTAGAAAAAGGTCAAAACATTGCCGTTTTAAGCATTGGAGCCATTGCTAAAAATGTGAGTGAAGCGATTATAGATTCTAAAGTTTCACATTATGATATGCGCTTTGTAAAACCACTAGATGAAGCTTTACTTCACGAAATTATGACGTCTTACGATGCGGTTATCACTGTTGAAGATGGTGCTAAACATGGCGGTTTTGGTTCTGCAATTCTAGAATTTGCAGCACAATATAACTATAAAAATAAGATGACTCTTTTAGGCGTACCCGATCAATTTATAGAACATGGAAAAGTTCATGAACTCCAGATGGAAGCTTCTATTAGTGTTGATCATATATCACAGACTATATCTGCTTTAAAAAACACGAATCTTTTCATAAAAGGAAAGTAAACGGATTTAGAACGCCATTCCTTTTAATTTCTTATAGGTAAGTACCGCATTACTGTCAGACAGCAAAGCCACATAATGACACACACTTAACAGTCTATTGTAAAGCTTGTCGTCGTCGATATTTATAGTTTCAGGTAAGGTTTTTACAATGAGTTTATCATAATTTGACGGCCGCCCATCATACACATTATTTACAGCCTTTATAAATGTTTCCAATAGTTGGGTAATCACTTCGTAACCTGCTATTTCCTTATCTATTACTTCTTTGGACTGATAAATATTTTCTACACTCAATTTAAGAATGTCATTAATTTGAGCTTCATATTTACTCTTATCTAATAATGCCGTAGAGAAACTTCCACTTAAAATTTCATCTTCATGAGTCATAAAAACACTTACAGTTTCATTAATTAAGGTATTTATTGCTAAAGCTCTTAAATAACTCACTCGATCTTGAGTATTGGTTAACGTGTGATATTTACTGGTATTAATACTGCCTTTAACTAATTTAATGAGATATTCGAGAGCAAATTCTTCTTGAATCAATCCTAAATTAATTCCATCTTCAAAATCAATAATGGTATAGCATATATCATCGGCGGCTTCAACCAAAAATGCTAAAGGATGCCTTGCATAACTCACATCCTTTCCACTACGTGTTTGTTTGAGTCCTAATTCATTGGCGATATCTGTAAAGCCATCCTTTTCACTTTGAAAAAAGCCATACTTTTTATCGGCAATATGAGCGGTTGCTTTTTTAGGTAAGGATTCCTTAGGATATTTTGTAAATGCTCCAAGTGTTGCATAACTTAATCGCAAGCCCCCTTCTCTTCCGGTTCTTGATTGCGTTACGATTTTAAATCCGTTGGCATTCCCTTCAAAATCACATAAATCTTGATATTCTTTTTTAGATAATTCTGAGGAATATTGTTTGCCTTTCCCATCATAAAAAAAATGACCAATGGCTTTTTCGCCAGAATGACCAAATGGTGGATTTCCAATATCATGAGCCAATGCTGCCGAAGCAACAATAGCCCCAAAATCATTAGCTTGATACCCATGTACTTCTTTTAAATGAGGGTATTTCTCCAAAATTTTCAGCCCTACTTGCCGCCCTAATGATCGCCCTACAACACTTACTTCCAAACTGTGGGTTAAACGAGTATGTACAAAATCTGTTTGTGATAAGGGAATTACTTGAGTTTTATCCTGAAGACTTCTAAATTCGGAGGAAAATATAATGCGATCATAATCAACCTCAAATCCTAAACGAGTTTCATCTTGTTCTTTTCGTAAGCGTTTGTTGGTATCTCCATAGCGCTTCAAGGAGAGTAATTGTTCCCAATTCATAGTAGCATATTAAGCGTGCACAATATAATTATTTTTAATTCATAACCCCAATAAATTAACGACGGCTTCACTAAGGTTCAATGTTAATTTCATGTTGTGAGATAATGTTAATCTAAGCTTCAGATAACAATTATATAATGTAATTGACACTTAGGTTTAACATGTGATTAACCTCTTCTTTACACATGACCAGTTTCTTTGCTCTTAGAAACGTACAAAAACTAATGAAAAAATTTACAGTATTATTATTGATGTTAGCAGCAACATTTATGCATGCTCAAAACACAGGTTCTGTTAAAGGACTACTAACAGATAAAGCTTATAACAATGAACCCCTTGCCTTTGCAAATGTTTTAATAAAAGGAACGACAACAGGGACGACATCTGATTTTGATGGGCTTTATCTTTTTGAAAATTTAAACCCAGGTGAATACATTTTGCAATTCAGTTTTGTAGGTTATGAAACTCAAGAAATAATTACAGAGATTATTGCCGATAAGACTACCGAGATTAATATCTCAATGGACGCCAGCACGGCAGCACTTGATGAAATTATAATTACAACAACGACCAAAAGAGAAAGCGAAGTTGCCTTGTTATTAGAGCAGCGAAAAGCGGTTACCATTAAAGAAAGTATTGGCGCCGATAGACTCTCAAAAATAGGAGTCTCTAATGCTGCCAATGCCACAACCAAAATTTCTGGGGTTACCAAAAGTGAAGGCTCAGGTGATATTTATATTAGAGGCTTAGGTGATCGTTATTTATCGACTACAATGAATGGCTTACCCATCCCTTCAGATGATATTGAAAATAAAAATATCAATTTGAATTTATTCTCGACCAATTTGATTCAAAATATTGGGATTAGTAAAACCTATACCACTTCAGGATATGCCGATCAAACTTCGGGGAATGTAGATCTGCTGTCAAAATCTTATTCCAAAAAAGAATTCAGCTTAAGTTTAAATGCTGGAACAAATTCTAATGTCACAAGTCTTGATGGCGATTTTAAAAAAAGCATTATTAGTGATAATGTTAGCCTAGGCTTTCATAAAAAAAAATATGCAACTGTCGATTTAATCACCAATCAAGGTTGGGATCCAGTATCTCTCCCGAAACCAATGAACTACGGCATTTCTTTTTCTGGTGGTCAATCTTTTACACTGTTAAACAAAACTTTCTCTGTATTCGCAGCGGGTTCGCATTCAAAATTATTTGAATCTCAAAATGGTCTTTTTAAAAGTTACCGATCAAATATATTAGACAATTCATTTACCGATACCGAAACCTTTACCTCAAACACAAATACCACTGGCTATCTTAATGCCAAGCTAAAATTAAATAGCAATCATAGAATTTCATATAATTTTCTAGCGGTTAATAAGGGCATTGACAATGTCTATGAACAAGGCAGAAATGGATTAGGTTATGTCTTTGATCAAGACCCTCAAGAAGATGGAGCTTTTGTTAGAGACCAAAATTTCAAACAAACAACAGTGTTTATAAATCAAATTCTTGGTAACCATAAGCTTTCGGAAAACCACCGACTTAAATGGGCCTCAGGTTATAATTTTGTATTGGCAGAAGAACCAAATAGAATTAGAAATGAAGCTAATATTTTAGACGAAAACACCGTGCAATACGCTCATGTTGGCGATTTCCAACAACGAAAATCGAGTCAGAAAATTGAAGATATAGAATACAACGCTTATGTGTTAGACGCTATTGCCTTCGGAAAGCTTGACGCTGAAGAGGTCATGCCTTTCAAACTTAATATTGGTGCTAATATTCGTCAAAAAGAGCGAAATTTCATTTCCTTATTTATAGGCGTTAGAGCTCGAGATTTTCAGGTCGAAACTATAGATCAATTTTCGGACACATTCACAACGAGCAATTTTAATAACGGAATAGTACTCAGAGTACGAGATGCCGATAGATATAATGCCAATCTAAATATTTATGCCGGATTTGCCAATTTAGATTTTGGAATTAACAAGTCCTTTTCTGGAACGGTTGGACTGCGTTATGAGAAAGACGATATTACTATTTTATGGGATGTTGCAAATTATGTGGGTCGTGTTGGATCTATTACTAAAAAATATGCTGAAGTTTTTCCGAGTACCAACCTTAAATACCAACTCAGCGAAAAGCACTTTTTGCGCTTTGCAGCTAGCTTAACTCAAACACTGCCTGAATTTAAAGAATTAGCCCCTTTTGAATACGTGTCTCCAACCGGGCGTGTAACACGAGGAGTTCCAGATTTAGAAAAATCGGAAGTGACTAATATCGATTTAAAATGGGAATTCTTTCCGAAGCATGGTGAATTAATTTCAGCAACCACCTTTTATAAACAAATTAAAAACCCTATCAATTTAGCCCAAACAAGAGGGTCATCGGGAATTTTTGAATATGCCAACACTGGTAAAGCAGCTAATGTTTTTGGGATTGAATTAGAAACCCGATTGAACCTCATTGAAAACGAAGACGATAAAAGCATTTTAAACTTCAATGCTAATCTGAGTAAAATGTGGTTTAATCAAGATTTAGGCGGAGCATTTCAATATAATAATTATAAGAAAACCGATTTACAAGGTGCTTCAAATTTAATACTGAATGCATCTTTAGGGTATAATTCTCAATCTGAAAACGCATTTATAGCAACCCTAACAGGTAATTATTCTTCAGATAAAATATTTGCTTTAGGATCTCCAGAAGATTTTGCAAATAGCGATGTCCTTTTTAATAATGAAATCATTGAAAAGGGCTTCTTTACTATGGATTTAGTCATAAGCAAAAAGCTGTCAGAAAAAATAGATTTAAAATTAATTGCTAGCAATTTGCTAAACCCAAGTATAGAACAAACACAAAAGATTAGAAGTATTAACAATGGAGTTACTACTAATGAATTAGTAAACTCTTATAAAAACGGAAGCCAATTTAACTTAAGTCTCAAGTATAGTTTCTAATTAACTTTTAGTTAACATAAACACCAACTTATTCTTAAAGCATAACCTCGATTTAATCTTCAATTAATGTAAACAAAAGACTATGGTATTTCCTTTGTCTAACAAATAAATCATAAAAATAAACATGAAAAAATTAGCAGTAAAATTATTAAGTATCACCATTATTATTACATCACTTATCGTAATAAGCTGTAGTAGCAGCGATGATCCAAATCCAATTAGCACACCTGAAGCCAAAGTTATAGAAAGCTTAAACACCGGTATAATGAATGGAACATTAGAAGAATCATTTACACTTGATGCAAGCACACAATATGCATTAACTGGTCAATTTATTATCGCCCAAGGTGCCGTATTAAACATTCCTGCGGGCACAAAAATAGTGGCCGATAATGGTGGGACTGATGTCTATGTCGCTGTTTTAAAAGGCGGACAAATAAACATTAATGGCAATGCTACAAACCCAGTAGTTATGTCATCCATTGATGGAAATCCTGGAGATTGGGGCGGATTAACCATTTGTGGAAATGCAACAACTACTGCGGGTATTGATGCCGAAGCTGAAGTTGGTGGGTTCTCGTATGGTGGGTCAAATGATACTGACACTTCAGGATCTATTACTTATCTTGTAATTAAAGGAACAGGTGCACAAATTAACTCGGAGTCACAATACAATGGCATTTCATTATATACCGTAGGATCTGGGACAACTATTGCTAATATCTCAGTGATCAACGGTGCTGATGATGGTGTTGAGTTTTTCGGAGGAACAGTTTCTGCTTCTAATCTCTATTTAGAAAATAATGAGGATGACGCAGTAGATTGGACCGAAGGCTGGAAAGGGACCATAACAAATACTTACATATCACATACAATCGATGGTTTTTCAACTGCTTTTGAAGGTGACAAAGTAAACAACAATCCTCAATTTGTAAATGTAACGGCTATCTCTACTGTAGGTGGGACTGCATTACAATTCAAAAAACAATCAGGAGCTACGATTAACAACTTATACTTGAGTGGTTATGACACCAACATCGATATGAAAGATGATGGGCCATTAGTTAATGTACAAATTGATGGTACTGATGCTAATCCAGCTTCAAATTACAATACAGGAACACCAATTGATATCTCAGGATGGGTGTGGAAAAACTTTAACTTATAAGACATCATTCAAAACACAAACCATTTATAATAAAAAAGCATCCTAAATTTAGGATGCTTTTTTATTTGTTGAAAGTTAAATTTAATTGCTAAGGAACCTTTGTTCTTCAACTCAATAACATTAACAATTCCATTTTCATTATAATCTACTTCTTTTAAAGTTTTATTTGTCCAATAAAACCATTTGCCGCCTTTTTTCCCATTATCATAATTTGCAGAAACTAATTTCTCAACTTGTGCATTAAAACTTAACCATTCACCTTGTAAAAGTCCATTTAGAGTGTATGCGCCAAATTGGCCAACAGCTCCCTTGTCATGATAATACGTTATATCAATTAAATTGGTGTTTTTATTAAGTTTCAAATCTCTCTTTTGTTGTTCAAAAGAAACCGCACTAATTAAAAAGGCAAGTAAAAAAAAGGTGTGCTTCATAAATATCGGGTTTTTATGTGTTTTTAAAAACTACAGACCCAAGCTTAATGTTTAATTAATATTAAGGTTACAATTACATTATTTTGAAAGTGCATATTTGTATTGTCTTAAGACAAAATGTTTAGTTTTTCATATAATTTATTAGTTTTTGTCGACTACATTATCATGAATTCTAGGGCAGGCTGCCTTTGCCCGAGGCAGCCTTTTTTTATCGAAACCATAATCTTTTGGAAACATTAAGTTAACATTAGTGTTAGTTATTTGCAGTGACAAAAATTAATACTGATTATGAAACTTAAACTATCGCTCACGGCTTTAGCCCTTTTTACATTTGCGTTTATTAATGCACAAGAAACACTGGCTCCTAAATTTGGTAAAGGTCTTTTTAATTTGGTTGGTCAAGACAGTTCTTGGACCATGAAAATTGGTGCAAGAATGCAATTTTTAGCCATTTCAAATTGGGAAAGTGAAGACGGGAAACTTATTAATCCGGAAGCTAATTTTTTAGTTAGACGATCTCGTTTAAAATTTGGGGGTTACGCCTTTAGTCCTAAACTTGTTTATAAACTCGAACTAGGCTTATCAAATAGAGATATTTCTGGCGCCTCAAAATTTACAAATAATGCGCCTAGATATATTTTAGATGCGGTTATAAAATGGAATTTTCACGAAAATTTCGTGTTGTGGTTTGGTCAAACGAAACTCCCAGGAAATAGAGAACGTGTGATTTCTTCAGCTAACCTTCAGCAAGTAGACCGTTCATTATTAAACAAGCGTTTTAATATTGACCGTGATTTTGGAATTCAATTAAGACATCACTTTAAGCTTTCAAAATCCTTTGTTGTAAAAGAAATATTTTCATTGGCTCAAGGCGAAGGTAGAAATGTCACTACTGGAAATCTTGGTGGACACCAATTTACAGGTCGTTTAGAATTATTACCGTTTGGAAACTTTAGTAGTAAAGGAGATTACAAAGGCGCTGATTTAAAACGCGAAAGTACTGCAAAAATAGCTTTTGGCGTTGGTTATGATCATAATAACAACGCGGTTAAAAACAGGAGTAACCAAGGGTCTTATATGGTAACTGATACTGGTTTTTACGAAACGAATATCAACACTCTATTTCTAGATGCGATGTTTAAGTACAAAGGATTCTCGTTTATGGCTGAATATGCAGATAGAGACGCTAAAGATCCTTTTGCTAAAAATGTTGACGGAACGCTCACGGGAGATGTAGTTCAAGTTGGAAAGGGACTTAACCTTCAAACGGGATATTTATTAAAAAACGATTGGGAGGTTTCTGGACGATATACCAATATTGAGCTTGATAAAGCAATCACTGGTAAAGGTTTAGAAGAACAATACACTATAGGACTATCAAGATACATTGTTGGACATAGCCTAAAAATTCAATCGGATATTAGTTATTTAAACGTCGCAGGAGGGAACAACCAATTGATGTATCGTTTACAATTTGATATCCATTTTTAAAACATAACATTTAGATAACATTGCACTTAGATTCACAATAGATATTTGCAAATAATATAACACAAATTATGGAAAACATTTACTTATTAATGATTGTAGCCCTCGGCATTTTAGCTATTGCTGATTTGGTAGTAGGCGTAAGTAACGATGCTGTAAACTTTTTAAATTCAGCAATTGGTTCTAAAGCAATTTCATTTAGAACTATTATGATTGTCGCAAGTTTAGGTATTGCCTGTGGTGCTATTTTCTCTAGTGGAATGATGGAAGTCGCTAGAAAAGGTATTTTCAATCCTGGGGAATTTATGTTTGATGAAATCATGTATATTTTTATGGCGGTTATGATTACCGACATTCTACTGCTAGATTTCTTTAATACATTGGGGATGCCAACCTCTACAACTGTTTCAATAGTATTTGAATTATTGGGTGCCGCAGTTGCCATGGCGTTAATAAAAATTGGTGCTGATGGCGGAAGTTTTTCCGATTTGGGAATCTATATTAATACTTCTAAAGCTACCCAAATTATATTTGGAATACTGCTCTCGGTGGTCGTCGCCTTTTCCGTAGGGGCTCTGGTGCAATGGGTTTCAAGGCTGCTGTTGTCATATAATTTCGATAAAAAAGCAAATTGGGTTGGTGCGCTTTTTGGTGGAGCTGCCTTAACAGCTATGGTATATTTTATCCTTATGAAAGGTATAAAAGGTGCTGATATTGCTAAAGAAAGTTTTGATATTATTGGGGGTTCAACAATTAAAGATTTCTTAGAAACTCAAGTCTTACCAATAATAGGGGTAAGTTTAATATTTTGGTCTTTATTATCGTACGCACTAATAAACTACTTTAAATCAAATATCTATAAAGTCATTATTATTGTTGGAACATTCGCGTTGGCATTAGCTTTTGCAGGAAATGATTTGGTAAACTTTATTGGTGTGCCAATTGCGGCATGGCAATCTTATGAAGCCTGGGCTGCATCAGGAGTGGCAGCCACTGATTTCAGCATGGAAATTCTAGCGTCAAAAGTGCCTACACCAACACTCCTTCTATTTATTGCTGGAATGATAATGGTATTAACCTTATGGTTTTCTAGTAAGGCTAAAAAAGTTGTAAAAACTTCTATAGACTTGTCTAGTCAAGTTGCAACTAAAGAGCGTTTCCAACCCAACTGGTTGTCGAGAACGTTTGTAAGAGGAGCGATAGGAACATCACAAATCTCTTCTTATCTTTTACCTGAATCATGGCAAGCAAAAATTGAAAAACAATTTGAAAAACCAGTGATTTCTTTAACAAAGGATAAAACCCACGAACTCCCTGCTTTCGATTTAGTAAGAGCAGCGGTTAACTTAATGGTAGCCGGGGTATTAATTTCAATTGCTACATCATACAAATTGCCTTTATCCACAACTTATGTGACTTTTATGGTAGCCATGGGTACCTCCTTAGCCGATAGAGCTTGGGGAAGCGAAAGTGCAGTTTACAGGGTTGCCGGAGTACTAAATGTCATTGGAGGCTGGTTCTTTACTGCAATAAGCGCATTTACAGCAGCAGCTATTATGGCTTATTTAATAAACCTTGGAGGCCCAACAGCAATTGCTATTTTATTATTTATTGCGGTATTACTTTTAGGTAGAAATTATGTGTCTCATAAAAAGAAATCTAAAGAAACAAAAGCAGAAGATAGCCTTGAGAATGCTGAAAGTAGTTCTATACAAGGGGTAATTCATGAAAGTGCTAAAAACATTGCAAGTGTTGTAAAACGTGGAAACCGAATTTACACTAATGCTATTAAGGGTCTTGCTAAACAGGATTTACCTGCACTTAAAAAGAATAAAAAACAAGTGGTTAAGCTGTCTAATGAAGTTGATGAATTGAGAGACAATATCTTCTATTTTATTAAAAATTTAGACGAATCCAGTATTGGGGCAAGTAATTTCTATATCAATATATTAGGTTATTTACAGGATATGACACAATCTCTAGAATACATTTCTAAAGTCAGTCATAAACATATAAATAATAACCACAAGAAGTTAAAATTCAATCAAATTAAGGAACTTAAACAAGTTGATGATAAGATAGAGGTATTATTTAATGATACCAAAGCTGCTTTTGACTCTCAATCATTCGAAAAAATTGGCGCAATTCTTGCCGAAAAAACCGAAGTATACGATTTGGTAAAAGAGAAAATTCAGAAACAAGTTGAGCGTACACGAACAGAAGAATCAAGTCCTAAAAACACGACTTTATATTTTAGTCTACTTTTAGAAACTAAAGATTTATTAAACGCAACTATGAACCTCTTAGAAGAGTATCATAGTGCTCATGATGGTTCTGTTGCTCCGGCAACAATTTCTACTGAGGAAGAACCAAATACTGAAAGTTAAACACTGTTTTATATCCTTTGATACACTAGAATAAGTTGGTTAGTTAGAAATTTCTTTTGTATCGTAAAAAGCATCTCTATGAGGTGCTTTTTCATTTTTATTAGTATTTTTAGTCCTAAAATTAACAATATCATGAATAAGTCCATTTATTATTTATTTGCTATTTGCCTTATAATGCTAAGTTTAAACGCTTGTAACAAGCCACTTACTGGAGCTCAGCTTTTAGAAAATGCCATTGCATATCATGATCCAAATGGTCAATGGGATGCTTTTAACGGAAGCTTTACCGTGCGAATGGAAACCCCTAGTCAGGCAAGCCGTAACAGTAGGATTAGTATTAATCTACAAGATGAAATTTTTGATTTAGTCGTGACAAGAGATTCTATAACGACCAAGTATACCATCAACAAAGGAGATTGTGCCTTGGCATTGAATAACAGTTCCAATTTCACAGAAGAAATGGCTTCTAATAACAATTTAAGTTGTGAGCGCGCCAACATGTACAAAAATTATTATACCTACCTGTATGGCCTCCCTATGAAGCTTAAAGATGATGGCACACATATCCATGAAACTGTTGAAACCAAATCCTTTAAAGGCAAAGACTATTTAGTTTTAAAAGCGACTTATGATAAAGCGGTTGGAAGTGACATTTGGTATTTCTATTTTAACCCTGAGACTTATGCTATGGAAGTGTATCAATTTTTTAAAACAGATGATGCCGGCAATCAAAAAGACGATTCGGGGGAATATATTTTATTGACTGAGGAAGCGGAGGTTAATACTATTAAAATGCCCAAAGCACGAGCTTGGTACTTCAATAAAGATGACAAGTATTTAGGTACGGATATATTGAACCCTTAAACCGAGTCTGTTTGTGATGTAACTCCAATTAGATCTAGATCTAATTGCGTTCTCTTTTTGGCTTCAAACTTCTTTATGTCTACAACATAAGTATTAGACATAGAGTCATGCCATCCACGTCCTTTTTCTCCTAAAAAGGAGAAAAATTCAAAAGGAATTAAACGACATAAAGTTCTTAGAATTATGTCTAAAACCCCAGGTTTAGATCCATCCTCCATAACCACTTTAGTTTGGGTGATAAACTTACCAAGAGTTCTATGCAATAGTGTTTCAAAAAGAATGTAATAAGTGAAGTAAATAATTAAAGTTAATACCAAGTTTTCTAAAGAATCTAAATCAGTGAGATAATTGAGAGGTGCTTCTATTCCTATAGACGCCAAAAGGCCAATACCCACCCCAATTAGAACTGCGAGTATATAATATCCAATTATATCAAGTATATATGTTCCAAATCGTTTTTCTCGACTTGCAAATAATTCTGGGGTTACAATAAAATTTTGAGTGTTCATGACGGTTCGGGGGGTTTCGTATTACTCCTTAAATATAGCCTTTTAAACTTACAATTTAATAAACAAAAAGCACCTCGACTGAGGTGCTTTTTATTTATGATTATGTGCGTTCTAAATTATGATCCACACATTAGGCAGTCATCACCTTGAGCCTCTTTGGACTGGGCAATTAAGGCTTTCATTTCTTCGGCTGACATAGGCTCAATATCTACAGTTTCTTTGGCGAATTTAGCCGCTGTTTGTGCTGCCTTCTCCTTTTTCTGAGCTACGACTATCTGTGCCGTTTCTTCTACTGACACTTCTACAACAGCTTCCGCTGGTTGTTCTTCTTTTTTGTTGTCTAAAGTGAATTTTATTGCATCAACGGCACTCTTAGTGCGTAAATAATACATCCCTGTTTTTAAGCCACTTTTCCATGCATAAAAATGCATTGAAGTTAACTTAGCCATAGTGGCACCTTCCATAAATAAATTAAGTGATTGTGACTGATCAATAAAATACCCTCTGTGACGAGACATATCTATAATATCTTTCATACTCAATTCCCAAACGGTTTTGTACATCTCCTTAATATCTTGAGGGATATTATCAATGCCTTGAATAGAGCCATTTGCTCTCATTATTTCTTGCTTTAAAGTATCATTCCAAAGACCCAACTCAACCAAGTCTTCTAATAAATGTTTATTTACAACAATAAATTCTCCTGATAACACACGACGGGTATAAATATTAGAAGTATAAGGCTCAAAACATTCGTTATTACCTAAAATTTGTGAGGTACTCGCTGTTGGCATTGGTGCTACTAATAATGAGTTACGTACGCCATTTTTAAGCACTTGTTTACGCAGCTTTCCCCAGTCCCAATTACCACTTAATTCTTCATCCTTAATTCCCCAAAGATTATGTTGAAACTCCCCATTACTTATTGGAGACCCCTTATAAGTTTTGTATGGCCCATCAACTGTTGCTTCTTCCATTGATGCTGTTACCGCAGCAAAATATAAAGTTTCAAAAATATCCTGGTTTAATTGTTTTGCTTCATCACTGGTAAATGGCATCCTTAACTTAATAAAAGTATCGGCTAATCCCTGAACTCCTAATCCAATAGGACGGTGACGGAAATTTGAATTTTCAGCCTCTTTAACAGGGTAGTAGTTTCTATCAATTACCTTATTTAAGTTTTTTGTTACGCGTTTAGTAATTTTAAATAATTCTTTATGATCAAAGGTGCCATCTTTAATAAACATAGGCAATGCAATGGATGCCAAATTACATACAGCAACTTCATCTGGAGAGGTATACTCCATAATTTCTGTACATAAGTTTGAAGATCGAATAGTTCCTAAATTTTTCTGATTAGATTTTCTATTTGCTGCATCTTTGTACAACATATATGGCGTTCCTGTTTCAATTTGAGACTCGGTAATTTTTTCCCAAAGTTCACGTGCTTTTATCGTTTTGCGCCCTTTATCCTCAGCTTCATACTTTGTGTATAGCGCTTCAAATTCTTCACTGTGTATTTCCGGTAATCCAGGGCATTCGTTTGGACACATTAAGGTCCACATTCCATCTTCCTGGACACGTTTCATGAATAAATCTGGAATCCACATGGCATAAAATAAATCACGTGCACGCATCTCTTCTTTTCCATGATTTTTCTTTAAATCTAAAAAATCAAAAATATCAGCATGCCATGGTTCAAGGTACATAGCAAAACTTCCTTTTCGTTTTCCGCCACCTTGATCTACATATCGTGCAGTATCATTAAACACACGAAGCATTGGTACTATTCCATTACTTGTCCCATTAGTACCAGCAATATAACTTCCAGTAGCACGAACATTATGCATAGCTAATCCTATTCCTCCAGCAGATTGCGAGATTTTCGCAGTTTGCTTAAGCGTATCGTAAATACCATCAATGCTATCATCTTTCATAGTTAGTAAGAAACATGATGACATTTGAGGTTTTGGCGTACCCGAATTAAAAAGTGTTGGCGTAGCATGTGTAAAAAAGCGTTTTGACATTAACTCATAAGTCTCAATAGCAGCTTCTAAATCATTTAAATGAATCCCAATAGAAACACGCATTAGCATGTGTTGTGGACGCTCGGCAATTTGACCATTCAATTTTAATAGATACGATCGTTCCAAAGTTTTAAACCCGAAGTAATCATAGCCAAAATCACGATTATAGATTATAGTAGAATCCAGTTTTTCTTTATTATCCATGATCACATTATACACCTCATCCGATAGTAATGGGGCATCTTTTCCATTTCTAGGATTAACATAAGTGTACAAATCTTCCATGACCTCACTAAAAGTCTTTTTGGTGTTTTTATGTAAATTAGAGACAGAAATTCTCGCTGCTAAACGTGCATAATCCGGATGTGCTGTAGTTAAAGTGGCAGCAATTTCAGCGGCTAAATTATCCAGTTCGCTTGTAGTAACCCCATCATACAATCCTTCAATAACACGCATGGCAACTTTTACAGGATCAACAAGTTCGTTTAATCCATAACATAATTTTCGAACACGTGCCGTGATCTTGTCGAACATCATTGGTTCTTTTCTGCCATCTCTTTTAACTACATACATAATATTATACTTTTTTTTAGTGTTTCTTTCTGATACGCCTTCAGAAAAAAGGTTAGTTGGTTAGTCTATATTCTAATTCTGATTCACATCAGATTAAAATAGGATTCTAGTTGGTTGTGATCAATTGAAGTGAGCGCTCTACAAACTTAGGGAGCTAGACCACGCCTCATTGATTATAAAATGGTTGTTTACTTATTCTTCCCATTGTCATGGGACTTGTATTATTAATTGAGTACTAAAATCGAACCTAATCAGGTTTTGTTTTTCAATTAAAAATCGGCATCAAAACTGAATTTGTCTTTTTCATCTTCTTTATTAAGAACCCCAGCTTTTTGGTATTCTGAAACACGTTTTTCAAAGAAATTGGTTTTTCCTTGTAGCGAAATCATGTCCATAAAATCAAAAGGATTAGATGCGTTATATGCTTTTTCGCAACCAAACTCTACCAATAATCTATCGGTAACAAATTCAAGATATTGTGTCATTAGTTTAGAATTCATTCCAATTAAACTCACTGGTAATGATTCTGTAATAAACGAACGCTCAATATCCAAAGCGTTAGTTAATATTTTAGTAATCCGTTCTTTAGGAACTTTATTTATAATATGATTTTCGTGTAAATGCACTGCAAAGTCACAATGCAAGCCTTCATCACGAGAAATTAATTCATTTGAAAAGGTAAGTCCAGGCATAATCCCTCTTTTCTTCAACCAGAATATTGAGCAGAAACTCCCTGAGAAAAAGATTCCTTCAACAGCAGCAAATGCAATTAAACGCTCAGCAAAGCTTGGTGAATCAATCCATTTTAATGCCCATTCAGCTTTCTCTCTAATGGCAGGAAAATGATCAATAGCTGTAAATAGTTTGTCTTTTTCTGCTTCATCCTTAACATAAGTATCTATCAATAAAGAATAGACTTCCGAATGGATATTCTCCATCATAATTTGGAATCCATAAAAGAATTTCGCCTCGGTGTATTGTACTTCACTCACAAAGTTTTCTGCCAAGTTTTCATTCACAATACCGTCACTAGCCGCGAAAAAAGCTAATATATGCTTGATAAAATAACGCTCGTCATCATTCAATTTCTCCTTCCAATCAATAATATCTTGATGTAAGTCAATTTCTTCAGCAGTCCAAATACTAGCCTCCTGTTTTTTATACCACTCCCAAATATCATGATGTTGAATAGGAAAAATCACAAAGCGATCTTTATTTTCTTGTAAAATGGGTTCTATTTGTTGTGACATAATGAGTGTTAATTAAATTTTTACAGACTTTAAAACTTGTGTCGTAATAGGAATAACAAATATTTAAAAAAGCGTTCATAAATGAAAGTCATTTTTATAAACATTGTTAACAAGTTCTTAACAACGAGCCTCTTTTTTCCTACGCATATAAATTTTCCAATGATATTGTATCTATTTGATTTACAAGATGTTAAAAATTACAAGCAGCCTAAACCCCTAGTAAAACAAGGGAATGTTAAGAACAGGAAAACCAAAAAACTTCAAATCTTATTTTTGAAAATTAGAAAATATGTTTTACAAGAAAAATATCAATTGAAATAAATTTTAGTAGGACGATATTGTTGAAAAAAAATAGAGTACCCTTGATAATTTATAAAACAAAAAAAAGTCAGGATCAACTCTGACTTTTCTTTTGATGATTAATCGCAATTTTAATAAAAAAGTGAATCTCCACAAACACTTTATATTATTAAAGTATTAATCTTTAATGTTGTAAACCTTTCAACACCTCTATGTAAAGGTAAGAAAAAAAATACGTTTTTTTAAATAATTGTATTACAGTTTCGCAAGATTTATTAACAGCATTAGTATAATTATTGTTTGTCTAACGCATCTCCTTGGCAACTTTTTCTAATTCCATATACCAATCTTCTCCAAATTTTCTTATCAGTGCTTCTTTTACAAACTTATAAACAGGCACTTGCAGTTCTTTTCCTAGTGTACATGCGTCATCGCAAATATGCCATCCGTGATAATTAACCGCAGAAAACTCGCTATAATCTTTCACTCTAACCGGGTATAAATGACAAGATACGGGCTTTTTCCATGTGATATCTCCTTGATTATATGCTTCTTCAATAGCACAAAGAGCCGTTTTATGCTCGTCAAAAATTACATAAGCACAATCGGCCCCATCAATTAATGGTGTTTCCAACTCACCATCATCCGTTGTGATAAAAGCACCTTGCTTTTCAATAACATCAATTCCTTTTTGACGTAAGTAAGGTTTAACGATTGGATAAATATCTACAAGTATTTGACTTTCTTTTTTTTCAAGGGGAGCCCCCGCGTCTCCATCAACGCAACACGCGCCTTTGCATGCACTTAAATTACATACAAAGTCCTTTTCGACAATCTCTTCTGAAACTATGGTTTTTCCTAATTGAAACATGGCGCAAATATAAGTGTAATTATATTTTAATAAAGAGATATAATCAACATAAAGTTTTATAATATAATTAAATAATAAATACCGAACTTTGCACAGCAATTTTTAATATCATGCCTATGCAATTCAATTTTAAAGAAATAATTACTGCCTTTATGGTGTTGTTTGCTGTAATAGATATTATTGGAAATATTCCAATAATTATAGATTTACGCAAAAAAGTTGGTCATATACAGAGTGAGAAGGCATCAATAATTGCCGGTTTCATTATGATCCTTTTCCTATTCTTAGGGAAAAGTATTTTAAGTTTAATTGGTATTGATGTGAATTCGTTTGCCGTTGCTGGTGCTTTTATATTGTTTTTTATTGCTTTAGAAATGATTCTTGGGATAACACTTTATAAAGAAGAAGATAACAATGCGTTAACTGCATCTATATTTCCTCTAGCCTTCCCCTTAATTGCAGGGCCAGGAAGTTTAACCACACTATTATCGTTACGAGCGGAATTTAGAATTGAGAATATTATTATTGCTGTAATATTAAATGTGGTTCTTATTTATATCGTATTAAAAACCTCTGCAAAAATAGAACGCTTTATTGGTAAAAATGGCATTAGCATTATCCGTAAGGTTTTTGGTGTAATTTTGCTAGCTATTGCCGTCAAACTATTTACAACTAATATAAAAGCTCTTTTATAATTATGAAACATCCATTATTAAATCTTAATATTCAAGAGCCCGCATAAATTAATATTAGATTTAACCGAATTAATAATTATTAAACTCGAATGAAAGCATTTACATATATTCTTAGCATTATTGCCATTATTTTTGTGGCATTTAATCTCACACAAATAGATTACAGTACCCCTTTTGGGGAAGATAGCATTGTAGCAGTAATAACTGTTGTTGCAGGACTGTGTGCTATTTTGTTACTAACCATAGTTCGCCTATCAAAATCAATTGAAAAGACTATTAAAAAGAAACGCTAATGCATGATGTTTTAATTATAGGCGGAGGTGCGGCTGGGATGTCCTGTGCTCTAGTATTAGGGTCTGCACAAGCAAGGCCTTATGTTGCTTATAAAAGCATTGCAATAATTACTCATCAAAAGACATCTCACCTTCAAAACGCCTTGTTTAATAATGTTTTAGGCTTAACTCCAGGCACTACTGGTGCTTCAATATTAGAAAGTGGCCAGATTCAATTATCGACGTTATACCCTCATATAACACAAATTGAGAGTGAAAAGGTTAATGCTATCATTAGAGAGGGTAACAGTTTTACAATTGTGACTAACAAAAATAGTTATACTACCAAAATAGCAGTAATAGCTATTGGGTACACAAATTCTCTTCATATTAAAGGAATAGAAAAATATATTGAGGCTCATCCCAGAGCTGTTCCAGAAAAAGATAGAATTTGGTTAAAAAACAATGATCATCTTGTAGACACTAATCTATATGTTGCAGGGACTTTAGCCGGTTGGAGAAGCCAGTTTGCGATTAGCGCAGGTAGTGGCGCCCATGTTGCAACAGATATTTTAACAGTTTGGAATGGCGGTAAACACACTAAGGTGCACGATTCAGTAGTAAAGAAGTGATCTTTTAATAATTGTTAGGATTAGTCAATTCTTTCACACGTTCAAGCATATTATCATTGCTGTTCAGTACTTGGGTATAGGCTTCATTACCATATAGCTGTTCAGCCATTTTAGCTTTAAGATATAACTTCACCTCATCACTATAGGCTATAATACTTATTTTATAACGACGCATTCTAGCATTGTAATAGGCCTCGAACCTTTTAAGATCCTCATCACTTACGGTATAAGTCTCATAAAATGATTGTCTAGTAACATTTTCAAATAAACTACGATCTTTATCCAAATCTTCAAAAACAAAATATTCCATAATCCCAGTATTCAGGATATAATTGATGGTTTGGTTTTCCATTTTTTGATTAATAGGAACAAATTCATCAGGGATTATTCCTCCACCACCATACACTACTTTGCCCTTTGGGGTTGTAAACTTAAGTGAATCGGCAATCTCTATATTATCTGCACTAGAAAGCTCACCATTATTTATACGTTTGTAATACTCATGGTAATAATCTTTATTTCCATTTTCATATGAACGTTGAATAGACCGTCCGGTTGGTGTATAGTAACGTGACACGGTTAGCCTTACAGCACTCCCATCTCCCAGAGCCATTTCTCGTTGCACTAAGCCCTTACCATAAGACCGTCGCCCAACAATAGTTCCTTTATCATTATCTTGTAAAGCACCTGCTACTATTTCACTGGCTGATGCCGAACTTTCATTAATTAAAACGTAAACTTCACCATTTTCAAAACTCCCTTTACTCGTTGCAAAACTATTTTCAATTTTACCTTTTTTGTTTTTAGTAAATAGAATTAGCTTCTGGTTTTCTAGAAATTCATCGGCTATTTGTTCTGCAATATTCAAAAACCCACCAGGATTATCACGCAAATCTAAAACCAATTTGGTAGCACCATCGTCCTGAAGTGCAGTCAATGCTTTTTTAAATTCCTTATAAGTGGACTCTGCGAATCGATTTATTTTAATATAGCCTAAGTCATTTGATAACAAATAGGCAGCATCAATACTTTTTATAGGGACTTCTCCTCGTCTTACTTTAAACTCTAATAACTCCGGTTCGCCCCTTCTATAGATTTTTAATTTAACTTTTGTATTCTTCTCCCCTTTAAGTCTTTTTACAACTGAATCATTAGTCCAACTGGGGCCAAAAATAGATTCCCCATTAGCAACAACAATTCGATCTCCTCCTTTAATACCCGCTCTTATACTTGGTCCTCCTTCTAAAGACCTTATTACAGTTACCGTATCTTTATAGGTATAAAAACTTACTCCAATACCAACAAAATCACCTTTCATATTATCGGTAACTTTTTGAAGATCTTTTTTGGGAATATATGTAGAATGTGGATCTAGATTATCCAATATACTATTCACCGTAACATCTACAATACTATCGGTATTAACATCATCAACATATTCATGATCTATATAATCAATAAGTCTGTTGAGCTTGTCTTTTTTTGAATTTGAAGAAAATAATCGATCAGACTTATCTGCGAAACTCAATTTTCCGCCTATAAAGATGCCTGCTGCGATTGCAACACCAATAATTAGAGGTAAATATTTTTTTTGAATATGCATTAATTTAAATCACTAACATGTTTTACATTTATTCCTGCTTTTTCCAAGAACCTTATACCAGAATCATCTTTATAAGCCTTCCCATACACAACTCGTACAATTCCAGCTTGATGAATCAATTTACTACATTCTTTACACGGAGATAACGTAATATAAAGTGTCGCGCCTTTACACGACTGTGTTGATGATGCTACCTTTGAAATGGCATTTGCTTCCGCATGCAATACATACCATTTTGTATAACCTTTGTCATCTTCACAATAATTTTCAAATCCTGTCGGTGTGCCATTATATCCATCAGAAATTATCATTCTATCTTTTACTATTATAGCACCCACTTGTTTGCGTTTACAATAGGAAAGCTGTCCCCATTCTTTTGCAATTCTCAAATAAGCCTTATCGTATTTTAGTTGTTTTTGTTCTGGCATTAATAACTAACGTTTATTTTAAAAAAGACTAATCTATTAATTTAAAAAGAATCAAAACCCTTTAAGTATGTATTCTAACGAAGATACAAGGTTCAAGTTTTAATTACAATAGTAGTCTCTTGATTTATGATAACTTTCACTTTTCGCGTCAAAAATAGTAATTTCAAGACAAACAAGACAGGAACGCTTCTCAAGAAGCTTATAACTTATCTAATATTGAATTGATTAAAACAAATCACTGCGTATAAGCATTGGTATCACGAGACCTACAACTATAGCAGAAATTACCATCATCCAATCTCGTTTAGAAAACCTAAAAATAGTTTGACCCATAAAACCTAAAAATAGCACGACAAAAACAATTATAATTTGTGCAATTTCAATTCCTAATGCAAATTCTAAAAGGGGTTCTAACTTACTTTCCGATCTCCCGATAAACATTTTGAATTCTCTAGCAAATCCCAACCCATGGATAAGTCCGAAAAATAAGGTTGAGACAAACAAAATACCTATTTTTTGTTCTTTTGCCTTTTTTCCAGCAGTAAACACATTATAGATTGCAACAATTAAAATGGTAAGTGGAATCAAAAACTCTACTAAACTGCCATTAATACTCACAACATTATATGCTGCCAACACCAATGATAATGTATGTCCTAAGGTAAACATGGACACCAATACTAGCACGCGTTTCCAATCTTTAAAAAGATAAGGCACGGTTAAGACCATTAAAAAAAGCACATGGTCATACCCATTAATATCCAAAACATGGTTAATTCCGTATTCTATATTAAACCAAACATTTTCAAGCATAAGTAAGTAATTTGCGTTCTTCCAAAGCTACTTAATTATTTGAACTTTGACACCCCTTTTTTAAGCCATGCATAATATTCATCAACATCCGGGGTATATGCTACAGGCGCAATTAAATTCTCCTCATTATGGTCCATTAACACATAATAGGGTTGTGAGTTGGTTTTATACTTTATTGTTTGTAATTCACTCCATTTCTGACCAATGTATTTTAATTTTTTACCGGGTCTTAATTTTGATTCTACAACTTCATTCTCCGGCAATCGTCGTTTATCATCAACATATAAAGAAATTAACACAACATCTCCTTTTAATATTTTTAAGACCTTGTCTTTAACCCATACATTTTGTTCCATTTTTCTGCAATTCACACATGCTTTACCTGTAAAATCAATCATTACAGGTTTGTTTACCTTTTTAGCATAAGCCAATCCTTTATAGTAATCATTAAAAGCAAGAATATCATGCGGCGCCATTAAATGAGCTCCTTCTGGGATATCATCATGGGCTGTTGAGGCACTTCCTCCCATCCTGGAGTATCCTACACCATAAGGGGATTCACTATAGTGTTGTGGTGGTGGAAATGCACTAATCAAATTTAAAGGTGCTCCCCATAGGCCTGGAATCATATATATTGTAAAAGACATCACAACTAAGCCTAAACTTAATCTACCAACCGAAATGTGTGTTACCGGGGAGTCATGTGGTAATTGAATCTTGCCAAACAAATAGAATGCTAAGGCTCCAAATATAGCAATCCAAATAGCTAAAAATACTTCGCGTTCTAATAGATGTAAGTCTAAAACTAAATCTGCTTGCGATAAAAACTTGAATGCCAAAGCTAACTCTAAGAATCCTAATACCACTTTTACTGTATTTAACCATCCTCCAGATTTTGGTAATGAATTTAACCATCCTGGGAATGCAGCAAATAGTGCAAATGGTAATGCAATTGCCAATGAAAATCCTAACATCCCAATAATTGGCGCTAAGCCTCCTTTAGATGCGGCTTCTACCAGTAAGGTTCCAACTATTGGCCCTGTACAAGAAAAAGAAACTATAGCTAGTGCTAAAGCCATAAAGAAGATCCCGATTAAACCGCCTCTATCGGCTTGAGAATCCACTTTATTTGCCCAAGAATTCGGCAACATTATTTCGAAAGCTCCCAAAAATGAGACTGCAAATACAACTAATAATAAAAAGAAAATTATATTGAACCAAACATTTGTAGCTAAAGCATTTAAAGCATCTGCTCCGAATATTCCAGTTACTGCGGTTCCTAATAGCACATAAATTACAATGATACAAATGCCGTAAATAATTGCATTTCTAATTCCTGCAGCTTTATTTTTACTTTGTTTGGTAAAGAAACTCACCGTCATAGGGATCATTGGAAATACGCAGGGTGTTAGTAATGCCGCGAATCCTGATATAAATGCAATGAAAAATATTGACCAAAGTCCCCGAGCAGAATTCTCATTAGCTTCTTTGTCAACGACTTCAGCTAAAGAGCTGGAGGTATCACCACTACCCGTTATTTTTTTTCCTGTAAGATTAAACAGTAGATCTATTTCGACCGGCGCTAAACATTTTTCATCATCGCAGACCGTAAATTCAACAACCCCATTCACCGTATCTATAGCTCCTGAAACTTCAATTTGCTGTTCAAAAATTGCCTCATTTTCAAAATACTTAATTGTCATGTCAAAAACAGGATCATTAACAGTATGTCCTTCTTCTTCCGAAGTATTACCCACTATTTTAATTGCCCCGTTTTTATCATCAAAAGTAAAGGTTGTAGGTATCGGTCCATCATCTGGAACATTCTGGGAATACACATGCCATCCAGAGTCAATAGTTGCTTTAGAAATTAATTTATAACTAGTTTCTGAAATTTTCTCTACTGATGTTGACCATTTTACAGGATCAAAAATTTGTGAAAAACTATCTGATTCACCTAAAACAGGAGACTCCTCTCCCAAATTAAACTCAAAAGACACTTCTGTAGGAGGCAAACAACGTTCATCATCGCAAGTCATAAACTCAAGGCTTCCTTTAATTAATCCAGCATTGTTATTTAATTTCACCCGTTGTTTAAATACCGCTTTGTCATAAAACTTAGACACCGTCATTTCAAACACCGGATCGTGCTTGGTCACCTTATTGTCATCACTTTCAGTAACATCTCCAATTAAAGTATAATTTTCATTTCCTTCGAAAGTAAACCCTGTTGGAATTGGTCCACCATCATCCAAAAATTGAGAATACACCGCCCAATGTTGATCTATGTTGGCAGTAAATACCAACTCGAATTCGGTATCAGTTATTTTATTCGATTCAAACTCCCACTTGACAGGGTTAAAAATTTGAGAAGACGCTACAAGACTATAAAAAAATGCAGCTATAAAAACAAGATTTTTCATCTGTATATATTTATTCTTATTAATTGGGCATATGCAACCTTTGATGATTGAAAATAATCAATTCAATCCTGTGGGTTACATTACCATACTATTTTAGTAATTTAGTACCTGCAAATAACTCAAAAAATATAACATGACACCTATAAGGTCTTGTTAATATTGCTAATCCTTTTCTTTTTGAGATTTTCAACAGCATCTCTTCTGATAGGTCTGTAAATTGGCTGACACTAATTTTTTTAAACAGACCTAAATCTTATGCTCTTTTTTAATATCTTTATAATCTGTGGTTCAGACCTATTACAGTATTCTTAACCTCTATTTTTAATGCTATAAAATCAGCTATTATGAATAACGAAGCGTTTAATAAGCGTTTAAAAAAGATCACAAATAGAGTTGTACTTTTTGGTGCATTTATCATTTTATTAGTCGGTGTATTTCTTTGTGCTAATTATGGTGTTTTTCAAAATGACAGTTCAATTTCCGAATCCGATTATTTCAATCAATTCCCAATTAGTTCTTCAATCGCTATACTTGATAACTCGCCGTTAAACAGAGAAATAAAATATGGTTTCGAGCTTTTCAAAAATACTCCAAAATATATAGGACCTAGTAACGGAGACTCGACAATGGTTTTTGCCGGTAACAATTTATCTTGTAATAATTGTCATTTATATGCTGGGACCAAACCCTTTTCTGCACCCATGATAGGTGTTGTTGATCGCTTCCCGCAATATCGTGGGCGGGAAAATAAAATGGGAACCATTGCCGAACGAATCAATGGTTGTATGGAACGTAGTATGAATGGGGAAATGATGCCTGAGGAAAGTCGTGAAATGCAAGCTTTTATTAAATATTTAGACTGGCTTGGAAATTTTGCTGAATCAAAAGGCAAATTTAAAGGCCAAGGGTTTACCCCTGTAATAATTCCTGAGAGAGCGGTTAATTTAGATCAAGGAGAACAAATTTTTAATACTATTTGTGCAGCATGTCATGGCAAAGATGGTAAAGGGCAGCAATTTAAAAATTCTTTAGTTTACCAATATCCACCACTTTGGGGTGATGATTCTTTTAATAATGGTGCCGGTATGAATCGCGTCATTACTGCGGCACAATTTATTAAATCTAATATGCCTTTTGGAGCGACTTTTGAAGCTCCAATTCTAACTGATGAAGAAGCTTATGATGTTGCTGGATTTATCAACCAACAAGAGCGTCCAGAAAAAGCTAATTCTGAAAAAGATTTCCCTGATCTTCAAAAAAAGCCTGTTTCTACACCATATCCGCCATATTTGGATGGCTATTCCATTTTGCAACATCAGCTGGGCCCATTTCAACCTATTATGGCCTATTACAAATTAAATTACGGCATTAAAAAAACCAAATAATTCTGTCAACGCCCTGTATTTAAGTACATTAATTTGAGATCTAGTATTAATTCCTTATATTTATAATCTCCTCTTATATTTTATAGCAGCCCCATTTAAATAGACTAATTTAAATTTTATTTATATGGATTCTAATAAACTAAATTCAAGACGAAGCTTTTTAGGAGCTTTAGCCTTAGGAGCTACAGCGAGTAGCTTATCTCTTTTAACCAACCCTGTTTATGCCAAATTACCAGAATTTAATGAAACTCAAATGGGAGATGCTGATGCATGGTTTGGTAATATTAAAGGAAAACATCGCATAGTATATGATGGCTCTACGCCTCATGGAGGGTTCCCAATTATTTGGAACTGGGCATACTATCTAACAAACAATGGTACTGGGTCACCAGATAGTGATATTACCGCAATGACGGTTTTAAGACACTCAGCACTTCCAATTGCACTTGAAGATCGGGTATGGAAAAAATACAACCTGGGAGAAGTCTTTGATATAAAGGACAATGAAACCGGGGTAGCTTCACTTAGAAACCCTTATTATGAACCAAGAGAAGGTGATTTTCCTTTACCAGGAATTGATGGTATTAAACGCCTTCAGGAACGTGGAGCAATGTTTTGTGCTTGTGATTTAGCAACAAAAGTATACAGTAATGTTGTTGCCGAAAAAATGAAGCTAGACCCTACTGAAGTGTATAATGACTGGGTAAGTGCTGTATTGCCAGATATTCAACTGGTTCCATCAGGCGTTTGGGCATTAGGTAGAGCACAAGAACATGGATGTGGTTATATTTTTGCTGGCGAATAACATATTAACTTAAAACCAATCAAATGAAAAAATATATAATGCTATTATTAGCGCTTTTATTTGCATTCAATATGACTGCTCAGGAGAAGCCAGTAAAAATTGTATTTGATGTCACTAGTGATAATGTGAAAGTGCATCAGTCAACAATGCGACATGTAAAATTCATGTCTAAAGCATATCCAGAATCAAAATTTGAAGTTGTAATGTATAGTGGTTCAATTAATATGGTTGTGAAAGACAAATCAACTGTTGCCGCTGATATGGAAATGCTTGTTAAAAATAAAAACGTGTCGTTTGTAGTTTGCCAAGCCACTATGAAAAGACATAAAATTGACAACTCTCAACTCGTTTCTGGTGTGACGACCGTGCCTGATGGGATTTTAGAAATTATCATGAAACAGGCTGAAGGCTGGGGTTATATAAAAGAAGGGCAATAACCCAACCAAAATAATTAAACAAAACGGCCGCTTTAAAAGCGGCCTTTTTGTTTAATTATTGAGTTATCAATACTAGTAATGATACCTATTGTTCCTTTTGATTTGAAAGCACAACGCGTAAATAATGAGTTAATTTATTCTTTCTTATAGCGTAATTTACCAATTTCAATACCGATTGCCGTTTTCGCTAAAATAGTAAACACAAAAGCGCCTAGCGCCCAAATTCCAATGGTAACCCCTATTTCTATATTAGTAGGTGTATACTCAGCAATTTTACCATAGGGTCCAGGAATAAATCCAGGGACAATTAAGCCGAAACCTTTTTCAATCCAAATGGCAACAAACAGAATAAAGCAAGCAAAAAACAACACTTTAAAGTTATTCCGAAGCTTATGAAAAGTCAGTAAAATTGTCGCGATTACATTTAAGGATATAGAAGTCCAAATCCAAGGTAATAATGCTGTTTTACCATCCAGTCCAAAGAACAAATAATAGGCGCTTTCACTATGGTGAGTGGGCGCATAAAATTCTTTAAATAATTCGGAAATCAACATAATTAAATTAATTTGAGCAGCAATAGTCACAACTAGTGCAATCTTCTTAATTGTTTTATCTTCAATCTTGAATGCTGTAAAAGTTCTAATAATTGCTAATATCAAAATAATTAATGCTGGCCCAGCGGCGAAAGCTGATGCCAAAAATCGTGGTCCTAAAAGCGCATTGTTCCAAAATGGTCGTGCTTGTAATCCTTGATACAAAAAGGCTGTTACCAAGTGAATTCCTACTGCCCAAAATACAGAAAGCAAGGCTCCTGGAATATATATTTTAGGGTTTGGTGTTTTACCTTGATAACGTTCATATAATATATAAAACGGAATACTAATATTTAAAAATAAATAGCCATTAAGGACTAACACATCCCAGGTAAGCATAGAATTCGGAAAATTAAACACGCCTATCCCGGGAATCATGTGCCATAATACTGATGGCCCGCCCATATCGGCAACCACAAAAGCCAAACACATAATAAGTGCTGCAACAGCAAGGCCTTCACCAATTAATACCGCTTGTTTAAAATCGATGTCTTTTAAAACATAGGTTGGCATAACTAGCATTACAGCCGCTGCAGCTACCCCAACTAAAAATGTGAAGTTAGAAATATATAATCCCCAACTCACCCTATCAGTCATTCCCGTCACACTTAAACCATGTTCTAATTGTATAGAGTAACAATACATCCCCACAAGCATGACAAAGGTTAAAAAAGCCATCCAGATATGGTACTTTTTCGAGCCATGTGTAATCGCTCCAATACTATCCTTAACTAAACTACTTAAAACTTTTAATCGTCCCATTTACATAAATTTTATGCCATATCTATTTAACTTATATCGCATTTTGTATTCATTGAATTCAGAATAATTCATTCCAGGATTAATCCATAAAATACCAGAATTTAGGTTCTGTCCCTAAATCTTCTTTCAACCTAAATACTTTTTTATTCTCTAATACCCAACGTATTGTACTATTGGGGTCTAGCAAATTCCCAAACACACGTGCCCCTGTTGGGCAGGCATCAACACAAGCAGGATTTTTACCTGCTCTTGAGCGTTGTATACAGAATGTACATTTCTCCATAACGCCTTTCTTTCGTAAGCGATTTCCCAAATAGTGTTGGTTTTTATTCACATCTTCTTCTGGCACTTCAGGTTTACCCCAATTAAAGCGTCTTCCGTCATACGGGCAAGCTGCCATACAGTAGCGACATCCTACGCACCAATCATAATCAACAACAACCAAACCATCATCTTCACGCCATGTCGCTTGAACTGGACATACTTCTACACAAGGTGGGTTATCACAATGGAAACATTGAGTTCCCATATAAAAATGTCCTTCCGCAGGTACTTCGTGGTAATAATTATCGTCTGCTTCATTGAAATTAAAACCATTACCATCTTTCATTTCATGAATACGGATATATTGCATTTGTGAATTCCGGTCCTGGTTGTTCTCTTCAACACAAGCACTAACACAATCCATATAACCTTGACACTTTGAAATATTAAAGGCATAACCAAAAAGGACATCTTCTTCAGCGTTTTTTGAAGACATGTTTAAGGTTTTGCCTGTCCGAATTTGATATGAACGGACTAAACGATTTACGGTTGCATTCTTTTCTTCATCGGTCATTAATTTATAATTCCCTTTGAATTGTTCCTCCCAATCTATTTGAGATTTCTCTTTGGTTTCATCTCCAGCAATAACACTACACGATGTGCTAACAGCACCTGCACCAATCATTAAACTAGCTGTAAGCTGTTTAAATGCCGTACGGCGATCCATTTTTACATCAAACACTTGTTCAAAACCGTCTTTTTTCTGTTCAACTTCTACGGTATTATTGTGAGACCCACAACCCCCAGTAGTACTGCCACAACCACAAGAACCTGTCGATTGTTTGGTTTTACTATTAAGGTTTAAAGAAAACCATTTTTTACTATTATCGCTCATACCTAATATTATTACTTACACAATTATAGCGCCTCCACTATTCTCTTTCCTTTACTTTTTGAGTATTAAATCGCGCAGGCCATCTTGACTCAAAATGAGGCTCATGAGGATTATGGCAATTCACACAAGTTAGTGCAGCCCTTGGCGGAGCCCAACCACCAATATTTTTTCCATGCGCACCACCCTTCCAGTCATTAAACTGTTTGGTATGGCATTGACTACATAAATTATAACTATTATTAAAATCGATACGTTTATTGGTCAAACTTTTCAGATTATCCATATCGTTTATATTATGACAAGTAGCACAATTCATGATGTTTTCATTAGCATGAACAATACTAATATCCCAATGTGCTTTTTTACCAATATTACTATCCTGCAATTCATTTAATGATTTCGTATGACATTCAGTACAAGCATATGATTTAATCTGACTTTTACGTTCAGGAATTAAAAACGTAAAATCCCCTTCAGTAATTTCTATGGATTTTAACTCTTCTAAATATTTTTCTGAAGAGAGCGTTACACCATGATAATCTTCACTTTCTGCTTCTATTCGCTCCATTACGCTATGGTATTCTTCCTTATGTCCATTACATGAGACAAAAACCAGTGAAAATAAAACAGCACAAACTAATATTTTAAGCATATAATGTTTAGTCATTGTCATTTCTTTTAAAAATTCCTATATCGGTAACTACTTTATTATTTGGCACATGACATTGCCTACAATTAATTCGCTCTGGATGTGAAACTCTAATTTCCCTAGGAGCACTTGGCCCAGCATGACATGCCAAACAATTCTCGCGCAATTGAATTTGATGTGGAATTACTGGTGGACTACCAGGAAGTGCATTATTAATACCAACCTTAGGAACTGTAATTTTCTCAAAATTGCTTCCTCTAAAAAGGGATTGTGTGTTCTGCTCAACATGGCATTGTTTACAATTTATTTTTTCAGGATGTGGTGTTACCGGTGCATAAGCATTGAACTTTGCGGCAAAGCCTCCATTTTGATGACACTGTAAACACACATTCCCTCCCATAGTCCGTTTATCTTTAACAGGGTGTGGGATACTTGGTGGTGCCCCGTGATAAGCGCGGTTATTATAATAGGTTTTTAAGGTTCTTTCGTGCGATTCATCAACAGCCATGTTAGCATAATCTAAAGCGAATTCTGAACGCTGAAACACTCCGGTTTCAGAAGGAATTAAATCCACATGACTTTGGGTTTCGATTGGCACATAAGCCTCTTCTAATCCTGTTTGATAACTATAATTCCAAACGACGATAAACGCAGCAAATAAGATGGTAAACAACGATATGACGACTAATCTTTTCATAGCTTATACCTTTTCTACTTTAACTGCACATTTTTTATAATCTGGTTCTTTAGAAATCGGACAAAATGAATCTAGAGTAATATCATTTATTAACATGTTCTCATCAAAAAATGGAACAAACACTTGCATTGGTGCCGGAACTCCTCTTTCATTAACTGATGCTGGCAAGACAATATCTCCACGTCTCGTAGTTAATTTCACTTTATCACCTGTTCTAATTTGCAAACGCTTAGCATCTCCAGGGTTCAACTCAACATAGCCATGAGGCATTGCTTTATGGAGCACTGGGATTCGGCGTGTCATTGATCCTGTATGCCAATGTTCTACAACACGACCAGTACATAACCAATATGGATACTCTGAGTCTGGAGATTCGGCAGCAGGTTCATAAGGACGTTGCCATATAATTGCTTTGCCATCTGGTTTACCATAGAAATGGAAATCTTCACCATTAGTACATGCTGGATCATATTTAGAATTAAATCGCCATTTTGTAGATTTCCCATCAACATATGGCCACATAGCTCCAGGTTGTGTTTTTAATACTTCCAAAGGCGCCATATTATGTTTCTTCCCTTCATGATGACGTCTATATTCATTATAGATTTCCTCAATATGCGTTTCTTTTTTATAATAGAATTGTTTTTCGTAACCCATACGTTTGGCTACCTCAACGAGTTGCCAGGTATCACTTATTGCCTCTCCTGGTGGGTCAATCATTTGCTCGAAATACTGAGTTCGACGTTCAGAGTTTCCATACATTCCTTCGCGCTCGATCCACATTGCTGATGGTAAAATAACATCGGCAATATCTGTAGTAGGTGTTGGATAGATATCTGAAACTACTATAAATCGTCCTTCCTTTTTAGCGCCATCTCTATAGCGTTTTAATTTAGGCATAGTCACCATAGGATTGGTAACCTGAATCCACATAAATTTTATATCACCCCTATCAAGTGCTCTAAACATTTCAACCGTATGGTAGGTTGGTTTAGAAGGGATATTCTCTACGGGTACATCCCAAATTTTAGCGGCAAATTCCCGGTGTTCTTTATTCATCACAACGCCATGAGGTAATTTATGAGTTAAGGTCCCAACTTCTCTAACCGTACCACAGGCACTAGGTTGTCCAGTTAGTGAAAATGGGCTATTTCCTGGTGTTGAAATTTTTCCTGTTAATAGATGAATATTATAAATGAGGTTATTCATCCAGGTCCCTCTTGAATGTTGATTAGGTCCCATGCACCAAAACGACATCACTTTTTTATTAGGATCGCCATAATAAGCAGCCATGTATTTGATATCTTTAGCCGAAACACCTGACATTTTCTCAACTTTTTCAGGCGTATAATCTTCTAAGAATTTCTTATAGGTTTCGAAATCAATTTTTTCTGGTTTGTCACTGAATTTATAATTGTCTTCCAAGCCATAACCCATGTTGGTCAAGCCTTTACTGAAGTTACAATGTTTATTTACGAAAGCGGTGTTTACCCATCCTTTATTAATAATTTCATAACAAATGGCATTGGCAACAGCAAGGTCTGTTTGTGGAATAAACAGAATGGATTTATCGGCAGCCATACTAGTACGGGTTGTTCTAGTCGCGAAATCAATAATTTTCACACCTCGTTTTAAACGTTGATCCAAGAGTCGTGAAAATAATACGGGATGCATTTCTGCCATATTATTCCCCCATAACACGAACACATCAGCATGATCAATATCTTCATAACATCCCATAGGTTCATCGAGTCCAAATGAAGTCAGAAAGCCGGTTACAGCTGTAGCCATACATAAACGTGCATTAGCTTCTACATTATTGGTCCCAATACATCCTTTAAATAGCTTTGACGCAACATAACCATCTGGAATGGTCCATTGCCCAGAGCCATAAATAGAAACCGCATCTTTACCGTGATCTTTTATGGTTTCTTTCATTTTAGAAGCAATCAAATCGAGAGCTTCCTCCATAGATGTTTCAACATAGGCTCCATTCTTTTTCACCAAAGGCTTGGTCAGTCTGTCCTTTCCATACATAGCCATAACCGAGTGGTAGCCTTTTACACAACATAAGCCCTTATTAACAGAAGATTTAGGGTCTCCTTTTACGGCAATTGCTTTCCCGTTTTCAACTCCAACTAAAACACCACAGCCTACACCACAAAACCTGCAGGGTGCTTTTTTCCAGTCCAAATTACCGCCTTTGGGTAAATTCTTTTCTTGTTCTTCAGCAAACAATATTCCTGGAAACATTGTTGCCGCAGCTGTCATAGCAGATAAAACTGCCATTTTTTTAATAAAGTCTCGTCTATTGGATAAAGAGCTGTACATCGCTTATTTATTTTTAGGTGTATCAAAACCAGAAACCATTGCAAGTAGTTTTAAACTTGACAAGGCTTCCATTTTTTCTTTTAAATTATCTTCTTCTATTTTAGTTTCGGTATCCGTAACCACTATAAGAATATCTTTGTTTTCTGCGGGAATCACTTCACAGTGATCTAATGCTGACAATGCAGCAATTAAGACATGTTTCTGGTTGTCATGCGGGTGTGCTAAATAGCTTTTAATAGGCATAAAAAGTTGCTTTAATTGTATGACAAAGAACTACTAAGTTAAATATAAATTAACTGATAAATATCATATATTACAGTATTTACATCGAGTCTAAATAATTTTTCAGGGAATGTTGTGGCTAAATCGAAAAATAAATGTTACTTATTTTTAATGACATCTAAAGCCTCAGTAAATAAACATGTCTTTGCAATTAGAAAAACAACTTGATTTTCTCTAATAATATGAGGGTTAAGCATTTCAATTAAGATCTTAGATTGTTCAACTGCTAAATCTAATATTACCATCCCAGAACTTTAGTCAGGAATACGGGTTACTAAACCAAATAAATTAAAGGATATGGCTGCCAGTTGTAACATTTTTATATGATGGTCTTGCAGCACGTCAATTACAGTCTTTTCTGTTCCAATACTAAACTCTTTTTTCTCGAGAAGAATGCTGTTTAAATTCGCAAAAATAGTATCGTCCCCTTTTCTATTATGCACAATAATAGATTCATCAAAAAAAGAAAGGAAACTATTAATCCCTTCTAAAGAATATTCATTATTATTGTATCTAATCAACAGGGTTTTAGAGCATATTTGAAAGTGAAATTTGTACTTTTAATTTAAATAACATCTCAGTCTAACCTATAGATCATAAGATGTTATAAAATCTTTAAACAATTAAAACGAGAGTAAAGTAGTCATTGAAATTTCTGGATTAAATCTTGTACAGTAGGCATCAAAACTATCTAGAGCATTACATCTTAACATCACTTTGTGACAATTATCATATTTACTTGTAAATGATTCGCTATATTTGTGAGGATATAACGATTACGAATGATTTCTGTAGAACAAGCCATAGCAATTGTCCAAAATAACAGCTCTCCAACGCAAAGCTCAGAAGTAATATCCCTTAGCGAATCGGTTGGACATGTGTTATACAGCGACATTGTCGCCCCAATTAACATGCCTCCATTTCGTCAATCGGCGATGGATGGCTATGCTTTAAACACTCATGAGGCCTCAACATATACTCTTACAGGTGAAGTGAAAGCAGGAGATAACCATCATCCAAAATTAAATATTGGTGAAGCTGTTCGAATTTTCACTGGTGCTCCTGTCCCGGACTCTGCAAATGCAGTTATTATGCAGGAACGTGTTAGTGTTAACAACAGCCAATTAACTTTGGAATCTAAAGTGAGTCTTGGTGAAAACATTCGCCCACTTGGAGAACAAGTTTCAAAAGGTCAAATTGCCTTAACAAAAGGCACATTATTAACTCCAGCAGCTATTGCTTTTTTAAACTCTTTAGGTCTTATTGAGGTTTCCGTTTACCAAAAACCTTCGATTGCCATCGTTGTTACAGGAAATGAATTGGCCGAAGCCGGGCAAGGCTTATCTCATGGTCAGATTTACGAAAGTAATGCAGGCATGCTTCAAGCAGCTCTTAAAAATTTAGGCTATTTAAAAGTAAGCACATATAAAGTAGCAGATGATTATTCAAAAACCCTTAACTTATTAGATCGTGTTATAAACAGCCATGATGTAGTTTTGGTTTCTGGTGGGATCTCTGTTGGGGATTATGATTTTGTTGGCGCGGCACTACAAGAATTAAATGTAGAACAACTCTTTTATAAAGTAAAACAAAAACCAGGGAAGCCACTTTTCTTTGGAAAGAAATCTCAAAAAACAATATTCGCTTTACCAGGAAATCCTGCTGCTGCACTAAGTTGCTTTTATATTTACATCCATATTGCCTTAGAAAAGCTATCTGGGAATCTGAATTTTTCATTTACTCAAATAAAGGCGAAATCAGTATCAAATTATATTAAAAAAGGAGATCGCGGACAATTTTTAAAAGCGTTATATTCCAATGGAAAAGTAGAAATTTTAGACGGACAAAGTTCTTCTATGCTTCACACTTTTGCACTAGCAAATGCTTTGGTTTATTTGCCTGAAACAGCAGATTCTATCAAAACAAATGATCCTGTTGAAGTTGTTTTACTTCCAATCAATTAATATCAGTATGAAAAAACACATTAAAGCCTATGAAATATAAAATTAAGAGTCGTATTTGGATTGAAGCTGACGACAATGTTTTGCTTGGCGAAGGCAGAGTACGTTTATTAAAAGCCATCGAGGCGACTGGGTCTTTATCAAAAGCTGCTAAATCATTAGGCATGTCATACAAAAAAGCCTGGTCTTTAATTGATATGGTTAACAGTCGTGCAGAAAGCCCTGTTATCACCACCAGTATAGGAGGCAAAGGAGGTGGAGGCGCCAAGTTAACCCCTTATGGCAAATCATTAGTTACGGCATTTGAAAGTATAAATCAAAATTGTTGGGAATTTTTGGACGAACAGATAAAAACGCAATTATATAATGATTTTTGAAATAGAATATCTCTGGTTATTCTTGATCATTTTACCCATAGTTGCATTTTTATACGCGAGTGTTGGTCATGGTGGAGCAAGTGGTTATTTAGCATTAATGGCTCTGTTTTCTTTCGCTCCAGAATCAATGAAACCGACCGCCTTATTGCTTAATATATTTGTAGCCGCCATTGCGTTTTACCATTATTATAAAGAAGGTCACTTTAACAAAAGGTTGTTTCTGTCGTTTGCAATAGCATCTATTCCTTTGGCCTTTTTAGGGGGAATGATAGAAGTTGATGCTTCTATTTATAAAAAAATATTAAGCATTTTATTAATTTTTGCCATCCTTAAAATGCTAAATGTCTTTGGTAAAGAAGGCGAGTTTACAAAGCATATAAAACTTTGGCAAGGATTAATGGTTGGAGGTATTATAGGCTTCTTTTCAGGACTTATTGGCATTGGGGGCGGTATTATTTTAACGCCTATAATACTATTATTGCACTGGGGTAGAATGAAAGAGGCTGCGGCAGTTTCGGCGCTTTTCATATGGGTGAATTCTGGCTCAGGATTGATTGGTCAGCTAGCAAGTGGCGTGACCCTTTCATCACAATCATTTTTATTAGTAGCCGTGGCTTTAATAGGTGGGTTCTTTGGGAGTTATTATGGAAGCAAAACATTTGACAACAAACTTTTACGACGTTTATTGGCTTTTGTTTTAATTATCGCTTCTGCGAAATTATTTTTTGTATAAATGGAACATAAAACAGATATCACAGGAATTATACTCGCTGGCGGGAAAAGCTCAAGAATGGGAACAGATAAAGGGTTTCTTAAATTAGACGGTGAAACTTTTATATCGCATATTATTAACGCTGTTAAGCCGCTTGTCAATGACATTATCATTGTAAGTAATAATCCTGAATATGATCGTTTTAATTTAAAAAGAATTGAAGATATTATGATGGACGCAGGTCCGCTAGCTGGCTTATACTCTGGGTTATATCATTCTAAAACCGAAAACAATATCGTACTTAGCTGTGATGTTCCTCTCATAAATACGACTGTACTAAAAAAGCTAAGCAGGCAAGCCGCAAAAGATGTTGATATTGTTCAAATAGAGAGCAACAATAAAACGATGCCCTTAATTGCTTTGTATAAAAAACATTGCATGCACCAGTGTTTGGAGTTACTAGAAACAGGAGAAAGGCGTTTGCGCTTTGCCGTGAGTCAATTTAAAACTAAAACCATTGTACTCGATCAACATTTACATCGGTACGTTAAAAATATAAACACGATCAATCAATTGAATGCATTAAAAAATGAAGTTAAACATTAAATATTTCGGACTTCTAGCAGAGGTCACACAATGCGCAGCAGAAGTCATCGATTTTTCAGGTTCGTCTGTTTCAGAATTGCTCGAGCTGCTATTTGAAAAATATCCAATCCTTGAAAACAAAGATTTTCAAGTTGCACAAAACCAAAAAATCGTTTCAATAGACACCCTGGTTTCTGAGCATGAAATTGCACTATTACCTCCTTTTTCTGGAGGGTAGAAAAACAGATCTTTCAGGTCTAAAGAATAAATTTATAACGAAGATGCCGGATGAAATTCCTGCCTTCTCAAGAATACATGAGTAGATACAGTAGACATATTTTATTATCGGATGTTGGTCAAGTAGGACAAGACAAGCTCACACAAGCTCAAGTACTAGTTGTTGGCGCTGGAGGTTTAGGCTGCCCTGTACTACAATATCTTACTGCTGCCGGTATCGGCACACTAGGTATTATAGATTTTGATGTCGTTGAGATTTCTAATTTGCAACGTCAAATATTATTTGGAACGTCATCTATTGGAACTAATAAAGCTTTAGCGGCTAAGGCACGATTAGAAGATCTAAATCCTGAAATAATAATTCAGGCCTATCCTGAAAAATTAACATCAGATAATGCTTTAGATCTATTTAAAAGTTATGATATTATTGTGGATGGAACTGATAATTTTGGAACCCGTTATTTAATTAATGACGCTGCAGTACTTTCAAATAAACCTGTGGTTTATGGGGCCATCTATAAATTTGAAGGTCAGGTGTCGGTATTTAATTATCAAAACGGACCAAGCTATCGCTGCTTATTTCCCATTCCCCCAAAGGAAGGATCTGTTGCTAATTGTTCAGAAGTTGGTGTTCTTGGTGTTTTGCCTGGTATTATTGGCAGTATGCAAGCCAATGAAGTACTTAAAATTATATTAGAATTTGATCATGTCCTCTCCGGTAAATTATTTTGTTATAATACCAGAACAAGTCAGACGACAACCTTAGAAATTAGTAAATCGGTGGCCGAATATGAAAAAATCGAGGCTAGAAAAAATTCGTTTAAAGAAGACCACTACGATGCTACTTGTGAACTTTCCGTTTCTGAAATTTCAATTGAAGAAATTTCAGATAAAAAACCCATTCAATTTATTGATGTCAGGGAACTTCATGAACAACCACAACTCAATTTGACCAATTGTATTCAAATTCCGCTAAGAGAATTAGAAGAACATTTAAATCAAATCAGTACGCATACTAACAATATCATATTCTGTAAGTCGGGAGCACGAAGTCAAATAGCGGTAAGCATTTTACAAAAACACAATATCAATAACTGTTTCAGTTTAAAAGGTGGTGCTGCTGCCTTAATGGAGCATTTAAAAATAAACGCATATGAAAGATAGAAAACCAAAAAACGTATTCAAAGAAGGGGCTATTTCTTCCGAATTTATAGGACAATCCATTGCAAAACACCAATCAAAAACCAGTATTGGCGCCCATAATATTTTTTTAGGACAAGTACGGGCAGATGTCATTGATGGCAAAACAGTTTCTGCTATAGAATACACAGCCTATGAAGAAATGGCAAATGCTAAATTTCATGAAATTAGAGAATCAGCCTTTGAGAAATTCAATTTGACCTGTATGCATATATATCACAGCTTAGGAACCGTGAAAATAGGTGAAATTTGTTTGTTTGTTTTTGTGTCTTCACCGAGTCGAAAAGACGTATTTAAGGCTCTTGAATTTATTGTTGAAGCGATCAAAGCGGATGTTCCTGTTTATGGAAAAGAAATTTTTGAAGATGCATCACATCAATGGAAGGTAAACTCGTAGTAATGTTTAATCGTGGAATCATTGAACTCTTAAACTAATCTACATATAAATAATAAAATGGTAGACATCACACATAAAAATAATACACTGCGAATTGCAACGGCTCAAGCGATCGTGAAAGTAAGTAAATCTGAAACCATAACAGCTATTGAAAATGACACTGTCCCGAAAGGAAATGTGTTTGCCATGAGCAAAGCTGCTGGTTTGCTAGGTGTTAAAAAAACTCCAGAACTATTACCTGATTGCCATCCACTCCCCATTGAATATACAGGAATTGATTATGAAATCAACGGTTTAGAAATTACAGTGACTTGTACTATAAAAACCATTTATAAAACGGGGGTTGAGGTTGAAGCTATGCACGGCGCATCAGTAGTTGCATTAAACATGTATGATATGCTAAAACCTATTGATAAAGGTGTTGAAATTCATCATATCAAATTAGTAAAGAAAAAAGGCGGGAAATCTGATTTTAAGGATCGTTTCAGAAAAGAACTTAAAGCAGCCGTTATTGTGTGTTCCGATTCTATTTCGGCAGGACAAAAAGAAGATAGAGCGGGAAAAGCGATTATTGAGAAATTAGAAGCTTGTAATGTTGCGATATCAGATTATATCATCATTCCTGATGAAAAAGACATCATTCAAGACAAAGCAAGATATTATGAGAATCAAGGAGTCGACTTGATTATATATACTGGAGGCACTGGATTATCGGGTAGAGATGTCACTCCTGAAGCGTTATATGAGATTATTGATAGAAAAATTCCGGGGATAGAAGAAGCCATACGAAACTATGGCCAAGACCGTACGCCCTATTCTATGCTGTCACGAAGTGTTTCAGGGACTATTAATAGCACTTTGGTGTTAGCGCTGCCTGGATCAACAAACGGCGCAAGAGAGTCTATGGATGCTATTTTTCCGGGGGTATTACATGTGTTCGGGATACTAAAAGGCGCAAGACATGATTAGTAAATGCTTTATATAATAGCATATTCAGTACAAGTAATGGTCAATTAAACCCGTTACTAAATTGTGGTCTTTGTAAATAATTATTGATCACTAATGATTAAAATGAAATGAAAACAAATCAAAACATACTACAAGATAACTTCGGAAGGCAGCATAGTTATTTGCGCATTTCGCTAACCGAATTGTGTAATTTGCGTTGCACCTATTGCATGCCAGAAGAAGGCGTCAAATTGGAGCCAAGGTCACATATCATGAACTTTGACGAGATCTATACCATTGCTAAAACATTTGTAGATCACGGAGTGACCAAAATTAGACTTACAGGCGGTGAGCCACTGATTCGGAAAGATGTTCAAATAATTTTAAAAAAATTGGCGACATTACCAGTCGAACTGGCCATTTCTACAAATGCCGTTACCGTCGATCGCTTTATCGAGGTATTTAAAACCTGTGGGATACAAAACATTAATGTGAGTTTGGATTCCCTAAATGCTGAAAAGTTTAAAGAGATTACACGACGTCATGATTTTGATAAAGTATATCAAAATATTCAATTATTAATTAAAGAAGGGTTCAATGTAAAACTTAATGCTGTTCTTATTAAAGGCTTTAATGACAATGAAATTATTGACTTTATAAAGTTCACTAAAGCGCTCCCTATTTCGGTTCGATTTATTGAATTCATGCCGTTTGATGGTAATAAATGGGATAAAGCAAAAATGATGTCTTATGCCGAAGTTATGACGCTCGTAAACTCAGCATTTGACAAGGCGTCTATTTTACGAATTGAAGATGCACCAAACGATACCTCAAAAAATTATAAAATAGAAGGCTACAAAGGCTCTTTTGCAATTATAAGCTCTGTAACCAATCCGTTTTGTGATTCTTGCAATCGTATTCGTTTAACCGCCAACGGCCGATTGAAAAACTGTTTATTCTCAGCAACGGAGTCGGATTTATTAACGCCGCTTCGTGATGGCAAGGATATAACTCCAATTATTAGCAAAGCAATGCAGTCAAAATTTAAAATTCGAGGTGGTATGGATACTCTTGAAAAACTAGAGTCACCAGAGCTTCATAGTAAAAACAGAAGTATGATTTCTATTGGAGGGTAATTCCATTATGTATTTGTATACATAACGGAAATTTCAATCAAAACTTATAATCAGCTTTTAGACCTACTTGATTATTGAAACCTCAATGATTTGATCGATACAAAGCATTATAATCTTCAATGGTATCAATATCTGAAACATCATGTTGCGCATTAACTATGCTAACTTTTTCAGCATGGTTTCGAAGAATTACTTTTGCCCCTTTATCGTCATTGAGTTTTGATAACTCTTCGAAATAAATCCGATCAAACAATACCGGAACACCTTGTTTATTGTTTTTATATGCGGTCGCAATTATTTGTGACGTTCCGGGCTTAAATTCATCAAGTATTCTTTGTAAATACGATTGATCAATTAAAGGTTGATCGGCAAGCATTATAAGAACGCCATCAATATTTATATCGATACTTAAAAGAGGGTCGACCCCTATTGCAATGGATTTCCCTAAACCAGTTTCCCAGTCTTCATTTTTTAATATTTCGATGTGGACCGGATTAATCTTCGATTTTATTAGCTCAAAATTAGCACCCAAAACCACGCTTATTTTGGTCTGATTCAAAGCTTTAGCCGTTTCGACGGCATGCCCCAATAGCGTGGTGTGTTTCCATTGCAACAATTGTTTTGGGCTCCCCATTCTAGAAGAAGCGCCAGCAGCAAGAATTACAATCGCAATATTTGGAGTTTTATTTAACAAGAGGTGCTTTATTGTTAATCAAATCGTGAATGCCCCCTAATTTCTTATTGAGATGCATCGGTTCTTGAAATCTTATTAAAGCTAAAATTTCAGAAATAATGGAAACGGCTATTTCCTGTGGCGTTTCGGCTCCTATATTTAATCCTGCGGGGCCATGAATTTTATCAATAAAATCATCCTCTATTTCGGGGTGATATTCTAATAAATGAGTCAATAAATTTTCTCGTTTATGTGTTGGTCCTAACAAGCCAATATAAACGGGATCTGTATCTTTAATGCACATTAAATATTTTAAATCTTTAGCAAAACTATGGGTCATAATCATAATCGCTGTTTGATCATCAACACCTCTCAAATCAACAGCCTCTGGAGACATAGAATGAAAGTCATTCGCCCCAATAAAATTATCGCTTGTTTTAGATTCCATTGGTCCAGCATAGACGCTCACCTCCCAACCACTTAATGCAGCAAATTGACAAAGTTGTACGGCATCGTGTTCAGCTCCAAAAATCATCAATTTAAAACAAGGCGGCATATCTTCAGAAAACAAAGATTGCGTTTCTGTTTTTTTAGTAAATCCGTTAATTTGACCTGAAAGCCGATGTTTGTCATTATTAAACACAGCGTGAGTACCAATCCCTGAATGCACACCTTCGGTTTTTAAGAAATAAGAATTCATGGTAAAATGAGCTCTTTGTTTCAGACAAATTGCAAAGGCCTCCATAAAACTATTGTTTGGCTGAAAAACCTCGAGTAAAATATAGAGTATCCCTTCACAGCCTAGTCTAAACCGACCATCATAAGTCATCATTTTAGATTGTCCGCTAACAAATACAGCCTCTGATTGCTTCAAAATATCTTTTTCCACACAACCGCCACTCACCGCTCCAATCATGCTTCCATTTTCAAGAATAAGCATCCGGACGCCAGGTTTTCTATAAGATGAGCCATCCAAATCAACCACAGTTGCCAGAACGGTCTTTAAACCTTGGCCCTTTGCTTTTTGATAGGCATCAACTATATTTTTGAATTCGTGAGTCAATTTTTTTAATTTTCAGCGCTCAGTCTACAGTCTCTTCAATGACTTCAAACTGTTGCCTGTTTTTTCTACCCTTTAAGGGCTTCAATATTCAAATTTTTCATATAGGGTTGCTTGGTAAGTCGTTTCCCGGTTGCTGCATAAATGGCATTTGCCACAGCACCTCCTACTGGGGGTAAAGTTGGTTCTCCAAGACCCGTTGGAGCGAGATCACTTTCCACAAAATGAACATCGACTTGCGGGGTTTGGCCCATACGAATTAATTGATAAGTATTGTAATTGTTTGATTCTGGTTTACCATCTTTAAACGTGAGCTCGCCATACATTGAATGACCGATTCCATCAATAACACCACCAACAACTTGATTTTTGGCGCCAAGTGGATTAACGACAACACCACAATCAACAACACAGGTTACTTTTTTAACTACTGGGATACCATTATCCATAACAATATCTGCTACTTCAGCAACATGAGTATTATGACAATAGTACACTGCAAATCCTTGATAAACACCTTCAGCTGATTTTCCCCATCCTGATTTATCCACGGCCATTTTAATAACCCCTTCCAATCGTTCAGGACTGTATTGTATACGATCATCTGTTGTGCCTTTTACTTTTTGTAATAAATCGAGATGTAATTGAATACGATCAACGCCCATCAATTCAGAAAGCTCGTCAAAAAAGCTCTGCTCAGCGCTCGCTAATACATTGGTATAAGGCGCTCTCCAAGCCCCTGTAGTAATATTAGATTTATAATTTGCCACATCTACCTGATAATTTTCTATAGCTCCCGCAGGAAAGAAATTTGGAATCAATCCATACATATTACCATTTATTGCCGCTTCTTTAAGATGATAACCTGTAAGTTTACCATCTTTAATCGATGCTGCTATTCTGTATTTAATTGCTGGTCTGTAAATCCCATCAGTCATATCATCTTCTCTTGAGAACACAACTTTTACTGGACTTTTAGCCAGATGAGAAACCTCAGCTGCCTCCAAAGCGAAGTCGCCATAAAGTCTACGTCCAAAGCCACCACCCATTCGAGTCATTTGTAATGTTATTTCACTTTCGGGTCTTCCAAGCAACTCTGCAACTCTAGATGATGTCCATGCAGGGGTTTGAATTGGCCCTACGAGTTCAATTTTATTCGTGGTTACATTGGCAAAAAAGTTCATTGGTTCCATACAATTATGAGGTAAGAATGGAGTCTCATAGGTGCGTTCTAATACTTGATCGGCATCAGCAAACGCCTTTTTAACATCACCATCTTTCCGTAAGGTTTCGAAAGATTTACTATCGAGTAGTCCTAATAAAGTCTCATCATGAAATACGGTACTTTCGGCTTTAGTTTCTTGATTCCATTCCGCTATTAATGCTTTTTTGCCTTTCATGGCAGTCCAGGTATTATTTGCCAGAACGGCAATTTTATTTCCAAACTTTATAACATCATTCACTCCAGCAATTGCCTTTGTGGCGGTATCGTCATATGATACTAGAACTTGCCCAAAAGCAGGGGGCCTTAAAACCGACACATACTGCATGCCTTCTTGTTTATAATCCAGCCCGAATAAGGACTTACCGGTAACAATTTCATCAATATCTACATTAGAAATATCCTTCCCAATAATGCTAAAGGTTTTTGGATCTTTTAATTTGGCGTCTTCAGGAACCGGCAACGCTGCTGCTGCTATTACTACATCTCCATAACCCAATGTATCTCCATTGGCATTACTTATAATGCCTTCTTTTGTACTGCATTCAGAGGGTAAAATTCCCCATTGTGCTGCTGCCGCATTAATCAACATTTGTCTAGCGGTAGCTCCTGTTTGACGTAGAGGCAACCATCCATGGCGTAAGGATTGACTTCCGCCCGCTACCTGACGTGTATAATTTTTGGCATCTAACGCCCCTTGAACCACATGTACATCTTTCCAAGCCACATCCAATTCTTCTGCAATTAGCATTGGCATTGAGGTTTTTACCCCTTGCCCAATTTCAGGATTTGGTGAAAATATGGTTACTTTTCCTTCATTCGAGATCTTAATAAAGGCATTAAAATCATTATAATTTAAAAGGCTGAGATCTTCAGGGGGTTTAATATCAGCTTTACAAGCTGTAAATAAATTAAACCCGATAAGCATTCCTCCACTCGCTAAAGATGAGGTTTGCAAAAATGATCTTCTACTAAATTTTATTGTTTTTGAAGTTTGCATAATTTCTATTTCTTAAATGGATCTAACTTAATTTACTCGCGGCTACTTCTACAGCCTTTTCAATACTATTATAAGATGCACAACGACAAATATTGCCGTGCATTGCATCTCTAATTTCCGATTTACTCGGGTTAGCATTTTCATTTAGAAACGCTGAAGCGGTCATAATTTGTCCGGATTGACAATACCCACATTGCGGGACATCAACATCTTTCCATGCCTCTTGAACGGGGTGAGTCCCGTATTCTGAAAGCCCTTCAATAGTGGTAATAGCTTTACCTGCCAATTGTGATACTGGCTGCAAACAACTTCGAGTGGCTTCCCCATCAACATGAACGGTACATGCACCACATTGACCAATTCCACAGCCATATTTGGTGCCCACTAAATCTATCTGATCTCTTAGTACCCATAATAGTGGCGTGTCTCCTTCAGCCTCTATGGTATGAGATTCTCCATTAATTTTTAATTGAAATGTTGGCATAAGCTAGTGTTTTAATTAGTGATTTTTTACTTCAATACCATTGCAGAACGCAAAGGCCCCTAAAATTACTAAAAAAATGGCCTCAATTCGCCTTTTAACAAAGAATTAGTAAATGAGACTATTTAACCATAAAGATTACTCCTTATTCACAACTAACTCCACGTACACTGGAAGATGATCTGACGGGTACTTTAGATCTTTGGAATCACTGAGGACTGCATATTTTTTAACCTTAATATTTTTAGTTTTTGAAACGAAAATATAATCAATACGTTTATTAACGGGCTTTGAAAATTGAAACCCATTGAATGTCCCAGTAGGCCCAAAGGTTGATCCTGTTGTGACCGCTTTACTATCATTCATTTGGCGCTTTAAATTAGTAATGAGTATGCTTTCAGGAGTCACATTAAGATCGCCCATAAAAATAACGGGGTAGTTTTTTGTGTTCTCTAAATCAATTTTCTTTAAGATTAATTTCACGCTTTGCAATCTCGACTCGACTCCTATATGGTCAAAGTGTGTATTAAACACCCAGAACTTCATTTGTGTTTGATTATTGGTAAACAGAGCATATGTACAAATCCTTGGCAGTGCCGCATCCCAACTTTTGGACACTTCATTAGGTGTAAGAGATAACCAAAATGTGTTTTGCTTTTCGACTTTGAATTTATTTTCATTGTAATAAATCGCAGAATATTCGCCTTTGTCTCCGCCTCTTCTTCCCTCTCCAATGACATTATAATTTGACAAACTGCTATTTAAATATTGTATTTGATGTGGTAACCCTTCTTGAGTTCCAAATATATCCGGGGCATAAAATTGTATTTGCGACACCAAATAATCCTTGCGATTAGGCCATGCATTTTCACCATCGGAAGCGACATCCAACCTGATATTATAAGTCATTACAGATAATTCTTGACCATTGCCAATTGCACTGCAAAACAGGCTTCCTAAAATAAATACCAAATAAAAATATGCTTTCATAATGTTCTTTTTATAACCCTTTTATCCAATAAACAAAGGATTCAATGCTACAAATATGGTCTCTTCAACGATATAAATATCAGATCAATTATCCACACTAACTTAACCAATAAGGTCTAATTTAATTAATTTTTGAAAGATGGAACGTACCACACATCCTCATTTAAATCAATTCCACCTCCCATTAATTCCTGAACGGCTCGATCTACAATAAAGACTCCTTTTTTGGCCATATTTGAAAATGTATCAATGCCATTATTTGGAAAATTAACTCGTGTTCTATGAATATTAAATGTTTCGGAAAATGTTCTATCAAATGCTTTTTCCACACCTGCTTTCCCATTCATAAATCCTAATAGACCGCCCCATGTTGCCGTAGGATTATCAGAATCCCAACCAGCCAAAGCACCAATTTTTATAGTTTCTAAAAGATCCCCCTCACCATATAGAAGACTTACAATGCTCGCTCCAAAATTAATCCCAGCCGCAAAGCAAGCATTACAGTATTTGTTTTTGGAGGTGAGGTCATAACCATCTTTTTGATTTACTTGATAGCGTTGATAAAGTCCATCTCGAGCCGATTCCCAAGTTTCATTTACATCGTATTTAGACTTTACAAAATCATACATTTTGGAAGCATATGAATCTTCAGGCAAATGCTTACGTGCTTGAGATGCCATCCATTTTATTTGTTGATCTATAGGCAAACTAGCATCCACCTTTGTTGCTAAAGCATACATTATAACATTAAATTCTGAGATAAACTGCGCATCATATCGCGCTGTAGTTTGAATTGGTAATTTGGACATTTTCAAAGCAACATCTGGTCTGGACGGGGCAAAAAAACCAAAGATTTCAGTGGTTAATTGTGCATCTATCATGTTGTATTCTTCGTTATTATCAGGATGACTAGTTGACGGCGGAACCATCCCTTCCTGCATTAACTCTAAAGCTCTTTGATTGGATACCCAGAGAAAATTTTCTTCTTTAATCTTGATATGCTTTAACCAACCCTCTCTAATTTGTTCTCCTGTTAATACACTGGTTTTATTGGTATATAGTAAGTGCTGGTAAATATACTCTATATCGGTATCATCATCGGC